>JGI26088J50261_1000297_pt1 | contig 29732 bp, 29 predicted proteins | sample SaaInl1SG_22_DNA_FD_50261 | JGI IMG/M metagenome (IMG submission 50261)
TCTCGCGTTGTTTGCAACCATTTATTTGCAATTTCTTGCTCAGGCTGCTGAGGTTTTACCCTCAAATTTGGTCGGCGCATTGTAGTGAACTTCACTCGCTATGCAACCCTTATTTTCCTCGACTAATACGCCGTTAATTACGGGCGCCTCATCTGAGGAGCGCGAATAGTACAGTGTTCTATTCGCCTTGCAACCCCTTTCGAAAATTATTTCTCCGAAGGCTGCCTACTTCCTCCCAACTCGGGAGAGGCGCGAAGTATAGAGAGGAGGCGACGGCTGTCAACGAATATTCATCAAACGGTCATCACTTTGTCACAGCACATCGTACGAACCGCTTCTTACCACACTGAAAAACATGAGTTTCCCCGGCGGTAATCCGAAAGTTCGGATCCTGCTGCAATGCCCCATTAATGCGCACAGCCCCCTGCGTAATGAAGTTGCGCGCCTCAGATGCCGAAGCAACAAGCCCTGTCTCGCGCAGCAAGACCGACAACGGAATGCTTCCCTGCGCATCAGCCGCCACTGATGCACTTGGCATCTCATCAGGTATCTCACCCGCTTTGAACTTGTTGCCCGCACTTTTCGAGGCCCGCTCGGCAGCCTCAGCGTCGTGGAACCTTGTAATCAGCTCCCGTGCCAATTCAGCTTTAGCTGCGTTGGGCGAAAGCCGCTCGGCAGCTACATCAGCCTGCATTGTCCGAATGTCATCAAGAGAGCGAAAGCTTAAGAGTTCGTAATAACGCCACATGAGGGTGTCCGAAATCCCCATCAGCTTTCCATACATATCGCCAGGGCTGTCATTTAAACCGACGTAGTTACCGAGCGACTTCGACATCTTCTTTTCACCATCGAGGCCCTCGAGAATGGGCATCATCAAAATGGCTTGTGGACTCTGTCCTGCATCACGTTGCAATTCGCGGCCCATAAGCAGATTAAATCGCTGATCTGTTCCACCAAGCTCCACATCCGCCTCGAGCGCAACCGAGTCATACCCTTGCATCAACGGATACAAAAATTCATGAATCGAAATGGGCTGCTCGGCTTTAAAACGTTTTTGAAAATCGTCGCGCTCAAGCATCCGAGCCACCGTCAGCTTCGCCGCCAAGCGAATAAAATCTTGCGGCTTCAAGTCATTCATCCATCGACTGTTGTATTCAACTCGTGTCTTGTCACGGTCAAGAATTTTGAACACCTGCTGCGCATACGTTTCGGCATTGATCAACAACTGCGCCTCTGTAAGCGGCTGACGGGTCTGATTCTTGCCCGTCGGATCACCAATCAACCCGGTGAAGTCACCAATCAGAAAAATAACCTCGTGCCCCAAGTCCTGAAACTGCCGGAGCTTATTAATGAGTACCGTGTGACCCAGATGCAGGTCAGGCGCGGTAGGGTCAAATCCCGCCTTGATACGTAAGGGACGGCCTAACTTCAGCTTCTCGCGCAATTCATCCAGCGGCAGAATCTCATCTGCACCTCGGGCAATTTCCTCGAATGCGCGCTCCGCAGTCTGTTCATCAACTGTTGTCATGGTCGTCTCTCAAAAATTCATCTCTGATGGAAGCGCGACATTCTACGCAAACCTCCACTGTTTTTTACATGCANGCGTTGTACGCTTTCTGTACACTCTGCGAAAGCTCACACGTCGAGGACCGAATGCGCGCACTGCTGGAACGCTTGAATACCCTGTGTCATCCCTTCCCTGGAACTCACATCCTTGGCCTCTCCGTCTCCGCTATTGTACTCGCGACAGNGATACTTTGGCCGACATCAGGGCAAACAATTCCTGATGCGCTATCGAGTATGCCACTGACCCATTTACTCCAGTCCGACTCGCAATCGCAGCGTCGTCCTTCTGTTGATCCCGAGTGGCGAATTGCAGTTGAAGAGGTGAGTAATGGTGATTCACTGAGCGCCTTGTTTCAGCGCCAGAAACTGTCAGCACAACTACTTGTTGAAGTCACCCGAAACGAGGGGCGCAGCGATCGGATTAGCCGCCTGAAAGTTGGGCAACAGGTTGAGTTTCGCTACGACGGCGATGACTTAAAGGAAGTAGCCGTTATTCACTCTCCATTTCATAAGACCGTCTCCCGATTTACGAGNGATCAGAAATGGACAGTCGACCAAGAGTTCAGAGAAGCCGAGATTTATATTGAGCATGCACGTGGGCAGATCGACAGTTCATTGTTCCTCGCAGGCGCGCGCGCCGGACTACCGGACAATCTGATCATGGAACTGGCTAATATTTACGGGAACGTGATTGACTTTGTTTACGAGATCCGTGAAGGCGATAGTTTTTTCGTCACCTTTGAAAAGCGGTACTTGGATGGTGAATTTATCGAATACGGCAACATCCTGGCTGCGGAGTTCATCAATAACAAAGAGTCTTTTATCGCTGTTCGTTACACAGACACAGAAGGCGATACCGGATACTACGATCAACAAGGCGTCAGTCTCCGTAAGGCATTTCTCCGAGCACCGCTGAATTTTAAGCGTGTCAGCTCGAACTTTAAGTTGGCTCGTAAGCACCCGGTGCTTGGTTTGATGCGAGCGCATAAAGGAACTGACTATGCAGCACCAACCGGCACACCAGTCTATGCGGCTGGCGACGGCAAAATCACACACCGTGCGCGCAATGGTGGCTACGGTAATTTGGTGGTTGTAAGGCACGGCAACGGCATCGAAACGCGCTATGCCCACCTGTCCAAATTCGGGCGCTATGGTGTTGGAAGCAAGGTAAAACAGGGCCAAGTCATCGGCTACGTTGGNGCCACAGGGTTAGCGACCGGCCCACACCTACATTATGAATTCGTGGTGAACGGCGCGCACCGCAATCCACGCACGATTCTCGATAAACTCCCCAAAGCCAAAACGTTGGCTAAGGTCGAGATGCCGAAGTTTGAAAGGATTGCCGATCCACTCATTGCCTCATTGGAGGCGCAGAGAAGCAATGCTGAGTTGGCCCTTCAAACAATCCGCCAGTAATCCGCGTTATACCGCGATCGGCTTGATGAGTGGCACCAGCCTGGATGCCCTCGATGCCGCACTGGTGCAAGAAACAGAAGTGGGCCAAGTTACGGTATTGCACACTGACACCGTGGAGTTTCCCGCAGAACTCAAACAGAGACTCGAGGAACTGGTCGTTTCTGGCCACACAGCGCTGTCCGACCTACTCCAAATAGAGCACCACTACACCGAACTGGTGGTTATGCAGTGTCAGCGGCTAATCGCGCTGTCGAGCACTGCTGTTGACGTCATTGGCTTCCATGGGCAAACCATCTGGCACGCGCCAGCAATCGGCTCAACAATGCAAATTGGTCACGCTGAGTGGCTCGCCGAGACCACACAGGTGCCAGTTGTCGCGCAATTTCGCCGTGGCGACATGGCCCGCGGCGGCCAAGGCGCGCCTCTGGCGCCCTTATTTCATGCAGCTCATTTTGGTCGCGAAACCGAGGCAGTCGCGGTGCTAAACCTCGGCGGAATCGCCAACCTCACACTCTTGTATCCCGGGCAATCACCTGTGGGTTGGGACCTGGGGCCGGCAAACACGCTATCCGATCAATGGTTTTATCAGCATCATGGCCGCCCTTTCGACGCCAATGGAGCATTCGCCAGCACCGGTCAAGCGCATCCAGATCTACTCGACCAGTTGCTGTCGGATCCGTATTTCAAAGCACCACCACCAAAAAGTACTGGTCGGGAACACTTTAACTTGGCGTGGTTAGCCAACTACGGTGAACATTTCTCTGATCTGCACCCGGCAGATATTCAGGCTACCCTCAATCAGCTGACTGCGCGCTTGGTTTCCAAAGCCTTGCCAGATGATATTGAGTTGCTGGTGGTGTGCGGTGGCGGTGTCAGAAACAGCCACCTCATGGATTGCATTGATGCGGCAGTAGATGCGTTGATGGTGACATCAGACACCTTTGATATAGACCCCTTGGCGGTTGAATCGGCCTGCTTTGCATGGCTCGCAATCCAAAGACTCAGAGGGGTTACACCTGACGTCAGAGCATTGACAGGTGCCAATCGCAATGGGCTACTAGGCCACCTGTATTTGCCTACGCGAGACTGAAACTCGCGCCACATCCACAGGTGTTTGACGCATTCGGATTTTCGACCAGAAACTGTGACCCGGTCAGTGATTCCGAATAATCCACCGTGGAACCCACCAGATATTGGTAAGACAGACCGTCCACCACCACAGTCACGCCGTCTTTCACAATGCGGGTGTCATCGGGTTGCTCTTCTTCGTCAAAACTGAAGCCATACTGAAATCCCGAACAACCTCCGCCGGTCACGAAGACGCGCAAGTGCAGGTGAGGGTTACCCTCGCCCTCAATTAATTCACGTGCTTTCTCAATCGCCCGAGGCGTCAAAGAAATGGGTGTTGGTACAAACAATTCAGTCATTACATCTCCCTCAAGGGCTCAATGCATATACGGGCAGTGCGGTCGTTTCCGCAAAGCCCAACATCAGATTCATGTTTTGAATCGCTTGGCCGGCGGCCCCTTTCACTAGGTTATCGATCACACTGGAGATAATCAATTGACCCGGTTGCTGTTGATACAACCCAATCAGGCAGCGATTCGATCCGCGTACCCAACGTGTTTCCGGATGTTGATCGGGAGCCAGCACAGACACCAGCGGTTCTTCAGCGTAGCGTGCTCGATACAATCCCAACGCATCTTCCAATGACACTGAAGTGGTGACATATGCGGTCACTTCAATACCGCGAATCATTGGCAATAAATGAGGGACAAAGGTCACACCAACTGTTTGGCCGGCAAGGCGGCCCAATTGATGAGCAATCTCAGGCGCATGCCGATGCCCAGACGCGGCATAAGCGTGAAAGTTATCTGAGGCCTCGGCAACGATCAAATCCGTGCGTGCGCTGCGACCTGCTCCCGACGCACCACTCTTGCCGTCAAGAATAACGTGGTCAAACGACATGGCTTGTTGTTCAACAAGCGGTAACAGTGCCAGTGTACTGGCGGTGGGATAACAACCCGGATTACCCACAAGTCGTGCGTTACAGATTGCATCGCGATAGCACTCAGGCAAGCCATACACCGACTCAGCCAGTAACTCCGGTGCGCCATGCGGACCACCATAAGTGGCCTCCCACAGATCTTGGTCGTGGAACCGAAAATCAGCGGCCAAATCAATCACTCGCACGCCGCGCTCCAGCAACGCTGCTGCCTCGGTCATGGCAATCTTGTTCGGTGTTGCATAAAACACCAGGTCACAGTCGCTCAGTGCATTCAGGTCTGGGGCCTGAAACACCAGATCGTGATACTGATCCAACCAAGGATAGAGCGTGGCCACGGCATTTCCGGCCTCCGAGCGTGAGGTCAAACAATGCACTTCAACGCCTGGATGTGTGGATAACATCCTCAGGAGTTCAACGCCGGTGTACCCGGTTCCGCCGACAATGCCAATTCGCTTCACTTCATAACCCATCCCGTTGAATAATGCCGTCATAATACGGCAAAAGAACGCGTCACGCGCAGACATCGCAGGGAAAGTATGGATCACCGAATCAAGGACAGCGGAACGGAGTTGCTCATCGTATTTGCCATCGGAGGGCTTATTGGTGGCCTGATGGCACTGACCTCTTCAAGCTACGTCTGGGGCGTACAGTTTTTCACCAAACTCAGAGAAAACAATCCGCTGGTAGAAATGACGCTCGGTGGCATGCAAATCGAACTCACCAGCCTCGTCTTTCTTTGGTTCGCTGCCTTGGTCGTAATCATCATCCGCCGAGTATTTGGCGTCGTGCGCTGGCATGGTCCAGCCGACACCATTTATGCCTCCCAGCAATCGAAAGAACCACTGGACATCAAGCATGGAATTGCATCGACTCTGGCCGCCTTCACCAGTGCTGCAGGCGGTGGATCCGTGGGCCAATACGGCCCACTGGTGCATTTTGGCGCCACCATTGGCGCTGTCGTAAAACGTTATGTGTCGAGTCGGCTGTCGCACGAAGTGTATCTCGGCTGCGGTGTTGCTGCGGCCATCTCAGCAGGTTTCGGAGCGCCAATCGCCGGGATCGTGTTTGCACATGAAGCGGTATTACGCCACTCCGTACGCGCCATTGCCCCGATTGCGATTGCCTCAGTCACCGCTTCTGCCGTCAACAAAGCAATTTTCCCCAGCATGAAAGTATTTGATATCTCAGCGGCAGCACCGGATCTGGTGACCCTGATTCCGTTGTTGGTACTCGCCAGTCCACTGATCGCCGCGGCCGCCATTTTATACATGGCAGCACTCAGACGCTCAGCCGCCTTTGCCAAAAACACTGGCTACTCGCCTGAACGCCTGATCTGGATCGCCGCCACAATCTGCGGCACGGTCGGTATCTGGATTCCCGAGATCCTCGGGCTTGGTATCGGCACCATTAACAACATGCTCAATGGTGCTTACGGTCTGCCCGCATTATTGATGCTGTTGTTTGTCAAAATTGCCATGACAGCGCTGTGTATCGGATTTGGTCTGTTCGGTGGAGTTTTTTCACCGGCTCTGTTTGTCGGTGTCGCGGCTGGTGGCGCAATTGCGCAATTGGCGGTGGTGTTTGGGGTGCCCGATGTGGCGACCGCACTCAGTGTCGCGGCCATGGCCGCAGTTTCAGCAGCCTTGATTGGGGCGCCGATTGCTGCCGTTTTGATTGCGCTGGAACTGACACAGTCCTATGCGTACGCGGTCGCCGCGCTGATGGCTGTGGTGGCCACTATGCTTCTCACGCACCGGTTATTTGGTCATTCATTCTTCGATCGGCAGTTAATGGATCGTGGGATCAATCTTGCCGATGGACGCGAAGCCATTGCCCTGGCGCAACACAGCGTGGAACCCCATGCCAGTGACGACTGTGTGGTGCTCACCGAAACCACCACGGGGCAAGAAGCGCTGGTCGCCATGAAAGCACAAGGGCAGACCGAAGCCTATGTCGTCGCTGACGGTGGTCGCCTTGCTGGAAAAATCTCAGTTCACGACGCCATCGAAGCCGGTACTGATCCTGCATTTCGCTACGCTGACACCAGCCCCACGGTGCTTTTCACTGACGATTCACTGTCTGATGCCATGCACACTGTCAGCGATTTTGTGGGTGAGTCAGTCCCCGTCATCAGCCGTGAAAACCGTCAATTTGTCGGCGCAGTCACAGAAGGTGATTTGTTCCAGGCCATCATTGCGGTGCAAAGTGATGTCAGACACCGTGAGCGGGATTAGCATCGCCCTGCGACTTAAGTTGCAATGCCTGACAAGACTTGATCTACTCAGCGCTGGCTGAGGAGGTCGTATGTTTTTGTGGGTTAAAGCGTTTCATCTCATTGCGGTAATCACCTGGTTTGCCGCGTTGTTTTATTTGCCGCGTTTGTTTGTCTATCACGCGATGACAGATGAATCCGATGAAGTGGGCCGCGAGCGTTTTAAAGTCATGGAACGGAAGCTGCTGAAAGGCATTATGACGCCTTCGATGATTGTGGCTGTCGGCCTTGGTATTTGGACGCTCATGTACGTACCCACCTACATGAGCCAAGGCTGGATGCACGCCAAGTTAACCTTGGTTGTACTGCTCCTTGGGTACCACCATTGGTGTGGCCGCATCGTCAAAACGTTTGCTAATGACGCCAACACCCGATCGCATGTGTGGTATCGCTGGTTCAATGAAGCTCCCGTGATTGGCTTGATTGCAATCGTGATTTTGGTGATCGTCAAACCGTTTTGATGCGCGGGCTTTATGTCATCACACCAGCCAATCTNACTGACCCTGACGACCTTGCGGCGGCCATCTCGGCCGCGATCGCTGGCGGTGCCGCTTGGGTGCAGCTACGGTACAAAGGATCAGATCAGGGCTTGGCGCACGCTCTGACCGAGGCTGCAATGAGCGCCTGCAAGACCAATGACACGCCATTATTAATCAACGATCACATTGCGCTGGCACACACGCATGCAGCCGCAGGGGTCCACCTCGGCCAAACCGATGGATCCATTGCCGAGGCTCGGACACGCCTTGGTCCTCTGGCAGTGATCGGCAGCACCTGCCACGACTCGGAGACGTTGATGCAAAATGCAGTCACAGAAGGCGCAACATATTGTGCTTTTGGCCGACTCTTCAGCTCCAGTACCAAGCCTGATGCGTCTGGATTATCATTGTCCCGTCTCGCAACACTGGTGACACGCTGCCCTTTGCCGGTCGTTGCCATCGGTGGCATTAATGCCAGCAACGCAGAATCTGTTCTGGCGACCGGGGTCTCGGCCCTCGCCGTATCTGGTGCTGTTTTTGATGCACCGGACGTGTCAGAAGCTGCGTATCAGCTCGCACAATTATTGAAGGAAACACCATGAATCAATCACAGCTTCTCTTTGAACAAGCCTCGAAATCCATCGCGGGTGGCGTCAATTCACCAGTCCGCGCATTTCGGGCCGTGGGTGGGACGCCGGTGTTTTTTAGCCACGCCAAGGGGCCATTTTTGTACGACGCCGATGGCCAAGAATATGTGGACTACATTGGCAGCTGGGGCCCCATGATTGCAGGCCATGCCAATCCACAGGTGTTGCAAGCGGTACGCGACGCTATTGAAAATGGACTCTCTTTCGGTGCGCCGACTGCCGTTGAGACGGAGATGGCTGAACGGGTCAAACAATTTTTCCCCTCCATGCAGAAGTTGCGTTTTTGCTCGAGCGGGACCGAAGCAACCATGAGCGCCATCCGCCTGGCACGCGGGTTCACCGGCCGCGACACCATCGTCAAATTTGAGGGTTGTTACCACGGCCATTCTGACAGCTTACTGGTCAAGGCCGGCTCTGGTGCACTCACATTTGGTGTCCCGAGCTCACCAGGGGTCCCCGCGGATCTCGCCAAACACACCTTGAATTTGCCGTTCAACGATCTAGAGGCGGCTACTGCCCTGTTTGACACCATCGGTGACCAAATCGCATGCCTGATCATTGAGCCCATCACTGGCAACATGAATATGATTTTACCGAAGCCCGGCTATCTCGAGGGACTTCGCGCCCTCTGCGACACGCACGGCGTAGTCCTCATTTTCGACGAAGTGATGACTGGATTTCGTGTCGCCAAAGGTGGTGCACAAGCACTGACAGGGATTACGCCGGATCTGACCTGTCTTGGCAAAATTATCGGGGGCGGCATGCCTGTTGGTGCCTTCGGCGGACGAGCCGACATCATGGATATGCTGGCGCCCATCGGCCCGGTCTATCAAGCCGGCACACTGTCTGGCAATCCGGTGGCGATGGCTGCAGGCTTGGCAACATTGTCACTCTTAGATCAACCTGGATTTTATGATCGCTTGAGTCACACCACCGAACAGTTTGTACAGGGGATGATCGCCGCCGCTGAGGCACAGGGTGTGGCGATGCAAGGCGTCTCTCGCGGTGGAATGTTCGGCTTATTTTTTGCTGAACAACCGGTAACCTCATTTGCCGAGGTGATGGCCTGTGATGAATCGGTGTTCAAACAGTTCTTCCACTTGATGTTGGCACGCGGAGTCTATCTGGCACCGTCGATGTATGAGGCTGGATTTATCTCGTCAACCCATGATGACGCGGTCATCGAGCGCACACTGGCTGCGGCCTCTGAAAGCTTTGCCGCATTGACCAATTAAGAGCCGAAAGTTCGTGCGAGGCGTCTTGCCTCGCTCGCGGCCGCCGAATCACCGAGCGCATCGCGCGCTCTGGCAATCACCGTATACAGATCGCGTTTCATCGCCGCATCCGAACCAGCCAAATCGATCGCTTGATTGGCAATGTTGGCGGCATCTTGGTAATTCCCCTGCTCCAACCGCACGCTAGAGAGTTGGAAATACACCTCCGGCTCTGTCGGCGCAATACGTTGTGCCCTCTCAAGCCGCGATGCTGCTCCCGCAAGATCTCCTGCGGTCCTTAAACTGTCGGCTTGTTCCAACAAGGACAACACCGCCGGATTCATCTCGGTCGCTGTTTTTGGCTGATCGATCGGCTCAATACGCGCGATCGGCTCCACGGGAATGGCGGTGTTGGATTCATTTACTTCCCGAGTTCGGTCAGGCGCTGTCATCGGGATGACCCGACGGTCATCGTCAGTGGCGCGCCAAGACGCATCGACCACGGGTGGCCTTGCAGTTGGTGGTTGCGTGCACCCGGCAACGACCGACGCCAACATCACCATCACCACATACCGCATGCGTTATCCTCCAAACCAACGTTCTAACCAAGATCCTTGTGAGCCCGTTCCTGACTGTCCCTGGCACTGTCCCTTCGGCACATCCAAATAACCCACCGGGATCGGACGCTTCTGTGCATCGGGGCAGTCTTGGGCCACTAGCTCACCGCTTCGCCCAAGCCACCCATACTTTAACGAATCCGGCAGGCTCGTGGGGCGATCTTGGCGCTGAATATCAGAAAAAGCATCACTGATCAGCGGCAACGCAACCACAGACCCGATCAGATTGCCTTTGCGATTGTCATCAAAACCAACCCAGGCGACACCGAGACGACGCCCATCTGCGCCCACAAACCAAGCATCACGCCCATCATCGGTAGTACCTGTTTTAGATGCCAAAACCTCAGCATAACGTGACCCAAATGCTCGACCAGTGCCCGCCTCCGCTCCAACTCGCATCATGTGGTCCACCTGTACGGCGACCCCAGCTGGAAAGATTCGCTGCGATGCAAAGGGTTTTCGATTCAATACGCGGCCCTCGCCGTCAGCAACAAATCGTACTGTTTTCAGGGGCGTCTGGTGCCCCTGATTCAAGAGTGCTTGGTACAAACTGGCAATCGCCACAGGTGACATCTCCGAAACGCCGAGGACTGTCGCAGGCGGTCGCGTTGGACCGATCGGCAATCCGTAGTCGCCCATCCGATCGAGGATCGCATCCAAGCCGACCCCAACAGCCAGATGCACTGTGGCCTGATTGACACTGTCAGCAATGACATTTTCCAATCGCACCACACCGGCTTCAGTCTCATCATAGTTTTTCGGTGACCACACCGTTCCCGTGGAATCCGTCAACTGAATGGCCTCATCACGAATCAGGCTGCCCGCATGCAGTCTGGGATCCGCTTCCAAAGCCGCCGCCACCACGAAGGGTTTTGCCAGTGACCCAATTTGCCGTCGGGCGTCCAAGGCTCGGTGGAATCCTCCCACATCGCGGCGTCCCGCCAGCATCGCTTGAATCTCACCGGTCGGTAGATCCACTACCAAGGCACCCAATTCGGCTTCGGCGGTGGGATCCAAACCACGGTCTTTCAGACGTCTCAGCACATCGGCACGACCAGCAACTAACCCACGGTGCACTTGCGGATCCAATGCGGTGTATATCGATAAGCCAGCTGCTGTCAGTTGTTGGCTGGTGTAGTCAGCCGTCAATTCACGACGCACTGCGGCTACATAGCCTGGAAAGCGCCCAATCCGATCGGCAGGCTGCGCCGGCACGGACAGTGGTAACGCCATCGCGTCGGCTGTTTGCTCGGCAGATACAAGCCCAGTTTCCATCGCCATCCGCAAGACCAAATTCCGCCGCTCCAATGCGCGCTCAGGGTGACGGCGCGGATTCAGCGCACTGGGGCCTTTTACCAAGCCCACCAAAAGTGCTTGTTCTGCAATATTCAGTTCAGCAATCGGCCGGCCGAAATAAAACTGTGCGGCCGTGCCAAAGCCGTGGATGGCACGGTTTCCCCACTGACCCAAGAACACCTCATTCATGTAGGCGCGTAAAATCGCATCTTTTTCAAAGCTCGCATCAAGCATGATCGCGTAGACGGCCTCGAGCGCTTTACGGGTCAATGTCCGTTCGCGGGTGAGATACAAATTCTTAACCAACTGCTGGGTCAAGGTGCTCCCACCCTGCGCGAAACGTCCCGAAATCACATTATTGATCAACGCACGTCCAATGCCCGTGATCGAGATGCCCTGATGTGCATAGAACCCGCGGTCTTCAACTGTGAGAAGCAATGGAATAAAAGTGGATGGTAGATCGTGCAACGACACCAATTCACGGTCTGCATGGGTGCCTGATAATTGTGCCAGTACCGCCGGCTCAAAGCGCACCAAATCTACCACCGCGGCATCCGCCGTCTGGATGCCCCGAATCGCATTTTGATCAAAACTAATGCGCACCAAGCGCTCGGGTTCTTCGCCATCGGGATAGCGATGCCCACGCATGCCAACTACTAACGCTTGCTCAGCCTGCCGAAACTGTCCTGGCCCCGGTTGACCATTGACCTGTTGATAATTCAGTAGACGCAACTCATAAACAACTTGTGTCTGATTAAACGCAGCGCCTTGATACAACTCCAGCGGTCGCGCATAAATCTTTGCGCCCACGGCCCAAGAGAGTGAATCGAATTGCTTGCTCAGATGCGCATTGAGATAGACTAAAACCATACCGCCTGCGACCAGCAGGACGAGAGAAAGTTTGAATACGCGACGCGGCCATGAGTTCATGGGCGGCAGTATACCGGGAGGATGCCTTGAGCGAGACCATCATCGAGACATTGATGCAACCAGCGTGCTATCCGCACCCGACTCAAGTCATTCAGTGCATCGAATCGGATCTGTCGTGGGTGCTATTGACCGGTGAATCCGCCTACAAAATCAAAAAACCAATCGATCTGTATTTTTTGGATGCCAGTACGCTCCAAGCTCGGGAGTCATTGTGTCGCGCCGAATACACCCTAAACAAACGCACCTATCCTGAACTCTATGAGGGTGTGGTTGCCATCCGAACCACTGAAACTGGACTCTCGGTGGGTGGTGAAACTGGAGAAATCGTAGAATACGCGGTCAAAATGCGACAGTTCGATCCTCAGAACACGCTCGACTGCGTGCATGACCGCGAAGGACTCTCACATGACGAACTTGAGCGCTTGTGTCAGGCCGTATTCGCACTCCACAGCAGCGCCCCGGTCTCAGGCATTGAGACACCATTCGGTGAGCCAAACTCGCTGTACGTCCCCGCTCAACTGAACTTTGATCAGGTCCGTCCGCGTTTGACCGAAGCCAAAGATCTGGCGCAATTAATCCAACTCGAAGCCTGGGCACATGAATACTTGAAACGACTCTGGCCACGCTTTGCTGAACGCAAAGATCTCGGCATGATTCGGGAAGTGCATGGCGACTTGCATCTTGGCAATGTCCTGCGCACATCTGAAGGCGAAATTCGGTTGTTTGACTGCATTGAATATCGCGCCGAGTTTCGCTGGATCGATGTGATCAGCGAAGTGGCGTTCCTCACCATGGATCTCGAAGCACGAGACGACTATGCCGCAGCCTGGCATCTGCTCAATCGTTATCTGGAACTGAGCGGCGACTACCACGCATTGTGGGTCTACCAAGGCTATCGCGCCTACCGGGCCATGGTGCGAGCTAAAGAATGCTTACTGACCTTGAATGCGCCATTGTTGCCTAACGAACCGGACACGACCCCGATCGCCCGCTACCGACGCTATGCCGCACTCGCCGAACAGGCCACCACCATCCGACCCCGGGTGTTACTGATTACCCTCGGCATGGATCGTGAACAAAGACACGCGCTCTCGCACCAATTAATTGATGATTTTGGCATGATCCGATTGCGCTCAGATCTCGAGCGGGAACGGCTGTATGGTGCAATGGAGAATTCACGTCCACAGACCTACAAACATTTATTGGAGTTAGCAGAATTGTCTTTACGGGCCGGATTCCCAGTGATCTGCTCCGGATCGTTTGATGACCCCAACGAACGCGAGCGCTTTCGGCGACTCGCGGAGTCGCAAGGCCTACTGTTTGGTATTCTCACGAATGAACAAAGCGCAAACGCAGCCGATTTGAGCGCGGAAGAACTGGCATCAACGCATGTGTTGCGTCTCGATGATCCCGATCGGATGGTGCGCGAAGTGCGGGACCTAGGACAGTCCTTTGGCATGACCTTAGGGAGTCGCCGATGAACCGAATTGACCGATGCATCCATGGGTTTGATGGCCTGTTGCGCACCATCGCTCGGGTCAAACCAGAGCCGAGCAAAGCATCTCCCGGGCATGGCGTATCGGATGCTCTGAACGATGACGACATCCGATGCTCTAGCGCCTTAATGCGAGTGAACCACACCGGCGAAATCTGTGCCCAGGGCCTTTACAACGGACAAGCGCTGTTCGCCAGCGATCAGGCNACCTCGCAAGCGTTGCAAACCGCCGCCGAAGAGGAGCTGGATCACTTGGCGTGGTGTCGGGAGCGATTGGATCAGCTGGGCGCCCGACCGAGCGTGCTGGATCCGCTGTGGTACACCACCTCCTTTGCATTGGGAGCCGCTGCCGCCTTAATCTCAGACAAGGTGTCGTTGGGCTTTGTGCATGCCACCGAGGACAATGTCGAACGGCACTTGCGAGAACACCTGACGCGCCTGCCTTCGGCAGATCAGGCCTCGCGTAAGATCCTCACGCAGATGCTCAATGATGAAATCCGCCACGGTCAATCAGCACTCGANGAGGGCGGCGAAAAGCTCCCTGAACCGGTGCGTCGTTTGATGTGGGAAGGTGCCAAACTGATGACCAAAACCTCAGAACGGATTTAATTGACGCGGGACGTTTGCAACCGCAATCGGGACTGCTGCCATTGTGTGTCGAAATAGTGCTCGACGCTGATGCAGACCAAGACCGCAACCAATAAACGGGCGCTGAACAAAACCCACACCATGGATGACAATTGGCCAAAACGCAGCACTGTGAAAATATCGATAAACAGGTACAGCAAAAGATAGCCAATCACCAGATAGGTCATTACATGCAATGCACGGTTACTCAACAGTGCATAGGCAAATGACGCGATCACACAACAGGCCACAAGCGCTCGAATCCGGATGTAGCGGTGCCAAAACTCCACCGCCTTGGGCTCAATATGAAATGCGCTCAGGATGCGCTCTGGATCAACCAATGCGGTCAAGTTGGCAGGGATCGAAAACACAATGAGAAGCGCACCAACTACATAGAATTGTGCACCAAGATGCCTCCAAAGACGCGAAAAAAACACACCTGGTTTGGCCTCCCAATGCATCAACTCGCCTCCTTTACAGGCAACCTATGCGTCCACGGCCTTGGCTTCGTTCGTCTGCATGTGCGCTGTTTGTCGGCATACATCTGACGGTCGGCTTCGGCAATGGCATGCGCAAGCGATTGCGCTCCAGTCCACCGAACCCGGCCGATCGCACAGGCCACCGAGACGCAGTGTTGCGCAAGCCAGATCTCACCAAAGAGACCCGTCCCGAGCGCGCTGTGAATCTGATTGGCCGTGGCCAGATCAACCTCTCGAACGAACACCACGAATTCATCTCCACCCCAGCGACAAGCCAAATCAAAGCGATCCCCCTCCAGTCGCAACTCGGCACGCAGCACTGACGCCACGTGGCACAGCACCGCATCACCAATCGCGTGTCCGAATTGATCATTGATGGCCTTAAATTGATTGAGGTCGATCACAAATAACTCACCGTGGACATGATGGGTCGGAAATCGTGCCTCGAAGCCACGTCGGTTCAGTAACCCGGTGAGTGGGTCGGTGTGCGCTTCCTCGCGCGCACCATCCAGCCGATGCTCTGCAAAAAAGACCAAGCGATTGATCTGTGACATCAAACGCCCGACCTCGTCTTGGTGCCGCTCAGGCAGTGGCTCAATGATACCGTCCTGCTCGTAACGTGCGATCGACCGCTCGACTAAAAACAATGGGGACAGTAGTGCATGCAAGGCCCACCAGGTCAGGCCTGTGCCCACTACAGTCGCCACGGCAAGCCACAACAAAGTAGTCTGATATGGCGTCAACCCATCGGTTTGCGCGACTCCTAGCACATAGGCGATACATGCCATCAAAGGCACATGGACGCCGACAAAAGCCGCTGAAAATACTTTTTTCACATAACTCTTTGGGAACAGCCGTCCCAACGCACGATACACAATCATCTCTGACTCCCTTGCCTAAAAACGCTGTTCAAATTGCAGGTGCGCTGCCAATGCCGATTCACCTGATGCGTCGGTCGGCACTCCGGTCAAACGCAATGCCAGGGCGCCGCTGTCCCCCACCCCGAACGGATAGCGTAGCTTGCCTGTGACACTCTGGTAGTTTGTCTGCTCAGAATCCTGCATCCATCGGTACGCCAGATCCCAAACCAGATTACGCTGCCAAACCGAAACACCGAGCGCCAAATCCACCACATCCGACGACCTTCTTGGGTAGGACGTGAAAATGACGTGTTCCGGCTGATCGGCATAACAGACAGCCGCCGCCTCGGCATCTTGATACCGGCTCTGAACCCCCAGAGCCAATCGCGACCGGATGCGCGCATCGGACAGCAACACATCGCGCTCAAATTGCCCAGCGACTCGAAATGCACCAGCCCATGCACGCTGCGCGGCGTAGGCTAAGGCATCCACTCCTCCGGTTTCGGTGTAGCCCGCCAAGTCGGTCATCGCCACATCCGCATCGGCCGTCAAACGCAGCGACACCGGACCGATTGCTTCAGGCAGTCGGTAATCAATTCCGGTCTGTGCCAGCCACTGCTCGGCGGCCCGCTTTCCTCGGTAGGTGTTGCCAGCAATCTGCCGCTGATGCGCCACTGTGAATACACCCAGACCGACCAATCCCCGTAGAAACATGTGTTCCGACAACTGGTGTTGCCCATAGGCTTTTAAATGGATGGATTGTGAAGACACATCAGATACATGATCGCCTTCGGTCAAAGACTGGTCGCCAAAGGTCAGTGCCATACCGAGTGTTTGTGCATCGCTGGCACGCCAGTCATAGCCAAGCGATAATTGTTGCAGCGACAAATCCAGCCCGTCACGGCCCGCCTGACCATCCCGCCGACCAATCAACAGCGTACCTGCGGTCCACAGCGCGCTGTGATCTTGAAACAAGTCGCATACATCCTGACTTAACCAACGATCAAGCCCTGCATGCGCGACAAATTGTGCCACCTCTGGATTCTGGAATTTCAGGGCAACACCTTGGTTCGGCATCCCCTGACAGGTGTCCGATGTCTGTTGTAACGCCAGCAAACGTTCGGTCACCGTGGTAATGGATCGAAACGCCGCCTCGCTGATGTCATCAATACTGTGTTGCATGGTGTCGAGTAGGACTGAATTTGCGAGCGGACTTGGCCGATCAACAGTCACAAACACGCTGATTTGCGTTTGGTTTTGCATTGCGTCGGTGGCGATCACACTGAGTAAGTAGAGATTGTTTTGATCGTGATCGCGAGGCTGACTGGACAGCAGTGGTTCTTGAGAATGCAACTCACCACTCGGCGCAATGACAAAGACACTGCCATCCGGTCCGCCGAGGCTCCAAGTCACAGCCTCATCGGCTACGAATTGAATGCCGTGCAGTGTGTCACCTGAGGTCATCGAGATCGCTGTTGGTCCTGTAATCCGCGGCGCCGTAGTGTCACTCGGACTCGGTGTTGGCGTCGGTTGTAGCCGAGGGTCAGCGGTGACGGTCACCTGAACTGAGTAGATGCCAGTGTTACCCCAGGCATCACTGGCACGAACCGATAACACATAAACGTTGTCTTGATTGAGATCCTGAGGATTGGCATGGACTGGAGCACTCAGAAACGACAACTGCCCAGAGCTCGCCAGTGAAAACAGTGCCGCATCAGAGCCTTCCAATACTGTACTGACCACCTCATCAAAGGTCACAACGGCAACCGGTACGTCACCCTCCACGCGAGTAAAAGCTGCGGATGAGGTCATCTGTGGTGGTTGGGTGTCCGATGAAGTCACCGTCACAGAAAACAGCGCATCGGCAGTTGAACCATCCACCGAGCGCGCTTCGATCTGCAATGTGTGTTCACCAACTGTCAGGCGACTTGCATCCAGCACCGAAGTGACACCTGTGGTCAGGTCAACAGCAAAACCGCCAGAGGAGGTATCAGTAATCAGGTGATAACTGACCCCATTTTGACTGCCATCAGTATCTTCAGCAGCCACAGTGAGGCCAAGCAAATCACCGTAGACCGCGTCCTCACCCACAGTGTTGGCTTGCAGATCGATGTCGTGCGGAGCGCTCACCCTGAATTCATTGACATCAGTAATGGTCAATGCGATCGCTTCACTTTCTGTGACCTGCGCACCCAGTATCCGAATTCCACCCAAACCAAGTGAAAACGAGATATAGGTTGCACTCAGGACCACCTCATGGCGCTGATCGCCGTTGGCATCTGTGGGGTTTTCATAATCCATCGCCGACCAGGTCAGTGTCCCTGTTTCCGGATCAACCACCACGTGCGCAGCATCTGGCCCCGATACCGACCACTGCACAGGAAGTGTTGCCAAGTCGCAGACCAATCCATTGACAGCCGGTTGCATCACCGCTGCATGGCCTTCGGAGGCAGTGACATCGGTGACATCAAAACAACCAACGATAGCGCGTGCTGGAATAATCCACGCACCGAAGCACAGCATGAGTCCGACCCGCATCGCGCGGAATTGTGATCGCATGCGGCTGAATTACGAACGGACTGCGTGAATGGCAGCCAGTAAATCAGGCTTGCGGACCGGTTTTGCGCAGTAGCCCGAAAAGCCTGACGCCAAAAATCGTTCGCGATCTCCCTCCAGAGCGTTGGCGGTCAAGGCAATAATTGGCAAGTTTTGATGGCCCACATCGGGTTTCGCACGAACAAGAGCACAGGCATCGAGTCCGCTCATCTCTGGCATCTGGATGTCCATCAACACCAAATCAAGATCGGGAAGTTGCTCAATCTTCTCAACCGCAATCCGACCGTTTTCAGCCAAATCGACGCGGGTACAGCCGAGCTTGGCCAACAACTTGGAGATCACCAATTGATTGGTCGCGTTGTCTTCAGCGACCAAAACATGCAGGCCAGCCAGGGGACCGGCCTCCTCGCCAGATAACTCATTGTGCTCCGGGGCGATGCGTGCACCCTGCACAGTGGCGGAGCGTCGCATCAACGCATCGGTCAACGCCGGAATTAATTGCCCGGCTCTGGCTGGCTTGTGCAAGACACGCAGTGGATTAGCCGCTTTCAAGGCCTCACTGTGGCCACCACTGGTCAATACAATCACTGGAAGCTCAGGCACTANGGTCGCCAAGCGCGTTACCACAGAGGCTCCAGACAACCCGGGCATGTGATGATCACAAAGCACTGCATCGAAGGGTTCACCTGATACCTGTGCACGTTCCACAGCCGCCAATCCGGAAAAACCATCTTCAGCGCAGGCCACGACAGCTCCGTGGCTTTCCAACATCGCTGCCAAGATCTGCCGATTCAGTGGCAAATCATCAATCACCACAACACGCGCCCCAGCTAATCCATTCGGGATCACCCGCATGTCGCAGATCGCGTCAGGTGCGTGTGGCAATCTCAAGGTCAGTGTCACGGTGGTGCCCTCACCAGGAACAGAATCCACAGCAATCTCACCGTTAAAGGCAGCCACCAATTGTTTGACAATGGCCATCCCCAGCCCGGTCCCACCGTAACGCCGGGTGATCGAGCTGTCCGCCTGAGTGAACTTCTCAAACAAACGCGCGAGTTGTTCGGCATCCATCCCAATGCCCGAGTCTTGCACCGTGATACGGACATGATCTCGATCCACAGACTCCAAACGCAGACACACAAACCCCTGTTCGGTGAACTTCACTGCGTTGCCGGCCAAATTAAAGATGATTTGTGCAATCCGTGTGGGATCACCCACCACAGCGGTCGGGAAGTCCGGCTGAATTTCCACCATCACATCAACCGGCTTGTGCGCAGCCTTTTGCGCCAACACCTGTGCAATGTGCTCAATCTCATGCCGTAAGCAAAATGAGACTTCCTCGTAATGCATCTGCTGTGCTTCGATCTTCGAAATGTCGAGGACATCATTGATGATCGACAACAAACTCTCGGCGCTGTGCAGCAAGGTCTCGAGGTACTCCCGTTGCTCGTCAGACAGCACTGTGTCTTGTAGCAATTCCGCCATCCCGATCACGCCATTAAGCGGCGTTCTGATCTCATGGCTCATGTTGGCCAAAAATTCGGATTTAAAGCGTGCAGTGGCCAGTGCTTCTTGCCGCTGATCTTCCAACTCCACTGCCAACTGACGGCGCAAATCGGATTCCAAAACCGCGCGCTCGGCGATCATCCGCGAAGTCATTTCATTGACAACGACTGCCGCCAAGTCCTGCAATATCGACAACTTCTCGGGTGACAAACCCTCAGCATGCGTCTCGCGATCCAAAACGCACAATGATCCGAGAGTTGTGCCCTCGGCATCAGTGATAGGAACACCAGCATAAAAACGCAGCTGAAATTCACCAGTCACCAAAGGGTTGTCAGAAAACCGCGGATCTTGGGTTGCATCAGGCACGATCTGCGGTACGCCCGAGGCCACAACATGATTGCAAAAGGCCAATTCACGCGCTGTCTCGCGCACACCAACGTGGTACTCAGAGAGAAAAAACTGCCGGTCGCAATCCATCAACGAGATTGCGCACATTGGCATCTCAAGCAACTGTGCCGCCAATCGAGTCAGCCGATCGAAGCGCGGATCACGTGGCGCATCCAAAACAGCCAGTTTGGCTAGCGTATCCAAACGATCCTGCTCATCAGCAGGGATTGGATACGCAGGGTATATCCAGGTCGTCAAATCCATTTGACTGTGTCCTCATCCATGAAGGGCTGCGACTATGCCAAAAGACGTATGTCCACTGAACGCTAATTTTGTTGCAATTTTGCATTCTGAATTGTCGAAATTTGCAACGGATTGCGTATGTCGTCATATGGATTTGACTGGGCTCGTGCCCAATATTTTCACCGCTATGCACTGACCAAGAGTATGAGCCAAACAGCCAAGTTCTTTGGCGTGTCAACCAGCACCATCAGCCGTGGCTTGCAACGCTTTGAAGAAGAACAAGGTGAGCTGTTTGTGAAAAACCACACTCCAGCGAAATTAACGGCGCATGGACAGGCGATTTGGCCACATCTAGATCGCCTGTTTACTTCAGCCAAAGAAGCGGAACACGCCCTAGAGCAACAACGGCATGTGCGGCCGGAGGTTCTACTTGGCCTGCCTGAAGTGGTTATGAAGCCCTTTTTGCTCGAACAAATTCATAAGTTCGCGGTCGATAATGAGATTCAGATTGTTCCCACTGGCGACGCCTCGCACGAGACCATCGCACTGGGGGAGCCACATATTGGACTGTTCATTGATAGGCCCTCATCTCAAGCGAGTATCGCCAATCTGTCGCTTATTGGCGGCACACGCTTTGATGTCTGTCATGCCATTTACCGTGCCAGCACAGGGCATCCGCCCCACTTATTGGTGGGCAGTTACAGCGACGTGGAGTGGGAAGAAATCACCCGGCTTGGACATTTCAACTTGCCCTATGCGCGACACAATACGATGTGTAGTGCCATGACGGAATCAACACGCGAACACATCGCCACGTTGGGTATGGGGCTGGTCGCATTGCCGAGTTACGGCAAACATAACGACCCTTTACTGACGGAGGTCACCGACTGTGGACGATTCGCGCTGTACAGCCTGCACTTGGTCATGCACCCAACCTATCGAGCATCTGAATCGCATCGACTGGTTCGGGAGAAACTCATGCAGCTGTTGGCGCAAACACCAGAGGACTTCTACGATGGCATTGCGTACCAACCGCCCGCGCGTCAGTTGGCTTGAGAGCAAGTCAGTGCATGCATCCGCTGTTCGAGATGCTGATTGATGTGACACAGCGCATCGAGGATCGGCTTGAGATGCTCTGAGCTGACCGGCTCCCCGCGCAAGATTGCCTGATCTAATGCACGTAGGTCATGCGCGCAATGCAAATACCCCAAGGTTCCTGTTACCGAGACCAGAGTATGACAGGCGGCGTGTCTCGCGCTGGTCTCTCCCTCGCGCATGTGGTTACTCAATCGCCAGACATCCCAGGTCGCTGACCACAGCAGATCGCGTTGCTCCGCCACCGACAAGTCGCCGAAGTTGTCCTGCCAGAGTGCGGCATCAAATTGCACCAACGGATTCATGCCACACACTCCAAAATAGTTTTCAATTTGAAATGGATCGCTTGTTTTGACAGGGGCTTGTACAAAAACTCAGAGGCACCGCGGTTTACGTATCGCATGCGGGTGGTGTCTGAGGTGTCCGCTGTGAACACCACCAACCGCACACCGCGTAGCAGAGTGCTTAATTGATCGAGAATTTCATATCCGGCGATGCCGTGCACATTGTGGTCAACTACCACCAGTTCGTAGCGTCGGCGCTTCAATTCATCCATCGCTTCTGAGGGTGTATCGGCCACATAGACCTTTAACCCCAGCTCGTGACAGGCGGTCGCCGCGAGGCGCAGCGCCAATTTATCATCGTCTATAACCAGACAGTTCCGTCGTTCTGCAAACATTGCTCTCTCCGTGCTCATCCTTGAAACGGGCGCGTACCATAGCAAAATTCAACGGTGCTTCAATTCCACTGAATCGTTACCTGGCAAGAGATGGCACTTTCGGCACTTTTCCGTTGCAGTGATGCAACTGACGACTGACAGTATTGCAACAGCTCGTGATTCAATCGAGACTGTTTTGGCAGGTTACTCGATGTGTTAGGGCGACGCCGGCCGCCTCAAACAGCTTCGATGCGGAGCAATATTTTTCAGCCGATAAACTCACAGCACGTTCTACTTTGAGCGGGTCGAGATTGCGGCCAGTGACCACAAAATGCAGCGCGACCGCGGTAAAAATCGCAGGCACTGCGTCGGCACGCGTGGCGTCCAATTCACACACACAGCCGGTTACCTCTTGGCGCTGCTTTTTCAAGATGGTGACCACATCGAAGCTGGCGCAACTGCCAAGTCCCATCAACACCAGCTCCATCGGCCGCGGCCCCAGATTACGGCCCCCATGATCCGGTGACCCATCGACCACCAGCGCATGACCTGAACCACTTTCTGCTACAAAAGCCACATCTTGATGCCAGGCAATGCGTGATTTCATTGTGCGAGCCACTCCTGTAATTGTTTAATTTCCACTTCCAAATCCGCCTCATGCAACTGCAACAACTGACGCCGTCTGGCATCTTCGTCCCGGCGTGCATCGGCAGTGAGTTTGGCGCGTGCTTGTCCGTACGGCATCGCCAGCAATGCATTCGACACCGTCTCAAATGCGTCACTGGAGAGCGGTTCGCGCCAGTTGGAGAAACCGGCATCAAGCAAGACCCGCATGCGCAACAAACATTCGGAGCGATCCACCTGCTGTTGCAGGTATGAGCCGATCAGGATCTCAATGCTTTGCCGCGTGTCTGCCCGCGCGTCATGACGAATCGCGTCCTGTTCGCGTACACGCCCTGTCAAGCGCCAGGCATAGATCGCGAGGATCAACACAACCACCAATGCGACAACAAAAATCAGTGGCATCATGGAGCGAGGTCCAAGAACAAATCCTGTAAGGCAACGCCGGGATCAGGTTGCCGCATGAAGGCTTCACCTACCAAGAATCCGTACACCGCCCGTGCATGCATCGCCTCAACATCTGCGCGCTGCACAATGCCCGACTCAGTGATTAACACCCGATCGGCAGGGACATCCTCAATCAACGCATAGGTCGTCTCAAGGCGAGTTTCAAAGGTGTGCAAATTGCGGTTATTGATACCAACCAAGGGAGTGTCCAAAGCCAAGGCTTGATTCAATTCATCGGCATCATGCACTTCAACCAAAACATCGAGCCCAACAGATCGGGCCACCTGGTGTAACTGCTGCAGTTCATTGGTTTTCAGCGCTGCCACAATCAACAAAATACAATCTGCGCCCAGCGCGCGTGATTCATAGACTTGATAAGGATCGATCACAAAGTCTTTACGAATCACCGGCAAATCACAGGCGGCACGGGCATCAAGCAAGTCTTGATCTGCACCCTGGAAAAAGTCGCGGTCGGTTAGTACCGATAAGCAGGTGGCGCCAGCATGAGCATACTGCGCTGCATGCAAGGCTGGCTGAAAATCCGCGCGCAGCAATCCCTTGGACGGCGATGCGCGTTTGATTTCCGCGATCACAGCCGAGTGCTGAGACGCCACTTGAGACTGCATCCGTCGCGCAAAGCCGCGTACTGGATCGGCCTGTTCAAGGCGGTCGCGCAAGGTCGATTCAGACACCTGTGCACTACGCTCAGCGACCTCTTGCCGCTTGCGTGCAATGATCCGATCGAGGATGGTGCTTGAACAACTCATGAATCACCCTCTTTAAGCCGCTGCGTCAACTCCGCGAGCGCATCGAGTTTGGCTGATGCCTCACCCGACTCCATGACCTCCCACGCAGCCTCCACCCCATCTTCGATAGAATGGGCGCAGCCTGCTGCATACAGGGCGGCACCCGCATTCAGAGCAACAATATCAGAGGCCGGATGATCGTCTGCCGCCAACGCCATGCGAATCATGGCCAGTGACTCGGCGGCCGTGGACACGACCAAGTCATCGCGGTCACTTAAATCCAATTCAAAATCCTGGGGTTTGATGCGGTATTCGCGGATCTGCCCGTCCTTAAGTTCGGCGACCCGACTGGCTGCAGAGACACTGAGCTCATCCAAGCCGTCCTCGGAGCAGACCACAAGTACATGCCTCGACCCCAGCCGATACAACACCTCCGCTAGAGGCGCCAAAAGCGCTTCATCAAACACGCCCAACACCTGATTCGGTGCAGAGGCGGGGTTGGTCAAGGGGCCTAGCACATTAAAAATGGTACGCATTGCAAGCTCTTTGCGAGGCCCGATCGCGTAGCGCATCGCCGAGTGGTGCGCCGGCGCAAACATAAAACCGACGCCCAACTGCTCGATGCACTGTGCCACCTCGGTGGCATCCAAATCCAGCCGCACTCCTGCGGCTTCCAAAACATCGGCAGAACCGGATTTGGAGGATACCGAGCGATTGCCGTGCTTAGCCACGCGGCCTCCGGCTGCGGCCACCACAAAGGCAGACGCTGTGGACACGTTAAAAATATTGGCGCCATCACCGCCAGTCCCACAGGTATCAACTAGAAACTCGGTCGGCACCACAACCTTTTCAGACAAATCACGCATGACAGACGCGGCACCGACAATCTCATCAATGCTTTCCCCCTTCATGCGGAGCCCCATCAGCAACGCACCAATTTGCGCATCGGTTGCCGATCCGGTCATGATCGAGCGCATAACCGCCGTCATCTCGTCCGCAGACAGATCGCGGCGCTGGCACACCGCCTGAATGGCTTCCACAACTGTCATCACCACTGTCCTCCACTGGACGCTAAAAAATTACGCAACAGGTCATGGCCTTGTTTGCTGGCAATCGATTCAGGATGGAACTGCACCCCCTCCACTGTCCATTGACGGTGTCGAACTCCCATGATGGCCTCGGGCTCGTCCAGGGCATCGTGACTCCAAGCGGTAATTTCCAAACACGCTGGCACCGAAGCTGGATCGATCACCAGGGAGTGATAACGAGTTTGAATCAATGGTTGATCGAGCCCTAAAAACACCCCGCGGCCGTCATGGTGAATCGCGCTGGTCTTGCCATGCATTACCTTCGGTGCCCGAATAATCTGACCACCAAATGCCTGGCCGATGGCCTGGTGGCCCAGACACACGCCAAGCACTGGCAGGCGTCCGGAGAAATGCAGGATAGCTTGCAGGCTGATGCCAGCCTGGTCCGGATCGCAAGGCCCTGGACTGATGACTACGTGACTTGGATCAAACGCATCTAACGCGGCCAGATCACAGGCGTCATTGCGCACCGTCACCACCTCTTCACCGAGCTCACCGAAATACTGCACCAGGTTGTAGGTGAAGCTGTCGTAATTATCGATCATTAAAACTTTGGACATGACACCTGCTTGAACTGTTCGGTTCCCTTCACAACACGGTTACTCAACACGCCCTCGCGCGCAATGCCTGATGATACCATGGGCGGTCTGCTGGCTCGGTTGCATCCCAGTCATCAGGTGCGCGCCATAGGGCCTTGTAGATCAGTAAATCCCGCCAAGGCAGCGTTCGCTGCACGAATCACAGCGCGGCCTTTATTTAGGGTCTCAGTCCACTCGGCTTCTGGATCTGAATCTGCCACCAGTCCGGCCCCTGCTTGGATGTGTAACATGCCAGCGGAGATCACTGCGGTACGGATCGCAATCGCAGTGTCCATGTTGCCGGACCAACCCAAATACCCCACCGCACCACCGTAGATCCCGCGTCGAACCGGCTCAAATTGATTGATCAATTCCATCGCCCGCACTTTCGGCGCACCCGATAAGGTGCCTGCAGGCAGGCAGGCTTTTAAGACATCAAGTGCTGTAACTGAAGCCGGCACCCGACCTTCGACGTGGCTGACGATGTGCATCACATGGGAATACCGCTCCACCACCATCTGATCGGTAACTTCAACAGAACCGATCTCCGCCACACGACCGACATCATTGCGCCCGAGATCAATCAACATCAAATGTTCAGAGCGCTCTTTTGGATCGGCCAGTAATTCCTGCTCAAGTTGTTCGTCTTCGGCAGGCGTTCGACCACGCGGCCTGGTACCAGCAATGGGGCGCACAGAGACTTTGCCATCTTCCAAACGCGCCAAGATCTCCGGCGAGGAGCCAACAATATGGGTGTCATCGAGGTTTAAGAAATACATGTATGGCGAAGGGTTTAAAACCCGCAGCGCCCGGTACAGTGCCAACGGGCTTTCTGGATAAGGTACCGAGATACGTTGACTCAGCACCGTTTGCATCACATCACCGGCCTCGATGTAGCCTTTCACTTCGGCAACTGCTGCTTTGAACTCTTCTTTCCCGAGACTGTACTGATATGCTGCCTCGTCAATCGGCGGATGACCGACCGGCTGAAAGGCACTGGGATCCATAGCCGAGTTCAAATCCTCAAGCATCCCCTCCAATCGTTCGGTCGCCGCCTCGAGTGCATCCACTTCCTGCGGGTTGGCATGAGTGATTAAGGTCAGCATGCCCGACAAGTTGTCAAACACCACCACATCATCAGAGCGCATCAAGACAATCGTGGGTGATCCAATGGGATCATCAGCCGGCAAGGTCCGACCGACCCGAGGTTCAACATATTGGATGGTGTCGTATGAAAAGTAGCCGACTAAACCACCGTTGAACTTCGGCAATTCCAACTCATCAATAACAAACGATGGCGTCACCCCGAGGCGCTCTTGATAGCCCGATATCCAATCCAAAGGTGCGTCGGACTCGACAATCTCAACCACTGCATCGCGCTCAAATCGGGTGATTCGTGCACCACGTACCTCGATTCTCTCGCGCGCCGGCAATCCGATACAGGAGTAGCGTCCCCAGGTTTCACCACCGGTCACCGATTCCAGCAGGTACGACCACGGCCGATCGGCCAATTTCAGGTAGCAAGACAATGGCGTCTCCAGATCAGCCAATCGTCGGGTGGCCACAGGCACCCGGGTCAAACCCAAATCACGGTAGCGGGCAAATAACTCAGGCGTCATGCAAGAGCTCCGGCAATGTCTCAATCACGCGGTCTGCACCGGCATGGCGCACATCCAAATCGCCGTGGTAACCAAAGGTCACTAAAATTGAGGTCACGCCTGAATTTTTTGCCGCACCCAGATCGGCAATGCTGTCGCCCACCAGACACGCAGCGTCGGCGGCNACTGATAATTCATTAAGTGCCTGATGCACCATCGCCGGATCCGGCTTTTTGGTNGCAAGGTCATCACCAGCCACAATGGTGTCAAACAGCGGCTCGATCCCGTACACCGGCAACATCAAATTCACAAAACGGCGTGGTTTGTTGGTGACCAACCCCAGGCGATGACCGCGTGCTTTGAGCGCATGCAATGTATCGAGTGCGCCNGGGTACANAATTGAGTGTTCAGCACAAATCGGCTCATACATTTCCATAAAAACTGACAGAACCAACTTCGCTAATGGTGAATCCATGGTGATGTATGGATCACCTGTGGTTTGTCGCAGNGCGCGCTCCACCAACTTGCCAGCGCCATGACCCACCATCCGCTTACCTGTTTCCAAACCGACCCCGGGCAAACCAGCACGACCGAGTGCCAGATCAAGCGCGCGGGTGAGATCCGGTGCGCTATCCACCAAGGTGCCATCAAAGTCGAACAGATAAGCCTGCATGCGTGGGGTCCAATCGAATTCAGAGGGTGCAAAACATACCACTGTTTCCCGCAACAGGCATCCAAGACCCTAGGCAACCGATGGGCGAGTCCTCTATGATCCGGTTTCAATCTGAAAGTTGGGCTTATGAACCGATCGCATTACCTCCATGGTCTCATGACCTCTGCCTGCGTCCTGTTGTCTGGCTGGAGCGCAACATCACATGCAGCTGAACCGACCGCGGCAGCCACCGACTGGGTAGTAGACACCTCCGGGACCTATCTGTGTCAGGGCTATTACAGCCCTCCACCGCTGCTCGCTGTGCCCGCCGATGAGACGCTTAATGCCGAAGCGGATAACACCGATTTCGATGGTGAGGACCGGGTCATTTTGACCGGAAACGCCGCGCTGAATCGTGGTGACTTTCAGATGGAAGCTAACCGCATTTCGTTTTTGAACTCGACCGGAGACGGGGACGCCGAGGGCCGCGTTTTGATTCGTCGACCCGGGAGCTTACTGCGCGGTGACTCGGCTTCGGTCAACGTCCGCACCAACGCCTTTGATTTGCGAAACTCATCCTTCGTCACGCCTTCCAATCGACTCCGCGGCGAAAGTGAATTTGCAATCGGCGCACCCAATGGCGACATCCGCATCGTCAACGGCACCATGACTTTTTGCGCACCCGGAACCAATACCTGGGACTTGAAAGCCAATGATATTTACCTGAATGACTCGACCGGCCGCGGCCTGGCCACAAACGTACTTGTCCGCGTTAAAGAAGTACCTATTTTCTACACCCCGATTTTGGGCTTTCCGCTCGATGACCGTCGACTGACCGGATTCTTGTTCCCAAGTTATTCGATCGGGACCACATCTGGCACAGAGATCCTGACACCGTTTTATTGGAATCTCGATCCCCGGTTTGATCTCCTTATCCAACCGCGGTTTATGACGGCACGTGGCACCGCGCTTGGTGTCCATGGACGGTATCTGTTCAGTGATTACAGTATGCTCGACATCAAAACCGAGCAATTGCCTGATGACGAACTGACCGGTACCGACAGACACATCTCACGCCTGGCGCTGGCCTCCGACACCTCCAAGGCGGTGGTTTGGAACGCCGTTTACGAAGACGCGTCAGATGCCGACTACCAAACGGATTTGGATAACTTTGCCAATGTCTCCGATAAGCAACAACTGACCTCATCCGTTGGCGCCTCGGTGCGTGGCGACAACTGGTCGGCCAGTTGGATTGCCGATCGGGTGGATGTCATTGATCCGACTGTGACTGGTGACGACGTGAAGTTTTCCCGGCAACCCAGTCTGACTGGATCCTGGGCACACTATGGCGAACTCTACAATTACAGTGCGTCCGGCGACATCACCGAGTTCTCTCGCAGTAGCGCAGGACTGGCCAGTGACGAACCCTCGGAGGGCCGTCGTTTTTCATCGGATCTGCGTGTTGAGCGTCCCTACAGCGCCCCCTACGGCAGCTTGACGCCAGCCGCACTGGGCTTCGCCGCTGGTCTGAAGCCACGACCTCGTCCGGCACACAAGACAACAGCTACTTCACTTACGGCGCCTCACTGGATGGGCAACTGGTGTTCGAAAAGCAAGGTTCCGGTGGCAGCCTGCACAATCTAATTCCTCG
>JGI26088J50261_1000313_pt1 | contig 29014 bp, 28 predicted proteins | sample SaaInl1SG_22_DNA_FD_50261 | JGI IMG/M metagenome (IMG submission 50261)
ACCATCTCAGTGACCGCCGAGGTTGGCAGGCAGGCAAAAATAATATCGCATTGCCTCGCCATTGCCGCAAGGTCACTGGCCGCAATCGCCCCGCCATCAATAAAGGGTTTCATCGCCGTTTGATCGGGATCATAAACCATCAAACCCGGATCGAGTAACCGCATCGCAAGTGCCGCCCCCATATTGCCAAGCCCGATAAAGCCAATTTTTGGATTGGTAGGAAAAGACGTCACTGCATCACGAACATTCATGGGTTTTAATCCTGTTTCAGCCATTGGCAAAATTGCCTCATGGCGTCGGTTAATCATCATCTATGAGGCGTTATTTGGCGCAAAAAATCCAGCCAACTTTGCAAATTTTATTTTATTTTTGATGAAAAAGTCAGTTGCAATTTGAGAGATGCAGGCCAAAACTAAAAAGGCTTATTTAGTCAGTTATCTGCTGGCCATCGATCATTTTATTATCAGGCTTGCCCATTTCGGGTTGCCGGTTCCAGAACGGGCCATTTGGACGAATCTTTGCCATGGCATCGCATAAAAAACATGAACCGACACGGTTTTTACCAGCATTGGCGGTTTTTGCCTTTTGTCTGATGATGATTGCCGCCAGCCGCGGCATGGGCGAGACCTATGCAATTTTCCTGTTGCCACTTAGCGATAGCTTTGGCTGGAATCGTGCCAGCGTAACCTCGATCTATTCAATCTATATGGTTGCATTCGGCTTTGGCTCGCTATTATCGGGTTTGGTTTTTGACCGGCTTGGCCCGCGTTTCAATTATATGATTGGCCTTGGCATGCTTGCCGGCTGTTACGGCTTTGCTGGCAAGCTGGAATCGATCCTGTCTTTCTATCTTGTGATTGGCATTTGCGGTGGTGTTGGCGCGGCGATGGTGGGGATTGTGCCAACGCAAAGTCTGATCGCGCGCTGGTTTGTGCGTGGCCGAACAACGGCATTATCGATTGCCTATTCGGGGCAAGGCATTGGCGTGATGTTGCTGGCACCGGCAGCGCAAATCACTATCGAAGCGGTTGGCTGGCAAGATGCGTATATGCTGGCAAGCTATGGCTTTATTGGGGCTTTTATCTTGATCTTATTGCTGCCATGGACGCAGATTGCCGCCGGTGTCACTGGGGCGGCATCATCACCCAAAGCCAATGCCTCCACCGATCAGCATGATGTACTTCCAGATAAACCCCTTGCAGCTAATACCCTTGCAGCTAATGCTCGGCCACATGATATATGCTGGCAAGCTATGGCTTTATTGGGGCTTTTATCTTGATCTTGCTGCTGCCATGGACGCAGATTGCCGCCGGTGTCACTGGGGCGGCATCATCACCTGAAACCAATGCCTCCGCCGATCAGCATGATGTACTTCCAGATAAACTCCCTGCAGCTAATACCCTTGCAGCTAATGCTCGATCACATGAAGTTAAAGTCGGATTGTCATTAGGCGAGGCGATAAAGCGACCTGAATTTTGGGGATTTTTCACCATTTTCGGCGCCTCTGCCGTCGCTGTTTTTTCCGTCTCTTTGCAGGCTGTTGCCTATTTGATCGAGCGCGGATTTAGCACGGTACAGGCAGCCTTTGCCTTTGGCTGTATTGGCATGCTGACGATCCTTGGCATTGCCCTTACCGGCATTCTGGCCGAACGATTTTCGCGCCATCTTATCGCAACCCTTAGCTATGGATTGACGATCATTGGCATTCTTGCGCTTGCCGCGCTTCAGCTTTATCCAAGCTGGTGGATGCTGGCATTATTTGTTGTGCCTTTCGGGCTATCAGCTGGCGCACGCGGGCCTATTATCACCGCGCAAATGGCCGAGCTTTTTGCCGGACAGGGGCTTGCCTCTATTTTTGGCGCCACCAATATCGGCCAGGGCTGCGGTGCCGCGCTTGGCGCATTTCTGGCCGGATATCTCTATGACATCACTGGCGGCTATAATACCGGCTTTGCCATTAGTCTTGGCTTTGCCTGTCTTGGCCTGTCAATGTTCTGGTTTGTCCCCGCCATCCGGCATGGCAAACAAAAGCCTGACACCCAATCGAACGGTTAGACGCCGACATTAATCCTTGCCAACCTTATTTTTTGCCAACCTTATTTTTTGGCAGCGGTCAAACGGCGCATCACTGGCGAGACCACCTGATCCGAAATATGAAAATCCCATAAAGCCGCTTTATCCGATGCGATAAATTCATCATAAGCCGAATCGAGATGATCAAGATTGCGGAAAGACACGCCGCCAAGGCCAAAGCCCCGCGCCATTGATGCAAGATCGGTTGCGCCAAAGGCGGCACCATCTTCGTCATGGCCGTCAACGCGCAATTTGTGGATTTCTGACCCATAAGCCGCATCATTCATCACAATCATCAACAGCTTGATTCCATGGCGCGCAACAGTTTCCAACTCTTGCGCATGCATCAAAAACCCACCATCGCCATCAATCAAAACAACCTGTGTTTCAGGGCGTGCCGCAGCAACACCAATGGCATAAGACAGGCCATTTCCAATCGCGCCAAATTCGCGAATGGTCAAAAACGCATCGGATGAACGGCCAGTCATATGCGCAGCATAATAAGAACAATGGCCGGATGAATTCACCATGAACCAGTCTTTTGGCAGTTTCTGATCCAGCGCCTTGATCATCGCGCGCGGGTCAAGAACATCAGGGGCAACCTGAAACGGCATGGCATCAGGATATTCGGCCGCATCTTGTTTGGCGACCAACGCATTGCGCCAGCTATTGTCGGCTGCTGCTGTGCCATGGCTAGTTTCAATTTCACTGATAAGCGCATCAACACCAATTTTGGCATCAGCACATAAATGGAAATGCGCAGCAACACGTCCCTGACTATAGATCACCGGCTTGGTATCGATATGCAGGATTTTGGCATTTGGATAAAGCTTGCCAGCATCGGNCGAATGCGATGCCAGACTAGTGCCAACGGCAATGATCAGATCAGCGTCAAGACAGGCCTCGCGTGCCGTATCCGAAGCAAACCCCCCAACCACATTCAGCGAATGCGCCGATTGATGAAACAGACCACGCGCCGGAAGGGTGGTTAGCAATATAGCGCCAATATGATCGGCAAGGCGCATACAAGACGGCCCAGCATCGGCTGCGATTGCTCCGCGCCCGCCAATGATCACCGGCTTTTTTGCCGCCGCCACCATCGCCGCGATTGAGGTTACATTTGCCGGATCGGGAAACATCTTGCCAGCGGCAGGTATCAGATCAGCCGCCTTTTCGACTTTATAGGCAAGATCGCCCCAGTCACTTTCCTGAAGGTCAAACGGCATGCCAATCACAATCGGAATGCCGGTCATTTGCGTCCGCGCAAAAGCATCTTGGATCTGCCGCGTGATTCGCGGCTTGTGCAAGATACGAACATATTCTGCACCACAAGCGGTCACAAAAGGGGCCTGGTCAATTTCCTGATTATACCATGAATTGCGAAGCGGCGATTCACCTACAAACAGCACCAGCGGGATGCGTGCCCGCACGGCGGCAGCAAGACCGGTCATCACCTGCGTCAGACCCGGGCCGCAAGTTACCGTGGCAAGACCGGGCCTTCCTGTCACCCGNGCATAGGCCATCGCCATCGATACCGCGCAATGTTCATGCCGTGCATAGGTAAAGGGCATGCCAAGATGGGCAAGNGCACCGGCAAAATGCATATTGCCATCGCCAAGAAGTGCAAAACAATGCCCTGTTTCCTGTGCCTCAATCGCGGCTGCAACCACATCATAGGTTTTCATCAAAATGCTCTCCATAAATAACCGACCAAGACCGGATAGGCTGATAACGACTGGCCGCAATAACTAGGCTGCGGCAAATTCCTTTTTCAAAGCGGTAAAGAACTGGCGTGCCAGATGTTTGGCAACCCCCATCAAAATGCGCTGGCCGACACCGGCAACAAGCCCGCTCACCTCGCCTTGCGCCTGATAGGAAATCAGCGCATTGCCATCATCGCCTTCGGTAATGGCAACAGTGGCATTGCCACCACCTGTGCCAAGCGTGCCGCTTCCCGACACGGTAATGATACAGCTATGCGGTGGGTTCATTTCGGAAAGCGATACCGCCCCTTCAAAACTGCCACCAACCGCCGCCACTTTCAATTCCAAGGTCATTTGATATTGACCTTCGCCGGTTTCGGTCATGCTGATACAACCCGGAATCGCGCGTTGCAAAACCACCGGATCAATAACCGACTCCCACAGATTTACCGGACTGGTATTGATTTGTTCGCTGCCATTCAACTCAATATTCACGATATGTCTCCTCGCCTCATCTGATTGGATCGCAGCGGATTAAAGCCCAAATAGCTGGCTGGCAACACCATTGACCAGCTTATTGCGGTCGGCCATATCCAGCCCGTCAAGAACAGCAAGAGGCGATGGGTCGCCAATCGGAAACGGCATATCCGATCCAAGCATGATACGGTCAATCCCAACCGCGCGAATCAAAAAGGCCAATGCGTCTGGATCATGAAGCAAAGTATCGTAATACAGCATTGATAATGCCTTTGACGGATCGGCAAGCGTGTCTTTGTGAAGATTGTAATTTCGCATCATCCGGCCAAGAACATACGGCAATGCCGACCCCCCAATACCAATGACAATCTTGGCATTATGATAGGTTTCAACATGACCTGAATAGATAATCCGCGAAATCGCAATCAAGGTATCGGTTATGCGGCCAATNGCGTTATTCATGCCATAATCATTGACCCGGTCATCGCCTGAATCAAACACCGGATGAATGAATAAAACCGATCCATTGCGATGCGCCGATTCCCAAAATGGGGTCAATTCAGGATCATCAAGAACGCCGCCCTTACCCTTTGGCTGGGTGCCGATCATGGCACCCTTAAACCCGTTTTGATGTGCCTGATCAAGAACCGTTGCCGCGGCAATGCCATTCTGCATCGGCAGGCTTGCCAGCGGCAGAAACCGATCATTTTCGGCGCAGAACTGACCAAGATGTTCATTGATCATGGCCGACCAGCGCTGGCCTTCATCAACCGGCAATTCATAGCCAAACATATCAAGCCAGCCACCAATCACCTGCCGGTCAATCTGATTGGCATCCATCCATTCAAGCCGCCCCTTCGTATCTGACAGCATTTTACTGGCAGGGCGTGTTGGCTTGCTGCCGGCAAAGGAAAAGCCAAAACTGCCTGACTCATCATGGATAAGCGAAAGCGCGGCAAATTCGCCAGCGCGATCCTGAATCGCGGCAAGCAGGCTTGGCGGAATGAAATGGGCATGGCTGTCGATAATCATTTGGGTTGGTCTCGCAGTGAATGAATGAAGTGGTGAATTAATGAACTGGTGAATGAAAGGGCGCGCCTTAGATCAAATCAAAAAGGGGTTAAGATGTTTTTGCGGCAATGGCATCGCTAATTGCACTCATGCGAATTGGCAGTTTTTCAAAATGGATACCAAGGCCGGAAACCGCATCATTAATCGCAGCCGACACGGCGGCGGGTGCCCCAAGATAACCGCTTTCACCCGATCCCTTCTGGCCAAAAACCGTATGGGGTGACGGCGTGCAATGTTTGACAATCTGGATCGCGGGCACCTCATGTGACGAAGGCATTAAATAATCAAGAAAACTTTGCGTCAAAAGCTGGCCATTAGTGTCATAGGCAAATTCTTCAAACAGCGCCGCCCCAATGCCATGCGCGATACCGCCATAGGTCATGCCGCTAACAATCGCCGGATTAATCACCGTTCCACAATCATGGCCAATGACATAGGAATGAATATCGGGACGGCCAATAATCGGATCAAAGGACACCAGCAAAAGGTGAAATTCGAATGAATAGCAAGGATACATCTGCACCTTGTCATCAACCGGCAAGGCATCGCCGGTTGGCACTTGCATAATGTCAAAACTGGCAAGCCCCGGATCCATTCCATCGGGAAGGTTGTGATATTGGCGATGCGCCAGTTCAACCATTTCATCCCATGTAAACCGGCGGCCATCATGCGCCAGGACGTCACCACCCTCATAGCGAAGCTGGTCAATGGCAACGCCAAGCCGGTGCGCCGCAATGGCCATGATTTTGGCTTTTAGCTTTTCGCCCGCCCGCGCCGCAGCACCGCCAAGCATAATCGCCATACGACTGCCAACCGGTGAATTTCCCGGCAGGCTTTCCAGCGAATTAGGCCGGGTGATGCGAATCAATTCCGGATCAATCTGCATGACTTCGCCAAGCACGGTTGACACAAGCGTTTCATGGCCTTGACCCGATGATGTTGTGTGAATTCGTGCTGTCAGCTTGCCAAGCGCGTCAATATTGACCTGACAGGATTCCATCCATGTTGATGTCTGATTGCTTTGATTCAGCAACGGCTCGAATGACGAATTGCCACCGCTTGGCTCAAGGCAGGCAGCAATGCCAATACCGGCCATCATCCCCGCATCGCGAAGCCGGTCACGTTCGGCAAGCATTGCCGGATAATCAGCAGCGGCCAGAACCTTATCAATTACCGCGTGATAATCGCCACTATCATAATAGCTGCCACTTGGAATGAGATAGGGGAATTGATCTTTGCGGATTAGGTTTTTCTGACGCAATGCCAGCCGGTCCATGCCAAGATATTCGGCAACCCGATCCATCGCGGTTTCAATCGCATAATTGGTTGGCGCTTGGCCAAAGCCGCGAACCGCTTCTTGAACCGTTTTATTGGTTGTGACCGACAGCGCATGATAGGCCACCGAATTGATTTGATAAGGGCCAACAATGGCGCTGATTGGCTTGCCAAGCTGGAATGGCGCTCGGCCAGCATAGGCACCGGCATTATCAAGCGCGCGCATTTTCATTGATCGAACAGTGCCATCTTGATCAAAGGCAATTGTGATATCAAATTTGCGTTCCGGCCCATGTGCGTCACCAGCCCGCATATTTTCCAGCCGGTCTTCAATCAGGCGAACCGGACAGCCAAGCTTGCGCGCGATATAACCAACCAGCACCGAATGTTTGATGCCGCGTTTCACGCCATAGCTGCCGCCAACATCAACATCATAATGCACCCGAATGGCATTGCCTGGCAGATCAAGGCTGCGGGCAATCTGATCAGCATATTTTGGCATCTGGATTGACGCCCAGATATCAAGCATCTGATCCCAGCCATTCCATTCGGCAAGAACGCCAAATGTTTCAATCGGCACGGTAGAATTGCGGCCCCATGTCACCGAAAATGACAGGCTGTGCGCGGCTGCGTCAAAATCATCATCAACCGGCCCCCAGACAAATTTCCGGTCAAGAAGCAAATTGCTGCCATGTTCGGGGTGAACCGGCGCGCTGGTCTCCAGCAATGCCGCTTCGGCATCCAGAATAAAAGGCTGCGGCGTTGCATCAACAATGATTTTTTCCAACGCATCTTCGGCCAAGGCGCGGCTTTCGGCGACAACGGCACAAACCCATTCACCAGCATAGCGCACCCGATCGACCGCCAGCGGAAACCGGCGAACATTTGGTGTGTTCAACCCATTCATCAAGGGCTGGACAGCGGCAGCAAGTTCAGCCCCGGTAATCACATCCACAACGCCAGGCATGGCAAGCGCCGCACTGGCATCAATGCCATTAATCACCGCCGCCGCATGATGCGATGCCAGCGGCGCAACATGAAGCATATTTGGCCGGTCAAAATCGGCAATGAACTTTCCGCGGCCAGCAACAAAACGCCGATCCTCAACCGGACGGCGCGGGGTTGAAAGAAATTTATATTTCTGTTCAGTCATGAATCAAACCCCTAAGCCAAAGTCGCATCGGACGGCGCGGCATCATTGCGCTGGCCAAGACGTTTGGCCGCCAGCAGGATGGCGTCGACAATCTGAACATAGCCGGTGCAACGGCAAATATTGCCTGAAATGGCTTCGCGGACTTCATGTTCGGTTGGGTCTGTATTAACCGATAATAACGCTTCGGCAGCCAAGATCATGCCCGGGGTGCAATAGCCGCATTGCAGGCCATGTGTTTCGCAAAACGCATCTTGAATAACACCAAGTTCACCAGCGCGCGCACCCGACCCGCCAATGCCTTCGATCGTGGTGATATCCTCGCCCTCAGCCTGAACCGCCAGCATCAAACAAGACCGAACAGCGGTACCATCAATCAGCACCGTACACGCCCCGCAAACACCATGTTCGCATCCGGCATGGGTGCCTTTTAATCCGGCAACATCACGCAGAAAATCCAGCAAGGTAACGCGCGGCTCGGTCACGCCCGAAACTGGCTTGCCATTAATCGTCAAGGTCACATCATTCATTGATTTAGATCCTTTGATATTTCGTCACGCGCATCGCGAAGCGCGCGGATCGCCAATTCGGTGGCAACGCGTTTGCGGTAAGCTGCGGTGGCGTGCAAATCTTCAACGGTTTCCACCATCTGCATTGCCGCATGAACCGCATCAGCAATTGCCGCATCATCAAGCGGCGTGCCGCATAGCTGATCGACATCCAACCGTTCGGGAAAATCGCCAACCGAGCCAATGCCAAGATGGATGCTGGTCACGCCTGACCCAGCGGCAAAATTGATCTGTGCAGCCGCAGATGCCAGCGCATAATCGCTTTTGCGCGGGGCAACCTCATGAAAGCCCGTGCCGCAAACCGCCGGTGCCTTGGCAAAACTCAACCGCGTCAAACATCCGGTTGGCGGCGCGATGGTCAACATCGGGCCAATGAAAAAATCGGACGCATCAAATATTTCATCGGTGCCATCAACGCGGTAGGTAATTTCCGCGCCCAAAGTCGCCGCAACAAGCGCAATTTCAGCCGAAGGATCGGCATGCGCCACCGAGCCGCCAACCGTGCCGCGCGCGCGTGTTGGCGGATGGCCAACATAGCCAAGCGCCTTTGCCAAAAGCGGAATATGCGTTTTGACCAATTCAGATTTCTGCGCCACCGCTTGGCGCACCATCGCGCCAATTTCAATATGGGTTTCGGTTTCGACAAAAGCGGTTAATTCGGGAATATGCGCGATATCAATCAACAATGACGGGCGTGACAGCCGCATCGACAACATCGGGATCAATGACTGGCCGCCAGCCAGAATGCGCGCATTATCATCGCCGGCAAGAAGGCCACATGCCTCATCAATCGTTGCGGGTCGTTTATAGTCAAAGCGAACGGGTTTCATCCGGCTCTTTCCGTTTTGTTAGCAAATGAGGCTGGCCTTCATTAAACGGCAATGGAGTCACAACCAAATTGTGGGGATAGCTGTTGGGTCATGGGGGATTCCGAAGGCCATTATACGCAATCAATAGGTAAAGATTAGAGAATGGTCGTGGCGTCTTGTCAAATTAAAATCGGTAAAAATGACGATCTCACTGTTCGGGCTTCGCCTGAAAATACAAAAGGCTGACCCATCGGGCCAGCCTTTCAAAACCATCACGCTAATGGTGATCCGTTATAAAATGCGGCGTTACAGGCCAATCACCTTGACTGCCTGTTGTGCTGGCAGATCAATTGATTTTTTGCGGCTGATATAGCCTTCCATAAGGTCATAAATGGCTGGCCCTTCGACATTCTCATTCACCGATGCCCAACCACCAACAACATATTTTCGATCAGCATCCAGCTTTTCGCCGGTTTTTGTCATGGTCAAATCACTGATGCGATTGCCCATGCTGGCCTTTGGTGCGCAGGTGTAATTCATGCCGCCAACCCGAACCATGTCACCGCCTTGCTGATAGAATGGATCAATATTGAAAAGATTATCGCAAACATCTTCAAGGATGGTCTTGATCTGCGCGCCGGTCATTTCGGTACGGTAAACATTCGGATAGCTCATGCTTGTCTGGGTATAAAGATCATCAATGGTGATATCCTGACCCGGAAGAAGCGTTGTTCCCCAGCGGAATCCGGGGCTAAGCGAAATTTCGACATCGCGTTCTTCGATAATGCCCTGACAAATCAGATCGTCCCATGTGCCATTGAAATTGCCGCGCCGATATAAAAGCCCGCTTGTGCTGCCGATCACACGGTTGCATTCGGCCTCATAGGGCGCGCGCAAGGCATCAATATGCGCCGACATTTCAGGATCGGGTGTAATCACATCAGAAAAGACCGGAATCAAGGTTGAACTATAATCAACAACCTCGCCGCCNTTAACATCAAGATCGATACGGCCAAGATATTTGCCATGCGACCCTGATGACAGTAGCAAAGTTTTATTGATCTTTAATGCCTGCGGCACCGCATCATGCGTATGACCGGTCAAGATCACGTCAATGCCGGTTACAACCGTTGCCAATTTCTGGTCAACGTCAAACCCGTTATGCGACAACAGAACCACAATTTCAGCACCGGCATCACGCGCTGCATTCACATTTTTCTGCACCGTTTCAGGGCGGATGCCAAATGACCATTCCGGCACCATGTAACGCGGATTGGCAATTGGCGTATAGGGGAAATGCTGGCCAATAACCGCGACCTTGACCCCACCTTTTTCAAAAAAGGCGGTGCTTTCAAAAACCGGCTCTTCCCATTCAGTGTCAAACACATTACCGCCAAGGAATGGATAATTCATCGATTCAATAATTTCATTGACCCGATCAACGCCGAAGGTGAATTCCCAATGCCCAACCATTGCATCGGGCTTTAGCATCGCCATCGCATCGACCATATCCTGACCATTGGTTTTCAGCGACGTATAAGATCCCTGCCATGTGTCACCGCCATCAAGAAGCAACACCTTATCATCACCCCGATCGGCACGGATCGATTTCACCAAGGTTGCGGTGCGGTCAAGCCCGCCAAGCCTGCCATAGGTTTGCGCCAGATTCGCATAATCAACCATCGTATGGGCATAGGCAAGCGGCGTTCCGGGGGCAATGTCAAAATGCGNCAGAAAATCTTCACCAACAAGATGCGGCGGTCGCCCTTCAAAATCGCCAACGCCATAATTTTCCGATGGTGGCCGGAAATAAAGCGGCTTTAGCTGGGCATGCATATCGGTGATATGCAAAAGCGTTACCTGACCTTTGCTGTCAAATTTTAGCAGATCATCTTGAACCATGGCCTGTTTGGCGGCGGCGCGGTTCCAGTTTGATGTGGTGCCATAGATACCCGCCGTAACAGCGGCCATTTGCATAAATTCACGACGAGACAACATAAAATTATTTCCTATTTACTGTGATCAAATATCGGCGGCGATATAACACCATTCCGACTTGTTTGCTTCCACACGGCCAAAACCGGGTGCCGGTAAATGGGTTGCGGCAAGCCCGATTTTTTCAGAAGCAAGTCGGTCAAGAAGCCGCTTGCGCGTTACCGCGGCTTTTTCGCGATCCATATCAGCGGGGTTTTGCCAGTCCGGATGTTCGATCGAAATAACAGGGTGGGTTAACGCATCCCCGGCAATCAGAACGGACCCTGCAGAATCATGGATCAAAAACGATGCGTGACCGGGTGTATGACCCGATGTATCAACAGCCTCGATGCCAGACAGGATTTCATCACCGCCTTGAAAAAATGATATTTGGTCACGAAGCTTGTCAAAGCGTGATTTTGCGCCAACGGCAAAGCTCTCGCGCCCCGGAATCATAACGGTTAGGGCGTCATCTGAATCCCAGAAATCCCATTCGGCCTGGCTGATATGATAAGCCGCATCAGGCATCAGCAAATCATCAAAATCGTCAAGAATTCCCCAGATATGATCGGGATGGGCATGGGTGAAAACCACATCGGTGATGGCGCTAATATCAACATCAGCCGCATCAAGCGCCGCTGGTAACTCACCAAGCGTTGGCAGGAAATTCATCCCCGAGCCAACATCGAACAGGATCTTACGCTCACCAATTTCTAGCAAATTGACATTGACCGGCCGCCGCCAGATTCCATCCGAAACCTGCGCCGCTTTTAAAAATTTTTGACGATCATCTCCAAAAATATCGTAAAAAACAGACTCAATCGGCAGGTTCATCGAACCATCTGAAAAACTATGAAGCTTGCCACCAGCAAAAGGCTGGCTTGATGCCATCAGCCTCGTCGGTAATGCGGCAAGCGTCATGGCGGCCACAGCAGAAGCGGCAAATTGACGACGAGTGGGGCGCATTGTCATATTGTCATCCTGTGTCTTGTTTGGGCATGGCCAGATCTGATGTTTTGGCCGGATACCTTGTCAGTCTATTGCTTATCAGGCGTCACATCAATGATGCGCGCACGGCCAATGATCTTGGTCGGAACGTCGCAATTTTGCATGCATGGCGCACTGGCAAGCTGGCCATCAGGCCGCGGATCAGGCAACATAAAGCCATTCTGATTTGGCATTTTGACGCTGCCGATGGTTTCGTTACTGAGGACAAATTCATCATCGATCACGTCACTCATATTCAGAATATAAGCAACAACCTGATAGGTTTCGTCATGCGTTAATGACTGTGCCTCGCCAAAGGGCATGGCGCGATAGACATAGTCATAAACTGTTGATGCATAGGGCCAATAGCTGCCAACCGTTTTTACCGGATCATCCGTTGCTAATGACCCAAGGCCACCAGCCAGAATTGGCCAACGATCGACGCCTTCGCCAAAATCACCATGACAAGCAGCACAACGTTCAGCGTAAATTTCTTCGCCATCGGCCGCAGTACCGCTGCCAATTGGCGCGCCTTTTCCATCAGGGCGAACGTCAATATCCCAACCGGCAATCTGTTCGGCGGTGGCTAAGGTGCCAAGACCAAAAGGCCGTTCAGCTGCAGTTGCTGTGCCGGATAACGCCATCGCAAATCCGGCGACAACACCAGAGGTAACCAAGGTTTTTGCAACATGCCGCATCTTAACCAAGCCGTACATTTTCGACCTCCCCGTTTGACTTTACCAACCAGGTGGCAATTGAATTATTGTGATAGATCGAATTGACGCCACGTTCTTTTTGCAATGCCTGAATGGTTGGCTGGACATAGCCGGTTTCATCCATGGCGCGTGACTGGACTTTCATTTCTTCGCCATTCCATTCAAACGGCATGGTAAAGCGGGTCAGGCTTTTGCTTAAAACCGGACCATGCAATTCGGCCGTTTTCCAATTCACCCCGCCATCAAGCGACACATCAACGCGGGTGATTTTACCGCGACCCGACCATGCTAGACCCTTTAGCAAATTCTGGCCTTTTGCCATCATCGGCTTTTCCGGACAAGGCGAAGTAACGACCGATTTGGCATCCATCACCCATGTAAACATGCGCGCTTTGCCGCTTTCCATAAGATCGGTATATTTCGATGTTTCTTCGCGTGCCATATAAGGAGCGTCACCAAATTCCAACCGGCGAATCCATTTCACCCACATATTGCCTTCCCAGCCCGGCACAACCAATCGTGCCGGATAGCCCTGTTCGGGCCGTAAGGCCTCGCCATTCATCGAATAGGCAATCATGCAATCATCGAGAATTTTTTCGATTGGCACCGACCGGTTCATACCAGCCGAATCACCGCCCTCGGCAAGAACCCATTTGGCCGAAGGCTTTACCCCAACTTCACGGCAAATATCAGATAGGCGGACGCCGCTATATTGAACATTATGCACCATGCCAAACGTATATTGGCATCCATTCAACTGCGCACCGCGCCATTCCATGCCGCCATTGGCTGCACATTCCAGAAAATGGAACCGGTTCACCTGCGGAAAGCGTTTCAGATCATCAATGGTAAAAATCAATTCACGATCAACAAGGCCATTGATCATCAGGCGATAATCGGCAGGCACCACCTCGGGAACACCACCATGATGACGCTCAAAACACAGGCCATTTGGCGTGACAATACCGTCAAGATCCTGCAATGGCGTGAAATTGATTGATGATTCGGTGCTGGCAGTCAGCCATTCGACGCTGCGACGGATCACATTCGATTCATGTTCAGACGGCATGCCATAGGGGTTAGCGTCAACACCAGCGCCAAGATAAGGCGTCCATTCAGGCACATTCGGTGGCAAATTCGCCGGGTTTGACTCAGCCGCCGTAGCCAAAGGTGCCGCTGCCATACCACCAACCGTAGCAGCAGCACCGCCAATCAATTGCCGACGTGAAAGAGAAAGCTGTTCGGTTTTCTTTTCCATCTTTAAATCCTTTTTCACAAATAACATTCGTCTTGAACCATGTCCCGCAAGCGGGGTTTTGACCGGCCTGTTCTAATTTGAACGGGCGGCCTGAATTTGCTTTCTGATGGCACTTGTGTTGGCACCAAAATATTTCTGAAACCGTGGCTCGTCCTTATAAGCACCGGTTTTGACCCATTGCAGCATGCCCAGAAAGGTTAGCTTGCCAAACGCGCCGGGCATGACCGCCGAGGCTGATTGTGGCAATTGATCACCTTTTGCTGGCTCGGAAATGAAATAGATGGTCGGGGTAAACAACACCCCCCAGCGGCGCGCCATTTCGCTTTCCGCCATGACGGTGCCGTCAAGGTCGGTCACGTCGCGATTGCCATAAAGGTCAAGCTGAACAACCATAAAATTTTCCCGAACATAGCTGTTGATCGCTGGTTCGGTCAGAATTTCCTTGGCCACTTTTTCGCAATAGATGCAGCCCTTTTGGTCAATCTTGACCATCAGCACCTTGCCCGCCGCAAGTGCCTCGTTGATATCATCTTCAAATTCCAGAAAAGATTGATGATACCAATCGAAATGATACATGCCATCTTCGGCCAACGTTGGGGTTTCATTTCCAGCACGCGCAGCGGCAAGCCCCGTCGTCATAAAAACAGCCATTAACGCGGCAAGCGCCGTGATTTTTTTTGCCCTCAGGATAAAGGAACCCTTGGCAAAGAAGCGCCGAAAACCTTGCAAATTTTTCATCATCCAACCTCCTGAAACAGCGGAATTGTCCGCAACATCCAATAGCCAATATCGGCAAGCATACCAGTCATCATGGCAAGGCCGGTCAAAACCAAGAAACCGCCAAGAAGCCATTTGACATAGCGCATTTGCGCCGAGAAGAACCTGAATTTGGCCATGAATAAATCGGCAAAAACCGCCACCAAAATGAACGGAAAACCAAGACCGAGACCATAGGCGAGCAACAATCCAGCACCGTCACTTTCGCCGCCAGACCCAGCCGACAACATTAAGATCGTTGCCAGAACCGGCCCAACGCAGGGCGTCCAGCCAAAGCCAAAAGCCAAACCAACGACATAAGCGCCAACCGTGCCAAACCGTTTTGGTGACGGCATGAATCGGACATCTCGATTCAGCAATCCGATGCTAAACAGCCCAAGGAAATGCAAACCAAGAACGGCAATCAGGCCACCGCCAATGACCTGGAACAGCCCAAGATTGCGCGCGATAAAGCTACCTGCCATGCTGGATGATGCGCCAAGCGCGACAAAGACGGTCAAAAACCCAGCGACAAAAAGGATCGAAGCCATAACAAGCTGGAGTCGCGAAGCGAGTGTTTTCACCTGATCAGACGCATCATTCCGCCGATTGCCAAGCCCGCCCAGAAACCCGATATAGCCCGGCACAAGCGGCAAAACGCAAGGCGACAGAAAGCTAAGCAATCCCGCCAGTAATGCTGCACCGAAACTAACTGTCACTGAAACGCCCCCATCTTGATCTTCAAAATATGTCTAAACATATATGTAAAATACTCTATATGATGTTCATCATATAGGTTTTTTTGATTATTTCAAATAAAATACCCCACACTGCGTGGCAGTATGGGGTAAAATATTCGACCTTTTTTTCAAAGGCGCTACCAGTTTTAGTTCCGGTAGGCTGGCGACTCCACCTTCAGGCCGTTGCCCCGCCAAGCCACATAAAGCTCAAGCGCAACATAATCTTCATGGCCATATGGAAGCGGGGTTGCACGGATATTTTTCATGCAGCCTCTAAACCGGCGATGGGTTGACCCAACACCATTCCATTTCAGGCGATAAAGCGGGAAGCCATTGATATTGCCCTGCGACAGCATATCAGCACGGATATAATTACCGTAATTATCTTCGTGACAATGCGCACATGACATATCGAGCTGGCCAACGCGGGTATAGTAAAGCTCTTTACCACGCTCAAATGATGATGCAGCCGGCCCGTCAACCGCCACATTCACGCGTGATCCGCGTGCCTGCATCCGGATATAGGCAGTGATGCCAAGCATATCGCGTGATTCCCACTTATAAGGCTTTGCGCCCATTGCGGTTTCACGACACATATTGATGACCTGCTCAAGTGAAATCACTTTGCCGGCAGCATTATGATAGCGTGGATAAACTGACCCCACCACATCAAGCGGCACTTCGGCGCAGCCTTCAAAAACCTGCGACAGTGATTTGCCAGCACTACCATCAACCGTATCCCACAGCTCTTCGCCATGATCGGCAACAAGCATTGCCGGATTTGCAAAATCATCATCCTGCACATCACGGATCATTGCCTTACGAAAATCATAACCAGAGACGATTTCACCAAGCGGGTGATTCTTATCAGTTGGCGTGATCACTTCGGCCGTACCGTCATGATATGGGGTTTTCGCAAATGCGGCTCCAGCTGCCAAGCTGAGCGCCATTGTTATCATTACTGCTAGTCGCATTATAAAATCCTCCCTGTAAACTCGNGACCCAAATCCNAAGATTAGGCTACGGTCATCTTTTTGCTGGCAGTAAATTCTGCGCCGCCATCTTCGACCCATGTAAAGGTGAATGCCCCTGACTTGCTCGCCTTAAACGGAAAGGCGATGTAGGGGTTGGCAGACACTGCAGGCTCGAAATTAGCCGTGAATACATCTTGGCCGTCAAAGCTTGCGACGAATTTATTGATGATCTTGCGCGGGATTTTATTTCCCTTTTTGTCCTTGGCACGGCCGGTATGCATGGGATGCGAAATCAAAGCCTTGATCTCAACAATCTCACCAGCAGCGGCTTTCTTTGGAACTTTTACGCGAGGTTTAATTTTTGCCATTATTTTGTTCTCCGTTCGCTATCTGATCAACCGCCACAGCCACCAATGGTGACTTTGACAGTGGCTTGCGCCTGCTTGAAGCTGCCATCGTTCATTTCAGCAAGAACGATGATGTTCTGGGTTTTTGCCAAACGCATCCGTGTCGATGCACTGCAAGCGCCCATTGCTGGCGTGAAGTTGAATGAAGCGACTTCAGGGGTTGGGTTGCCATCGGCCATGACATGAACCGCTTTAACATAATTATCGGCTGTCATTGGGCTGTCGATTGAGAATGCAACCTTGACCGCATTTCCGTTTTCGGCAATTTCAGGCAGATCAAGTTCGATCGCGCCTTCGCCAACAGATTTACCACCGGTCAGGCCTTTGATTTTGGCAGCGACGGCTGCACCATCCGCATAGGCAGGAACGCCAGCAAGGACAACCGCACCGGCCGCACCAAGCATAGCAAGCGCATGCCTGCGCGAAATTGTTGAGAATTGTGTTGTCTGTTTCATTTTGGTCAATGCTCCGGACTATTGATCAGTTTTCAATGTTTTGAGATAGGCAACAACGTCTTCAACTTCCTGGGCAGACAAAATTGACTTGCCAGCAAATTTTTTCAACGGCCGCTCATACCCAAAGGTACGATAAAAGGACGGCATCATTGTGCCATCATTGGTGATTTTGGAATTTACCAGCTGTAGACGAAGCTCGCCCTCGTTAAGACGATTACCAACACCATATAGAGATGGTGCTGTTTCGCCGTGGAACTGTTGCTCAGGAATTGGCATCACATGACATGCGAGGCAATTTCCCTTTTTCCGGCTAATCGCAATCTTGCGACCATTGGCAGCATCACCAGCCACACCGGTTAAAGATTTTGGAATTGAGCTGTCATCCACCACTTCATATGGAACAAGCCCAGCATCGCGGACAATTACTGAGGCTGAATGGGCAGTCGAAACGCCAAGCGCAACAAGACCCACAATGGAATAAAAAATAGTTTTCATCATTTCCCCGCCTTTTAGATAATCTTCACATTTAACATATGTGATTTTTTATTTATAACCAATCTGAACATAAAAAAAAGCATTTGTAAAACCGGTTCAGCCTTCCAAAGCTATTTTTTTCTAAGATAGCGGTAATTTATGAAAGGTGGCGGCAATAGCAACGCAAATATATCATGTCAAAATTTTATATATTTCTGAATATTTTAGGCAGCTTATGAACTCTTCAATGCGCGGTAAATTCGGAAATTCGCCACCAAAATAGCTCGGCGCCCGGATAGCCGACAATCCGGCCAATTTCCACCCCATCACGAATGACAATGAAGGTTGGTGTCATCGTTGCCGGCGTCAGATGCGCCAAATCATCCGGCATTTTCTGGTAAAAATCATGTCGGCGAAGCGGATAGACCAGCGCTTCTTCGGTGCGGTCATAGCCCTTGCCGACATCATCTTCAAAAGCTTCGCACCATGGGCAATGGCTAGAGGTAATCATAACAAGCTGGCCACGGCTATCGGCGGCTTTTGCCAGCCCGATACCGCCGCCGGCAATAAATACTGCCAGCAGTAAAAATAAAGATGAAAACAGCGTGATACGGCGGGTCAGGCAAAGCCGCATGGCGCAAAACCGCCAACCACCGCCAGTCACGCTAGCCCTTATCATGCCGTTGCCACTGATCCAATGACGGCTTAAAAACGGTTGAAAACCGGCCAGCGTCACCAGCCACGGCAATCTGTGGCGCGTCACCCACCGTCAGTGATGATACGTTGGTGCCATTCGATTCAGTCGCCACGAGTTCGCTTTTGATACAATTCAACACTTTTTGTACCTGCGGGTCACTAATCTGATAGAAAACCTGCCGCGATTGCTTGCGCGCATTGACAACATTCTGTTTACGCAACAAGGCCAGATGCTGCGAGATGCTATGCTGTGGCTGGCGAAGCGAATCGCATAGCTGGCTTACCGATTGTTCGGCCGTACCAAGTTCAAAACAAATTGACAGGCGCAATGGATGTGACAAAGCCTGAAAGACGTCCGAGGCACGATTCATCAAAAGGTCGAAATTGGATTTACTCTTTTCGTGCGCGCTCATCAATCACTCATTTTACTTGTCGCAATATGGACTGGCCTCGGCAATTGCCAATCATATTTCGATAGGGGTTACAAACACTGATCCGAATGATCAGGCTGTAGTTTGTCAATAATATAGTTTGTTTTCTATATATGCAAGCTGTGCGCCTGTTATGATTTATCGATCGGGCGCATCACCCGCTGAAGCCAGCCCTTGGTGCCGCCCGAAACCGAATCTGCAGCCGATTGCATGAAATCATCTCCCGGACACCAATTCGCCGGTGCAACTTTGGCTGTCTGATAAGTATCGATAAGGGCGCGCTGGACACGAAGCAATTCTTCAACTGACCGACCAATATGCATTGGATAATGAATCAACGCCTGCACTTTTTGCGCCGGATCAATGAACAGACAAGCGCGAACCGTTGATGTTGTATCGCTATAAGCGTCGATCATGCCATAGGCGCGCGCAATATCCATCGACACATCTTCGATCACCGGAAAATTAACCGATAGGTCAAATTTTGTCTCGATCCATTCAATCCAGCCCATATGGCTATAAACACTGTCAACCGACAGCCCCAAAAGCTGGACATCCATTTCGGCAAATTTATCCTGTTCCTGCGCCAAAGCAACAAATTCAGACGTACAAACCGGGGTGAAATCTGCCGGATGACAAAATAACAAAATCCAACGCCCAGCAAAGGCCGATAAACGCACCTCACCCATCGTTGAGCGCGCCGCAAAATCAACAACGGGCGATCCAACCAATGATCGATAGGTAATATCTTGGCTGTTTGCGTGGTCATCAGGTTGTAGCATATCTTCGCCCTTTATTTGTGGTGTCAATCATCGACCAGACCAATGATTGACCCGGTCACGTCTTAACAAAACCATTATTTACGACGCCAATGGTTTTAGCGCCAGATTGGTAACAGGCTTAATTTAATATGCCATTCCCTATGCTTGCCATGTTGAGCCATAAAATCAAGCATCAGACAATCACGGTTCGGAAAATAAATCAAAAATCATATGTTTATATGATGTGATTTTTAAAACACGCCAACATTCAATGGCAAGATGCCAATGGCAAAATGCTTATAAAATTATGCTGCTGTCGATGATTTTTGATTGATCTTAGCCGATTCGCCAGTAACGATTAAAGATGCCTTTCTGGCATATTCGTTAAGATGGCCACATATGGCTATGATTGGTGGCCGATCCAGATGACCCATAATTTCCCGCGCCATAGCAAGATTACCCCACCCGTCGCCATTGCCGGTGCCGGATGCTATATTACCGATTCAACTGGAAAAGAATATTTCGACGGTTCAGGCGGTGCGGCGGTTTCCTGTCTTGGTCATGGTGACGCTGATATCGCGGCTGCAATGAAAGACCAGATTGATAAATTATCTTTTGCCCATACCAGCTTTTTCACTTCGCCACCTGCCGAAGCATTAGCCGATCTTTTGATTGCCAATGCGCCATCTGGCATTGACCGTGTTTATTTTGTGTCGGGTGGATCAGAAGCCATTGAAGCATCGCTGAAACTGGCGCGGCAATATTTTGTTGAAACCGGTTCGCCGCAAAGAACCCATATCATCGCCCGCAAGCAAAGCTATCACGGCAATACGCTTGGTGCGCTTGCCGCTGGTGGCAATGCGTGGCGGCGCGAACAATTTGCCCCGCTTTTATTCACTGCCAGCCATATCGAGCCTTGTTATCGCTATCGCGGAAAAGCCGATGGCGAGAATGATCATGCCTATGGGCAACGCATGGCCAATGCGCTTGAGACCGAAATCCTGCGGCTTGGCGCGGATAAGGTCATGGCGTTTCTCGCCGAGCCGGTGGTTGGCGCAACGCTTGGCGCGGTTGCGGCCGAAGCGGGATATTTCACCCGCATTCGTGAAATTTGCGATCGCTATGGCGTGCTGCTGATTCTTGATGAGGTAATGTGCGGCATGGGCCGAACCGGATCTTTGTTTGCCTGTGACCATGATCGAATCCGGCCTGACATTATCGCCATCGCCAAAGGGCTTGGCGCCGGATACCAACCGGTTGGCGCCATGTTATGCAGCAAGGATATCTATGAAGCGATTGCCACCGGAAGCGGCTTTTTTCAGCATGGGCATACCTATCTTGCCCATCCTGTTGCCTGTGCTGCCGCCCATGCTGTTCTTAGCAAAATCATCGAAACTGGCCTGCCAAGCCGCGCCGCCATGATGGGGAACAGGCTGATACAGGCATTGCAATCAGCCTTTGGCCAGCATCCTTTTATCGGTGATATTCGCGGACGGGGGCTTTTTATCGGCATGGAATTTGTTGCCGACCGAACACAGAAAACACCCTTTGATCCGGCATTTGGCCTGCATCGCAAAATCAAGGCAGCGGCATTTGAAGCCGGATTATTATGCTATCCGATGGGTGGCACGATTGATGGAAAAAATGGCGATCATCTGCTTTTAGCACCGCCTTTTATTCTGGAAGATTCCCATATTGGCGAGATTACCGATAAATTGGCCATTGCCTTTGACGCGGTCATGCCACCCGCCTAACCACCCGCCTCGCCAAAGCCTGATCCGCCAGAAAAAGCGCAACCAATGACGCCATCTTTTAGCGGTTTTGTAGCCCAGTGATCCAAGCAACCATATGCTCAACCGCGCTTGCTGTCTGGTTTGGCGACACAATATCGCCAGCGATGATATGTGAAAATTTATCGTCATCCGCGGTCAGACTGGCAATGATGCTTTTCGATTCCCCGCCCCATGATCGGGCAAATGCGGCTGTTTTTTCAGGCGCAACAACCTGATCTTGGCGACTGTAATAAAACAAGGCTGGTATGTCGACATCGTCATATGTTTCCCGATCAACCGCTGCAACAATCGCCGCCATCGGCATTAACGCCGTTGTCGGATAGGTCATCATCCAATAGCGGGCATGAAGATCATTTCGCGGATTGCCCTTTTGTTCTGTGCCGATCACCAGCGGCACCCATTGCCGCGCAAATGGCCAGGTCAGCAAATTGGCAGCGCGGCTGTTAATGGCAAAATTTGGAGAAATGAAAATGATCCCGCCAATATATTCCATAGCCGTCTTGTCAAGCGCGGCCGCCGCCGCCAGAGTGCCCCCAGTTGATGTGGCCATGATAATGACCGTCTCGCCAATCTGNTTGCCAATTTTAATGGCTTCGCCAACATCATCCATCCAGCGCGCAACAGTGGCATCGGCCATTGCCGAAGGCTGGCGGCCATGGCCGGTGAAACGGGTAAAATAGAGATTCGCGCCCAAAGCTGTGGCCACCCGATCCGGCACTGGCCGGATTTCTTTTGAACTGGCGGTAAAGCCATGAAGATAGATGATTGATAGCGGCGTTTTTACATTGGCCTCACCAGCCCAGATGACCTGTTTTTCAACCCCGTCGATGATGTCATCAAATTGCCCTTCGCGCATGGTAAGATAGGCATCAATATCATCACCAATCATGATTTTGTCATGGCCGGTGCTAAGCCGAACCGGCTCACGCGGACCAAAAACAAAAACCAAGATCAAAAAACCGGCAAAACCAGCAAAACAGGCAAGGCAGATTTTCAGGGCTTTTTGGGTCAACTGCCATTCCTCATTGTCAAAAAATTTGCCATGGCGGGGCAATTCGCTCTACCAGCCATGAGTGTAATGCGATAAGGCAACAGATCAAATCACTTCAGTGCGATAGCGCCAGTCATTTTAAACAGTCATTTTTAAACCGTCCTATTTTGCCCATCAGATCATTTCGGCCTTTGCCGAACCAGCAAGCGAATGCTAAAAGGCAATCATGGAACAAAAGATCAATTATCTTGAAGAAAAAATGGCACTTATGCAGCATGAATTGGCGCAGATGAGCCATGAGGTCTATGCACAGCAAAAAGAGGTCGCGCAATTAATGCTCGAAATCGAAAAGCTGAAATCNCGGCTTGAAAATGTGCAGCCCGATAGTGGCATTCTGTCGCCAAGTGACGATGTGCCGCCGCCGCATTATTGATCATCCGCCATTATATTTGATAAATGCGCAATTTTGGCAAACGCTCAATTATGGCAACTACCANATCATATCGGCTCGTCGTTCAACCGGTTTAGAAACGCCTTGGCAGCCGGGCTGAAACCATCAAGATCGCTTTTGCTGGCAAGATCATGTGCCATTTTCTTGCCAAGCTCGACGCCCCATTGATCAAAGCTGTTCACATCCCAGACAAAGCCCGAAACAACAGTGATATGTTCATAAAGTGCCAATAGCCTGCCAAGCGCATAAGGCGTTGTCGCGTCCCAGCTAACCATCAAGGATGGCCGGTTTCCTGCAAAGCGGCGATGTGGCGCGTCGGCATGTTCAACGCCAACAGCCAATGCCTCAGCCTGCGCCACCGCATTGATTGCTAGCGTTCGGTGGCTTGCTTGCCAAGCGGCATCATCCAACAGATTGACCGGTTTGCGCGCAATCAGAATATCAATCGGACAAATATCAACTGACTGGTGAAGCCATTGGAAAAAACTATGCTGGCCATTTACGCCTGCCTCGCCCCAAATCAGCGGGCCGGCAGGCTGGTCAAGCGGCTTGCCATGCCGCGTTACCGATTTTCCATTGCTTTCCATTTCCAGCTGCTGCGCCCAGGCTGGCAATCTGGCCAGACGCTGATCATAGGGCATAATCCCATAGGCCATATGGCCAAGATAGCTTCGATGCCAAACGCGAAGCAGTCCCATGATCACCGGAATATTGCTGGCAAAGGGCGCTGTTTCAAAATGGTTATCCATCGCATGCGCGCCATCTAAAAGCTGGCCAAACGCCTTACTGCCAACGGCAATCATCACCGATAGGCCAACCGCCGACCACAGCGAATAACGCCCGCCAACAGATTCGTCAAAATCGAAAATACGCGCTGGATCAATGCCCCAATCGACCGCCCGCTCTTGATAGGTCGTTACCGCCACCATCGCCGTATCAAGCGCAACCCCGTTCTGCTCTAGCCAGCCTTTTGCCAAACCCGCATTCGCAAGTGTTTCGCTGGTGGTGAATGTTTTTGACGTCATGATGAAAAGCGTCGAGCGCGGATCGCATTGCGCCAAAATATCATACATCGCATGTGGATCAACATTGCCAACATAATGTACCACCGGCCCATCATGGAATCCGGCAAGGCCTGCTGTCACCATTGCCGGACCAAGGTCCGACCCGCCAATGCCAAGATTGACGATTGATTTGATATTCTGATTGGCGCGAACATTATCAGCAAAATGTGTCAGTTTCTGATAGGCCTCGCTTTGCCGGTAATCTGGCGTGCGAAGACGGCAATGCGAAACCGGCCGATCTTCACTTAGATTGATTGCTTTACCAGCAAACATTGCCTTTATGAAATCAGCGAGTGATTTTGCCTCAGCAAGCGTCAAAAGCCGTTGCAAAATATCGTGTGTCAGGGGCTGGCGTGTACAATCAACGGTCAAATCTTCAAAATGAAAACATAAATCATCACGGCCATCCTGATGGATCAGCCTGCGCAAATGATGCAAAGCGATCGCGTCTGCGTCACGGCGCAATTGGCTTTCAACAGCGGCGATCTGTTTGTTCTGATCTGTCATCTATTTATGCCTTTACCTAAAGGGCCGTTTTCTGGCATCAGATGCCGGTTTTGCCGAGGCCTCACCATCTTTCATTCAGAGTTTTGATGCAACCCCGTTTTGGGCAAAATCATCATCCTTGCCAAAACCGGCCTTGGCAATCAGCGGCTAATTAACTGGCCAGCAATAGAGCCATGCCCAAAATGATACTGATCAGGCGATGCAGTGATTTGCCAGCGCTAATCACTGCATAGGATATTAAGCCAAGCGCAAACGCAATCTTGCAAAAGGCCAATAACGACAAAAGTGGCGTCACACCAATCGTCAACAGCTCGGGATGAACCACCATCCCGAGGGGGATCAAATAAAGCCCGATACCAAGTGACATTGAGGTCAACGCAACCCTTAACCAATTTTCGCCAACCATGCCGGCCGCAATAAATACCCCGCCGCAAACAGGCGGTGTGATTGTCGATAAAAGCGCATACCAAAAAACAAACAGATGAACCGTCAGCGGTGCCATACCAAGATCAATCAATGCTGGCCCGGCAACTGAAACGCAAATCACATAGGCCGCTGTTGTTGGCACCTCCATGCCAAGGAACAAACAGGCAAGCGCGGTCAACAGTAAGGCTGGCCAGATCATGCCACCCGAAAAAGACAAAATCAGCGAAGTCACCTTGATCCCAAGGCCGGTTATGCCAAGAACGCCAATGATGATTGAAGCGCATAGAATAATCGATGCGATCATAGCGATCTGGCCACCAGCCATAATCGCAGCATCGCAAATTCGTGTCATACCCGAACCAAGGCTAATGGCCATTGATCCGTTGATGAATAATAATAATGTTGCCGCCAAAATCGCCACTGCCGCCGCATATTGTGGCGTAAAGCCGATATACATAACAATCAGAAGAACGCTAAAAGGGATCAGGAAAAAACTGGCGGTGATCAGCACTGTCCGCACTGCAGGCCGCGCATCATTGTTCAGCGGGCGCAACCCAAAACGCAACGCATAGATATCGACCCCGATCCACACTGCAAAAAAATACAACAGCGCCGGTAAAGCGGCAGCGACAATAATATCTGCATAGGGGATACCGGTCAGCTCTACCATGACAAACGCACCTGCGCCCATCAATGGCGGCATGATCTGCCCACCTGATGACGCCACCGCCTCGACCGCCGCCGCAATGCGTTTTGGATATCCAAGTGACACCATTGTCGGCAAAGTCACGATTCCGGTAGAAGCCACATTGGCTGATGCCGAGCCTGAGATTGATCCGAATAGGGCCGATGATAAAACTGAAACCTTAGCCGCGCCGCCCCTCAATCGTCCCGCCGCTGATGCCGCCACGTTCATAAAACCGGCACCGGCCTCACCCGCATTCAGCATCGCACCGAAAATCACGAAAATGGCAACAATCGAAACCGAAACGCCGGTCAAGGTTCCCCAAATACCACCCTCGGCAATCGTCATTGTTCCAAGAAAGCTGGCCAATGGTGTTCCCGGATGCCCAAATTCGCCAGGAATATAGTTACCAAAAAGCCCATAAAGCAATGCAGCAAAAGCCAGCAAGGGAAGCGGCCAGCCGATTGATCGGCGCGCCATTTCCAGAACCGTTACCAGCAAAATCACCGCAATCACCATCTGAAAATCATTGGCAAGATAGCCATATTGATCAAGCAACAGATTATGATTCGCAATAATCCAGAAACAGGCCGCGATTCCGGTAAGCGTAAAACCCCAATCAAAAATACGCCGCAAACCAACCGATGGCTTAAACAGAAAAACCCACGGGATCACCAAAGCCATGTGAAGCGGGCGTGATACAAGATTAGGAACCAGCCCCGAAAAAATGAGCCATAGATGAAAGACAACCGATAAAGCGCCAAGCCCGATCCAGATAGATCTTGTTGATTTCAAAAATGGCGTCATTGAGGGAATTCCAGCTTAATACCCGATAAAAAGGGCAACCGTTACGCGCAACGCTTGCCCTTATGATTACGTTTTTACCTGACCAAAATAATTAGTGATGCGACGCCAGCGTGGCACCANCCTCTTGGTAATATTTTGCTGCGCCTGGGTGAATTTCGGTCAGGATATTTTCAAGCATATCAAGCGAGACACCACCCCACCATTTTGCGGCGGCGCTCATTGATGACTTGCCTTCCCAAAAGGTTTTGGTCAGCGCATAGGCTGTTGCATCATCCATATCGGTTGTGGCAAAGGCCACAACAGGAAGTGACGTTGTGGTGATCGCCGATGATTGCCCAGCATAGGTACCAGCCGGAATTTCAAGCCGTGTCCGTTTTGACAATTTAATTTGCTCATCCGACAAGGACAGAACCTTTGCACCAGCCGATGCCGCCGCTTCGATAACATTTGGTGCCGGATAGGATCCAGCCGTCACAAACCCGTCAATCTGACCATTCTTTAGCGCTGGAACCGCATTCGACAATTCAACCTCGGCAAGCGTGACCTTTCCTTCAAGGCCAAATAGCTTGAGATATTTTTCTCCCTCGCGGGCGCCAAATGATCCCTTGCCAAGCAAGATGGTTTTGCCTTCCATGCCGCTAAAATCAGTCACACCTGACTTTTCGGACATGACAAAATGCATGGTCAAAGACGGAATGGGAAACAAGGCTCTGATTTCATCAAAACGCGGATTTGCCTTGTCCTTGAACATCGCTTTGCCGCCGCGTGCAAGCTTGATTAAAACAGGTGGCGTGGTGAACACATAATTGCCTTTGCGACCAATCACCTCCATCACATTTTGAACCGAACCTTGGCTCTCTTCAACGGTGACAGTGATATCACCATTTGACCCTGCCTTCATGCCTTCGGCAATCTGTACGGCCATCTGATAATAGGATGATGTCGATTTCGCTGATTTATAAGTAACACGCGTTTCGCTCATCGCCTGTGTCGCTGGCAAAACCGCCATCGCTGCCAGTAAAAGCTTTGCAATCAATTTGAATTTCATGATTTTTCTCCCAAAATATGCAAAATCCTAGCATATCGCGCTAATGGTTCAATCATGAATCAGTTTGTTTTGCTTGATTTTATCAAGCTATGATTTGGCCAAGTGAAATTGTCGGCAAGCGTCGCCAAATTTCTGAAACAGCAAATTATTCAGACGATTTTCATCTCTTTCGGGATGAAATTCGGCGTGCCATTGGATGGCAATAGCAAAGGATTTGTGATCATTTATGCTGATCGCCTCGATAAGGCCATCGGGTGAAAAGGCTTCGGCGGATAGCCCCGCACCTAATTGATCAATGCCCTGCCCGTGAAGGCTGTTCACTTGAAAACTACCTTGCCCCAGAATTTCTTTGAAAAGACTATTTTCGGGGAACGTGATCAGATGCCTTGGCTTGAAGATTTCTTCTAATGACGCATCATCATTTTGTGGCATGCGATGATCTTGTTTATCGCTTTGATGATGCACCCGGTAAAAAATTGTGCCGCCATAGGCAACATTGATTTCTTGGATGCCACGACAAATGCCGAAAATCGGCATATGGCGTTGAACGCATTCAGGAATGATATCCAAGACAGTCTTGTCGCGATCAGGATCAATCACTTCATCATCGGGAAATGCCTCGCCGCCATAATGATGCGGCTCTATATTCGCCCTGCCACCGGTCAAAACAACACCATCCAGCATATCAAGAAGGGTGCCAAGATCGCATTTTCTGATGCAGGCCGGAATCAGGATTGGCACAATATCAGCAAAATTCATCACCGCATCGACATAACGTTTTCCAGCCGAATGTGATTGCTGCCTGCCGTTAAAACCGACCGTTTCATTCGTGATGATGCCAACAATTGGTTTGGGTTCCATTGCCTTTCCCTCATGTATTTTCACTGATGCTTTTATGCTTGTCGATGCGATCTAAACACCCGACACGACTAATAGGTGAAACATTCATGTCAGTATGGAACATATCCAAGATCTAATCNATATCACAGACGGCAAAAGCCAATGTCAAACTATGAGCCGCCCAAAATAATCGGATTTTNTGTATNTTATGCTTGATCCANAATATCAAGCGGGGCGGTTGCGGTAGATCTGTGCTATCAATTCGGCCTGTGCAAAACCCAATCATTGGAGATAAACATGCCTTTAAAGACCATCGCCATAGGACTGAATATCCTGCTTTTGATTTTATGCCTTGGCTTCTTTATCGGGCATGGATTGCCAAAAAGCCTGATGCTGTGGAGCTCTGCCATACTCTGGTTTTTCGCGCCGATGGTGAATCTTCTCTATATCCGAAAAAATCCATAGACCGTTTTGACCAACATAGCCGTTAGTTTTGATCTTTGGCTGTGTCAAATTCTAGTCAAACTGACACCCGTGATCAGGCAAGCATCTGAATATATTTTTTGAAAGATGGCGCGCTCGGGAAGAGAATTTGCCACCGCGTTGGCCTGNAACCTCAATGATTCTGCCACCTAAGATTGAACGC
>JGI26088J50261_1000314_pt1 | contig 28967 bp, 29 predicted proteins | sample SaaInl1SG_22_DNA_FD_50261 | JGI IMG/M metagenome (IMG submission 50261)
TGGCCACGAATCATGGCAAAGCTGGTGGCGCTCGAAAAGAACGAGGCGCCTGGCATCGCAGTAATGGTCTGTTTACCGGCGTTAATTAAATCGGCATCTTCTTCACCTTCAACGGGGAAGGGGCCCATGCCCAAAATGCCGTTCTCACTTTGAAACTCAATGTTGATGCCCTCAGGAATGTGGTTGGCGACCAACGTTGGAATACCAATTCCTAAATTCACATACCATCCGTCGCGCAGTTCCTGTGCAATACGCTGTGCTATTTGATCTTTATTCAATCCCATATTATTCAGCTTTTGCACGCACGGTGCGTTGTTCAATACGTTTCTGGTAATCGGTTCCTTGGAAAATGCGTTGCACGAAAATGCCTGGCACATGAATATCATTCGGGGCCAATTCTCCCACTTCAACCAATTCCTCTACCTCAGCCACGGTAATCTTACCTGCCATGGCCATCATCGGGTTGAAGTTTCTGGCAGTTCCTTTGAAAATAAGGTTACCGGCCTTATCACCTTTCCAGGCTTTCACAAAGGCGAACGGTGCATCAAAGGCATGTTCTAAAATATGTGGCTTGCCGTTGAAAATTCGTACCTCCTTGCCTTCGGCAACCTCAGTCCCATATCCAGCAGGAGTGAAGAAGGCAGGTATGCCCGCGCCTGCGGCGCGGCAGCGCTCGGCAAGCGTGCCCTGTGGCACAAGGTCCACCTCAAGCTCCCCAGAAAGCATCTGGCGCTCAAACTCATCGTTTTCACCTACATATGAGGCGATCATTTTCTTAATCTGACGGGTCTGCAAAAGAAGGCCCAATCCAAAATCGTCCACCCCTGCATTATTAGAAATACAAGTGATGCCAGTGGTGCCTTTATCGCGAATGGCTGCGATGGAGTTTTCGGGAATACCGCACAATCCAAAGCCGCCGAACATAACGGTCATGTTGTCCTCCAAGCCTTCCAGTGCTGAATGGGCATCTGAAACCACCTTAGAGATGTAGTTAGTCTGTGACATAGTTTGGGTTAATTAGGTCGATAAAAAGGTAAGAAAAAAGCCCCTTCATTGTTCGAGCAACGAAAGGGCTTTACTTGAATTTCTTAATCTTCAATGGCCGGTAGAAGCTTAGTACTTACCTCGCCAAAACCGATGCGAACCTTGTCATTTTCGCAGTGCCCGCGCATACTAATGGTATCTCCATCTTCAATGAAGGTACGGGTCTCCCCAGTATCAAGAGTTATGGGCTCTTTACCAGCCCAGCTGAGCTCCAACATAGAGCCATAGCTGTCCTTCGATTTTCCTGAAATAGTCCCGGAAGCCATCATATCTCCAGCATTGATATTACAGCCATTGACTGTATGATGGGCCAACTGCTGACGCTGGTTCCAGTACATATACTTGTAATTCGAACGAGAAATCACGGTCCCTTCTTTTCCATCCGGGGCCAATTCCACTTCCAATTTAATATCGTAGTTGTTCTTGCCTTCTGTCTTCAGGTACGGCAATACAGGCGGGTCTTGCTCAGGTCCTGCCACCTTAAACGGCTCCAGTGCATCCATAGTTACGACCCACGGGCTAATGCTCGAACCNAAGTTTTTTCCCAAGAATGGACCTAGAGGCACATACTCCCACTTTTGAATATCTCGGGCGCTCCAATCGTTGAACAGTACCATTCCGAAGATATATTCATCGGCCTCCTCAGCCTTTATGCGGTGTCCCAACGGTTTGCCTTCACCAGTAATAAATGCCAATTCCAGCTCGAAGTCCATGCGAACACTAGGGCCAAAGGTCGGTGCTTCGGCGCCAGGTGCCATGCGCTGTCCCTTCGGGCGGTGCAGGTCCATACCACTAATCACAATAGAAGAGCTTCTTCCGTGGTAGCCTACGGGTATGTGTTTCCAGTTTGGCAACAAAGCATTTTCGGGATCTCGGAACATCTTACCCACGTTGGTGGCATGCTCGATAGAGCTATAGAAATCTGTATAGTCTTGAACGAAAACGGGCATCAACATTTGCACTTGGCTCACAGGGAAAAGTGCCTTGTTCTGGTGCGCTACGTTGCCCTTCAAGGTATCGTTGCTCTCGTCGAAAATTTCTGCTAGTCGGTTGCGAACTGCTCTCCAAACCGGTCGGCCTAGAGCGATAAAGTCATTCAGGGTGTCCTGCAGGAACACATCATCTGGTAAATCAATACCATCAAAATAGCCAAGTTGTTGCAACACACTTAAATCGATCGCTGTATCGCCAATTCTTGTGCCCGTCGTAATAATGTCATCCTCTGGAATAAAGACGCCAAAAGGAAGGTTCTGAATGGGGAAATCACTACCAGAAGGAACGGGGATCCAGCTCTTTCTAGAGGGGTCGTTTGCTAATAGGTCCATGTTTGTTGTATTTGGGTATGATGGTACGAATTAAAGCGTACCTCTATTTTCTTGTTCTCTCTCAATGGNTTCGAAGAGCGCTTTAAAGTTTCCTTTACCGAAGCTTGTCGCACCCTTGCGCTGGATAATCTCAATAAAGACCGTAGGGCGGTCCATGAGTGGCTTAGTGAAGAGCTGAAGCAAATAGCCTTCATCGTCGCGGTCCACGAGAATTTTATACTTCTTCAACACTTCCATATCCTCGTCAATAGCGCCTACACGATCTTTCAAATCATCGTAATAGGTGTCCGGAACATCTAAGAACTCTACGCCACGCTCACGAAGCTCGTGAATGGTNTAAATGATGTTATCAGTCGCAAGCGCTAAATGCTGCACNCCGGCACCGTTGTAGAAGTTGATGTACTCCTCAATCTGCGAGCGCTTCTTACCTTCTGCTGGCTCATTGATTGGGAATTTGATACGACCGTTTCCGTTAGACATCACTTTAGACATCAATGCGGTATACTCTGTGGAGATGTCCTTGTCGTCGAAAGATACAATCTGAGAGAACCCCATGACCTCAGCATAGAATTTCACCCAAGTATTCATCTGTCCCCAGTCTACGTTACCCACCATGTGGTCAATGTATTTCAGGCCAACAGGTTCTGGCTGGTATTTTGGACTGCGGGCAACATAACCCGGTAAAAATGGCCCGTCGTACTCGTTGCGCTCCACAAACATGTGCACCGTCTCGCCATAGGTGAATATCCCAGAGGTTACCACCTTCCCATTGGCATCTTCAATTACCTTAGGTTCTTGATACGGCTTTGCACCACGCTTGGTAGTCTCTTCGAAGGCCTTGGTGGCATCTGGTACCCAAAGTGCGACAAATTTCACTCCGTCGCCATGCTCGTTGAGGTGTCTATTGATGTCGCTGTCTTTCACCATTGAAGAGGTGATTACCAAGCGAATTTTATCCTGTTGTAATACATACGAAGTACGGTCGGTAACACCAGTTTCTAATCCAGCATAGGCCACCTCTTGAAAGCCAAAAGCTGTTTTGAAGTAATAGGCGCTTTGCTTGGCATTGCCCACGTAGATTTCTACGTGATCCGTACCCCAAAGCTCTAAGAAATCTTGTGCGTCTTCGTACTGTTTAGGTAATGTGTTGGTCATTGTGATAGGGTTATTTAATCCAACTCTTGTGGTAATCACCGGCATCAAGAGCTAAGGCTTGTTCAGTTATTTTAAGCGGGGCAAAGGTATCGACCATTACGGCTAATTCTAATGTCTCTTTCTTCCCAATACTACCCTCGTAAGTACCAGGGTGTGGGCCGTGAGGAATTCCCGCAGGGTGCAAGGTGATTTGTCCGCGACCGATGTTGTTACGCGACATAAAATCACCGTCCACATAGTAAAGAACCTCGTCAGAATCTATGTTACTATGGTTATAAGGCGCTGGAATCGATTCTGGATGGTAGTCATACAGACGCGGCACAAATGAACAGATCACAAATGCTCCTGTCTCAAAAGTCTGGTGCACCGGAGGCGGNTGGTGCACACGTCCGGTAATGGGTTCGAAATCGTGGATGCTAAACGCATAAGGGTAATTAAACCCGTCCCAACCCACAACACCAAACGGATGGGCGGCATAGGTATAGGAGTGCAACATATCTTCTTTTTTCACCTTGATGGTAAAATCGCCCATCTCGTCATTCGCTGGTCCTAAAACGGGGATGCGCAAATCGCGCTCGCAATAGGGACTGTGCTCTAGCAATTGGCCGAACCAGTTGCGGTACCTCTTCGGTGTGTATACAGGATGGCTGCTTTCCACAATAAACAGTCGATTCTCTACCGTGTCAAAATGAAATTGCTGAATCATTCCGCGAGGAATGACTAAATAATCGCCCTGACCAAAGGCCAAATCGCCGAACTGAGTTTTTAGTGTTCCACTGCCTTCGTGCACAAAAACCACTTCGTCGTTCTGTGCATTTTTATAGAAATACTCCGTCATCGATCCAGACGGTGCAGCCAAGGTGATGGTACAATCTTTATTAGTCAATACCGGTACACGGCTCTCTAAATAATCTTCCGTAGCAGGGACATCAAATCCTTTCAAACGGTAGGCCTTCATGTTTTTTTCAACGGCTATTTTCGGCGCTACATCCTTACTCTCACCGACTTCTTTAACCATCGTTGGCGGGTGATTGTGGTAGAGCAATGACGACATACCGTCAAAGCCTATGGTGCCAAAAAGTTCTTCGTGGTACAAGCTGCCATCGCCTTTACGGAACTGGGTGTGACGCTTGTGAGGAAACTGTCCTTGCTTCTGATAAAACGGCATAGGATTGACTCTTTTGTTTGTGCGGGTTCCCTACAAATATACATTACTTTAGAGGAGTTAAAATTTGACATATGTCATTGCACAAAGACCTCGGAAAACAATTGTTCGATAGCCTAAATTCTGGCCAGAGCATCGCGCCTTTACGCGATCAAATTAACAACGACATTGATGCGGCTTACGACATTCAGAAAGAGCTAGTGGCCCTGCGCAAAGCCCGCGGTGAAAAGGTGGTCGGAAAGAAGATAGGTCTCACTTCATTTGCTGTTCAAGAACAGCTCGGGGTAGACCAACCAGATTACGGCATTCTTTTCGATACCATGGACGTAAGTTCTTCAGCTGTCTTTGATACTTCCAAAGCCATCTTGCCAAAGGTCGAAGGCGAGCTCACTTTTGTATTGGGCAAGGACATCACTACAAAGGACATCACCATGGATCTGTTGGTGGAAAGCATCTCAGAAGTTCGCGCATCCATTGAAATTGTAGATTCTCGCGTGGAAGGTTGGAACATCCGAATCTCGGATACCATCGCTGACAATGCCTCAGGTTCACACTTCATCATAGGAAAAGACCATAAGACCTTGAGAGAAATGGATCCTTCAACTGCCGTAATGCGTCTGTNTAAAAACGGCGAACTCTGTAGCGAAGGAAATGGCAAGGCTTGTATGGACAATCCATTAAACGCTGCGTTGTGGTTGGCTCAAAAGATGGCCGATCAGGGAGAGCCTTTAACTAAAGGGGAAATTCTGCTTTCTGGAGCTTTAGGTCCTATGGTTCCCGTAGAACAAGGGGATAATATTCTTTTGGAGATTGATGGCTTCGACCCCATCGCTTTACAGATAAGTTAAAGCGCCAATTGCACTTCAAAACCTCCCGAAGTTCTATTGAAGTAATTCACTTCTATGTCGGCGGCCATTAAAAGTCGTACGGCGAGATAAGTGCCCAAGCCACTACTTCCTTTGGTACTTTGTTGTATCTGGCCGAAGAGCTTCAATCTTTTTTCATCCAATCCTGGACCATTGTCTCGGAAACAGACCATCATTCTTGAATCTGAACTGTCGAGGCCAATCTCAATTTTATTAGCGCCAGCCTCCTTTGAATTGTGCGCAAAGATGTCAAGAGCTATGGCCAACGCAATTCCAGATTCCTCATTTATCTGAATGTTTTGAGATTTTGCGAGACGAAAGTCAAGATCAATATCCTCATGATTGAAGGAAATTTGCCATTCCTTGAGGAACTCGTCTAATTGGTTAGTATGTGCTACGATCTTCTTAACAGTGGTAAGGGTGTCCAATTTTTCTAAAGCAGATATCATTGACCCTTTAACCCCTTCTAGACGAGAAGGATCCTTGGTTAAAAGTGCTATTTCTACTTTCCCTAGAGCATTGGCAAGTGGTGTTTTAAGATTGTGATTCAACACTTGGTACATCTCAATGATTTGAGAATAGCGAGTATTTAAATTTTCTTTTTCGAGATCTAATGTTCTCATTGCTCCTGTATAGGCCTTAGATCCAGTAATAAAATGTTCAATGGTGGGCAGAAAGCAAAAGATGGATAAAATCTTGATTTCGATAGCGCTCGCTCGCTCAAAAGGGCTCTTTATGTCCGCTAGCACTCCAGTGATTAGAAGTATCAACGGCAGAAACACCATTAGGGTGTTGAAAATTGATATGGCTTTACTATTATCTGCATGAACCCCGTTCCATATTCCTCGAATGAGTAAGAGCGCGCAAGAAATTAACGGTAAAGTGGTTGGATGTTCGGGGTAGAGTATAATTATGCAGCTACATACTATAGCGAAATACATCAACCCAACAGAACCTTGATGTTTAGCTGAAAAACGGAATAAAAGTAAATCTACTATTGGAGCGAAAAAGAGAATGGTTAACGTACATATTACCGTTTGAGAAGCACCTAAGAATAGCGCACCCAAAATAGCTGAGGATAAGATTATCGCATCCTTCTTGCTATGTGTGTTTAGTGATAATATGGTTGTAGACATGATTCAAAAGTAAATTTTGAACCAAGACTGAATAAAGGTTTGTCACAATGAGTACTAAAGCTATGTATAGGTGCTCTTTTTTTAGAGTTACACCGTTTTGTAACCTTTTTAGAAAAATCGAAATTACGGTAAGAAGAGTAGCAATAGTGGAGACAAGGTCTAGATGTTGTTGAGAATTCTATTTGTTTTCAAACGCATCGATGAAACTTCAAACTGTGCTCATCAGGCGTGTATTTATCTTATCTTTAAGAGGTTGTGTAATTTGAATATTCGATTACATTTGCGCACCTTTTTTTGGAACGATGAAGAACAAGTATTCGGATCTTGTAGAACAAACGTTTGACTGGCCTACAGAGGAATTCAACTTGACAGCAGATCAGACGCTGCTGTGGCACGGCTTGGACATCAAGCCGCTTTTGGAACAATACGGCACACCGATGCGGTTGACGTATTTGCCAAAAATTGACGAAAATATCCAACGTGCCCGACGCATGTTCCATGTGGCTATGGCCAAGGTGGATTATGATGCGGAATACCATTATTGCTACTGTACCAAAAGCAATCACTTCAAATTTGTGATGGAGCGGGTGCTCGAAAATGAAGTGCACCTAGAGACCTCTAGTGCCTTCGACATCAACATTATCCGTAACATGGCGGCGGCAGGTAAATTGCCTAAGGACCGTCACGTTGTTTGCAATGGCTATAAAACAGATCGCTATTTGGATAACATTGCCGGGCTCTACGAAGAAGGTTATAACAATACCATCACTGTTATTGACCATGTGGAAGAGTTGGAAGAGTTGCAATCCAGAACTCAGAAGAAAGTCAAACTAGGCATTCGAATTGCCTCTGAGGAAGAGCCGAAATTTGAGTTTTATACTTCCCGTCTAGGAATTGGTTACCGTGATATTGTAGACTTTTATAAATCAAAGGTTCAGGAGAATGATAGAGCAGAATTGAAAATGCTCCATTTCTTCATAAATACAGGCATTAAGGATACTGCGTATTACTGGAACGAGCTGCGGAAATGTGTGAACGTATACATTGACCTTAAGCGCATTTGCCCTTCTTTAGACAGCCTAAATATCGGTGGAGGTTTCCCCATCAAGACAAGCTTGGGCATGGATTTCGACTATGAGTACATGGCTGAGGAGATCATCAACCAGATCAAAACGATGTGTAATTATGCGGATGTGCCAGAGCCACATATTTTTAGCGAATTTGGTTCGTATACCGTAGGAGAATCTGGGGCCAATTTCTACAGCATCCTTGGTCAAAAGCAGCAAAATGATCGTGAAACTTGGTACATGATCGACAGCTCATTTATGACTACTCTGCCTGATTCTTGGGCCATCAACAAGCGTTTTATCATGCTTCCCATCAACAAATGGGACAAGCCATACGATCGAGTGCTACTGGGAGGTTTGACCTGCGATTCAGACGATTATTACAATGCAGAACAGCACGTCAACGCCATCTTCTTACCCAAGCTTCGTAAGATGGACAAGGAGCCATTGTACATCGGCTTTTTTAATACCGGCGCGTACCAGGAGTCGCTAGGCGGCTATGGGGGTACCAAACATTGTCTTTTGCCATCGCCAAAGCACGTAGTGTTGGATGTCAGAGAAGACGGGACTATTAATCATACGCTTTTTGCAGAAGAGCAAAGCGCTGAAAGCATGCTAAACATACTCGGCTATGAGTGATTTGAATAAGAAAGGGCCAATCTCACAATTCATGGCGCACAACTACCGCCACTTTAATTCAGCGGCGATGATGGATGCGGCCAAAGGCTATGAGGCACACCTTACGGCAGGAGGGAAAATGATGGTAACTCTCGCAGGTGCCATGTCCACAGCTGAACTGGGTATTTCCCTTGCAGAGATGATTCGCGCGGGCAAGGTGGATATCATTTCTTGTACAGGAGCAAACCTTGAGGAAGATTTGATGAACCTTGTTGCACACACGCATTACGAGCGTGTGCCCGAATACCGAGACCTCACGCCACAGCAGGAGCGTGATTTATTGGATCGAGGCTTAAACCGTGTGACCGATACCTGCATCCCAGAGGAGGAGGCTTTCCGCCGCTTGCAAGGACATGTTGAAGATATCTGGAAAGGGGCAGAAGCAAAGGGTGAGCGCTACTTCCCGCATGAATACATGTACCAAATGTTGCTGAGTGGTGTATTGGAACAATATTACGAGATTGACCCGAAAAACTCATGGATGTTGGCAGCCGCTGAGCGCAACTTACCTATCGTCGTTCCAGGATGGGAGGACAGTACTATGGGCAACATATTTGCGTCTTACTGTATCAAAGGTGAATTGCAACCTTCGACAGTGAAAAATGGCATTGAATACATGATGTGGTTGGCAGATTGGTACACTGAAACATCCAAGGACGCGTCTATCGGATTCTTCCAGATCGGAGGAGGTATTGCCGGTGATTTCCCCATCTGTGTGGTGCCGATGTTGTATCAAGATCTTGAATTAGAGGATACACCTTTCTGGGGCTACTTCTGTCAAATTTCAGACTCTACAACTTCATATGGCTCATACTCAGGAGCTGTGCCTAATGAGAAGATTACTTGGGGTAAATTGGATGCTGATACGCCAAAATTTATTGTGGAAAGTGATGCCACGATTGTTGCTCCTTTGATTTTTTCTTGGATATTAGATAAGTAATTAGCCGCGTACGGCGGGAGTAATGCTCGTCGTGATATTAGCTTAATAATGTGTGTCTTAGCCTTTCAGCATTACTAGTTTATATCAAATACATATTAGCAAATGGCAAAGCGATTTGTGATTAAAGACGTGAAGTCAGTAGATGAAGCGTTAATGGCTTTACTCGTAAAAGAGTACCCCGATGGTTTTGATGGTGAAACCGAATTTTTTACCAATGCCAAAGGTGAGCGCGTAGAATGTGTCCCTTTAGAAACAGAGGATACCAAGTACCTGATTAAACTGAGCGCCTCTTTAGAGAAGCAGTTCGAAGCTTTTGATCTGGACGAGTTTGAAGACACGAGCAGCAGCGATACTAGCTTTGAAACAGAAGAGGACTTGGAAGACTAATATCCCTAACCCGTTGTAATGGTTGTGTTTGAATTCATACCTTGAGAGTATGAAAAAACCAGCCATTTTATCTCTTGTATTTCTATTCAACCTGAGTGCTTTTGGACAAGGAAAAGCATTCATCCCTGAGCCAGGCGAGGGCATCTCATTCAACTCATCTTCGTTGATTGTTGTAGGAGCTTCCGAATCCTATGTTCCTTTATGGAAAGCAAATTCTCAAGAATTTCAGCTGTTGCGAGAGAACACCATAGGTTTGTCCCATTTTGGTATTGCTTATGGGTTAGGGTATAGCGGGCACTTTTACCATGGAAATTTGCATATCGATGTGGCCTCTGATGGGCAGCAGACGCTTGAGAACCTAGATGGGCAACCCTTGACCTCAAACCGTTTAGCAACGGAATATGTAGATGGTATTTTAGAGTTGAGGTACCGTTCAAATACGAACAAAAATGGTCGCTATATGCGCATTTATGTCGGTGGTCTTATTGGTTATTTGACCGATTCTTACTCTTACTTAGAAACGGAGAATTACCGCGTGAAGTATTACAATATTGGCGGGTTCAGTACTCTTCGATACGGTGCTTATTTGAAGGCGGGCCGAGGGCCGTTTAACCTCTATTACTACTACGGCCTTAATCCTATTGTTGAATCTGGTGTGTTGGTGCCAGAATTAGGGGCTGCAACTAGCCAGAACATTGGGCTGTCTATAACGCTCTAGTTATTTCAGGGGCACTGCAGAACAGGCTTCCCCGTAGCTGATTTTCTTTGCGATGCCCTTTAGCGCATCTGCCGTTTGGATATATGCATCTTGCGGAATACGAGCATCGCCACATCCCTTGATGATTACTGGTTTTCCTTCGAGCGATGACCAATTTACTTGGGTCAACTTCCACCGATAGTACTGCGCAAAAAAGGCCTCTTCTGTGGGAGCCCAGAAGCTTCGGATATCCCTATCACTAAGCTTTGAAGCGACCAAAATAGAAGCCCATGCCGGGAGTATGGCATCCGTAGAGCAATGAATGCGCACTGCGGCACCAACGAATGGGGAATAATCGAAATCTTTAAGAGAAGCTCGGAACTCTTTTTCTCGCAAGAGGTATCCTCCATCAAGGAACTGAGCAATATCTAGTTGCTCAACCTTTGCAGGAAGGTAGTCTTCAAGATTGAAGGTGATAAGTGGGCTCTGCGCTACTTTGTTTAAGATTTCCCCTTCGGCCATAACAACGGATTACTGTTTCTTGTAATCTCGGAAAAATTCTTGGTTTTCTGCTGTTCTCAGGCCGTCAAAAACGAAGCCGGATTTCGAAGGAAGAATTGGACCATCCAAACGCTCATTGTGCCAGTTCTCATACGTAGTGAAATCTACAGCAGTACGTTTCTCTAGACTACCAAACAGATCTAGTCCGGCAACTTTTGACCATCCAGCCTGCACATGACCTTGGAAGACCTTTGCCTTGCTTCCTGAACCGTAGCCCATGAAGCCAATACAAGTACCTTCGATATCCTCACCTTTATCTGCTGCATCACACAGCGTGCTGAGTAATCCCATGAAGATCGAAGCCGTATACATATTACCAATGAGGCTCGAAGCACGTTCCGCAGGAGCTAAGGCTTTAGCCACATAAGCGCGGTAGTAATCGCTCTTGCTAAATGCTTTTACCCAAGCTTTTGCCTCGTCTTTATCTGCTGGTTTGTCGCCGCCCATAGCAGCAACTACTTCGTCCCATTTTCCGTTAGCGTTCATCCAATCCAAGTAGAAATTCACCAACATACGGCGCCCTTGGAAGGCATATGGTAAGTGCATCACTACGCGGTCCCAATCCAATGCAGGATTCAGGTCTATCTTGCTTTCAAAGTGTGCGAGTGCTTCTTGGATACGGCCAACATATGCTCCGTTGCTGTATTGACCGTCAAAAACCGGCTCTTCAACATAACTGCGAATCATGCTGTTTCCGCCCCAGAAACCCTCGGCCTGTAGAAGCTTCGCTGCTGCCTCATCTTCACTTAATTCAACACCTAATAGCGAGGCTGCTTGAACTAGGATAGAAGCTTTAGTATGTGTTCTGCGCGGTTTGAAAAAATCACGCTCTCCTTTGGTGGCCACCCCGATCTCGGCGTCCAATGCTACAATTGCTGGATCCGCACTTACGAGCAATGCAACAGCACCGGCACCTTGGGTGTATTCTCCTGTCGAGCCTAGGTCGTATTTGGCCAGATCGGCCGCGATAATAATGGCTTTTTTATAAGGATTTTGCTGTACGTATAGGCACGCGTTCTCCAGCGCATCTACTGCGCCGATACACGCGAAGGTCATATCAACGGCATCCACGTTTTTCAAACAACGCTCACCATGCTCAGCAGCTAATTCCTTCTCTACTAAGTCTAGAATGTACGTCGCCGTCGGTTTCGCGCTATCCAAGGCACTTTCTGTACCAAGGTACATTCTCCCGACTGTGGCTGGATTAAGAGATTCTCTTTGGAACATGTCTAGAACGGCATTTGCACCCATGGTAGCGGCATCTTCATCTACATCGGGGAAAGACATAGAAGTCAATCCCAAGCCTTTGTTCAGCTTGGCATATTCAATGTTTCTTGCATTCGCAAGCGCTTCGATGGGGAGGTAGTGGCTAGGTACGTAGTATGAAATGGCGTCAATTCCAATTTTCATTTGGCGGATATTTTTTCTAATTCACAAAAAATCGCTCGATTCTTTGAATAGCGAGCAACAAATTAACGTCATCCTTAACGGATTAAACGTAATAAGGTTCTTGTTTTGGGAAAATTTTAAAGAATCTGGACAATTAAAGCATACCGAGCTCGAGTTTCGCCTCTTCGCTCATCATACTCTTGTCCCAAGGTGGGTCGAAAGTAATTTCGACTTCAACATCATTCACGCTATCCAAAGCTCTGGATTTCTCTTTCACTTCTTGCGGTAAGCTTTCTGCTACGGGACAATTCGGCGAGGTCAACGTCATCAAAATATGAACATCCCGTTCTGTGCTGACCTTCACATCGTAGATCAACCCCAGCTGGTAAATATCTACAGGAATTTCAGGATCAAAGATGGTACAAAGAACTCCTACGACCTCTTCTCCAATCTTTTGCATTTCGCTGTGTGTCAACTCTTCACTCATCGCACTTCTGTATTACCCGGCAAAAGCCAAGGCGTAAAATTTCATTTGTTTGATCATGCTCATCAAACCGTTAGCTCTGGTCGGACTCAAATGATCCTTCAATCCAATCTCTTCCAAGAACCCAAGGTCAGCAGCAGCGATTTCTTTCGCCGGTTGATTATCAAAAACATCAATCAACATGGCGACGATACCCTTGGCAATGATGGCATCTGCATCTGCTTGAAACCTCACGTTATCGCCGTTCTTTTCTGCATGCAACCAAACCTTGCTTTGGCAGCCTTGCACCAAAGAATCGTCGGTTTTCTTCTCTTCTGGTAAAGCTCCCAAACTCTTCCCCATCTCGATGATGTGGTTGTATTTGTCCATCCATTCGTCAAAGAATTCAAATTCCTCAACCAAAACTTCTTGTCTTTCTTTGATCGTTGCCATTAGCGCAGCATCGTTACGGCCTTCTCAAGGGCAGCCTTGAACAGGTCAATTTCTTCTTTGGTATTATACATAGCAAAACTGGCTCTTGCCGTTCCATCTATGCAAAAAGCATCCATAATAGGTTGAGTACAGTGCTGTCCGGTACGCACTGCTACACCTTGCTGATCCAACAACACACCCAAATCATACGGGTGCGTTCCCTCTACTACAAAGCTCAGCACGCTGGCCTTATTCTTAGAATCGCCAATGACACGGAAACCTTCGATAGAAGCACATTCCTCCGTGGCATAGTCGAGCAATTCTTTCTCATGGGCTGCGATTGCTTCAACCCCAACTTCGTTGATGAATTTCAGCGCAGCCCCAAAACCAATAATCCCTTCGATATGCGGAGTACCTGCCTCAAATTTGTGCGGCAGTCCAGCATAGGTGCTCTGTTCTAAAGTCACTGTGGCAATCATTTCACCGCCTCCTTGATAAGGCGGAAGGGCTTCGAGCTTTTCACGTTTGCCGTAAAGTACACCAAGGCCGGTAGGACCGTACATTTTATGACTGCTGAGTGTAAAGAAGTCAACGTCCCAGGAGCGAACATCTACTTTTGCATGCGGTCCACTTTGTGCACCGTCCACTAAAGTCCAAGCGCCCACTTCTTGAGCACGCTCTAAAATAGCTTCTACGGGATTAATAGTCCCCAGTGCATTAGAGATGTGATTGAACGCAACCATCGCGGTGTGCTCGTCAATGATATCTTCAATACCGTCCAAAACAACCTCACCATGCTCGTTCATCGGCAAGTGACGAAGCTCTGCACCCGTGCGTTGACACAGCATTTGCCAAGGCACAATGTTACTATGGTGCTCAACGGCCGTGATTACGATATTTTGACCCTTCTTTACGATAGCTCCCATCCCAAAAGCGATGGTATTTATACTATCGGTGATCCCACGGGTGAAGATGATTTCCGCTGTTTCCGCTGCATTGATATGGGCGCGTACATCTTCGCGAACGGCCTCCATCGCATCGGTAGCACGCTGGCTCAATGTATGCACACCGCGGTGCACATTGGCATTGTAGTTCAGGTAATAATCTGAGATAGCATCAATGACGGCGATGGGCTTCTGCGCTGTAGCAGCATTGTCCAAATACACAAGTGGCCTTCCGTGAATCTCTTGATTCAGGATGGGAAATTGCTGGCGTATGGCTTGGACGTCGTAACCCATTAAAGCGCGAATTCTAAATTGATTCCTAATTTCTCAGCAATCACACCATTCAAACGCTTTTCCAACTGAGGGATTTTCACATATTCTAGCGCATCAGAAGCAAAAGCATAGGTCATCAAACCTTCAGCTTCACGCTTTGGAATACCACGAGAACGCAGGTAGAACAATGCATTTTTATCCAATTGTCCCACAGTACACCCGTGCGAACAACGAACGTCATCTGCAAAAATCTCTAACTGCGGCTTGGTATCCACCTTCGCTTTATCGCTCAACAAGATGTTATCGTTCTGTTGGAAGGCATTGGTTTTCTGTGCTTTTTGACGCACCAATACCTTGCCATTAAACACACCGTGACTCTTTCCCAGGTAAATGCCTTTATACAGCTCACGGCTGTAGCAATTAGGTTCCTGGTGATCCACCAAGGTGTGGTGGTCTATTGTTTGGCCATCACCGATAATAGTGATGCCGTCCATGTGGCTTTCGGCATGTTCACCGCCAGAGTAGAAGTGCAGGTTATTACGGACCAATTTGCCTCCGAAACTATACGTACCTACATGCACGTTAGAACCGGTTGCTTGCTTCACGTGGGTGTTGTCCACCAAGGAAGCTTTATCGCTGTCGTTCTGAACTTTGTAGTAGCTCACGCGCGCATCACGAGCAGCGAAGACTTCACTTACAAAGTTTGTAAAGCTCTCAGCTCCGCCCAAATTTTGATGACGCTCCAAAATCTGCACCTCCGCGTTTTGCTCGACGATAATGAGGTTGCGGTTCTGCGAGAATGTAGTGCCGTTCTCATCCGTGGTGATGTAGAGAATCTCGATCGGCTTATCTACGGTTTGATTCGCTTTTACTCGGATATATGCACCGTCGTCAGCAAAAGCCGTGTTAAGGTCGACAAACGTTTCACCCTTAGGTGCGGCCTTTCCAAGGAACTCTCCAATAACGTCCGGGTATTTGTTCAAAGCGGCCGCAAAGGTGCAAATGTCATAGCTCTGATGGGTCGATTCGCTCAACCAAGAGCTGTACTTACCGTTGATGAATACTAGTTTGTAGGTATCTAAATCACTTAGAAGGTACTGTTTGATGTCTCCAAACGATACGGCGCTCTCGCTCTTTAGCATGATCTTATAGTCGTGCTTCAGAACGGGCTTGAGGTTGGTGTATTTCCACTCCTCGTCACGCGTAGTTGGGAATCCGGTAGCTTCAAAACGGTCCAATGCTTCTTTGCGCATGTTGACCACACCCAAATTCTTGGCCCCGTTCAAGCCGGCTTCGGCAACGACGAATGAAGAGAGTAAATCCTGTGCTAAATCTGTCATGCGTTTTCTGCCTTGATCCAGTCGTATCCTTTTGCTTCTAATTCGAGGGCCAAATTCTTATCGCCGCTCTTCACAATCTTACCGTTGTACAACACGTGCACGAAATCTGGCTCGATGTAATCCAACAGACGTTGGTAGTGGGTAATAACCACCACTGCATTGTCCTCGCTACGCAGTTTGTTGACACCGTTTGCTACAATGCGAAGAGCATCAATATCCAAACCAGAATCGGTCTCATCAAGGATGGCCAATTTTGGCTCCAACATCGCCATTTGGAAAATCTCATTACGCTTCTTCTCACCACCGGAGAAACCTTCGTTCAAGTTCCGGCTGAGGTAGCTTTTGTCCATTTCGAGCAAAGCTGTTTTTTCGCGCATTTTCGCAAGCATTTCTCTCGCTTCCATCGGCTCCTCACCGCGGCCTTTACGGCTCTCGTTGATGGCCGTTTTGATAAAGTTGCTCACCGTTACACCTGGAATTTCAACAGGGTACTGGAAGCTTAGGAAGATCCCTTTATGTGCGCGCTCTTCCGGGTCGAGGTCTAACAGGTCTTCGCCTTCAAAGTCGATAGCACCGCCAGTGACTTCATAATCCTCACGACCTGCGATAACGCTACTCAAGGTACTTTTACCCGAACCGTTTGGTCCCATGATGGCGTGAACTTCACCCGGACCTATTTCTAAATTAATGCCGCGGAGAATTTCCTTTTCCTCAACGCGTGCTTGTAAATCTTTGATTTTAATCATGGCTTATCCTACTGAGCCTTCTAGAGAGACTTCCAATAGTTTTTGTGCTTCCACGGCAAACTCCATAGGAAGCTGGTTCAATACTTCTTTACAGTACCCATTTACAATTAGGGCAATAGCTTCTTCCGTACCAATTCCTCTTTGGTTACAGTAGAAAATCTGATCCTCACCAATCTTTGAAGTGGTCGCCTCGTGCTCAATCTGTGCACTTGGGTGTTGCGCCTCGATGTACGGGAAGGTGTGTGCACCACATTGGTCGCCCATCAGCAGCGAATCACACTGGCTGAAGTTTCGGGCATTTTCAGCACGAGCTCCTACGCGAACAAGACCTCTATAGCTGTTGTGGCTCTTGCCGGCACTGATACCTTTAGAGATGATGGTACTCTTGGTGTTTTTGCCCAAGTGAATCATTTTCGTCCCAGTATCTGCTTGCTGGAACTTGTTCGTTACTGCAACGCTGTAGAATTCACCCACACTATTATCCCCTTTCAGGATACAAGAAGGGTATTTCCAAGTCACTGCAGAACCAGTCTCTACCTGGGTCCAACTGATCTTAGCATTGCGCTCACAGATCCCACGCTTGGTCACAAAGTTGAAGACACCACCTTTTCCTTCGGCATCGCCAGGATACCAGTTTTGTACCGTGCTGTATTTGATTTCAGCATCGTCCATAGCAACGAGCTCAACCACTGCTGCATGCAACTGATTCTCATCGCGAGAAGGTGCAGTACAGCCTTCAAGGTAACTTACATAAGAACCTTCATCGGCTACTAGAAGTGTACGCTCAAACTGACCTGTTCCAGCTTCGTTGATGCGGAAGTAGGTGCTGAGCTCCATAGGACAGTGAACGCCTTTGGGGATGTAACAGAAAGATCCATCGGTAAAGACGGCACTGTTCAAAGCTGCATAGAAGTTGTCGCGCTTAGGAACAACAGTCCCAAGGTGCTTACGTACAAGCTCAGGGTGCTCTTGAATGGCTTCACTCATCGAACAGAAGATGATGCCTTTTTCAGCCAAGGTTTCTTTGAAAGTGGTGGCCACCGAAACTGAATCGACCACAACGTCCATTGCTACCCCAGTCAAGCGTTTTTGCTCGTTTAGACTAATGCCCAGTTTCTCGAAAGTCTTCAAGAGTTCAGGATCCACCTCGTCTAAACTGTCCAAGGTTTTCTTTTGCTTTGGCGCGCTGTAGTACGAAATAGCCTGAAAATCTGGTTTCTCATAGGTCACATTAGGCCACTCCGGCTCAATCATTTCTGACCAAGTGCGGAAGGCATCTAAGCGCCATTCGAGCATCCATGCTGGTTCGTTCTTTTTCGCGCTAATCAATCGAATCACATCTTCGTTTAAGCCTGGAGGCACCTTATCACTTTCGATATCGGTGGTGAATCCGTACTTATACTCCGATGCGGTGATTTCGTCTAAGATTTCGTCGCTCATGGGGTATTATACTGCGAAGCTTTCGCCACACCCACAGGTGCGCGTTGCGTTCGGGTTATTAAAATTGAAGCCTTTACCGTTTAGTCCGCCGCTATATTCAAGCGTTGTTCCGATCAGGTAGAGTAGGCTCTTTTTTTCAACTACCACCTTAACTCCATTATCTTCATAGAGTTCAGCGTTTTCGGGCATATCAGGGGTAAATTCCATTTTGTAGGACAATCCGGAACAACCGCCGCTTTCCACGCCAACGCTGATGTAGGTAGTCTCAAGACTTTTGCCTTCCTCGGCCATCAAGGAAGTCAATTTGTCTTTTGCTGAAGTTGATACTTTAACCATATGTATTTAGACTAATTCTAAAAAAGCTCTGCAAAGTTAATGAATATGGGCCTTTTATCTTGCAATCGAGAGCTATAAGGTGATAACTTTGCTCTATGTTTGATTCGAAGAACCCACAGCGTACCCCAATCTCAGATTTAGGCGAATTTGGCCTAATCGATCACCTGGTAAAAAATGCAAAAACAAAGCTCTCCAATACCGCGCTTGCGGTCGGTGATGACGCTGCGTTGATTGACCAAGGCGACCATTACACCGCCATCTCCACCGACCTTTTGGTCGAGGGCGTTCATTTTGATCTGAGCTACGTGCCGCTAAAGCACCTAGGCTACAAAAGTGTGGTGGTCAATTTGAGCGATATCTATGCCATGAACGGCGTTGCAGAACACATCACTGTAGGTATTGCCGTATCAAACAGATTTCCAGTAGAGGCGCTCGAAGAAATCTACGAAGGCATCCATCTCGCATGTGAACGCTACAATGTAGATCTTGTTGGAGGCGATACGACAGCTTCACAATCGGGTCTAATGATTAGCGTCACCGCTACCGGACGCGTAGAAAAAGGTGCTGAAGCGAAGCGTTCGGGTGCTGGTGATAATGATTTGATTGTTGTTAGTGGCGATGTAGGTGGTGCTTACATGGGACTGCAGATTTTGGAACGTGAGAAGCAGGTATACCTCGAGAATCCTGACATGCAACCAGAATTGGGCGGTCACGAATACATTCTAGAACGCCAACTGAAGCCAGAAGCACGTAAAGACATCGTTGAGTTACTGAAGGGCTTGGACGTTCAACCTACGTCAATGATTGATATCAGTGACGGGTTGAGCTCGGAAATCCTGCACTTGAGTAAGGCCTCTGGCACGCAGTTCAATATTTACGAGAATAAGATTCCAATCGATCCGAGCATCTATACCTTGTGTGAGGAGTTCAATATGAATACTACCACAGTGGCATTGAACGGGGGAGAGGACTACGAGTTGTTGTTCACTATTCCAATAGGTGACCACGACAAGATTAAAGCAAATCCAAACCTCACGGTTATCGGTTATGTGAAAAGTGGTTCGGGTGCAAATTTGATCACTCGAGACGAAAAAGTCGTCGAACTCAAAGCTCAAGGATTTAATCACCACGGCTAAATAGCCCGTTATTTACCCTTAAAAATTCGAATTTTCACTTTTCAGTGAGAAAGAATAGCGTTTTTGTCTCATTTGGTACTATTTACGAGTAATCTTCTTGGTAATTTATACTTAGTTGTACTTTTAAAAAACCAACCAATAAATGCTAATCTTATGGAAGACAAGATTGTAAACAACCTGATCTACGGCTATCCGTTGTTTTTCCCAATCTGGAAATCACCTATTGACCAACAGCAAACGCTTCAATCTTCTTTTGATGAAGGTACTATGTCCACACTACCGGGATTTAATACCTTAAACGAAGATCAAATGGAGCAGGCCATTCGCAATGCGAAATATCTTTTCGCTGTGTACGCCTCAGGCGATAAAACACACCCTAGATGGAACGAGGCGAAAAATGTAGTTCGTGCATTCCCAAACAGCTATAAAGAGGCAATGGGAATTAAGACTTCTATTAAAACGTGGTTACCTAAGCTAGTTTAATCTAATCCTGGAAGAACGTACTTCCATTCTTTTGTATTAAACCAAGCCAAACGCCCGTCGCCTAATTCGACGTAGTACCACGAATCATTTGTACTAACGATAGTACCCGCGCTGCCCTCACTTAATAGCACAATTCGTTTGCTGTTAGTTGAGGGCTCGCTATATCCATATGAATTTCGTTCGACCACAATTGCTTTTTTCATTCGAGGAACACTGAGGTTACCTACTAGAATAATCAATAGCGCGAGGATGCTCGTAGTGAAAGGCCAACGCCAATTCAGTGATTTCACAAAAGTTTTGCGTGCAATTAATAGTATTATACTGATGCCAATTATTCCCCAACCTATTAGCGCCCAAGAATCGGCATCTGTGACTGATCGTCCCCATTGTCCGACCCACTCAATCAATTCTTGACGGGGTTCTACGAGTGCATCAGTGATTCTAAGATTCACCCAATCTAAATTGTGACTGGCATCGGCATTCGAAGGGTTGTAAATAATCGCACGTTCGTAGAACAACTTCGCTTCACCTAGCTCTCCCATGCGTGCATAACAGTTGCCCATGTTGTAGAAAAGCTCATCGTCTTTGACTTGAGCAGTAAACAACTGTTCATAGTTACCAAGTGCCGCACGATACAACCCTTGATCGTACAGAGATTTGGCACTATCTGCAATAGTGTTTAAATCTGTTCCCATACGTCTACAAATGTTTTCAGGTTATTACTGTCATCGCTTACCGATGAAGGAGCGTATTGCGCCATGTTGCATTTTTCAATTATGGCGATTATTTGCTCAGCAAGTTCCTTTCCGAAAGGTTCTTCTAAAACGGAGACGCGAACAGATTCAAGATTTAATCCCTTCTTCACCAAAGCAAATTCAATCGCATTTAGCATCGCGCCATAACGCTGATCATTATTATTGCTAAAGGCTTTTTGTACCAGTTTTAGTTGCGTCTTCTTCCAATTGACCCTACTTGAAACTTTCTCCCTATTAGGTGCCAATTGCCACAGCCAAAATAGACCTAGTACAGCGAGCAAAACCAAGGTCCAGCGCTTTAGTCGAATCTCTTTATAAGGTTCAAATTGGCCATCTTGAAGGTAGCGAATGTCGTCTTCAATCGTGCTTACCTCTCGCTTTATAGTGCCAGGCAGCGTGCTTTGCTGCACACCAGCCAATGCCGGATTGTTGACCACCAAGGTATCTGCTCCAATGGTAATGGTCTCGTACTTTTCAGATTTTGTATTGAAAAAGCTCCAGCTCATTTCTGGCAGAATAAATTCACCGCGGTATTGTGGCACCAATAAATACTCGTACTCCTTAAACCCGCGAATACCGCGCTCACTATAACTTATATTCTCATTGTATTTAGGGTCATAGACGTCAAAACCTTCGGGCTTGTCCAATTCTGGTACCTCCAAAGTATTGAAGTTCCCTGTGCCTTCAATGCGCAATTTGATTGTTATACTTTCCTCTCCGCTCACCTCTTTTCGGCTGATCTCACGGACCAATTTTAGTTCACCCACACCACCCTCGAATGAGCTTGGCGCACCACTTGGAAGTGGTTTGATCTTCACTGCAGGAATTTTAGCCGTAGCTACCTCGGGCACAAATTTGGTCAAAGGCATATTGAAGAAGTCTCTTCGGCCCGTAGGCACCTGCACTTGACCGCTTATCTTGAGCTCTTGGCCCCCTAAAGTTCCTGGCTTATTTGGCAGAATTAATCGCTTGTCGAAATCCAATACTGTGGCCACCTTGTTGCCTATGACTTCGCGTTGGCTTTGCTGCTTAAATTCCAATTGTTTCTGCAGGACATTCTCAAAATTAGGCGCTTGAAGAATACTTAGATCACGAACTGGATCTAGTAGTGTAGCTCGAAATTTTAAAATCACCGGCTCTCCTACATACACAGATTTTTTCGAGGCGAGAATGCTCACGTTGAAACTCTCTTTGGCCTTTTGGGACAAGGTGTTCTTGCGCTTCGTGCCCGCCTTTACCGAGATCTTTAATCGGTTGCTTTCAATGAGTTTACCGTCCACTAGAATACTCGCTGTAGGCAACATGAATTCACCTTCTTGTTGAGCGACTATCTCGTAAGTCAAGGAGCGCTGCGAGCTAACGCGTCCATTGATGATCTGTGTTTGGCTCGATTGAAACGGGCCATTGACGACAATGAACTTCTTGAAGTTCGGCGGCTGAATATCTCCCTTTCGCGAATTCGTCGCAAAGGTCACCCTGAAGGGTTCGTTGAGGTCCACAGAGGTTCGCGAACAACTTGCTGTAAGCTCAATGTTTTGCCCAAAAGCGCTAGAGCTCAGCAACAGGGCAAAGACTATTAAAATTTTACCAATCCTTTTCACCGCTCTTTTTCTTTCCTTTTGCCTTTTTCGCCGTCACTTTTTCGGCCGTCTTTTCTTCAGCACGCTGTATGGCTTCCAATAACCCTTTAATCTCCTCTGGGGTCATCTTAGCGGTGCTTTCACCACCCTTTTTAGGCTCGTTTTTCTCGCTATTCTCGTTGTCCTCAGGCTCGCCATTCTCGTTTTCCTGGCTATCCTTATTCTGGTCTCCATCCTGACCACTTTGGTCTTGCTGGTCTTGTTTGTCTTTTGAATTATCGTCTTCTGGATTCTCTTCTTGCGGATCATCCTTGTCCGATTTCGGCGGCTCCTTCTCGTCCTCTTTNTCCTGCTGTTCTTGCTGGTCCTGATCTTCGTTTTGCTNCTCGTCCTGATTCTGCTCTTGCTCTTGCTGCTGCAGCCTCTCGTACGCTCGGCTGAAGTTGTACTGAGCATCTTTTCTGGTAGGGTCTCGCAATAGGCTCTCCTTGTAGTAGTTCAGCGCTTCTTCATAACGCTGCCCGTCAAATGCCGCATCGCCAAGGTTGAACAATGCATCAGATAATTGAGTATCGGTTTGCGCCTTGGTTACACTTTCCTTCAATGCTGCCTCGCCTTCTTCCTGCATTCCTCCTTCTAAAAGTGTAGAGCCTAGATTGTACCAGCCTTCATATCCGTCAGGGTTCATCTGAACGGCATCNAGCAACGCTTTCGATGCGCCTTGTAAATCGCCACTTTCTTTCANGGTCTTACCTCTGTTTACAGCTTGGTCATATTCCCAGATTGNACCTGTAATAGGCTCTAGAGACTTCGTTGAATCGGCTACTTGACCAAATGCCGATTGTGCAAAAAGAAGGAAAACCAGCGGTCCATATTTGAATGGTGAGCCCACCTTCGACGGCAAGATGAGGTAGAGCAATAGGAACAACAATGCCGGTAGGAGAAACCAATGGAATTGTGGGTCAAAATCAATGGCAATCTCCTCGCTTATGTCGGCCTTTTCTCCTTTTGAAATAAATTCCTCTATACCCTTAACTGCTTGCTCAGTTCTATTTCCATCAAGATAATTTGCGCCCAATTCTTCCATCAACGAAGAAAGAATACGTTCATCTCTTTTGGTGATGACCACCTCACCATTCTTGTCTTTTTTGTAGGTCGTTCCTCGCCTACTTTTTTGGATTGGAATGGGTCCGCCACTCTGCGTGCCTAAACCAACAATGAGGATGTCTACCGGGAAATCCGGCATCTCCAAACCCGCCAAGGTCTCATGATCTTCACCGTCGGAAAAGACCACAACGAATCTCCCTGCAGGTGAAGCCGGATTAAAATAGCCAAAGGCATATTCTAAGGCTGCTGCAAGATTGGTCCCTTGTGAAGGCACGGCATCTGGACTTGCCGCATTTAAGGCCATTTTTGCGGCCACATAATCTGTCGTAATAGGAAGGGCAGGGTAGGCGCTTCCTGCATACGCCACAATACCCACGCGGTCTCCACTTAAAGTTTCCAGCGATCTAGAGATAAGGAGCTTCGCCTTGTCCAAACGCGAGGGAGCAATGTCCTCTGCCAACATGGAACGACTGACATCAAGTGCGAAAATCACATCAGTACCCTTTCTATTGACCTTTTGTTTTTGACCGCCCATCTGAAGATTCGCTAAACTCAAGCCAAGAAATAGTGCAGCGAGGGCGAGCAGAGTGTGGCGCGTGAAATAGCGAATGGAGCCAAATTTTTTGCGCTCTAATCGAGCATCTAAACCTAGTGTGGTCCATGCCTTTTTGCGCCATCTGTGGAATAGAATTGCTGCCAAAAGAACAAGCACNAATAATGCAGGTCCGAGCCAGAGTAATTCAGGATGTTGCCATTTAAATTCCATCTTAAAAAGCCGATTTTAATAGCACAAAATTCAACAATAACTCCAAGGCGATTAGGCCCAACGCAATCCAAACAAAGATGCTGTAATGCTCAGTGTAACGGTAGAATTGGAAGCCTTCAATCTCGCTTTTTTCTAATCCGTCAATGATGTCATAGATGTTCTCCAATGAGGTTCTGTCCGTGGCTCTGAAGTACTTACCCCCGGTGATGTCTGAAATACGCTTTAATAAATCTTCATCGATGGTCACTTGCTGGGGACGGTAGATGATTTCTTGTGTCATCGGGTCTATAGCCACTGGCATAGAGGCGACCCCGTTGGTTCCCAATCCAATAGTGTAGACTTTGATTCCCAAGCTTGCGCAAAGTTCGCCGGCTTGAATAGGGTCTATTAATCCCGCATTGTTCTCCCCGTCAGTTAAAAGAATGACCACTTTGCTCTTAGCATTACTTTCAGCTAATCTGTTGGCAGCAGTACTCAATCCCATGCCAATGGCAGTACCTCCGTCGAGCATATCATATTCTAAGGCTCGTATCTGTTCATTCAAAAGACTGTGGTCCGTGGTCAAAGGAACAGGACTGTAGGCTTCACCAGCGTAGATGACCAGACCAATACGGTCTACTTTCCGACGGCTAACGAAATCTGTAGCAACCTCTTTTAGCGCTTCCAATCGGTTCGGCTTTAAGTCCTTTGCCAACATCGATGCACTGATATCCAACGAAAGCATCATGTCAATCCCCAAATTTTGAGAAGGTTGTTGGATTATCTCTGAGGTTTGGGGTCGTGCTAAAGCAATACAAAGGGAACCCAAGGCAAACCAGGAAAGGAGTGCGGTGAAATTTTTAGCTCGACCAGCGAAATTTTGACCTAAGCCGTCAAGAAGCGAGTAGGTGAAATGACCGAATCGTTTCGAACGTAAGACGCCCATTAATATTGCTGCCAATGGGATCAAGCCCAAGCCGATTAGCCAAAGAGGCTGGTTAAATTCCCAATTACTCCACTCCATCGCCTTCTTCTTTAGGTTTGAAATCGAGTACTAGCTGCTCTGCTCTGCGCAAACAATCTAAGTGGTCTTGGACGGTCATCTGACCCTTGGCAAATTTCACAAAATCGGCTCGTGTCATGATAAACTCAAAGCTCTGCAATTGCGTGGTAGTCCATTTGTTTCGCAGTAAATCCAAGCTTTCTCTTGTGGTCTGTTCGCTAATAGGAAGACCCGTTTGTGCACCAAGGTAGAGTCTCAAAATGTCGCCAATTCTCACATAGTAGCCTTTAGCGTCCATCTCCCAAGGTTGCTCCTCGCGAAGCTGTTGAAGCTCTTTCATGGCATCCCCAAACCAATCTTTTTCTGGGGCCAATTCCTCGTGCGAAGCGCTCTTTTTGAGCGTTTTCAATACTTTTCTAAGAATCAGTAAAATCGCGATGAAGCCCAATCCTCCTAGGATGTGCCATTTGAAGTGATCTAGCCAGTGCCAAAGATTAAATTCAATACCCACCAGCGCTCTGTTTGGTGCTCGATCAACTCCATCTTGCTGAGGGATGATCATCGCATTGATTACTAAGGGTTCTGTAGTGTAGGAATCTCCCGTGTAGTCCAAAGTTGCAAGCGGCATGGAAATACTGCCTGAATCGAGCACTAGATAAGAGGTAGTTCTGCGCAATCTTTCGCCTATGGTATCCACTCGCTCTGCGAGCATAGCCAGACCTTGAGCCGTATCTAAGAAGTAATTTTCAACCCCAATGCGGTGTTCTATAATGAGCTCTACGGTGCCGCCAACGAGGTAGTTAGTGGAATCTGTAAAGGCACTCAGGACTGAATTATCCACTGCGCGATAGGAATCCTGTGCATGTGCTAAACTGGTAAAAACTAGGGCCAATATGAAGAACAACCTACGCATCATCTCGACTTAGATTTTAAGTATTGCAGCATTGGAGGTACGAAGTCCTCGTTCATTTCTATAGAAATCAAACCCGCACCTGATCTTTTGGTCAAGGCATTTAGTTGAACCTTCTTAGTCATGTGTCTTTCGCGAAGGCGCGCGGCAAATTCTTTGCTGTTCGAATTGATCCAGTTTACTCCACCAGTCTCCGCATCTCGAAGAGGGAGCATTCCTACTTTCGGCAGGACTACCTCTTTTTTGTCATAGCTGTGAATAGCACAGAGGTCAAAGCGCTTTGCGGCTATTTTGAAATTCTTCGAGGGTACTTCGCCTAAGAAATCGCTCATCAAAAACACGTTGCTGTGGCGTTTTTGGATTTTGAGCAAATGCTCAATGGCACCATCTACATTAGTTCCTTCGCTTTGCGGTTCATGCTCGAGNAANGTTTGAATGATGCGCATGACATGTTTCTTGCCCTTCTTTGGAGGGATGACTTTTTCCACATGACCTGCGAAAAGAATCAGTCCTATTTTATCGTTATTTCCCATAGCGCTAAACGCTAGAGTCGCGGCAACCTCTGTTTGAAGGTCTCTCTTGCTTCGGTCGCTGGTTCCAAATTCAGTACTTCGGCTTATATCTATGACCAGATATAAGGTCAATTCTCGTTCTTCTTCAAAAACTTTGATGTACGGTGCACGCTTTCGGGCAGTTACGTTCCAGTCAATGCTGCGAACATCGTCGCCGCTTTGATACGGACGTACCTCGGCAAAGCTCATACCTCGTCCTTTGAACGAACTTTGATACTCTCCAGAGAAGAGTTGGTCGCTCAGTCTACGCGTCTTGATTTCGATGCGTCGAACTTTTTGTAATAAGGTAGTTGCGTCCACGTTGCGTCCTTTTTTAAGGCACCATCAATGTGTTTAGAATCTCAGTTACGATGCCGTCCTGAGTGATTTCCTCTGCTTCTGCCTCGTAGGTCAGACCAATTCTATGGCGCAATACCGACGGCGCAACAGCACGAACATCCTCAGGAATAACAAAGCCACGGTGTCGCAGAAATGCGTGGCACTTTGCGGCCTTGGCCAATGCAATAGAGCCACGCGGGGAGGCTCCGAAACTTATTTTATTGTTCAATCCTACGATATTGAATTTCTCAGGGAATCTTGTGGCAAAGACGATGTCGAGAATGTAAGATTCAATCTTCTCATCCATATATATGCTGTCCACGGCCTTACGAGCTTTCAAGATTTGATCCGTACTTACCACTGCGTTCAAAGAGGCTAGGCCACCGCTTAGTTGGTTGCGCATGATGGTTCTCTCGTCCTCGCGCTCCGGATAAGTCAAGGTGATCTTTAATAGGAAACGGTCCATCTGAGCTTCAGGCAAGGGATACGTTCCTTCTTGCTCTACTGGGTTTTGCGTGGCCATTACCAAGAAAGGTTTCGGCAGCGGATAACTCTTATCGCCAAGGGTGACCTGGCGCTCTTGCATAGCCTCGAGTAAAGCACTCTGGACCTTGGCGGGTGCACGGTTGATTTCATCGGCCAAAACAAAGTTGCTGAATATTGGACCCTGCTTTGTTTCAAATTTGTGCTCCTTCATGTTGTAGATCTGAGTACCTACTACATCTGAAGGGAGAAGATCCGGTGTAAACTGCACCCGTGAAAATGAAGCACCGATGGTCTTGCTCAGGCTATTGATGGCTAAAGTTTTCGCTAAACCAGGAACACCTTCTAGCAAAATATGTCCGTCAGCTAAAAGACCTATCAGTAGTCCCTCCACCATGCCTTTTTGGCCAACAATTACTTTACCAAGCTCATTTTGGAGCAAGTCAATAAATGCACTTTCGTTTTTGATCGATTCGTTCAATGCAACAATATCCGGAGCAGTTTCCATATGTATTGAATTTTTGTGGATTCAAAAGAACATAATCTGTCCCTTTTGAATGGTTAAAGGAGGGTTAAAATACCGCTATTTATCCCAATCCCCGAGCGGAACGACATAGTTTTCAGCTATACCGAAATAGGTTCCCTTTTCTGCCAATGAATAATGTCCGGTCAGAGCGCCGAACGCAGGTAAAACGCCGATCCATTGGTTAAAGAAAAAGGCCTTCATTTTTACGCGGAACCGGCCCTTGCCCTTTAGGCTAGCACCTGGATGTAAATGACCGCAAATCAGTACTTTTCCCTCAGACATTTCTCGATACTTTAAACGGGCTTTTTCGAAATCAAAGGAAATGTTCTTGTCAAAATTTGAACCGGGTGGTTCGTGAAGACAGATGAAATTTCCAAGGTGGTACTCATCGTAAACCTTTAATTCCGACCAGCTAGGTAGGTCAAAATCATGATTGCCCTTCACGAGTATAAACTCGCGATTGGGGCGCTGCTTTATGAAGGTAAGCAGTTCAGAGGTTTCCTTGTTTTGCGCGCCCTCAAAGAGATCGCCCAGAAAAACGATACGCGCATTTGGGTGTCGGTCGATAGCTGACGAAAGGCGCTTCATGCCGAACCTGTGCACAGCTATGGGAGTAGGGATGCCCTCTTTTCTGAATTGGCCTCCTTTGCCTAAATGTATATCGGATAGAAAGAGTGTGTCAAGCGCCTCAACGTACAAAGAGCCATCGAAAAACAAGCGACAAGAGTGGCCGCCGAACGTGTAGTCCAGCCACTGCTCCATTATTTAAAAACACTTCTTTGGAAGAGGAACAACAAGCCAACACCTACCGAGATGGCAGTATCGGCGATGTTAAAGATTGGGCGGAAAAAAGTGAAGAATTGACCGCCCCAAACAGGTACCCACTCAGGCAAATTCCCTGCGTACAATGGGAAGTAGAGCATGTCTACCACCTTGCCTTGCAACATCGGTGCATAGCCGCCTGC
>JGI26088J50261_1000324_pt1 | contig 28504 bp, 25 predicted proteins | sample SaaInl1SG_22_DNA_FD_50261 | JGI IMG/M metagenome (IMG submission 50261)
AGGTGACTCAAAACGTNCCAAGTGGTGGTGGGTGGACCACAAATATTACATTCGATTTTGCAAATGCTGTATTAAGTAACGACAACTCTGCAACAGTAAATGCAAGCGGATCCTATAATCGGTTGACCCTTTTTATTGATGGTGGTGCTACAATTCCAGGAACGTATTTGTTGGATGATATTGACGATGGATCAGAAGAAACTGACCCACACGAATTGGATGTGATTTATGACACCTTGGTTTGGGAAGATAACTTTGACACACCAGGTGCTGTGAATCCAACGAATTGGCACCATCAAACTCAAGTTATTATTCCAGGTGTTGGCTGGGCTAATGGAGAGGAACAGCATTACACCAATCGTACGGTTAATTCTTTTGTAGATAATTCAGGAAACCTTAATATCGTTGCAATAAAAGAACCACGGACAGACCAAGGCTTAACAAAACAATATACCTCCGCACGTCTCAACTCAAAATTTGCATTTACGTATGGTAGAGTCGATGTCCGTGCAAAATTACCAAGTGATAACGGGACTTGGCCTGCTATTTGGACCTTAGGTAAAAATATTTATGAGCCAGGTACTTTTTGGCATTCTAGTTATGGGACAACCAGTTGGCCAGGCTGTGGAGAAATAGACATCATGGAGCACGGCTTAGGCGCCTTAAATCATGTGTCCAGCGCGCTACACACCCCTTCTAGTAGCGGTGCAACTATAAATACTTCTGGGGTTAACGTTTCAGATGTAAACGCTAATTATCATATTTATTCTATGAACTGGTCGCCCAATCAAATTACGTTTTTAGTGGACGGTATTGGGTTTTATACTTACAATCCTTCAGACAAAAACGACAGTACATGGCCGTTTTATGAAGATCAATTTATATTGCTAAACCTCGCAATGGGAGGATATTCTGGAGCGATCGATTCTAACTTTACACAAGCATCCATGATTGTAGATTATGTGAGAGTGTACCAAGAGGCTCCTTTCAGTATTGGGGAAGATTTAAGTTTAGACAGTACGGTAAGAATTTTTCCTAACCCTTCTACGGATAAAATTTATATCACTGCTAAAGAAGCCCTAAGTAGTTTAGCACTTTATGATGTGTATGGCAAACGGATCCTTACTAAAGAAAACGACACCAAAAACCTTGATGTGAGCCGTTTGGATTCGGGAGTGTATTTTCTAGAGATCTTTTCAAATACCGAAAAAGCAGTTAAAAAATTAATTATTAATTAAGCCAAGAACATCGGAGTTCTGCCGTATAGAATGTTTGAGGGTTGACATATCTCACCCAACAAGCGCACAACACTTAGCATTTTTAACCCACATCTTAAAATCTCTATAAAAACCAAGCGTTTTTATAGATGAAAAATAGGTTTAGAGTCGATTCATTCTTCTAGAATAAATAATAAACATCAAGCACCAAAAACAGATTCCGTTCAAAATTGACTAGAATCCCAAAAATCCGCTTTTTGGATTTAAGATATTGTGTATATTTGTGCAACGAGCCACACAATTATGACATACAAACGAATATTACTCAAACTTTCTGGAGAAGCCCTGATGGGAAATCGCAATTATGGAATCGATCCTGAACGTTTGTCCGACTATGCGAATCAAATCAAACAAATTACCGAACAAGGCATTCAATTAGCGATTGTCATTGGAGGAGGAAATATTTTTAGAGGAGTTGCAGGTGCGAGTAATGGTATGGATCGTGTTCAGGGGGATCATATGGGAATGTTGGCTACCGTCATAAATGGTCTCGCATTGCAAAGTGCTCTGGAAAACGCTGGGGTACCAACCCGATTACAGTCTGCTATAAAAATTAACGAGGTTGCAGAGCCTTTTATTCGAAGGCGAGCCATGCGTCACTTGGAAAAAGGACGAGTTGTGATTTTTGGAGGGGGTACAGGAAACCCTTATTTCACAACGGATTCAGCAGCGGTTCTTCGTGCCATCGAAATTGAAGCTGATGTAATTTTAAAAGGCACCAGAGTAGATGGTATTTATAATACCGATCCAGAAAAAGACAAAACTGCGATTAAATTTGATACCATTAGTTTTGAGGACGTGCTTAAAAAAGGGCTTAAGGTAATGGATACTACGGCATTTACATTAAGTCAAGAAAATGACCTCCCAATTATTGTTTTTGACATGAACAAAAACGGAAACCTTCTTAAAATTATTTCTGGACAAGCCATTGGAACCACCGTGAGTTAGCGACACATTTACCATACTTATAAAAGACTCAAAAATGAACGAAGAAATTGAATTTATACTGGATAGCACAAAAGAAGCAATGATTAATGCTATAAAGCATTTAGAAAAGCAATTTATAAACATCCGTGCTGGGAAGGCAAGTCCCTCAATGTTGGGAAGTGTGACGGTCGATTATTACGGTACTCAAACTCCTTTAGCACAAGTAGCTAACGTAAATACACCAGATGGACGAACAATTACAGTTCAGCCATGGGAAAAGGCCATGTTACAAGAAATAGAACGCGCAATTATGGTTGCTAATTTAGGATTTAACCCAATGAATAATGGCGAAACCATCATTATCAATGTACCTCCATTAACAGAAGAGCGCCGTCGAGAATTGGCAAAACAAGCAAAATCTGAAGTTGAAGACGCAAAAATATCGATACGTGCAGCAAGAAAAGACGCAAATTCAGATATAAAAACTATTGACGTTTCTGAAGATGTTCAAAAAAATGCAGAAGTAGATGTGCAACAACTTACTGACACATATGTCAAAAAAGCCGAAGAGTTGTATGCCGTCAAAGAGCAAGAAATTCTCAAAATTTAATCCTTAAAAACGTTACGATTTGTTATGGAAAGTTAAGCTTTCTATGCTCTGTCTTTTAATTCATTTTATCTACCTTTGTCGGCATCAAAAAAGACTATGTTTAAACTCTTTTCAAGCGGGTTTTGGGAAACCGTTGCACGACTCATCTTAAGAAACAGAATTTTTATTCTCGTTGTAGTTCTACTCACTACTGGTTTTTTTTCCATGCAATGGAATAACATGCGTTTTACCTATACCGAAGCAAATCTGTTGCCAGATGATCACCCTATTAATTTAGAATACAATCATTTTCTAGATATTTTTGGAGAAGAAGGCAATTTGATTGTAGTGGGAATCAAGGACAGTACCCTACTCACCGTCGAAAAACTAAATGCTTGGAATACGTTTTCTAAGAGTTTTAAAACCCACCCCAATGTAGATGCTGTCATTGCCATTAAAGATTTACAAAAGCTAGTTAAAAATAAGCGTAAAAAACAATTTGACCTCATCCCTTTTATCAAAGATTCTGTCCAAACACAATCGGAAGTAAATGCCCTAAAAAAAGCGCTTTTTGAGGACTATCCTTTTTATGACAATATTCTTTTTAATAAAGAAACTGAGGCTGTTCGAACGGCCATCTACTTAGATAAATCAATTGTCAATACATCAGAACGAAAAGCGTTTATTGAAGCCGTTTTAACTCCAAAAGTAAAAGCATTTGAAGAGGCCTATGATTTAGATGTTCGCGTATCAGGGATGCCCTATGTACGAACACTAAATTCTCAAAATATTGTTGATGAAATTAGCATGTTTATTCTAGCAGCTATTTTAATCACCTCACTTATTTTCTTTTTCTTTTTCAGATCATTCAGAGCTACTTTTATATCTATGGTTGTTGTGGTCATCGGAGTGATGTGGACCTTTGGAATTTTGGGGTTGTTACAGTATGAAATTACCGTACTCACAGCCTTGATCCCCCCCTTAATTATTGTCATTGGAATTCCAAATTGTATTTTTCTAATCAACAAATACCAGCACGAAGTTAACAAGCATGGCAACAAAGCCAAATCGCTTCAACGCGTAATTTCAAAGGTTGGGAATGCGACTTTGATGACCAATGTAACGACAGCCTCAGGATTTGCAACCTTTATAATTACCCAAAGTAAATTGCTCACCGAATTTGGTATTGTTGCCTCATTGAGTATTATTGCCATTTTCCTGTTGTGTTTATTAAATATTCCTATTATTTATAGCTTTATGCCGATCCCAAAAGACAAGCATTTAGAACATTTAAACAAACGATGGATTAACCGCCTTGGCAATTGGATCGAACATACCGTTAAGCATAAAAATATTACAATCTATATGACAGCGATTATTTTACTCGCTATCAGCATCGTTGGAATTTTTCAAATTGAAACTACAGGGAGTTTAATTGAAGACATGCCTAAAAAAGCGGAGTTTTATAAAGACATCGAATTCTACGAAAGTGAATTTAATGGTGTGATGCCTCTAGAGATTTTAGTGGATACCAAACGCAACAAAGGAGTCCTGAAACTCTCTACTTTAAAACGCATGAGTGCACTTGAAGATTTGATTTTTGAAATTCCAGAACTTTCTAAACCCATTTCTGTGGTAAGCTTGGTAAAATATTCTAAACAAGCCTACTACAACGGAAATCCTAAGTATTATCAACTGCCAACTGCACAAGAAAATAATTTTATTTTATCCTATGCAAAAAATGCCTCTTCAGATGTTGATTTACTAAAAAACTTTGTCGATAGTACTGGGCGCTATGCTCGAATCACCACCTTTATGAAAGATGCTGGGATCGATAAAATGGAACGTATTGAAGAAGATCTCTTAGCAAAAATTGATAAGCTATTTCCTAAGAAACAGTATGATGTTTCCATCACTGGAAAAGCCTATTTATTTCAAAAAGGCACCAAATATTTGGTTCGAAACTTAGTCTTATCATTGGCTTTGGCTATCTTTTTGATTTCGCTATTTATGGCTTATATGTTTCGCTCATTCCGAATGATTCTCATCTCATTGATCCCTAATTTATTACCGCTGTTGGTAACAGCAGGAATGATGGGCTACTTGGGCGTCCCAATAAAACCATCAACAATATTAGTTTTTAGTATTGCATTTGGGATTTCGGTAGATGATACCATTCATTTTTTAGCCAAATACCGACAAGAATTATTGGCGAACCACTGGAAAATTAGAAAGTCTGTGTTTTCGGCACTTCGCGAAACAGGAGTGAGTATGTTTTATACCTCTATCGTATTATTCTTTGGATTTTCGGTATTTATCACTTCTAACTTTGGAGGTACTGTGGCCTTAGGTGCCTTAATTTCAGCAACCTTATTATTGGCGATGTTGGCTAATTTACTGTTGTTACCTTGTCTATTGTTGTCTTTAGAGCGCAGCATTGCAAACAAGAAAGTATTGAGAAAGCCCGCGCTGAATATTATTCCAGAAGAAGATACGTTTGAAGAAGACTAACTCATACACTGTTAATTTAGCTTAAAACTTTATATTTGCAGTATTAATAATTGTACTTATGACTACCAGCACTGTTGAACATTTACTAACTCAAGGACTCAAACATACAGACATTGAGGTTAAAGGGTGGGTTCGAACATTTAGAGCAAACCGATTTATCGCACTTAATGACGGCTCTTGTCTTCAAAGCATCCAATGTGTGGTTGATTTTGAAAGCATGGATGAAGCGCTATTAAAACGCATCACAACAGGTGCTGCTGTACACATTAAAGGCGGACTGGTGGAAAGTCAAGGAAAAGGACAATCTGTAGAAATTCAAGTGGATTCTATAGAAATTTTGGGAGATGCAGATCCTGAAGAAGTATCAAAAACCATCCTGCAACCCAAACGTCATTCCTTAGAATTTTTAAGAGAACAAGCACATTTACGGACACGAACCAACACCTTTAGTGCAATAATGCGACTCCGTTCTTCACTCTCTTTTGCTGTTCATTCCTATTTTAATAAAAATGGGTTTTATTATATGCATGCCCCGATTATCACTGGAAGTGATGCCGAAGGTGCGGGTGAAATGTTTCGAGTAACTACATTAGATCCAAAAAATCCCCCGCTAACAGATGCCGGTGAAGTGGATTACTCAAAAGATTTTTTTGGAAAAGAAACAAACCTAACCGTATCTGGGCAATTGGAAGCAGAAACCTATGCCATGGCACTCGGAAAGGTATATACTTTTGGACCTACATTTAGAGCTGAAAACTCTAACACCTCGCGACATTTAGCAGAGTTTTGGATGATTGAACCTGAAGTCGCTTTTATGGATTTGGCTGGGAATATGGATCTTGCTGAAGATTTTATGAAGTACGTCATCAGTTATGTTTTGGAACATAATAAAGAAGATCTTGCCTTTTTAGAGCAACGTTTGGAGCAAGAAGATAAATCAAAACCTCAGAATGAGCGGGCTCCTATGCCACTTACTGAGAAACTTCGTTTTATTGTTGACAACAATTTTAAACGTGTTAGCTATTCAGAAGCGATTGACATTTTACGAAACTGCAAGCCTAATAAAAAGAAGCAGTTTAAATATATTATTGACAAGTGGGGTGCCGATTTACAAAGTGAGCATGAACGCTTTTTGGTAGAAAAACATTTTAAATGTCCTGTAATCTTATTTGATTACCCTGCAAAAATTAAAGCCTTTTATATGCGCTTAAACGAGGACGGAAAAACTGTTAGAGCCATGGATATCTTATTCCCAGGTATTGGTGAAATTGTTGGTGGATCGCAACGTGAAGAACGATTAGACGTCTTAAAAGCAAAAATGGCAGAACTTGACATCCCAGAAGAAGATCTTTGGTGGTATTTAGATTTAAGAAAATACGGAACAGCGGTGCACTCTGGATTTGGACTGGGTTTTGAACGCTTGGTCATGTTTGCAACTGGTATGGGGAATATTCGAGATGTCATTCCTTATCCTCGAACCCCTTTAAATGCTGAATTTTAAAGATAAACGTATTCGTGTTTTTTGAAACTAATACTGCCTAGCATATATCTAACGATTTTTTTCTTATTTTTATGAAAACCCGAGGAATGAATGCTTAAGCAATCTTTACAATATAAATTATCACAAAAATTATCGCCTCAACAAATTCAGTTGATGAAGCTGATACAGTTGCCTACCCAAGCTTTTGAGCAGCGCCTTAAACAAGAGCTCGAAGAAAACCCAGCACTCGAAAGTGGTAAAGAACAAGAAGATTCGTTTGAAGAGACCTTTGACTCCAATGATAATGATATGGACAATGAGCAAATCAATGCAGACGATATTAATATAGATGACTATCTGAGTGATGATGAAATTCCAGAATACAGACTTCATGCCAATAATTACAGTGCAGATGATGAAGAAAAAACAACCCCTTTTGCTTCTGGCACGTCTTTTACACAGCATCTAATCGATCAACTCAACACCTTTCCTTTAGAAGAAACACAGTATCAAATTGCAGAATTTTTAATTGGAAGTATCGACGATAGCGGCTACATCCGCCGTCCGTTACTTGATATTATGGATGATTTGGCCTTTACTCAAAATGTATATACCGATGAGAAAACCATTGAGTCTGTCCTCAAAGTAGTCCACCTTTTAGATCCTGCAGGGGTGGGCGCCAGAAACCTTCAGGAATGTTTAGCACTTCAATTGCATCGAAAAATACAAACACCTAATACCGCACTCGCCAGCAAAATCATTGAACAAGGTTTTGAGCAATTTACTAAAAAGCACTATGAAAAACTCTTACAGAAATTTAGTATTACGGAGTTACAACTTAAAGATGCCATTTCTGAAATTGAACGCTTAAATCCAAAACCTGGAAGTTCCTTTTCGAATAACCCTCGCTCAATTGAACACGTTGTACCGGATTTTACTATCAAAATTACAGAAGGGAAGTTAGAACTCAGCCTCAATGGTCGAAACTCACCTGAATTGCATGTTTCAAGACCGTATAACGAAATGCTAAAAGGCTATAAGGCTTCCAAAGAAAAAACAAAGTCGCAAAAAGATGCGGTGCAATTTATAAAACAAAAACTAGATGCTGCCAAATGGTTTATTGACGCCATAAAACAACGCCAACATACCCTTTTTATTACCATGAGTGCCATCATGCATTTTCAAGAAAATTACTTTTTGTCTGGAGACGAACAACAACTTAGACCCATGATTCTAAAAGATATTGCGGATAAAATAGCCATGGATGTTTCGACAGTATCACGTGTTGCAAACAGCAAATATGTGGACACCCCTTATGGAACAAAGTTGATTAAAGAATTTTTTAGCGAGTCGATGACAAATGACCAAGGAGAAGAAGTTTCAACCAGAGAAATTAAAAGTATCTTGGAAACCGTAATCGCTGAAGAAGACAAGAAAAAACCATTGACAGACGAAAAATTAGCGATTATTTTAAAAGAAAAAGGCTATCCAATTGCACGAAGAACGGTGGCTAAATACCGCGAACAATTAGACCTTCCTGTTGCACGGCTTCGCAAGCAACTTTAGCCTATACCTTCTTAATTACATTGGTGACAATTCCCCAAATTACAAAATCATTTTCTTCTGTAATTTTGATTGGCTGATAGTTTTTGTTTTCTGGCTGCAACCAAATTTCATCCTTTTCAACCTTGAGGCGTTTAACCGTAAACTCCCCATCCAAAAAACAAACCGCTATTTTATTATGTGCTGGAGAAAGACTTCGATCTATTACCAAAAGATCATTGTCGCTAAGTCCCGCATCTATCATTGATTGCCCACTTACCCGAGCAAAAAAAGTAGCTTCTTTATTTTTAATAAGCTCGTTATCTAGTGATAGGCGTTCTTGTTTAAAATCTTCTGCTGGCGATGGAAATCCAGCCGAGATCCCTGTATCAATATAGACCGCTCCCATGGTATTAAGGTTTTCAGGTGTAAAAAATGTAAGAGGTGTGTTTTGTTTTATGGACATTGAACTGTAATTATATCTTTAAAACTAGTGGTGTATTTTGGCGATAAATGTTCTTGACGCATTTTCCACGTACGTTTTAAATCTTGATTGGCTAATTTTAATTTTGGAGCGTTGTACTTTTTATTAATAAAATCGATGGTGCGCATCAATGGAAGGTGCTTTGGGTCTTCCGCATCAAACAACTGTAGTTGGTGGTTATTTGTTGGAACAATCCCTGTAAGGATGACTCCTGCTTTCTTATATTGAATTCCTTTTTTATAAATTGAAGCAACTGCTTTTACGGCATTTGCACTTAAAGTTAAACTAGAATTGGTAGGAAACGGAATGTTGACTACAACACTGGCGCGGTACTGTTCGGTATCTTTTTTATGGAAGTCACTTCGGAGAAAAATAATCATCATATGACAACTAGAGCCTTGTTTACGAAGTTTTTCGGCACCACTACAAGCAAAAGTAGAGATGCGTTCTTTAATTTCTTCTAGGTTTTTAATCGCAGATTCGAAACTACGTGTGGTCGCAATGGCGCGTTTATTTTTAATGGTTTCTGTCTCTATTTTAGAGATCCCTTCCAAATCTTTTTTTAATTTCCACTCTGTAATAGAAAAAGTTTTACGCACCCACATATCGGGGAGCTGCACAAAATCATAAGCAGTTTTACACTGCTTTTCCGATAGGCGTTTGTGTAGTGCAGGACCAATCCCCCAAACATCTTTGAGCTTTGTCCATTTCAAAGCTTTGATGCGTTTTTCTTCGTTATCAATGACATAAACACCTCCTGTTTCTTTGGGAAACTTTCGGGCAATTTTATTAGCAACTTTACTCAATGCCTTTGTTGGTGCAATTCCGACACAGGTAGGAATGCCTGTCCATTTTAAGATGCGTTGACGCATTTCAGATCCATGCGTATATAAATCATAGGCATCAAATCCATTAAGTTTTAAAAAGGCTTCATCAATACTATACACTTCTACATCGGGAGAGAACTGTTCTAAAATACGCATCACGCGGCTACTCATGTCACCATAAAGCGCATAATTGGATGAAAATAATTGAATGTTGTTGGTTTTAAAGAATTCTTTAAACTTAAATGCAGGGGCGCCCATAGGAAGTCCTAATGCTTTTGCTTCATCACTGCGTGCAATCACACAGCCATCGTTATTTGATAAAATAGCAATTGGTTTTTGCCGTAAGCTCGGGTTAAAAACCCGCTCACAGGAGGCATAAAAGTTATTACAATCAACAAGTGCAAACATGGTCTAAAGATAATCTATTTTGATTTTTTTATTGCCCTTAACAAGTAAAATATTACACTTAATTATTTGATTTTATGAACGGAGGTGTATAATAGTATTTATATCTTTGTACAATAATTTGGACAAAATAAAATTAAAATCCTTATGAATACTAAACTTTGTTTACCCCTATTAGTACTTAGTCTTTTTTCATTTTATAATGTATTGGCGCAACAACCTTCTGAGATACAAAAGTTAGATTCTATTACAATTACTTCAACAGCGATTGAGTTGCCTTTTAAAAAAAATTCTCGTACAATAACACTTATTTCATCCGAGGTTATAAAACAAAGTCCTGCCACTAATTTGGCAGAACTTTTGCAACAAGAAGCCGGTATCGACATAAGACGTCAAGGCGTCAATGGAATGCAAGCAGATTTATACATTCGTGGCGGAAGTTTTGACCAAACTTTGCTTTTAATTGATGGTATTAAAGTTGAAGATCCTCAAACAGGGCACCATACATTAAACATGGCACTGCCTCTAGAAGTAATTGAACGTGTTGAAATTATCAAAGGTCCTGCGGCACGCGTTTTTGGACAAAATGCGTTTACAGGAGCCATTAATATTGTAACAAAATCAAATGCTGATGCTGTGAATTCCGTAGGATATAAACTTGGTTCATATAATCAACAGCATGTTTCGGGAACCTTGGGAGCCAAGCTAGAAAATACGACACTAATAGGACATGCTTCTGTAAATACTTCGGAAGGCTATCGACATAATACCGATTTTGAAAATCAAAATTATTTTGTAAAAGGACGTTTTAATGCAAATGGCACTCCTATTGATGTCATTAGTTCTTTTTCGGAACGAAAATTTGGTGCAAATCAATTTTATGCTGTTCAAAGTGGTTACGATCAATATGAAGAAACACAAAGCAGTCTTGTGGGAGTTTCTACAAAATTCAAAACAGAAAATTTTAAAATTACACCACGATTCTACTGGAAACGAAACCAAGACATGTACTTGTATGTTCGAGAAAGACCGTCGGTTTATAGAAATTTACATATCTCCAATAAAGTAGGGCTTCAAGTTAATGCTTCATTTACTTCAACCGCTGGAATTACAGGGTTTGGAATCGATGCTGCAAAAGTATTTATGACGAGCTCCAATTTAGGAGAACGCGACCGAATGATGGGAAATCTATTTGTTGAACATCGGTTTTCTTTAGCAGATAATACTTTAGACATTACGCCAGGCATCTCGGTAAATTATTTCTCAGACTTTAAGTTTCATGCCTTTCCAGGGGTTGATATAGGCTACTCTATTAATGAGGCATTTAGAGTGTATGCAAATGTGGGCTATACCTATAGAGTCCCAACCTATACCGATTTGTATTATGTAGGAAGAACCGATTTAGGAAATGAAAATTTAGAACCTGAAAAAGCACTTTCTGAAGAAATCGGCTTAAAATATTTTGGAACAAACTTCAATGCTTATGTCGCTATATTTAACAGGTCGTCCGATAATTTGATTGATTATACCAAAGAAAATGAAGCCGATAAATGGCAAGCTACAAACTTAAAAAGTCTAACCTCAACAGGAGCAGAACTAAATCTGTCTTCCAGCTTTAAATCGGGGTTATACACTCAAAATATAAGTTTAGGATATACGTATTTAGATGAAAATTTAAACACCCTAAAATCGACCTATTCAAAATATGTACTCAACGCATTGACACATCATTTTACGGCAACGGTTCGATCGCAGTTTTTGAAAAATGTGTCACAAAGCATCATTTATAAGTTTGCCGAACGTGCCTCAGGAAGTAGCTATAGTGTCGTAGATGTACAGGCTACATTAAATGTTTCTGGGCTTGAACTTTCTGTCATTGGAAATAATATTTTCAATACAGAATACGTGGAAACAGGTTTTGTTCCTATGCCCAAAGGAAATGTTTTGATAGGGGTCAATTATGCGTTTTAAAAACTAGTTGATAAGCGTATTCACTTTGTCATATACCAACTGTGATTCCCACCCTCTGTATAGAAGATAGTCGGCGAGTTTTTTCTTTTTTTTCCACGGATCCGTTTCGGTCAGTGTTGCCGCTTTTTTTTCTGCTAAAGAGTGAAATGTTTGAAGATAGTCATTAGGGTCTATTTCCTGAAGAGCGATTTTAATAATATATTTAGACAGTTGGCGTTGTTTAAGTTCTAAAGTCAATCTTACTTTTCCCCATTTTTTGATGCTAAATTTTCCTCTAACATAGGCTTTTGCAAACCGTTCTTCATTCAGATGGTTATCTTGAATTAGCGCCACAATGATAATTTCAATCGCTTCGGGAATCATTCGCATTTGCTTGAGTTTGTGCTCAACCTCTTTGTGACAGCGGTCTTGATAGGCACAATACTTTTGAAGTATGGAAAGGGCTTCCTCTATGGAGTAGCTTTTATGCGTTTGATACATCCTTAGAATTTATAAGTAATCGCACAAATCAAATTAGTTCCGGGTGCAGAGATTCCAGAAGAAAAGGGTCTGTAGCGTTGATTAGTGATATTTTCGATAGCTCCCACAGCAGAAAATGATGGATTAAAATCAAATTGGGTTCTGAGGTTAAGGGTGTACCAAGACGGAGCGTAGGGCTTTCCATGTGCGTCTAAAGCAAATAAGGAATCGGCTAATTCTGCAGAAATATCTGAGGCTCGAAGTGCCCCATTATAATTTATAAACCCATCCATTTGAAACTTGTCGTGTTTCCATATAAGGTGAGCATTTCCAAAAACAGGTGCTACATGTCTTACTGGCAATTCAACTCCAGGGGTTTCTTCTTGTACTCCGTGAACATAGCTGTACTGAGTGGTGAACTTTAAAGCTGTTGAAAATCGAATTTTTAGGCCTGCTTCAAATCCATAAATCCAAGATTGAGAAGCATTTTGAATGGCTTGAATCTCGCTTATTTCTCCATCATAAAACATTTCAGATATGCCATCAATTTCAAAGCTTTTACGAACCAATGCATTTTCTAGGTAAGTATAATAGGCCGAACAATCAAAAACTATAGATTCTTTAAAATTGATTGTAACACCAAACTCTCCACCATAGGCGTATTCTGGCTTTAGATTTCCGTTGGGCACCACCACTAATCCATCTTGAGGATCAAAAATTTTCCCGATATCATCAATGTTTGGCGCTCTAAAAGCAGTGGTTGCATTTAATTTCCAAAGAAAGATAGGGTTCGGGTTCCAACTAAGACCAAAAGTACCTGTAAGTGCGCTTGTGTCTAAATCTGCTACTTTAAAAGGAAGGCGGTAAAAGGCACTGTTTTCTGTTAAATCTGCGTCAATAGTCACATAGCTATATCGTATGCCCGATTGTATCGTAAGCTTTGTATTCGGCTTGTATTTATGGCTTAGATAGGCTGCTAAAGTTTGCCACTTTGAGTCGTTTGGATAACGAGTCGCAATGCTTTCTGAGACATTGGTGTCGATATTTGTTTTAAAGGCCGATGAGCCAACTCGATTGTGTATATACTCTGATCCATAAGAGATATTAGAGCTATTTGAAAGTGATTTATAAAAATCAAAATTCAAGGAGAGTGCATCTACATTTTCTTCTCTAATTTTTCGAGTATCGGAATTGAATTTTCTATTGATTCGACACTCTTTAAAATTTTGATAAGCAGAAGATATTTTAATTTTATCATACAGGTTAGAACTGCTACTTAGTTTTGTCATTTGTAAGTTGGCAAGCAACCAGTCCTGAGGTCCATAATTCCACTCTGCGTAATGTAAAATCCCCTCTGAATCGTAGGTTGTAAGTCGATCGTATCTTGGATAATCTGAGGTGGTGGAATAATGAAGCCCTAAGTCGAATTTTAAATCGTCGTTGGCTTTATAAAGCACTTTTTGAGCAAGGTGCATTTGACTAAAATTAGTAAATTTCTGAACCCTTGGGGTGGTATTAGAAACCATCACATCTTGTCCATTGATATGCTCACTATAATGAAGGCTTAAGTAGTCATCACGTCCGTTAGCTCCCATCTTTAAATCTCCAAAATCTGAGACACTTACGCTGCTATGAAACCCCCATTTTTGAAATCCTAAATTGAAATCGAAATGAGCTGTTTTTTCATTAGTTGCAGATGCGTATCGAACAGTGCTTCGAGCGTTCAAATTTGGATTAGGAAGTTCGGATAATGTTGGCGTAGTGGTATAAAAATTCATGACACCACCAATGGCATCACTTCCATAAATAACAGATCCAGACCCCAGTATAACTTCTGTTTTCTCAACATTAAACGGGTTTATTGACAAAACGTTTTGAACATTTCCTCCTCTAAATATGGCATTATTCAGACGCACACCATCTACCATAATTAGTAGTCGGTTTGTAGAAAACCCTCGGATCATTGGACTTCCGCCACCCAACTGACTCTTTTGCACAAAAACCCGACCGCTATTGTTTAATAAATCGGCACTCGTTTGTGGGTTGGATAATTGAATATCTTCAGGGTTGATACTAATAACGTTTTGAGGAACTTCTTTTTTGCTTTGTTCAAATTTGGAGGTAGATATCACAACTTCATTCAGGTTCGTAGCTTTTGGAGAGAGAAAAATAGTGTCTTGAATATTTAATTTTTGAATTGAAATCTTATGGTATGAGAGGTGTTGAAAATGAATTTTATCTTGCGAACTAAATGGATCTAAGTCAACATTCCCTTCAAAATCTGTTATGGCTGTTTTGGTTTTAAGGTCATTAAAAACTGCAACTCCTGGGATGGGCTGCTTATTCGATTTATTGACTACAATCGCTTGTTGGGCAGATGTACTCAATATAAAAAGTAGTGAAATAAAAAGGAATAAACGATTCATCTTAACTGTATACTTGATTTAAAACGGCTAACGATCGAGGGTGTTTAAAGGCGTGAAAATGTAATTTAAAATAGTCTAAAATCATGTTAAGTAATTCGTGCTTTTGTGAGGAATTTAATTCCTGAACCATAGTCGTATCAAATTTTGTGCCCAAAAAAGGTTTTAGGAGTTCTAATTTTGAACCTGATATACAGTGTTCGCCATCTTGGCGTTGAAAATTCCCGTTTTGGAGATTAAAAAATGGGAGTGAATCCTTAGAAGTATCAGGGTTAATTCCTAAAAACTTTGTCAGACCCATTAAAAATTGTTGATGAAACGTTCCTGTTTTTTCAACAGTATCAAACCACAATAAAGTGGTTTCAATGTATTTAAAAAGGGGGGGGTTGGCTTCTTCTTCATTTAAAATCATCGATAGAATTTCAGCTAAAAATAAGACAACGGTTGATTTTAGAATAGTGGTGTGAAGTGTTTCATAAGGTTTATACAATCGAACTTCTTTAAAATAGTGTAAGCTGCGATTGTCTTTATGTTCAGCCTCTATTTCTAGGAGCGTGAGCAATTGAAAATAGGCTGGTTTTAGTTTTCCTTTTTTAGATTTAAGTGCGTTTTTAATCACATAGCTTTTCACTCCAGAGGAGGCTGTATAACACTTGACAATAAGATCGTTGTCATTATATTTGATCTTTGAGATCACAATGGCTTTCGTTGAAACAACCATTACCGTATGATCATTATTTTTGAAACTTTCGTTTCAAGTGTGTCAAAATCAAAGAAAAGCACTAAATACACTCCTGAAGCCACTGTGTTATTTGCTAAATTTTTACCATTCCAATAGGCGGTTCCACCATCAATTTCTAGGTTGTAATTTTTATACCTCAAAGTCACATCAGATTGTGCCTCTGCAACTAAATTACCTTCAATATCTGTAATTTTAATATTGACATTCTCACTTATATTTTTAATTTTAATTTTATCTTCTTCCATATTAAATCCGGGACGCACGGGGTTAGGATAAACATAAATATCATCAAGTGTTTCCATAGTCCTGGATCCTCCAGTTTTAAAAGCAACTAAGCCTCGAGTGGTGCCAAAATATATAACCCCATTTTCAGAATCTAAGGCCATGTCATTCACTCCATTTGAGGGAAGTGGAGAATTGTCTTTGGTGAAATGGTGAATGGTGTTCTGTCCATTTGAAGACACATAAAATACGCCCGCGTCTGCCGTAGAAATCCATTTATTATTGGATCCATCAACGATAATATCTGAAATGAACTGTTGTGCCAAGAGTTCTTGAGCAAGCCCGTCTTCCAAAATAATAATAGGTTCGGTTCTTACAACTTCTTCTGTAAAAAAACTGGAAGTATTATACAGCAGTCTAAGTCCTTTGTAAGTCCCAATCCATAGCACATTGTTTTTATCTAGGGCTAACGCTTTTACTGCGGTTGAAGGGAGATTCGCAACGTCTTTGTCGTTTATGTTTTTTAACAACATCCCTGTTTCATTGAAGCCGATCAATCCTTTTTTTAAACCGCCAATCCACTTAGTACCGTCCGGTCCAATTACAAGTTCACTGAAACCATTTTCATCACTAATAGGGTCTGATATTATCGATGAAAAATCATACGAGGTCCATTGATTGGTTGTAGGGTTAAACCTTTTAAGGGGCTTTTGAATTCTAGAATTCAACACCCATAAATTAGCGTCATTGTCAAAAGCAGTTCCGGAAATACGAACCGTTACGTTGGAAGCTATTGACTCTAGTCCACTATTAGATTGGTCAAGGAGTTCAATAGATTCTTCTATTTTAACATCTAATAACCCGCTGTGAAAAGAGCTGACAAATACATGATTAGGGTCTAAGGGATCTATCGAAATTTCGTTTAGCACATAAACATCCGTTTCTATTGTGCGTTGAATACTGTCATATGAAATATTGTGCCATTCTGTATTCCTTAAACGACTAATCCCCCTTTTATTTAATGGATATGGATTGAAATCTGCCGTGTATGCTCCAAAGGTAACCCATAAATCATTGTATCCATATTCTAAAGAGAAAGCACTGTTTAATAATGGTCCTTGTGGGTGAATTTCATCATATTCAGATACTGATGTTGCCTTTGATTTTAAGACTCCATAATCTGTAGTTCCAATATAAATGACGCTGTCAATTGAAAGAGCACTTGTAAAATTAGTTTCAAATTCAAGATTCGTTGTATAAACACTTGTTAGGTTAAATCCTGCTGTATATTGATACACTTTTGAGGGTGTAGTAACTAACAGGCTGTTAACTGATGCTTTTAGTTCTTCGACCGTTTGAGGGTAAACAAATAGAGGGTTCAAATTAGTTCCACTGATCTCATAAATTCTATTGTTAATGTTTGCAGTGTAAAGTTGAGTGCCAAAGGGTGTTATATTTGTAAAATCCCCAGTAATCAGTGTGGTCCAAAATTGAAAATTTATTAAATTTGGATCGGATAAGCTCGCTTTTTTTATACCTTCATTAGATCCACAGGCAGCATAGATCTCATTATTATAAACCGCTGTTTGATTGACTTTTATTTGGCTGCCGTTTGTTCCAATATAATAGGTGTCCCCAAATTCTAAATCATTTAAATTATAAACCGAAATCCCATAGTCGGTTGCTATATACACTACCTCTCCGTACTCATTAAAATGATTGATTTGTTTTTGGGAGGATGGAATTGTAGTTTTAGCAACAATATCTATAACCTTAAGTAATTCTTGGTTGAGTTCATTATAAACTTCAATAAGCCCATTTTCGTAACCAATTAATAGGAGCTCATATTGATTACTGTAATATATCGAAGAAATTAATTCACCTGATAAGCCGTTAATCGTTGTTATAGTACTGAGTTCATTAGAAAGGGGATCATAGGAGAAAATTGCATTTTCTGAGGCAGCGTAAAATTTAGCTTCTCCGTAAACAACTTTTTGTATGTCCAAATAGGAGAAATGTCCAATCCACGACGTGTCATAATTTTGACTCCAAGAAGATGAGACAAAAGCAATAACAAAAGTAATTATAAAAAGATGTGTTTTCACGACCTGATTGTTAAATACAAATATATTTATTACAAACGAGAAATGAACTCATTATTGTACATAAACAAAAAAGCTTCCAAATTAATGAAAGCTTTCTAAAAGTAGGTTTGGTAGTTATTACACCACACCTTGTGCGAGCATTGCATCGGCTACTTTAACAAAGCCTGCAATATTGGCGCCTTTGACATAATCGATATAGCCTGTTTGTTCGTCTTTTCCATATTCTATACATGCATCATGAATATTGGACATGATATCTTTTAACTTTTCATCTACTTCTGCTCGAGTCCAGTTGTAACGTAAAGAGTTTTGTGTCATCTCCAATCCAGAGGTGGCAACACCCCCAGCATTGGATGCTTTTCCTGGTGCAAATAAAATTTTTGCTTCATGAAATTTCGCGATTGCTTCTTTTGTCGAAGGCATATTGGCGCCTTCACTCACGCAAATACAACCATTTTTCAACAGCATTTCGGCGTCATTTTTATTTAATTCATTTTGAGTTGCACAAGGCAACGCAATGTCGCATTTAACTTCCCAAGGGGTTTTATTTGCTACAAACTTTGCATTTGGATAGGTCTTAACATATTCACTAATACGCGCTCTTTTAACATTTTTTAGTGTCATTACAAACGCAAGTTTTTCTTGATCAATACCAGCCTCATCAAAGATAAAGCCCGAAGAATCTGAAAATGTAACTACTTTTCCGCCTAGGTGAATTGTTTTTTCAGCAGCGTATTGTGCAACATTTCCAGAACCGGAAATTACAACTGTTTTGCCTTTAAAGCTATCCCCTTTTGTCTGCAACATTTTATCCGCAAAGTACACGGTTCCGTATCCAGTAGCTTCTGGACGGATAAGCGAACCACCCCAAGACATTCCTTTTCCTGTAAGAACCCCTGTAAATTCGTTTCTGAGTTTTTTATACATTCCAAATAGGAATCCTATTTCGCGTCCTCCTACGCCAATATCTCCAGCTGGAATATCAGTATTGGGACCTATATGACGAAATAATTCACTCATAAAAGCATGACAAAATCGCATAATTTCATTATCGCTTTTCCCTTTAGGGTCAAAATCACTTCCGCCTTTTCCGCCTCCCATTGGAAGGGTTGTTAAGCTATTTTTAAAAACTTGTTCAAACGCCAAAAACTTCAAAATACTCATGGTTACCGTTGGGTGGAATCGAAGCCCGCCTTTGTATGGGCCTATGGCAGAGTTCATTTGTATGCGATACCCTCTATTCACCTGAATTTCTCCTTGATCATCTACCCAATTAACTCTAAAAGTTATTGCGCGTTCGGGTTCAACCATTCTTAATAAAATGTTTTTACCGTGATAAATATCATTTTTTACGATATAAGGAATCACCGTTTCGGCTACCTCTTCTACAGCTTGAATAAATTCAGCTTCGTGCCCATTTCTTTGTTTTACTAAGTCTAGAAAACCTTTTATTTTATCTTTCATATCGAAAATGTTAGGGGTGTTAAATTTTAAATAGTGTACAATACAAATATATAATATCTTTAAAAATAACGCTCTATTTTTTTGTATATGACAATTACAGTGCGATAATTAAGATATAAATTAGTAATATGATATTTTAATAGGAATTATTTAATGAAATATGCAATTAATTGCATAAAATGCTGATTTCAGGCAGTTGCTATATATCTGTGGAGGCCTTCAACCTCTGTTGTCCCTGTATTTATGTTTAAATACGACATCATTTTTATCGCTATTTAAGCAGCAAGTTTCGTTAGAATTTTTTTATTAAAATTCATAACGTGTTTTTCATTGCTAAAATGTAACCTAGATGAATGCCTTCATGAAATGCATTAAAGCGAATCGCTTCGTCCACGGTACTCAAAGTCACATTTAAGGAAGTTGTGTAGGGAGTGTAGTTTTTGAACACCCCATTATCATAATCTGTTTTGGTTTGTTCAATCGTTGAAAACAAAAGCGTTTTAACAAGGGCCAACTCCTCTTCAGTGGCTTCATGAACGGTTTTAGTGTCTTTTTTGTAGGTTTTTACCAATTCAGAATCTACTAGCAAGGGGCGATTTGACAGTCCATAAACCAACAATTGCTGAGTGACCACAATGTGTGCAACGTTCNAAAAAATAGAATTTCGATATCCTTTAGGTACTGTATTGAGCTGATTTAAAGAGAATTTCTCAAGAAATTTCGATAGAAGTAGTCTATTTTTTAGTACAAGATTGTGATTCCAGTTCATAATATTCAGAGTTTATTTAGTTCTTAAGAAAGAAATGATTTTCTTTGTAAAAATAAGAAAAGAATCTCATGAAAAAATTCTATTTTTTAGGGAGCTGTAATACGTGTCAACGAATTTTAAATCATTTAGATTTAAATGAAGACTTTGAACTTCAAGACATCAAAAAAAATCCAATAAACTCCGAGGAGTTAGCACAGCTTAAAACCTTATCGGGCAGCTATGAATCTCTTTTTAGTAAGCGTGCAAAGCTATACAAGGAATTGGGTTTAAAGGAAAAATCGCTAAAAGACGACGATTATAAAAACTATATTTTAGAGCATTATACCTTCCTAAAACGACCTGTGCTTGTTTTAGAGGATCGACTCTTTGTTGGAAATAGCCCTAAAGTTATCAACTCTGCAAAAACAGCACTGTTGGATGAAAAATAATACGTTTGCACTCTTTGCTCTTATAATAGTGCAACTTTTTTATGGTGTCACTTTCACCTTTGCTAACGATGTGATTGATGGCGGATACATTCAGCCTTATGGCTTTATTTTGTTCAGAGTAAGTCTTGCGACTATTCTTTTTTGGGTCTTTAGCATTTGGACCCCAAAAGAAAAAATAGATCGAACCGATTATCCTAAATTCATGCTCGCTGCATTTTTTGGTGTCGCACTTAATATGCTTGCCTTTTTTAAAGGACTTCAATTTACCACTCCAATTAATGGGTCGGTAATTATGGTCACAACTCCTATCATTGTATTGGTCTTATCTGCTTTTATTTTAGGAGAAAAAATTAAAAAAATCAAGGTTTTGGGAATCTTTATGGGGCTTTCTGGTGCCTTAATTCTAAGTGTCTATAACCGCTCAACTAGTTCTGGAGATAATGTATTATTAGGTAATTTTTTAGTGCTTGTCAATGCAGCGTCCTACAGTTATTATTTGATTTTAATAAAAAAACTAACCAACAAATACCATCCTTATACTTTTATTAAATGGTTGTTTTTGTTTGGGACCTTCTTTGTGCTCCCTTTTGGATACACTGAGCTTGCGGCTGTCAATTGGGGAAGTTTTACCCCTTACGTTTGGTTTTCAATCTCTTTTGTTGTGGTTTGCGCAACCTTTGCCACCTATCTATTAAACCCGCTCGCATTGCAAAAACTGAGTGCCACAACAGTGAGTACATTTGTATATATTCAGCCTGTTTTTGCCGGAATTTTTGCGATGATGATGGGAAGCGATCGTTTAAACGCTGTTAAATTAGTAGCAGCGGCTTTAATATTTTTAGGTGTATATTTGGTTTCTAAAAATCCGACTCTTCAAACAACTAAATGAATTCTTTCGTCACCTCTTTATACCCTTCTGTTGATCTGATAGACCCAGTCGTTTTTAAAGAATTAAATACGGATAATAATGTCTACTTTTCAAAATCATTCCTAAAGGCTTTTGAACTTTCAAATCCTCAAATTGAATTCAAATACATTTCTATTTCTGATTCCAAAAAAAATACAATAGCTCTTGCACTTGTTCAAGTGATTAACCTAAGTGTTGAAGGCACTCTAAAAAACATAAAAGTAGCATCCTTGGTTCGAAAATTATTAGGCCTGTTTTTCTGTAACGAACATATAAAAATACTGTTTTGTGGAAATGTATTTCTGAGTGGTGAACATGGAATTAGGTGCTCGGATGGAGTTTCCAAAGATGAAATTATGACTCAAATTGGAACGGCTTTAGACGCCGTTGCTGCGAATACAAAACCGCTTCATGCCATATTTATAAAAGATTTTAAAAAAGGATCGCTCAAGAACACTCAACGGTTTTTGAATTTTGGGTATAGCGAAATAAACGTAGAGCCGAATTTGATTGTTCTGCTCGATCCCAAATGGAAAACATTTGAGGATTATAAAAACAACTTAAAATCAAAATACAGAATAAAAGCAAATAAGGCCGACGCTACAAGTAGTGATTTAAAAACCCGCTTATTTACAGAACATGACTTTGAAACCTACAAAGAGGAATTACAAGCCTTGTATCAAAATACCATTGACAATGCCAGTTTTAATGCACAAGTTTTAAACCTAAACACATACAGCCATTTACGGGCTTCATTCAAAGATGATTTCATTGTAAAAGCCTATTTCCTTGATGATAAGCTCGTTGGGTTTTTGACAGCCCTTTTCAATAAAAACACGTTGGATGCTCATTTTATCGGATTAGATTATCAATTAAATAAATCACATGCCATCTATCCGCGTATTTTAAATGATTATGTCAGATTAGGGATTGAAAAACAAGTCTCATCAATCGATTTAGGCCGAACGGCTTCCGAAATAAAAACAACTATTGGCGCCAAGCCTATAGAGTTAAGTTGTTATATAAAACACAAAAACCCGTTTTTTAACTCCTTAATAAAGCCGTTTTTTAGGCGTATTAAAATCAAAGAGTTTAAGCAACATTCTCCTTTTAAATAAAAGAAGCCTTTTTTATACTGGCCAACCATTGAGTACTCCACCCATTAGGGCTAAAGACACAATCCAATAAAAAACATTTATAAAAATGTATTTTGCCGATTTCATTTCAAATATGGCGTTGGTTGCTAAAATAGGTAATCCAACAAAAATTCCTAGAAATGTACCGTGTGCAGCGCCATGCTTAAATGTCATATAAATTTCTTGACCATGACGCATATCGTCAGGCCCTCCAATCAAAACGTTAATGTATAAGTAAAAAGAAAGCACAACGGAAAGCAACACCGCCACAATATAAGCTTTGGCAGGAGACATCTTCTTAATTTTTTCCTCCGTAATTCCAGTAGTGTGCATCCATGCAGTTCCAAATACTTTCGGATGATACCAGATTGATCCAATAATTAAAGGGATAAGGGCTGACACAAGTATTGCCAACCAATTCATTGATACATTTTCCATAATAGATAGATTTTGAGTTAATTAAAAAGCAAGATACAAAAAAATCAAACACGTATTTGCTCTGTATATAAGAGTTCAAGATTCTACTTGGGTATACTTATTGGTTTTCAGTATCTTTGAAAAAAGTTTTTAATACCAAAGAATGATACATTCCATGACGGGCTATGGTAAGTCCGTATTACAATTGCCAAGCAAAACGATATCCATAGAGATAAAATCTTTGAATAGTAAAACCTTAGACCTCAACATGCGTATGCCCTCAATGTACCGGTCTAAAGAGTTGAATCTTCGAAAACTTATTTCTTCAAGATTAAACAGGGGTAAGATTGATTTTTCATTATATTTTGAAAACACTGGAGAAGAAACATTTGCAACTATCAATCCTAAAGTCGTAAAAAAATATATGCAACAACTAAAAGAGTTAGCGACTGGCGATGAAATACAGCGACTTCAAATGGCTATCAAAATGCCCGATGCAATCAGTACCGAACGTGAAGACGTTGACGAATCAGAATGGGTGGACATTCAAGATGAAATTCTAAAAGTACTGGATAGTATTGCCCTTTACAGATTAGAAGAAGGCAATGTGTTAGAAGCTGACTTTACAAAACGAATTGCCATCATTTCAGACCTACTCAATCAAGTGCTTGCAATAGATCCAGAACGTATCACAAATATACGAGAGCGTTTACACAAAGGAGTATCCGAACTGAAAGAAAAATATGATGAAAATCGTTTTGAACAAGAGCTCGTGTATTACATCGAAAAATTTGATATTACCGAAGAAAAAGTGCGTCTTCAAAACCATTTGGAATATTTTATAAAAACCTTGAGTTCAAATGACTCAAATGGTAAAAAATTAGGGTTTATTTCTCAAGAAATTGGGCGAGAAATCAATACCATCGGATCCAAAGCTAATTTTGCACCAATGCAAAAATTGGTGGTTCAAATGAAGGATGAATTAGAAAAGATTAAAGAACAATTACTCAATGTCCTCTAAGATGACACAAGGAAAACTAATTGTATTCTCGGCACCATCGGGATCAGGAAAAACAACAATTGTAAAACATTTGTTGGCACAAAAAGAGCTGAATTTAGAGTTTTCTGTCTCCGCTACATCCCGCCCAAAAAGAGGGGCTGAAGTGGACGCAAAAGACTATTATTTTTTATCTATCGACGCTTTTAAACAGCACATAAAGTCAGGTGATTTTCTAGAATGGGAAGAAGTCTATCGAGATAATTTTTATGGCACACTCAAATCCGAAGTAGAACGTATTTGGGCGCTTGGAAAACATGTTATTTTTGATATAGATGTCTCTGGAGGCTTACGGATTAAACGGAAATATCCCGAACAAACTTTGGCAATTTTTGTAAAACCTCCAAGCATAGATGAATTAAAAATCCGTCTTAAAAAAAGACAAACCGAAACTCAAGACAAAATTAATATGCGGGTTGCTAAAGCTTCCGCTGAACTTGCCACCGCACCTTTATTTGACTGCATCATTGAAAATGATGTTTTGGAACTAGCTCAAAAAGAAGCTTACGATAAAGTGGCTAACTATATTAATTAAAAATCGATGCGCATTGGACTCTTTTTCGGAACTTATAACCCAATCCATGTTGGCCATCTTGTCATTGCCAATCATATTGCGGAACACTCTGATTTAGACCAAGTCTGGTTGGTCGTCACACCACAAAGTCCCCACAAAAAAAAGCAAAGCATGTTAGACAATTATCAACGATTAGAGATGGTTTATCGTGCAACAAAAGAATATCCGAAACTTGTTCCAAGTGCAATTGAGTTTAATTTGTCACAGCCGAATTATACGGTACATACACTGGCATATTTAGAAGAAAAACACCCTGAACACCGCTTTTCTCTTATTATGGGCGAAGACAATTTAAAATCATTACCTAAATGGAAAAATGCGGAAGTGATTATCAAAGAGTACCCAATTTATGTGTATCCTAGAAAATTAACGGAGTCTAAAACACCAGCCCTCTTAGAGAAAGACNCTAACATAATTAAAGTAAATGCACCCATTATGGAGTTGTCTTCTACGTTTATTCGTCAATCAATTCAGGCGGGTAAAAATATTCGGCCTATGCTCCCCGAGGCGGTTTGGCACTACCTAGATGAAATGAACTTTTATAAATAAAATATGGTCAAAATAGGTTCCATAGAACTCCCCGAATTTCCTTTGTTGCTTGCACCAATGGAAGATGTGAGCGACCCTCCTTTTCGTGCCTTGTGTAAAGAGCAAGGGGCAGATGTGGTTTTTACCGAATTTATTTCGAGCGAAGGCCTGATTCGTGATGCAGTCAAAAGCACCATGAAATTGGATATTTATGAAAAAGAGCGTCCTGTGGGCATACAGATTTTTGGAGCCAATTTGGACAGCATGTTACAAGCCATAGAGATTGTTGAAAAATCCAACCCCGATATCATTGATATTAATTTTGGATGTCCCGTTAAAAAAGTAGTGAGTAAAGGCGCTGGTGCTGGTATTTTGAAAGACATCTGTTTAATGGAAAAACTAACGGCTGAAATGGTAAAGCGCACTAATTTACCCGTAACCGTTAAAACACGATTGGGTTGGGATCATGATTCAATTCGGATTGTGGAAGTTGCAGAACGGCTGCAAGATGTAGGTTGTGCAGCTATTTCAATTCATGGTCGAACGCGTGCACAAATGTATAAAGGTGCTGCCGACTGGAGGCCGATAGCCGAAGTTAAAAACAATCCACGAATGCACATTCCTGTTTTTGGGAATGGCGACATAAACACCCCTGAACGTGCCATTGAAATGCGTGATCAGTATGGGTTGGACGGCGCCATGATTGGACGTGCAACTATTGGTAATCCTTGGTTTTTTAAGCAAGTGAAACACTTTATGCAAACAGCTGAGCATTTGGATCCTATTAGCATGCCAGAACGTATAGAAGCTGCACGACGTCATTTGCAAATGGCGATTGATTGGAAAGGAGAAGTGTTGGGCGTTTTAGAAACCAGGCGTCATTATACCAACTATTTTAAGGGGATTCCTAATTTTAAACCGTTCCGAACGCGGATGGTAACCAGCGATCATAGTGCCGATGTATTTGCAGCGTTTGATGAAGTAGAAGCCCTCTTTGGAGACTATCAGTTTGTTTAGTCGTTTAGCTGTGCTTTAGCAATGCGTTGCGAGGCAATACGAGAGGCTAATATTCCTAAGGTTAATATCGTAGCGAGGACAATCCCAATATTAATGAACTGAAAATCTACTGGATAGGCCAACGAAGGCGTAATCATAACTAAAGAAAGTTTTTGTTGCAGCCAGATCACTACCATACCGATCCCAAGTCCTATTCCTCCTCCAATGACCGTCATTAAAATTCCTTGGTAATAAAATATGCGTCGTAATTCTTTAACGGTTGCCCCTAAATTGTATAAGGTTTTCAAATTCTTTTTCTTGTCTAAAATCATCATAATAATAGACCCAATAATATTAAACAAGGCGATGATTAAAATCAATGTAAAAATCAAATAGACTGCCACGTGTTCTGTGTTGAGCATTTTATAAAGCGCATCGTTGAGTTGGAGGCGGTTCTTAATGATGACTTTATTTTCAAAAATAGATTGAAGCGCAGCTCTTGCGTTATCTTCATCGACTGAGGGCTCTAAATAAATATCGATTGCACTCAAGGTTTCAGCATCGTAGTTTAATAAATACTTGGCATTTTCAATGGACGTAAATACTAGTGAATTATTGAGTGATTCATTAATTTGAAAAATGCCTGCATTGGCGACTTTCATGCTTCTAAAAGCCCCTTTTACAGAGCTTTGTTGTCCAGTGCCTGGTTTGGGGGCATAGAGTTTAAGCACTTTTGCAACATCAAAAATTCCAAAGCCTAATTCGTTGGTAACACCCCAACCAGCGACAATTTGAGGAGTGTTAGGTTCGAACCACTGTCCATATACCAAAATAGAATCAATTGTTGCTTGGGGATAATTTGCATCTACTCCTTTGAGTGTGACGGCTAAATGTTTATTGTCACAATTCATCAGCATCCGTTCCTCTACGACTTCAGTAAAAGAGGCAACTCCGTTAAGGGCGGTTAAGGCTTGTTTTTGGGCGGGGGTAAAACGAATGGTTTTGGTGGTGGTGGGAACAATTTTTAAATCAGGGTCGGAAAAGGAAGTGAATTCTAAGCTGAAATTTTTGAGTCCAGAAAATCCTGAAAGTACGATGAAAAGAGCGGCGGTTCCTACAATAATTCCAAAACCTGCAATAAGAGTGATAAAATTGATGGCGTTGTTATTGCTTTTAGAAAACAAATAACGTTGGGCAATATAGAGGGGAAATTTCAATTAGGATTTTTTTCGTTTCTCTAATAATTCGGGGTTTTCAATTGGATTTTCGATGCCTTTGAGAGACTTGTCTATTTGGTCGATATACTCCAAAGAGTCGTCAATATAAAAAATCAATTGTGGCATTCGACGCAATTGGTGCTTGGTTCGTTGGGAGAGTTCGTGTTTGATGAGTGGTGCATTTGACTTTATGCCTTCTAAAAGCTCAGCCCCTTTTGCAATCGGAAAAATACTTAGATATACTTTCGCAATCGAAAGATCAACAGTAACGTTCACCTTGGTTACTGAAATAAGGATGCCTTTCATCCCGCCTTGGGTGGCCGCTCCTTGTAATACCTCAACGAGATCACGCTGTAAAACGGAGGCTATTTTTTTTTGTCTTTGACTTTCCATGGGGTAAAAATAATATATTTCTGGGTGAATTGTTTAAAAGCTAGTCCTTTTCGGTTAAATTTGTACTATGCTGAAGAAAATAGAACATATTGGCATTGCCGTCAAAGACTTAAAAGCTTCTAATGAATTGTTTAAAAAGCTCTTGGGGGTACCACATTATAAAACCGAACAGGTCGCGTCTGAAGGGGTAACAACATCTTTTTTTGATGTGGGAACCCATAAAGTGGAACTGCTAGAGGCCACAAACCCCAACAGTCCAATTGCTAAGTTTATCGCTAAAAAAGGTGAAGGTGTGCATCACATTGCTTTTGAGGTGGAGGATATAGAGTCCGAATTGGCGCGTCTAAAAGCGGAAGGGTTTGAATTGATTCACGAAACCGCCAAAGATGGAGCAGATCATAAACGTATCGCTTTTTTACATCCAAAATCAACGAATGGGGTGCTCATTGAACTCTGTCAGGAACGGCCTAATAAAGACTGAATTTCTTTTTATAATTTTAAAAATCGTTGTAATATTGCAGCCATATTGGTCCCATAGCTCAGTTGGTTAGAGCATCTGACTCATAATCAGAGGGTCCTTGGTTCGAGCCCAAGTGGGACCACAGTAGAACCCGCAACCCCTAAAGTTGCGGGTTTATAATTTTAATTAAATCC
>JGI26088J50261_1000327_pt1 | contig 28480 bp, 29 predicted proteins | sample SaaInl1SG_22_DNA_FD_50261 | JGI IMG/M metagenome (IMG submission 50261)
TCAGGGGAGGCAACGATGGTTGTCGCGCGCACCACGGAGGGGGAAATCGGTATTTTGGCCGGTCACGAACCCACCCTTGGCGTGCTCGCAGCAGGCGAGGTTAGGATCACGACCGCGGATGGTCAGATCACGGCGCAGGCTGAAGACGGATTCCTCTCTGTTGACAACAACCAGGTGACAATAGTGGCCGGTTTGGCAGAGATTACGTCCTAGCAATGCTGGTCCTGCTGCCACCCTCGGAAACTAAGGTTGCTGGCGGGGAGTCAGGGACCCATCTCGAGGTGGGGGCGCTGAGTTTCCCCGTGCAAAATCCTCTTCGGGAAGCTTTGCTCGGCCAGATCAGCGAGCTGGTGAAGGACGAGGCCACAGCGCTCAGGGCGCTGAAACTGGGCCCCAAGGGCGCCCCCGAGGTTCAGAGGAATAGGGAGCTCGCGAGCTCTCCGGTGATGCCGGCGCTCCAGCGATACACCGGGGTTCTGTATGACGCTTTGGGGTTATCAACCTTGGATGGGTCGCAGAGGGCGTGGGTGGACGACCATGTGGCCGTGTTTTCTGCCCTGTTTGGCCTCCTCAGAGCATCTGATCGTATTCCCGCCTATCGGCTGTCCTGGGATTCGAAGCTTTCTGGGGGTTCACTCGTGGCTCAATGGGATGGACTCAGGGAAGCTCTCTGGTCCACGGTTGACTCTTTTGTTCTCGATCTTCGGAGTGAGGGATACCGCAAACTCAGCCCTGTACCCGATGGTGCGGGAGTTTTTGTCTCGGTTGTCCAGCCGGGGCCTCGGGGATCACGCAAAGCTCTGGGGCACGCGAATAAGTCGACCAAGGGCCACCTCGTGCGGGCNTTGGCCCAGTCAGCACCGCACTTTTCCCGCATTGACGACNTGGTCTCCTGGGGTGAATCCCACGGCNATGTATTTGATGCANCCTCNGTGTCGGAGGGATCTATCGACTTGGTAATTAGCGGTAGCTGATGCCTTCGAGGGCAAGTAACTTCTTTTTTGTGGGGATTCCATCGCCACCGCTATAACCCGTAATCTTTCGATCTGATGCCAACACCCTGTGGCAGGGAATCACGATGGGTAGCGGGTTGGCGCCTACCGCGGCCCCCACGGCTCTGGCAGCCCCGGGTCGTCCGGCTCTGAGCCCCAGCTCTCCGTAGCTCAGCGAATCGCCGTAGGGGATGGCCTGGAGTGCGCTCCAGATAGATTCCTGGAACGCCGTACCCTCCGGTGCCAGAGGGAGATCAAAGTGTGTGCGCTGGCCATCGAAGTATTCGGCCAGTTGCTCGGCGGCAGTCTGCGTGATCGTGTCTGGTTGGGGTGTAGCAACTTTTCCCCCGATGTCCAGATGTGTCAGAGCCGTGCCATTGGAATGAAGGGCAATGGGGCCCAGCGGACTCTCTACACTCTGGGAATACGACATGGCTAGAGCGTAGCGAAATCGTTCAGGTCGGGTAAGAGGAGGCAACCCACCTGGGGAGAATTAGTCCTCGATGTTGGTCTCAGGTGCTTCAAGTTCGTCTTTTGCTTCGAGCGTGACATTGATTCCTTGGTTGAGCTCCGAGACTTCTTCATTGAGCACCGTGAGTTCCTCGAGCAACGCGTTGTATTCGGCAATCTTGGTCTGCAGTGCGATGCGCATGGATTCCACGCGCTGCTGGCGCTCGACGAGGGCACTTCGCACCGATTCGAACTCAGACTTCGAGGGGAACCCGCCGGGAGTGGATGCTTTCTCGTTGAACGCTCGAATGTCNCGAGACAGTGCNGCGGATGCTTCCTCGTACGTGAAGCGCAATCCTTCGATTTCGGCGTTGCGCGACTGAAGCTCATTACTCANGGCCTCCAGCTCACCCTGGAGAGTGTCAAAGACGCGATAGACCTCGTCGGCGAGGTCCACCACGCGTGAGCGATCCCCAAAGTACTGGGTGTAGTGCTCTTCAAGANCAGCCGGGATGTCCCGTATCTCGGTACCCACAATCGAGTAGAGCTCTGGGATTCGAGAGGCCGGGTTGTCAGCCTCATAGCTGGCTATCCTCTCAACCAGTTGGTGATCGGGTCCGAGGGCAGCGAAGGCCTCCTCTAGGAGAACGGCAAGGTCTTGTTGTTCCTGGGTCGTTTTGCGAAACCAGACGGCGTGGAGCATCTCGTGGGCAGCGACTACAGGTTCGATGGCTTGGAGTCGCGGATCGGTGACGTCGTAGAGATAGATGCGACGATCGCGGAGCGTGTAGCACCCGAGAACGCCAATTCCGGGCTCGTTTCTCGTGCAGTAGCGATCGAATTCNTATGCCGGCACAACGCGAGGAAGAGAGGTTCGCAAATACAGCGAACCGGCATCCGAAAGTCCAGAGAGCTCAATGTAGGACTGAATCTCAGCAGGTGTCTCAAACTGGTACGCGACCAGCCGGTCCTTCAGATTCTGCTGATTTTCCACGACCCACACCGCCCCCCAGGCGGCACCTCCTTGGAGCGCGAGCGCACCAACAGCGAGCACGGCGACACCCGCACGCACAATTCGAGACACTGCGCTCATTCACTCCCACTCTCTGGCTTCCCAATTGTCCCGGTTCTAACCCAGAAAGTGCTGAAGTGTTGGGCGCGTGGCGCTTCGCGTGTGTGCTCCGGCACTCGCGGCTCGATGCTGTGTAGCCTGACGTTCNATGAGTCTTTTTGATGCCCAAACGGTGACGCCGCCGAGCCCGTGTTCGCGGTGTGGTGACACTGTGCCTGCCTCGAGTCTCTTCTGCTCGGGGTGTGGTCAATCCATGGTGCGACCGAAACCGGCTCCTGCGGAGCCCATCGTTGTTCCCGAGGTGGCGACAGAGTTGGAAGAAACTCCAGCGGAGGAAGAGGCAGACACACTCTCCAGGGCAACGGGGTGGCTGCGGCGGAGTCTCAATCTGGGGAGGAAGATCGAGGTTGAGCCCGAGGCTCACACTCAGGTTCCCGCGGACTCGGGAGAAGATGATCCCACGCAGGCGATGTCGCTTTTTGACATTGAGGAAGCCGAGAGAGTGGCCAACGAGAAGCCCCGTGCCAAACGTGCTCCTGCCCGGTTTGTGTTGAAGTTTGCCCACGGCCCGCAGATAACGGTGGGGGAGATGTCGGGAATTATCGGGGTCAAACCTGTCAGTGACAGTGATTCCCCTGAAATTCATCGGATATGCCTGGATGATGACACCGATACAGTTGCTCCCGACCACGTCGAGTTTGGCGTGAAGAATGGAGTGTTCTGGGTCAAAGACCTCAAAACTGTCAACGGCACGGTCGTCGAGGAGCCAGGAGCAAGACCGCTTCAGTGCATCCCCCATGACACCTACTCACTCGTGCGAGGCTCAACGGTGACACTGGGTTCTCTCTCGTTCACGCTGCACTGATTCTGTCCCCAACTCCGACATGGCGGAGGATTCCCAGGGTGTTGCAGGCCTGAGCAGGAGCTGGGGGATCGTCATGCTCTACTGCGGCGGTGTCTCTTCCCCCACCGCCGGTCACCCCCAGTGCGCCACCCCCTGCGCCATTGCCCTGGGTGGCTGCACTTACCCCGCTGGTTTTTGCCATCGCAATGGCACTGGTATTTCGCCAGGTTTTTGCACTTCTGATGGGTCTCATTGGCCCTGCCATGGTTCTGGGTAGTTGGTGGGAGAGTCGTCGGCAGGCAGCCAGGACAACAGCGCTGGCCAAGACTGCCTACGCTCGCGCTTTGGCCGAATATTCCCGTGCGGTGGATGAAGCGCAACAGCGGGAGCGAGCGCGTGCGCTCGAGGCGTTGCCTCCCCTGAAAGAAGCAGTGAGCCAGCCGCTGTGGCGGCGAACTTCGCTCACCTCCCTCGGATGCCGCTTCGGTGTTGGGTGGGCTGAGGTAGACCAGGGCCACGAGCTCTGGGGAACAGGCGCCATCTCGGGGATGCCCTTCGTCCTCGATCCGACGAAAAGCGTGGCACTGGTGGGGGATGAGAGCTGCGCTGGAATATGGCGCAGCCTTGCCGTGAGTTGGCTCCTGGCGGCTTCTGCTGACATTGCTACGCCCCGAACAGGGGAACTTCCACATCGGGTAGACGGCTTATCCCTCGCCGTCTGGGTTGATCGACCCGATGACGTTCCGGTGGAGTGTGACGTCGTCATTCTGTGCGGCCACAAAGCTACCGTCGAGGTTCGTGAGGAGCCAGGGCGCTCTGTCATGGTTGTCCCCGATCGACTCTCGCACGCCGATGCAACCTGGATTCTGCGGCGCAACGGACTCNTGAACGATGACGCCGGTGCACCGCTGCGGGACTATTCCAGGCGGGATCAGCTGTGGTGTTCGCTCTCACCCGAANGGCCCGAGTTTGATCTCGTNCGGGAAGGCCCGCATGCGGTGGTGTGGGGAGCAACGGGGAGCGGGAAAAGTGTCACCGTTACCGCCATGGTGGCGCGACTGGCGATGCGCTATCCACCGGAGCGTTTGGTGTGTGTCCTGATTGATTTCAAGGGCGGCGCAGGGCTAAGGGTCCTCGAAAGACTTCCTCACACGGTGGGCAGCATTACCGATATGGACGGTCCCTCGGTCGCGCGAGCACTGACTGGGCTCCATGCTGAGTTGCTCCGTCGCGAGAAAATTCTCCATTCTCACGCNGTGGCAGATATCGGCGAATTGTCGGGGGAGGTCGCCATGCCCCGTCTANTGATCGTGATTGATGAAGCGGCATGGTTGCTGACAAATTTCCCTGATTTTCAGACCGCNCTCTCTGACGTTCTCGCGCGCGGACGTTCACTCGGCGTCCACGTAGTGATCTCGACACAACGAATAACCGGGGTGCTGACCCATGCGATGATGGCCAACATCTCGCTGAGGGTGTGCGGTCGGGTGAGCGATGGNGCAGATGCCCTTGCCTGGATTCCCGAGCTCAGCGCCGCCTCGCGGCGGGATGTTCGCCACCTTCACCCGGGCCAGGTGCTCCTCGCAGGGGCGTCCCTCGCCCCCGGCCTCCACATCGTCAGCCCCACCCTGCCCACGATGGTTGAGGGANCACGCTCCTCATGGAGGGTGTGGGCAGAACCCCTGCCGACAGAGNTGGCTCGGAGCGANAACTGCTGGGCNCTGGTCGACGACCTCACCACCGGGTCGCATCGCGATTTGGGGTNAGAGGATGTGCCTCAGGGCTCNATCTTGATTCTCGGCGATCGGGGAATGGGAAAAACCTGCGCGCTGATGGTTTTTGCCTCACAGCGAAAACGNTGCCAGCTGGCCCCAGTNCACCCTCTCGAACTGTGGTTGTGGTGGATGTCTCAGAGGACGACGGGGGCGACGGTGGTGCTCGATGATATCCATAACACGCTCATAACTGCCGGTCTGGATGGCGCACAATTCCTACTTGATCTCCTCGAGATGGCCCCGGATCCCCTGCTGATGGCAAGCGACGCGGGGTCCAGGCACTACCGTGCGCTCTCGCGACTAGCGCACCACGACGTAATTCTTTACGTCGACAAAGTCGAGACGAGAACCTCTCTCGGGGGACTCGACGACGCGGTCCCCGGTCGAGCAAAGTTCCGAGGGGAGACACTTCAGTTATCGCGAGTCGGGGACAGCCTCTCCCGCCCGCGTGTGCCTCGGATTCAACCAGGTCCTGCCGCAGCGATTGTGACCAGAACGCCGGAGCAGTGGCACGGAGCCCCGGGCGTCGAGGTTTACTCTCCTGAACAGTTGGTGCTCACCTGGAGAGATGTGTGTGACACGCATGACATTGTCCTTGACGAAATTTCCGCCATGGATATTCGTCAGGCAAGTGCCGGACGGATACATCCTCCCCCTCTTCCGGTTCCCGAGGGTTCTGTTCTCGTATGGAGGAGGGGTCAGTTTTTCTTGGCTAGGAAAGCCTGGTGGCGGGGCTGACAGCGTCAATACCGTGGGCAATGCCTACGGCTTCATTCGTGAGCACGCCCGCATCGGTGTTGAGGCCCAATGCCAGGCCGGCATCGTCTGCCAACGCGGCTTTCCAGCCCTTATTGGCGAGAGCGTTCACGTAGCGCATGGTTGCGTTGGTGAGGGCGACCGTTGATGTTTGGGGCACAGCACCGGGCATGTTGGCCACGCAGTAGTAGATGCTGCCGTGAACCTCGAAGGTTGGGTCAGCGTGCGTTGTGGGCTTAGAGCCCTCAAAGCAGCCACCCTGATCGACAGCAATATCCACCAGGACGCTGCCTGGTTTCATCCGGGATACGAGATCGAGCGACACAAGTTTGGGCGCTTTGGCTCCAGGGATGAGGACTGACCCAATGACGAGGTCTGCAGCAAGACAGGCCTTTTCGATCTCCAGCGAGTTCGACGCGGCTGTTTTGATGCGTCCGGCATATAGAGCATCGAGTTCTTTGAGGCGTTGCAAGTTGGTGTCCAAGACTGTGACATCCGCACCAAGACCCACGGCTACAGACACGGCGCTTGTTCCTGCCACACCGCCACCCAAAACCACCACGTTGGCGGGTCGTGTCCCGGGAACACCGGGGACGAGCAATCCCATCCCACCGGCAGGCTTGACCAGGGTGGCAGCGCCCACGATGGAGGAAAGCCGGCCAGCGACTTCACTCATCGGAGCCAAGAGCGGGAGTCCACCCGTCGGTCCTTGAACGGTTTCGTAGGCGATAGCCGTCGTTCCTGATTCGAGCAAGGCCGTGGTGAGTTCGGGTTCTGCAGCCAAGTGAAGGTAGGTGAAGAGCACTAGGTCAGACCGGAAATAGGAGTACTCGCTGTGGATGGGTTCTTTGACTTTCACCACCATCTCGGCGGTGGACCACGCTGAGGCCGCATCGGGGGCGATTGTCGCGCCCTCTGCTGCAAAGTCAGCATCCGAGATTCCCGAACCTTCTCCGGCGCCTTTTTCCACCGTGACGGTGTGCCCTGCGGCGACTAAGTCGCGCACTCCCGCCGGGGTCATAGCAACACGGAATTCGTTGTTCTTGATCTCGCGAATGACCGAAATCTTCATCGTTTTTACCTCGATTGTGGGAACGTGGCGTTGATTCAGAATGTCATCCAGCGCCGGGTCAAAATTCGGAAGAATTTTGCACCTCTGAGACTATATCCGGACTTTCAGGCCCCCGATGATGTGGTCTCCGCCCATCACGGGGTGCGCCACCCGCGCCGAGAGTGACGCAGCGTCACGGGCGGAAATTGCACCTACCGATTCGAGTGCTCCGAGGGCCACGAGGGAGGTTGCTCGCATGGAGCCATCAAGAATTTTCACGGCAACAGCGACCCCGTCTGGCGTTCCGATGACGACGAGCCCCTCCGCACCGATCTTGGCGATGCCGCCCAAGGTTTCGATTGTCACCGTATTGTCTCGACCCTCACCATCGATTGCCCAGGCGTTGGCGCGAACCGCTGAGACAAGCCGTTGTTCGTGCTCAGTCTCCGCTGTACTCACTCGAGCAATCGCACGAGCCAAGCCCCGGAGACTCAGCGCATGGAGGGGTGCTCCGCATCCATCAGTGGAACTCAACGCAGGTGGCTCATCGGCATACCGAGTGATGGTGTCGACAATTGCCTGCTGCAGGGGGTGCCCGAGGCTCAGGTAGTCTTCGGTGCGCCATCCGGAATGACTGCAGGCAGCGAGAAAACCCGCATGTTTGCCAGAGCAATTCATCGCCAGTCTGCTCGGGGTGCCGCCCTCCGCGGCGAGCTCAGCTCTTTCGACCGGCCCCAGAGGCCAATCCTCGGGGCACCCGAGTGCAGACTCGCTAAACCCATGGGCCTCGAGGAAGTGCGCAACAGCATCCCGGTGCCGACGTGATCCGCAATGACTCGCTGTGCTTAAGGTCAGCTCCAGTGGGGAAAGCTCGAGACCCGTTTCCAACAGCGCGATAGCTTGAACGGGTTTGAGAGTTGAGCGCGGATAGACGATTGCCTCTGCGTTTCCGCGCTCGAGAAGAAGTGTCCCCTCGCGGTCCACTACCGCGACTACTCCGTGGTGAATCGATTCTGTCTGTTCATCACGAATGAGCTCGGCTACGACAGCGGCGTCGCCGGCGTCGAGCCAGTGGTGTGACACGTTCTACAGGGCCGCGAGGGCGTCATCCATGATGGCAACTGCCTCGAGAAGCTGGTCATCAGTGATGACAACAGGAGGCAAGAAACGCAGAATGTTGCCGAAGGTGCCGGCCGTCAGAATCAAAACGCCGTGGTTCAAGGCATAGGTCTGCACAGCTTTGGCTACGTCTGCTGCGGGTTTGCCGCTCACGGTGTCCACGAATTCGATCGCCAACATGGCGCCGATTCCTCGGACGTCGGCGATAACCGGGTGCTTCTTCTGCAGCGCGAGCAGAGCTGGCCGCAGTGTCTTCTCGACTCTGCGCGCCTCCGCGAGTAACCCGTGCTTTTCCACTTCGGAGAACACGGCCACAACCGCTGCCGAGGAGACGGGGTTTCCCCCGAAGGTTCCGCCAAGACCACCGGGGTGAGAAGCGTCCATAATGTCGGCGCGGCCGGTGACCGCGGCAATGGGCATGCCGCCTCCGATACCCTTCGCACTGGTGATGAGGTCGGGTTCGATACCGAAGTGCTCGCTGGCGAAGTAGGTTCCCGTGCGAGCCATCCCGCTCTGAACCTCATCGGATACGTAGACGATGCCGTTTGCGTGGCACCACTCGACAAGTGCCTGCAGGTAACCCTCTGCGGGGACGATAAATCCGCCCTCGCCCTGAATGGGCTCCACCACCAAACACGCAATCTGGCTCGCCCCCACGCGCTTCTCCAAGTACGTAATGGTGCGCTCTGCCGCTTGTGCGCCGGAGAGCCCATCGTGGAACGGAGATGAGTTGGGAGCGTGGTGAACAGAACCTGCGAGTGGACCGAAACCCGTCCCGTAGGGGTGCATGTTGTAATTCATCGCCGAGGTGAGGTTGGTGCGCCCGTGGTATCCGTGATGCAAAACGGCGACTTCGGTGCGACCGGTGAATTTACGGGCGATCTTGACCGCATTCTCCACGGCTTCAGCACCAGAATTCACGAGCACTGATTTCTTGGCGAAGTTTCCCGGGGTGTGTTGGGCAAGCAGCTCGCAGACCTGGATGTAGGGCTCATATCCGGCAACAGCAAACAGCGTGTGCGTTACCTTCGACACCTGGTCGGAGACCGCTTGGACGACTGCCTCGTTGGTGTGACCAATAGTCATGACACCAATACCGCCAGTGAAGTCAATGAAACGGTTGCCATCGACATCTTCGAGAATCGCGTCATGGGCGTGGGCTGCGTAGATCGGGAATGTGGCGGAAACGCCGGCCGAGACGGCCTTGACGCGGCGCTCGTGCAGCTCTCTGGAGCGCGGGCCGGGAATCTCCGTGATGATGCGGGCTGAGGCGCCGGTGGTGGACGATGGGGCTTGGGAAAGCGTGTCGGTCATAGCCCCTCAGTGTAGACCTGCAACCCTGAAAAATACGGCTGGGGACGCCTACAGTAGAGACATGAACCGCCATTCCTATGAGCTACACAACGAGTGGGTAGGCAACCAGGGCACCGGCACGAGTGGCTACAAAGCGTATTCCCGCGCACACGTCATTAGCGCTCACGGAAAGCCCGACATCGAAGGGTCGTCCGACTCGACATTTCACGGGGACATGACTCGGTGGAACCCCGAGGAGATGCTGATTGCGGCCCTCTCGCAATGCCACATGCTCAGTTTCTTGCACGTCGCCCAGGCCGCGGGCGTGGTGGTCGAGTCCTACCGCGATACGGCGACCGGGGTGTTGCAGACTTCGCCTGATGGTTCGGGCGCAATCACGGAAGTGACCCTGCGTCCCGACATTGAAATCTCCAGGGGGGATAAGGACAGTGTTCCCTCGCTTCACCACCGCGCCCGAGAATTATGTTTCATCGCGAACTCCGTGAATTTCCCGGTGGCACACGAACCCCGCACCAAGGTCATCAGCTCAGATTGATTGCATAGGGGTGACCTGCCAGGATGAGCAGGTTGTCTCAGTCCCCATCGAAAGGCTTCTGGTGAAGCGATCTCTTCCTCTGGCCCTTGGCCTGGGTGCCCTTCTTGTCCTTGCTGGATGCTCCAGCGACGCCGCGCAGGAGGGTGTCGAGGAGACTGCCGCTACTGCTGAGGGGTGCACCCCCAGTGGTGCAGGTGTAGAAGCGGTATCGGTCGCGGGCGCTTTTGGGGAAACCCCTGACATTTCGTTTGATGCACCACTCTCTGCTGAGCTCACGCAACGAGCCGTGATTGTTGAGGGAGACGGGAGGGAAGTTCAAAATGGTGACATTTTGGTCATCGACTATTCGCTCTACAACGCAGCCAGTGGAGACCTTATTGAGGAGTCTGGGTATGACGAGTTTTCTCCCACGGTTCTGACCCTCGATACTGAAGCGCCAAACTTTGTCGGTGTCTCGCTCACTGCCGCGTGCTCGACGGTGGGCTCGAGAGTCGCGGGTCTCATTCCTCCGGTAGAGGCATTCGGTCCCGATGGGGCTCCTGAGTTTGGTTTGGGCGCAGGAGAATCCCTGCTGTTTGTCGTCGACATCATCGAGATCAAAGCTCCTGCAGTTCCCCCGCTCGACAGGATTGAGGGCGAGCCCGTTGATCCGCCCGAGGGCTTCCCCAGTGTCACCTATGACGACCTTGGTGCGCCAACAGTGTCCATCCCCGAAGGGGCTGTACCCAGCGAGTTTGCTCTGGCAACTGTCATCGAGGGCGATGGCGCTGAGGTCAGCGGCGGCGATGTGGTGATCGTGCACTATCACGGGGTTAACTGGAACACCGGAGGAGTATTTGACTCCAGTTGGGAGCGCGGGGAGCCTGCAAGCTTCCCNACCGGCGGCGTCATTACGGGCTTCCGAGATGGCCTCATTGGGCAGACGGTTGGCTCCCGGGTGATTATTGTGATTCCGCCAGAGCTTGGCTATGGGCCATCGGGGGGAACCTCAGATGGTGCAATTGGNGCGACGGACACGATTGTCTTCGTCGTGGACATTCTCGGAGTTCAGTAAGTCTCTGCATCCGTCGCGAGACGCGCGATGCGTTCTGTGGCGCGCTTGCGGCTCGTTGATTCTGTTCCCAGTGTCCTGCCGATGACGCCCAGTGCGANGCGCGTCAGGAGCGATGCTGGCCACCACGGTTTNTTGATNCCCANGAGCTCCCGATACTGCGGGTCGATTGTGACGATAGCCCCTCCCACAAGCAGTGAATAGGGAATTCGTGCCAGTCGTGGCAGCGGTGGCTTGGTGAGAAACGAGATTGCGTCGATGACCCGGTCATCGGCTCGCAGGACGGGTCGGAAGTCATCCAGCGCTGCTTCGAGTTCCGCCACTGAGGTGGGGGGATTGCGCATCCCCATNAGACGGCCGGCCTGAGCCCACTCCCGGACGTATCTGTCTTCACCGGACTCGCCTTCGCGNTCTGGTGGAATTTCGTCTCCCCATTCGCGATGGGCTCGGAGAAAAGCNTCCGTGAANACAACGTGGACCCAACCNATCAGGTCTTCATCGTGGGCGGAGTAGGGCTGTGATTTTTCAGGAGGATTTCCGGGCGAATAGTCGCCTGTGACTCGGTCGTGCAACCTGGAGACCCGGGCCGTTTCGTTCGCGACGGTGTCCCTTGAGCCAAACGTGGTGGTAACCACCCAGCGCACTGTTCCCGAGAGTCGCCCGATGGGATCACTGGCGTAGCGGGAATGGTCGTGGACGCCTGCCATGGCTCCGGGGTGCAGGGTTTGCATGAGTAGCGCTCTCACTCCCGCGACAATGACCGGGATGCCACCGTTGACGTGCCAGACGGCGGAGTGCGGCCCAAAATACCCGGCGTCGGTCCCCATNCTGATGGCNTTGACCCANTCTGGTTCACCGTGAGGATCGCCCGAGAGCATGGTCAGAATTTCTCCGCGAACCTTCATGCGCAGGCGGGTGAGAGGATTGGCGAGAGGCACGAGTACTACCGTGGCAGAGCCCTGCTGACAGTAGGTCCAATACCCTAGGGGGTATATACTGGGGCCATGTCTTCTGCAGCCACCCTTCCTCACACCGTCGTCATTATCGGAGGAGTAGCCGGGGGCATGTCCGCAGCGACACGCCTTCGTCGCATCCACGAGAGCGCGGAGATCATCGTCATTGAGCGCGGGGGCGCAGTGTCGTTTGCGAACTGTGGTCTTCCGTACCACGTCGGAGGCGTGATCCCTCATCGTGGTTCGTTAGTCCTCCAGCAACCGGAGCAGCTGAAAAAACGCTTCAACATTGATGTGCACCTGCGCACTGAGGCAACAGCCATCAACCGCGACGACAAAACTGTGTCGGTCACCNATCTCGCNACGGGGGATACCCGGGACATTTCNTATGACGCTCTGGTGCTCAGTCCAGGCTCCACCCCATTTAGGCCACCCATCCCCGGCGCGCANGACGCGCACGTCTTGTGGAACCTCGANGACATGGACCGNCTGATGGCAGCTGCAGAGACCGCAAAGAGTGCGATCGTTGTGGGCGGAGGNTTCATCGGGTTGGAGCTTGCCGAAAACCTTGTTCACCGAGGAATTTCCACCACGTTGGTCGAAGCGCTTCCACAGCTGATGCCGACTTTGGATGTTGAAATGGCATGGCCGCTCGTCGAGCGCGCACGCTTTCGCGGTTTGGACGTTCGGCTCTCTGCTCAGGTCCAGGCCATCACCGACAGCGGCGTGACGTTAGCCGATGGCTCGATGATTGAGGCAGACATGACGGTCGTTGCTGTGGGGGCGCGCCCGAACATCGAGCTCGCCGTTGAAGCGGGACTCGAGATGGGCGAGGCGGGTGGTGTCGTCGTCGATGACCAACAGAGAACGTCAGATCCCTCTATTTGGGCGGTGGGAGATGTTGCGCAGAAGAAACGCCTCGATGGTTACAGCCTTGTCCCACTGGCCGGCCTAGCCAACCGTCATGGGCGCCTTGCCGCGGACTCGATTGCCGGTCGCCCGGCGAAGGCCGTACCCGCGTTTGGCACCTCCATCGTGGGGTTCTTCGGAATGGCTGCAGCCTCCACCGGCTACACCGAGCGTGTGTTGACATCCAAGGGTCACGCGATGCGGATTATTCACTCACACCCAATAAACCACGCCGGCTACTATCCCGACGCGGTGCAAATGGCGATGAAACTCATCGTCGATCCCGAGACTGATCTGATCCTGGGTGCGCAGGCTGTGGGAGAAGAGGGCGTCGACAAACGTATCGACGTCATTGCCACGGCAATGGCCGCAGGTCTTACCGCGACCGATTTGATGGACCTGGAACTCTCCTACGCCCCGCAGTTTGCCTCAGCCAAGGACCCGGTCAACATGCTCGGCTATGTCAACGAGAACCGTGCCACNGGTGAGAAAGCCGTTCAATGGCACGAGGTTGAGGCCTTGCTCGCTGNGGGGTGGACGCTCATTGATGTTCGTACCGAAGGTGAGTATTCGCGAGGAGCGATTCCTGGATCCACACTCATCACTCTCGACGAACTGCGAGATCACGTCGAGAGTTTGCGGGACCATCGAGTCATCGTGACCTGTCGAGTCGGGCAGCGCGGACACACTGCCGCCAGCATTCTGACCCAGAGCGGCATCGAGGTGGCAAACCTTGATGGCGGATATTTGACCTGGCAGATGGGAACCGCTGCCACCACACACCCTGAAGTACTCACCACGGCATAACGCGGGAACAAAGGAGAAATCATGGCAGACGCATCAGCGACAGATATGAAGCCCGTCATTAATCGGTTGCGCCGCGCGCAGGGGCAACTTGCGGCGGTTATTTCGATGGTCGAGCAACAGAAAGATTGCAGGTCGGTGGTAACGCAGCTTTCTGCTGTGTCGAGCGCGCTCGACAAAGCAGGCTTCGCGATTATTGCGACCGCCATGAAAGAGTGCGTCGCGGAGGACGGGAAACCATCCAAGGACAGCGATTTGAGTGTCGAGGACTTGGAGAAGCTTTTCCTCAGCTTGTCCTAGCCCAGCTGGTGGAAGAAGTGGACTTGTAGGCTATCTCCATGCCTACTCGTGTCGCTGTCGTTGGTGCAACCGGGCGCCTGGGAACTCAGGTCTGCCAGGTGGTCGAGGCGATGCCGGAGATGGAACTTGTCGCCACACTTGACTCGCGGTCCGATCTCCACGACATGCTGGGTGCTGATGTCGCGGTTGATGTGACACTGCCGGGAGTCTCAGCCCAGGTCGTCGAGTTTGCTCTTGCACAGGGAATCAAGATTCTGGTGGGCACCAGTGGCTGGTCAGCAGACCGCATCGCACCACTGCAGAAAAAGGTTTCGGAGACACCGGGGGCGAGTGTTTTCATCGTTCCCAACTTTTCTATCGGCTCGACGCTNCAGACGCTGATTGCGAAGACNGTTGCAGAGCATTTTGAGTCCATCGAGATCGTGGAAGCNCATCACGCCAGCAAAGTAGATTCACCNTCGGGCACTGCGGTTCGCGCGGCTGAAGAGATTGCCGCCATCCGGCGCGAGCGCGGTGGTGTTATCGCTCCGCATTCCAACCAGACCGCTCGAGGNGAGCAAGTGCAGGGAATCCCTGTCCACTCCTTGCGGGTGAATGGCGTGCTTGCCACGCAGGACATCGTCTTTGGTGGGGTGGGGGAGACTCTCACGATTACCCACGACACTCACTCGCGAGATGCCTACCAGGCAGGCATCGTGATGGCTCTGAAATACATGGACACCCACACCGGNCTGTCGGTGGGGCTAGAGAACGCTCTGGGAGTGGCCGGATAGTGAATCGGCCCATGTTGGCTGCGCTGCTGATGGCNCTGTTGCTCGCAATCTACCTGGCCTTTACCGCGAACTATGCGTGGATTCTGATTCGTGATGCTTCCGTCCTCGNTAACGCGATGGGATATGCCCTCGCGGTCTTGCCCGTCNTGGGGGCGTGGGGATTGGGAGCGGAGCTCGTGTTTGCCACGAGGTCGGCAAAGCTCACCCGNGAGTTGGAGGCCAAGGGAGAGCTCCCCGGTGATGAACTGCCCTCGCTGGCGAGTGGTCGACCAGATCGAGANGCCGCCGAAATCGCGTTTCCCCAGTTCANGCACGACGCGGAAAAGAACCCCGAATCGTGGGAATCCTGGCTGCGCCTGGGGCTTGCCTACGACGCGTGCGGTGATCGCAGGCGGGCTCGGTGGGCAGTCCGCCGGGCTATTGCTCTCGAGAGGACGAAGGGCTAGGCAACCAGCCGAGCGATGGCCGCGGAGAGAGTCACGTCATCAAAGCGAAATCCTGTNGCCATCAGGCGCTCAGCGCTAATGTGCTGNGAGCTCAGGAGAAGTTCACGCCCCNCTTCACCCATCAGCAGAGAAATCGCAGCCGTGGGGAGCCCTAACCAGTGGGGCCGACGCATGTGACGGGCGAGTTCGGTGGTNAGATCCTTGGCTGTTGCGGGTGTTGGGGCGACAAGGGTGAAAATCCCGTCGGCACTCTGGTGAGTACTGAGGTGCGCGAGTGCGCGCACTTCGTCGTGCAGGCTAATCCAGGGCCACCACTGTCGTCCCGAACCGATGGGGCCACCTACTCCCAGCGCGGTCTGTAACTGCAGCGGAGCCATAGCGCCTCCCTTGCCGACGACGAGCCCGGTTCGTGCGTAGGCGATACGCGTAGCGTCACTTGCAGCCGGTTGCGCCGCAGCTTCCCACTCGTGCACGACCTCGGCGAGGAATCCCGCGCCTTGGGGGCTTTCTTCGCTCAGCTTTTCGTCGCCGCGGTCGCCATAAAATCCGACGGCGCTTCCCTGCACAAGAAGGCGCGGAGGAGTGGCGGCGTCACGAATTGCTCGAGCCAGAGTGTCGGTGGCGGTAATCCTCGAGGCGAGAATTGTCGATTTGTATCCCGAGGTCCACGGGATCCTGCCAATAGAGGCACCGGAGAGATTTACTACGACATCGACGTGATCAAGAATCCCAGATTCAATTTCCCCAGTCTCGGGATTCCACTGATGTTCGCTCGCATCCTGTGGAGTGCGGCGCACCAAGGTGTGAACAGCGTGGCCCTGATCGCGAAGCAGTCGTTGAAGGGGGCGGCCAATCATTCCACTGGCGCCAGAAATCACGACGCGAAGCATAGAAACGCCCTCGCCCGAAGCCTGTGCCATTAGCGCAGGGTTGCCTCGAGGGTTATCGGAACTCCAGCGAGTGCCTGGGAAATAGGACAATTCGCTTTGGCATCCTCCGCAAAGGTCTGGAAGGTCGCATCGTCCATTCCGGGAATGCTCGCTGACACCAGAAGGTGGGACCCAGTGACTCCCTCACCCGGAACAAACGTGACAGCAGCTGTCACGTCGAGCGATTCTGGTGGCGACCCCGCTCCGCTGAGAGCGTGGGAGAGCGCCATCGAATAACACGCGGAGTGCGCTGCGCCCAGGAGCTCTTCGGGATTGGTGACACCGGTCTGGCCTTCGCTCCGTGCCGCCCACGTGACGTCAAACGTCGCGGCTCCTGATGAGACGAGAGCCGTCGAACCTGATCCCTCGAGGAGCGAACCGGACCACTGTGTGCGTGCTTCGCTGGTAACTGCCATGATGAGTTCCTTCCGAACCGAGCGTGTGACCTAATCGAACCACTAAGTGGCCGATTTCGCGAAACCTCTCAGGGCATTCCCATCGAAACCCTACGCCGAGCGGATGATTCGAGCTCGCACCAGGAGCGCGTATAGCTCGCACCCGAGGCACAACCCAAATACCGCGTTGAGAAACGCGGCGATGAAGGCCGCTGCCGCGGCGAGCACAAGACCGTAGGGAACGCCTGCGAGGTGAAGAACAATTCCTGTTGCCGAAACAAGAAAGCCCACGAGCTGGGCAAAGGTTGGGGGTTTGGTTTCTTCAAGGAATTCCGGAGCTCCCAGGCGTGGACGGATCAGGGCCTTAAAGAGCACGCCATAGGGATGACGTTGAACTCCGGCAAATGCGCCCCACGCAAACACTGCGCTGAGTACCGCAAGGAGGACGAACGCGGGCTCGGATAGACGCGAGGCCAGCGACTCCGAGGGCAGCGGAGCGGCCAGGCCGAGTGCAACCGTGACCAGAAGAAGGACGGAGGTGATTGCGGCGCCAAACCTGGGGCCTCGAGGATCGATCTGTGCGGATGAGTTAGATGAGGTATTCATCGGATTGAGCCTTTCGTGTGAGGAGTGCGGTGTGAACTTCTTGAGCGACGACGGGTGGTTTCGCTGCCCCAAGAATTCGAGACAGGATGTGGCCACTGCGAGTGACGATGAATGTTGTCGGGGTCGTCGCCACTTTCAAGGAGCTCGTGAGTTCCGGGTAGTCAGTGATGTCTATCTCCCGGTGCGCCACGAGTCCCTCGCTTGCCTGCGCTTCTTTCTCAAGAACGACCCGCATGGCAGCGCAATACGAGCAAAACGGACCCGAGAACTGCAACAGCGTGATGGTCGATGCGCTATCAATCAGGTCGAGTGGAACATCGGAGGGTAGCGAGGGGGAGGCATTGCGCGACACGGACCCCTGCTTGTTTTGCCATGCAAAACCCAGGAGCGTCGCTGCAATAAGCAACGCTCCGACGCTCAGGGCAATCTGTAGCGGGTCCATGTATCGATACCCTAGGAGGGAATCAGTGTGGCGTGCAGGCATGTGACGAAGCGTTACTGCACCCCCAGTAGGGTGATTGCACAACATCGAGAGAGGCGTAGCGGGTGGCTAGCGAACCAATTGAGTTTCGGTCAGATGTGACGGTGGAGCTCGTTCGTCACAGCGCGAGCGATGCTGATGTTCTTTTCGCCGCTCGGGTGAGCACCCAAGGGGAACAGACCTTGGAGGCCGCCAGCGCCGGAGTTGAAGCCTCAGAGCGCGACCGAGGCCTGATCAACTATTTGATGCGGGACAGGCACGGGTCTCCCTTTGAGCACAATTCGCTGACGTTCTACGTGCAAGCCCCGATCTTTGTTTTCCGCGAATTTATGCGCCACCGGATTGCCTCCTACAACGAGGAAAGCGGTCGCTACCGGGAATTGCGCCCCGTTTTTTATGTTCCCGGTCCAGAGCGAAAGCTCATTCANGTCGGGAAGCCCGGCGCGTATGAATTNGAAGATGGCACCCCAGAACAAACGTCCCTCGTCCACGANGAGGTGGTCTCGGTGTGCACTCAGGCTTACGAGAGCTACCAGCGGATGCTCGAGGCAGGTGTTGCCCGCGAAGTGGCCCGAGCAGTTCTGCCGGTGACGTTGTATTCGAGCATGTACGTCACCATGAACGCTCGGAGTTTGATGAACTTCTTGAGTTTGCGGACCAAGCGCGAGGGGACTCACTTCCCGTCCTTCCCCCAACGCGAGATCGAAATGGTCGCGGAGAAAATGGAAGATCTCTGGGCACCTCTGATGCCCATGACCGCCGAAACGTTTGATCAGAACGGTCGCGTAGCGCCCTAGGGGTATACGCCTGGGCCCTGCTAACGCTAGCCTGGGGGGCGTGGTAACTGAGAATCCTTTTGGCCAAGTACTGGTCGCCATGGTCACACCGATGACTGTCGATGGCGAGGTGGATTGGGCTGGAGTCGAGTCGTTAATGGACTCCCTCATCAGCCACGGTGCGGATGGACTCGTCGTCACCGGGACCACCGGTGAGACCAGCACGCTGACAGACGCCGAAAAAATACAGTTGGTCAAGACCGGAAAAGAAGTTTCCGCCGGTCGCGCCACAATCATTACCGGCGGTGGGTCGAATGAAACCGCTCACGCCATAGAGCTCTACAAGGCCAGTGAAAAAGCGGGAGCCGACGGCGTGATGATTGTCACGCCCTACTACAACAAGCCCACCCAAGCCGGGGTGCTCACCCATTTCCGCCTGATTGCCGATGCAACAGACTTGCCCGTGATTCTGTATGACATTCCGGGACGCTCGGGAATCGAAATTCAGTACGACACCATTTTGCGCGCCGCTAAGCACCCCAATATTCGAGCAGTCAAAGACGCTAAGGGAGACCTCAGTGAGGTCTCGCGCGTGATGAACCAGACGGATTTGCTCTACTTTGCCGGCGATGACGCCAACGCTCTTCCCACCCTTTCCATTGGCGGGACCGGATTGATTGGAGTTACTGCAAATATCGCGCCGGAGCCCTACCGAATCATCGTGGATGCCGTTAATCGCAGTGACTTGGCGGCCGCGACCGCTCAGCACAAACTTCTGGAACCACTCGTCCGCGCGACCATGACGCACGTGCCGGGAACCGTAGCGACCAAGTACATCCTGCATGGACTGGGTCGAATCTCCTCTCCCCGAGTGAGGCTGCCCCTGGTCGGCCCCGAAGAATCCGAAGCGGCAGTGATCGAAAACGAGATTGCTCTCGTTCACGATGTCGCCGGAGCAGACTTCTCCAACTTCCGGCCTGATCGCAATGCGGCAGCTGGGGGTGCGCTGCCGAAGGTGGCAGGCACCACTCGCTAACAAAGGACCTTATGCCTCAACCCCTGCTGGATCCCCCAACTCTTCAGCCCGGCACTCTCCGCGTCATTCCGCTCGGCGGAATTGGCGAAATCGGGCGCAATATGACTGTGTTTGAGATTGATGGCAAGTTGCTCATCGTGGACTGCGGCGTGCTGTTTCCTGAAGAAACACAACCGGGCGTTGACCTGATTTTGCCTGACTTCGCGCCAATTCGAGACAGGCTCGATGATGTTGTAGCCATCATGTTGACCCACGGGCATGAGGATCACATCGGCGCGGTGCCCTATCTTCTGAGGCTGCGAGGGGATATTCCCCTGATTGGCACCACGCTGACCTTGGCCTTGATTGAGGCAAAACTCAAAGAACATCGCATCGCTCCGCTGACGATGGCCGTCACGGCCGGAGGCCGGGAGCAGCTTGGCCCGTTTGATCTCGAGTTCGTCGCCGTCAATCACTCAATCCCCGATGCGCTTGCCGTGATGATCCGGACCAGCGCTGGGTCGGTTCTGCACACCGGTGACTTCAAGATGGACCAGCTTCCCTTGGATGGCCGTCTGACAGACCTGCGAGCTTTTGCTCGCCTGGGAGAAGAGGGCGTGGACCTGTTCCTCGTTGACTCGACTAACGCCGATGTTCCCGGCTTTACGCCCCGTGAGGCAGATATCGGTCCTGTCTTAGACCAAATCGTGCACCGCGCTCCGCGTCGCGTGATTGTGGCGAGCTTTGCATCCCATGTTCACCGCGTGCAGCAGGTGATTGATGCAGCTGCCGCCAGCAATCGTCTGGTTGCGTTGGTGGGCCGGTCGATGGTTCGGAACATGGGCATCGCGCAAGAGCTCGGTTATCTCCATGTTCCCGATGGCCTGCTCGTGGATGCGAAGAAGGCNACCGAATTACCCGATGATCGTGTGTTGTATATGACGACGGGCTCGCAGGGAGAGCCCATGGCGGGACTATCTCGAATGGCCAACCGTGAACATCCCACTATTGAGATTGGGCCGGGCGACACGGTCATCCTTGCCTCGAGCCTGATTCCCGGCAATGAGAACGCGGTGTATCGAGTCATTAACGGACTTATTGACCTTGGCGCCGCAGTCGTTCACAAAGGAAACGCCAGTGTGCACGTCTCTGGTCACGCAGCAGCTGGAGAACTCCTCTATTGCTACAACATTGTCAAACCCCGGCAGGTAATGCCCGTTCACGGGGAAGCCCGCCACTTGCGAGCAAACGCCCAGGTCGCGATTTCTTCGGGGGTTCCACCCGAGAGCACGATTGTGGGAGAAAACGGCACGGTCGTTGATCTCACCGTGGGAATCGCGAGCCAGGTTGGCCAACTCGATATCGGGCTCGTGTATGTGGACGGATCGACCGTTGGCGAAATTACCGAAGCCGACCTGAAGGATCGTCGCATTCTCGCTGAAGAGGGGTTCATCTCCATTTTCATCGCGATGGATGCCCAGACGGGAAAGATCATCGTGGGGCCAGAAATTCATGCCCGCGGGTTTGCGCCGGATGATTCTGTGTTCGACGACGTGCGCCCCGCGATTGTGAAAGCACTCGAGGATGCGGCTGCCAATGGAACACGGGATACCCAATCTTTTCAACAGGTGGTCAGGCGCACGATTGGGCGTTGGGTTAACACCCAACACAGGCGTCGTCCCATGATTGTTCCCGTCGTGATCGAGGCCTAAGGGCATGACACGCTCTGATCACACCTTGCGCTTCATGGGAGCGGCCGGAACTGTGACAGGTTCGCGGTTCTTGGTGGAGAGCGGATCAAGCCGAGTCCTTGTTGATGCTGGACTTTTCCAGGGGTACAAGAACCTGCGCCTGCGTAACCGGGAGGCTTTTCCGGTACCGCCAGATTCCCTGGATGCCGTGCTGTTAACCCACGCACACATTGACCACACGGGTTATGCCCCATCGCTTGTGAAAGCAGGGTTTGACGGCCCAATTTTGGCCACTCCCGGCACTGCTGATTTGGTGCGTTTGCTCTGGCCTGACAGCGCCCACTTGATGGAAGAAGAAGCCAAGTACGCCGCGAAGAAGGGCTACTCCAAGCACGAGAAGCCTGAGCCTTTGTATACCGCGGCGGATGCCGAGATTGCTCTCTCGCGAATTCGTCTCGTCCACAGGGGCGAATCGTATGACGTGGCAGAGGGTGTGAGCGCTCAGTGGCATCCCGCGGGCCATATCGTCGGGGCGTCGAGTGTTGAACTCACCACCGCGGCCGGCACCGTATTTTTCTCGGGCGACCTCGGGCAAGACGATGATGCCCTCATGAGGCAGCCTGCGCCTTTCCCAGGAAGCGACGTGCTCGTCATGGAGTCGACCTATGGCGATGAACTCCATGGGGATTTTTCTCCCGAAGATCAGCTGGAGGAAGTCATCGCGCCGGTGCTCGAACGAGGCGGAGTGGTCCTGATCCCTGCCTTTGCTGTGGGACGGACCCAAGCCCTGCTGTTACACATCTCCCGACTTGTTCATAAGAAGAAGATTCCTGATGTGCCAATCTTCGTGAATTCGCCGATGGCGATGAACGCCTCGGGCATTTATGAGCAGTATCCCAATGAGCAACGGGTGGGTCCCGAGGAATTCGAGCGCATGTACTCCAGCGCGACAATGGTCCAGACCGTTGACCAGTCGATTGCACTGAATATGGCCAGCGGTCCCATGATTGTCATCTCCGCCTCCGGCATGATGACCGGCGGCCGGGTGCTCCATCACGTCGTGGCCTTTGGGCAGGATCCCAACAACGCAATCATTCTCTCGGGCTTCCAGGCAGGTGGAACGCGAGGTGCGGATCTGGCCCGAGGAGAACGCACGCTCCGGATTTTTGGCCAAGAAGTTCCGATTCGTGCTCAGGTGACCCAAATCGATTCGATGTCTGCCCACGCGGACGCTGATCAATTGATGGCCTGGTTACGGGGCGCCCCGCGGCCACCATCGATGACGTATCTCGTCCACGGTGAATCGCACGCATCGGATCGCCTGCGTTTTCGTATCGACCATGAACTGGGGTGGCCGGTGCGAGTCGCCGAGCACATGGAAGAAATTGATCTTCAGAATCCTCGATAGCACGGTCTTTCACTGTGGCCGAGGGTCATGCGGTCTCCCGCTGTCCAGGACAGTCCTGAGCGAGGGGCTTTAAGAATCGCTTGCGCGGGGACCTGCGTTGAGGGATGAACGCACCATCGGAATGATGAGAGCGCCGGCGACGGCGTGCATCGCGTTGAGCCAGAGTGCGGCCTCAAAGCCGAGGATTCCGCCGAAGGGCAGAACGAAACTCAGAGCCAAGGCAATCAAACTGATGGACAGCCATACGTTTTGCGGCGACTTCGTCCGCGAGGCCACCCACGCGACAATCACCCCTCCCACAATTCCCTGAAAAATGCTGAACATGGCGGGTGCAAAGAACGGAATGGGCATGGAGTCGCCTTGCGCAAGGAGGAACTCCTGACCGAAGAACTCGGTGGCCACGAAATACAGCACCTGGTTGATGACAGCCGCAATCAGTGATGCGACGACTAGGGGACGGAATGCTGCCTTCATGTGTTGTTCTCCTCAGTAATGTCCAGTGGAAGGATGATGGGGCCCGTCTCGAGTGCCAAGTCGGCCTTGACGACCACATCGCTCGTTCTCGCGGTTTGAGCTATCACGATACCCCCCAGGACGATTGCCGCACCAATTACCTGCAAGGTATTCAGGGCCTCCTGCAGCCACAGCCATGCTGTGATGAACGCAAAGACGATTTCGCTGGTGGCAACAATCCCCGCGGCGGTCGCGGATAGGCGCTTCAGAGCGCTCAATGACAGCAAGAAAGGGGCGAAAGACCCCAAGCTAACGTTCCAGCCGACGAGCGCCCATACGGGCACATAGACATTCTCGAGGCTTCCCCCCAACGTCACCGGAGTGACAAAAGTCGAGGGTGTGAGTGTCCACCAGCCAGAGAACGCAGACCAGAAAATCGACGCAATTGTCATGGTCCAAAACGAGAGGGCCAGTGGTGAGATGGTTTTGAGCTGGCGCTCGCCCACGAGAAAGTAGGTCGCCAGCGCGATCGCCGCGGCGAGCCCCCAGAAAACCCCGATGGGATTGAGTGTCGAGGCCCAAATTTCGGCCACAACGATGAGGCCTGCGATGACGAGAGCAATCGCAAGCCAGAGTCTGATGTGGACCTTTTCTTTGAAGAAAAAGAACGCAACAACAGCGACAATCAACACGGCGAGGTATTCCAGAAGTAGCGCAATCCCCACGGGAAGCAACTCGATGGCAAAAGCGTAGGTGGCTTGCAGCAGCCCCACACCGACGACTCCCAGAACCAGGATCACGGGCCATTGGCGGGCGGGCAGGCGGAAGGATCGCCGATCGAGTATCAGGAGGACAAGACCGGAAATAATCGCAGCACCCAAGACCCGCATCTGGGTCAGCTGGAGGGCGCTCAATCCGGATTCAATAATCACCTTGCTCACGGACCCGTTTGCNCCAAAAAGGAAGGCGGCTAGGAGAGCGTAAAAATACCCCATTACCGAGCCTGAGACGAGAAAGTAACGATGAGAGGAGAGTCAATCACAGGATAAGCGTAGAGCCTGCACCGGCACCGTGTGACCATCAATCCCGACCCGCTGTGTGGGACTTTTCAGATGGACTCTCTACGCTGGGGGACATGAAGACATATGTGCTCGCGGGTGGATGTTTCTGGTGTCTCGATGCCGCCTACCGGGTTCTCTCCGGCGTGCACTCCGTGGTCTCCGGCTACACCGGTGGCACGGGAGCTCACCCCACCTACGAGCAGATTTGCACTGGCACTACCGGCCACGCTGAGGCCGTGGCCGTAACGTTTGATCCCTCGGTGATTCCCTCCGATGTCATCTTGGATGCGTTTTTCACGATGCACGACCCCCGACAGCTGAACCGTCAGGGCAACGACGTGGGAACCCAATATCGCTCGGCGATGTTTTATCGAGACGACGAAGAACGCGCCCTCTTCGAGGCCGCCAGTGTCCGGGCCTCTGAGGTCTGGGGCGGGGGCATCGTGACAGAAATCTCTCCCCTTGGCGATTTCTATGACGCTGAGGATTACCATCAGGATTTCTTTGCAAAGAATCCAACCCAGGGGTACTGCCTCGCGATTGCGGTTCCCAAGGTCGCCAAGGTCCGTCAAAGCTTCAGTACCTACCTGCGATAGCCACCCCGTCCACAAGAGTGGACTGAGGTTTCTTCTTCACAAACGGAGGGTCTCCGTTTCTCTGTGCACGGTGTCGCCCCCACAGTGTGGGCATACCCGCCGCGCAGGCGCGGGTATGTCTTCACAGAGCCTGCCCAGAGAAAGGACCCACTATGACTGACCAACTTGCCCTGACCGGGCTGATCGCGACAACTCCGCGCCACATCGTCACCTCCGAGGGGCTCGCCATCACGAGTTTTCGGCTCGCATCTCAACAACGGTGGTTCGATCGCACCAAAGGCCGTTGGAGTGACGGAGAGACCAACTGGTACACCGTGACCGCCTTCCGCGACCTCGCGGTGAATGCGTCCCAATCCCTGCACAAAGGTGACCGAGTTGTCACCGTCGGGCGACTCAAAGTTCGCGACTGGTCGAACGACGATCGCTCGGGCACCAGCGTCGAGGTGGAGGCTGACAGCTTGGGCCATGACCTCTATTGGGGTGTGACCGACTACACCAAAGTCTCCCGAACAATCACCGAGGAAGACCCCCACGAGGAAGAGGAAGAAGAGCTGTAGTCGCACTGCCCCGGTGGCCAAAGTCCCTAGACTAGGAGCCTATGGCTGAATTCATTTACACAATGGTTCGCGCGCGCAAAGCGGTCGGCGACAAGCTCATTTTGGACGACGTCACCATGTCCTTCTTCCCCGGGGCGAAGATCGGCATGGTGGGCCCCAACGGTGCTGGTAAGTCCACCATTCTGAAAATCATGGCGGGGATGGACACCCCCTCCAATGGTGAAGCAACACTCACCCCCGGGTACACCGTCGGCATCTTGATGCAGGAACCCGAGCTCGATGAATCGAAGACAGTTCTCGAGAACGTGCGCGAGGGTGTTCGTGACATTCACCAAAAAATTGTGCGCTTCAACGAAATCTCCGCAGCCATGTCGGATCCAGACGCAGATTTTGACTCTTTGCTAGCAGAGATGGGAACTCTCCAGGAAGCAATTGATGCAGCCGACGCCTGGGATCTTGATTCCCAGCTCGAGCAGGCCATGGATGCTCTTCGTTGCCCGCCATCCGAGGCTTCCATTACGCACCTCTCCGGCGGTGAGAAGCGGCGGGTTGCGTTGTGCAAGCTGCTGCTAGAAAAGCCAGATCTTTTGCTCCTCGACGAGCCCACAAACCACCTCGATGCCGAGAGTGTCTTGTGGTTGGAGCAGCATTTGTCCAAGTACCCGGGTGCAGTTATTGCGATCACCCACGACCGGTACTTCCTCGACCACGTCGCGCAGTGGATTGCCGAAGTGGATCGCGGGCGCCTCTACCCCTATGAGGGCAACTACTCTACGTACCTTGAAAAAAAGGCTGAGCGCCTTCAGGTTCAGGGCAAGAAAGATCAGAAGCTGGCCAAGCGCCTCGCGGATGAGCTCGAATGGGTTCGCTCGAACGCTAAGGGCCGCCAGGCAAAGTCCAAAGCCCGACTTTCTCGCTATGAGGAAATGGCGGCTGAGGCGGAGCGCACCAAAAAGCTCGACTTCGAAGAAATCCAAATACCGCCAGGCCCCCGGCTCGGTCAGCAGGTCTTGGAAGCAACGGCCATCAAGAAGGGCTTTGACGGCCGAGTTCTCATTGACAACCTCAGTTTCTCCTTGCCCCGCAACGGGATTGTGGGAATCATTGGACCCAATGGCGTGGGTAAGTCAACGCTGTTCAAGACAATCGTGGGTCTCGAGTCTCTTGATGGGGGCACGCTCACCGTGGGGGAGAGCGTCAAGCTCTCGTACGTCGATCAGGATCGCTCCGGGATTGACCCCAACAAGACTCTGTGGGAAGTGGTCTCGGACGGACTGGATGTCATACAGGTGGGCAATGTTGAGATTCCCTCCCGTGCCTATGTCTCCAGTTTTGGGTTCAAGGGACCCGACCAGCAAAAGAAGGCGGGTGTGCTCTCCGGTGGTGAGCGAAACCGCTTGAATCTTGCCCTCACACTGAAGCAAGGTGGAAACCTGCTTCTCCTGGATGAGCCCACCAATGATCTCGATGTGGAAACCCTCTCGAGTCTGGAAAATGCGCTTCTGGAGTTCCCCGGCTGTGCTGTGGTGATCACCCACGATCGTTGGTTCCTGGATCGCATCGCGACCCACATCCTTTCCTACGAGGGAACAGAGACCGACCCAGCGAACTGGTACTGGTTTGAAGGAAACTTTGAGTCGTATGAGGAGAACAAGGTGGAGCGCTTGGGCGCAGACGCTGCTGCTCCGCACCGGTCGACCTATCGCAAGCTCACCCGAGACTAGAGAGATTAGACATGACTACATCTGTGGCACAGCCCAACATCGTGCTCTGGTTCTGGGCTGCGGCCTCAATTTTCTTCACCAGAGCACTGTTGTTTTCCACGTGGCTCTCTCGGGGCCCCGAGGTTCAACAAGCTCTTGACCTGAACACTGCCCAGATGGGGCTCTTCGTCATGCTCTTTCCCCTCGGAGGGTTGGCGGGAATTCTCTTCGCCAATGCGTTGACTGTTCGCTTCGGGGCCAGAGTGGTGGGAACCTCCATTTTTGTTCTGGGAGCTGTAGCCATTGCCACACTCGGCTTTGCGCTAGTCGATGGGAACTTGCCACTGGCGGCACTCTCAGTTTTCTTGATGGGTCTCCCGATGGCAATCGCCGATTTCCTCGGAAACTTCGAGGGCACCGCGGTGGACCGGCTATCACCAAAGACCCTTTTCCCGGCCATCCACGCGGCATTTGGCATTGGTATGTTGCTCGGCGCCGGGGGCGCGTCGGTCGCTATTGACGCCGGCTGGACCCTAGCTCAGAACTACCTTGTTGTCGCCGGAATTGTTGCGGTCATATCGGTCTGGGGCTCCTTGCAATTCCCTAATCGCGACAAGCCCATCGCCCAACCCAAGGGTGAGGAACGGAAAATGTCGCTGGGAGTGTGGAAAGAGAAGCGCACTCTGTTGATCGCGATTATTGGCTTTTCTTTCATCATGGCGGAAATATCCGCAGGGACATGGGTTCCCATTGCATTGACGGTCTCCGGCTTTTCTGGTTCGGCTGCCGCTTTCGCCTTCGGTGTGTTCTGGATTGTGATCACCTTTGGCCGCATAATCGGTGGCTTTGTCGTGGAAAAAATTGGACGCTACCGCACCATTTTGCTCTCGACTCTGATCACCGCATCGGGGATCTTGATCTTTATGCTCGTGGAGCTTGTCGCTCTGCCGTTCCTCGGACTTATCCTCTGGGGGTTGGGCATGTCCATGGGCTTCCCGATGTCCGTGGCAGCGATGAGTGACGAGCCACGAAAAGCCCCGTATCGAATCAACATGATCATCACCGTTGTGTATATCTCGAGCATCACGGTGGGCCCGGCACTGGGAAGTCTCGGTGAAGTCGCGGGAATTTATGTGGCTTTCTCTATCCCGCTCGCCCTGATGATTCTCTCGGCAATTTTGAGCCCGGTGACGAAGCCACTCGAAACACCAGAAGCGCTGGCAGGAAGAGCCCCGAGGGCCTAGAGGGTTATTGCGGGACCCGAACCATTCCCTCCTGGGCGACCGAGGCCACCAGGGTNCCATCCTGAGCGAATATCCGACCGAGGGATAGCCCCCGACCACCCCGNGCCGANGGTGACTCCTGGGAATACAGGAACCATTCGTCCGCGCGATGGAAGCGATGCCACCACATGGCATGATCGAGGCTTGCGACCTTGAGCCCGGGCGTTGCCCAGCTCACCCCGTGCGCGCGCATGACCGGCTCCAGAATGCTGAAGTCACTCGCATACGCGAGGGCTGCTCTGTGCATATTCGGGTCGTCGGGGAGTCGTCCGAGAGCTTTCATCCATACCGCCTGGTGGGCAATGGGCTGACCATCGACGTTCACGTAGACCGACGATGGATGGTGACGCAGATCGAAGGCGCGAGTCTTCGCCCAGATGTC
>JGI26088J50261_1000333_pt1 | contig 28218 bp, 25 predicted proteins | sample SaaInl1SG_22_DNA_FD_50261 | JGI IMG/M metagenome (IMG submission 50261)
TTTTTTACAGACAAATTATGGCCGGATTTTTCACAGGCCGATTTGGACCAAGCATTGGCAGAATTTGCCATGCGTGAGCGTCGGTTTGGTGGCAATGGGCAGGTCAAAAATGCGCATCTTAAATCTGTCCCTTCCGTGGGGCGGTAGGCAGTTTTATGCGCTTTGACAATTTGTCGACCACAAATCAACGCTTAATCGGGCTTATCACCCTTTTGCCAATCATTGCGGGCTTTGCCCTGTCACCATTCATCGCAGGGCTAATAATTATAGCTCTAGGCGGGTTGATGGGATGGGAAATTGGCAAAATGGCCGGGTTTTCAAATGGTCGCCTTTATGCATTGGTAGCTGTGTTAGCGATCCTTGGTGCACCTATAAAGTGGTGGCAATTGTCTAGCAATGATGGGGTCGTCCTTATTGCTATTTTGATTGCCATGACCGGGATTTTGTCTATTCATCGCACTACGCGCAAAGTGGCGCTGTTCGGACTTCTAGCCGCTATTTGTATTGCCGCCGCCAGTGGGCTGTTGATGATACCGGGTGGACACCGCCTCATTCTCATTATTGCGGCGATTATTGCGGCTTGTGATAGTGCCGCGTATTTTGTTGGCCGGTTTGTTGGCGGGGCTAAACTTGCCCCTTCAATAAGCCCAAAGAAGACCATTTCAGGCTCTGTTGGAGGCATTGCCGCGGCAATTATCATTGCGGCTCTTTGTGCACCGTTAGTCAATCTTGGCGTTGGATCTAGCGTTATTGCGGGGGTTATCGTTGGTGTGGTTGCGCAAATGGGCGATCTTATCGAATCATCGCTGAAACGCACGCTTGGGGTAAAAGATAGTGGTTCAACCATTCCCGGACATGGTGGTGTTTTAGATCGTTTTGATGGGTATCTCATTACCTTGCCGGTTTGCTATGGTGCAGTGATCAGCGGTTATATCGGTTAGGTTTATTTTATAGCATGAGCAAACGCATCACAATTTTAGGCTCCACCGGGTCAATCGGGACTAGCACCCTTGATCTGGTCTCTATGCGGCCTGATCGCTTTGAAATTCATGCGCTCATTGCCGGCCGCAATGTTGATTTATTGGCCCGTCAGGCACTTGCACACCGCCCTAAAATTGTTGGTATCAGTGACACGGCCTTGGCACCACAGCTTCAATCTGCCTTGGCAAACACTGGCATTACAGTGATTGCGGGGCAGACAGAGTGCGACCTGATTGCTGGTGATCCTGTTGATTTGGTTGTGGCGGGCATTGTTGGGTTGGCGGGTTTGCCATCGGTGATGAAGGCGGCAGAAGCGGGCAATCGGATTGCTCTTGCTAACAAGGAATCACTTGTATCTGCGGGCCAGTTGGTATGTGAAACCGCCGCCAAACATAATGCACGTCTATTGCCGTTAGACAGCGAGCATAGTGCCATTTTTCAGTGCTGGACCGGTTGGCGATCGCATCAAGATGATGTTGCTGGCGATCAGGATTTACATGACATCAGCCATATTTGCCTCACCGCATCGGGCGGTCCGTTTCGCGAACGGCCATTAGAAGAATTTTCTGCCATCACGCCAGCCGAAGCGGTAAAGCATCCTAATTGGAGCATGGGCCAGAAAATCTCGGTCGATAGCGCGACGATGATGAATAAGGGGCTTGAGGTGATCGAGGCCGCGTGGTTATTCGGAATGGATCAATCGCAAATAGAGGTCGTTATTCACCCGCAAGTGGCGATCCATGGGCTGGTCTATTTCAACGATGGCTCAATCATTAGCCAGCTCGGTACCGCCGATATGAAGACCCCGATATCCTATGCGTTGGCGTGGCCGGAGCGATTGGATTGGCGTCCAGAGCCACTTAGCCTGACACAGCTTGGTCGCTTTGATTTCTGGGATGTGGATCCGGCGCGTTATCCTTGTTTCTATCTAGCGCGGCAAGCGTTGGTCGAGGGCGGGGCCAAACCGGCGGTACTAAACGCCGCGAATGAGATTGCCGTTGCCGCGTTTCTGGATAGCCGGATAAAATTCACCCAGATTGCCGAGATAGTAAGTGCTACTCTCGAACATGATTTCAACGGCAATGTTTCAGATCTAGCCACCGTGTTGGAACTTGATCATAATGCTCGTGCTATTGCGAAAAGATTAATTGCCGCCACAAACGGATAACACTAGTCTTTGCCATCCACTCATCCTAGCCACCAAAGAGATACAGATGCCCGAATTAGGCCCTTTACAATTAATTATTGGCTTTCTACTTCTACTAACCCCCGTGGTGTATTTTCACGAGCTTGGCCATTATTGGATGGCACGGCGTGCGGGTGTGGTGGTCGAGGTGTTTTCGATTGGTTTTGGCCCAGAGATTTTTGGCTGGACGTCTAAAAAGACCGGCACAAGGTGGCGGTTTGCCGCTATTCCTCTTGGTGGTTATGTCAAAATGAAGGGCGACGATAACGCGGCGAGCACACCGGCGCGCAGTGACGGCAGTGCCGCACCAGGCAGTTTTGCCGCGGCTAGTTTGCCATGGCGCATTGGCATTGTACTTGGTGGTCCAGTTGCAAACTTCATCCTTGGTATTCTGCTGTTTGCGATGGTGTATATGACCGTTGGCAAACTCATGCTACCCGCCGAAATTGGCGAGGTTATGCCGCAATCCGCAGCGTCTGAAGCAGGTTTGGAGCAGGGGGATGTTGTTGCTGAAATAGACGGTGTTGCCATTCGTGATTTCAACGATATGCGGGCATTGGTTGTCGAGAGCCCCGGCCGTGCGCTAGCCTTTACGATCGAACGTGACGGTCAGGAAATCGAGTTGTCTGTCACCCCAATGGCCCGTTTCGACGAACAGTTGCAGATGACAATTGGCCTGTTAGGTGTGCGTTCTACTCAGGCTGGTGAACGTGAGCGCATGTGGCCAGCCACCGCCATCATCACGGCCAGTTCAGACGCATTCCACATGTCGACAATGTTGTTGCGGGGCCTTTCACGGCTGGCTAAAGGCGAAATGCAGAGCGGAGAAATTCAAGGCCCTGTGGGTATTGCGACGATATCGGGAACCGTGCTTCAACAAGGCATCATTCCGTTTATCTTTCTAACCGCGGTCATTTCGATCAATCTTGGCTTAATCAACCTATTGCCTGTACCAGCACTAGATGGCGGCCATTTGGCGTTCTTTATCTATGAGGCGATTGCCGGTCGTCCTCTACCGATGGCGGTGCAGGATCTCTTGCTCAGGGTCGGTATTACATTGCTGTTGGTTTTGACCCTGTTCGTGTTTGTCTTGGATATAAATAGGCTATTTCCCTTCTTGTAGGGATTTATTGCGTTTAAAAGCCGCTAAATGGCGTTAAGTGCCTAAATATTTGGCGTTTTCGCAAATGCTTCCTTTTACAAATATGTTTGCGTGGTTATAGTTCCCAAGGATGATGTGGTTAGGGACTTTCAACATGCGATTTCTCGTTGCGATTTTTTTGATGCTGGCAGGGTTAACCCTGCTTGTTTCTCCCCAAAATGGTTATGCGCAAACCTCTTCTGACTCGGTTAGAATTGATGAAATTGTTGTGACCGGCAATCGCCGTGTTGCTGTCGGCACTGTGTTGTCCTATCTGCCGCTAAAAGCTGGCGATTTGGTTAGCACCAGTTCATTGAATATCGCGTTGGACAGGCTCTTTGAAACTGACCTCTTCCGCGACATCGATATGGAAATTGATGGCACCGCGCTACGGATTACCATTCAGGAGAACCCGATCATTAACCGGGTGAATATCGAGGGTAATGACGCAATTGCTGATGAAAAACTGCTCGAATATCTGGATATTGAACCACGCCGCGTCTACACGCGCGAGCTCGCCCTAGAAGGTGCACAGCGCCTACTTGACGTTTATCAGGCCGGCGGCCGCTTTGCCGCTGTTGTTGAGCCGCAAATCATCGAGTTGGACGGCAACCGTGTGGATTTGGCCTTTGTTGTCGATGAAGGCCCACTAATCAAAATCAAATCAATCACATTTAATGGCAATCAGCGCTATAGTGATTATGCCCTTCGTAGCAGTATTTCCAGCAGGGTCCAGCGTTGGTGGGCAGTGTTTTCCTCAACAGATAAATATGACGAGGGCCGGTTAGATTATGATGTCCGGCTGTTGCGCCAGTTTTATCTTGCCCGCGGTTACGCCGATATTGATGTAACACGGGTCAAAGGCGGATTGTTGCCCGACCGCACCGGATTTGCTGTTTCCTTCATTCTGGATGAGGGGCCGCGCTATAAAGTCGGTGAGATTTCTATCGATAGCCAAATTCCTAACCTCGACATTGCGGCGCTGACTGCAATGGTCGATTTTGGTGATGAAGGCTGGTACGACGTGCGGAGGATGGAACAGGGCTTGCTCGACATCACTAACCAGCTCGGCGCCATTGGTTATGCATTTGTTGATATTAACCCTGAGATCAACACCGATCCCGAAACCGAAACGCTTTCGATTAATATTAGCATCGGCAAGGCTCGCAAGAACTTTGTTGAACGCATTGAAATTATTGATAATTCACGGACACAGGACAGGGTTATCCGGCGTCAGATGGAGCTTGCTGAAGGCGATGCGTTTAACCAGTTAAAGCTTGATCGTTCTGTTCGTAATATCCGCAATTTGGGTTATTTCTCTAATGTATCTGTTCGTAATCTTGTGGGCTCTAGCCCTGAACAGACCGTCACTGAGGTGACGGTGGAAGAACAATCAACAGGTGAATTCTCCATCGGTCTCGGCTATTCAACGCTTGATAAAACCAGCTTTACCCTTGGTATCAATGAGAGAAACTTCCTTGGTACGGGACGGTCACTAGAGGCCACATTGAGCACATCTGACTCGCGCACCGATTTTCGGGTTGGCACAACGGAGCCGTATTTGTTTGGCCGCAATCTGCTCGGTAGCGCGTCCTTCTTTAAAGAGCAGTTAAAGCGGAGCACGGCGACCGTTGATCAAACCGGTTTTGATCTGGGCGTAGGTTTTTCTGCCGCGGGTGATATCTACCACCGCGTTGGTTATGAAGTTTCGCAGTCAAAGGTGTCTAACACCTCGACCAAGGCAACGTCCGTTACTGGAGAGAATGGTAAGACTATTTTGAAGTCAGCCGTCAATTACAGCATCAGTAAAGATACGCGCGATAATCGGATTGATCCGACCGAAGGTTATTTGCTCCGCAGTTATCAGGAAGTTGCCGGTTTGGGCGGTGACGCCACCTATGCAAAAGTGGTGATCAACGGTGCCCATTACCAATCATTCTTCTTTAACTCGGTCGTCCTAGGCTTTAAGGGCCGTTATGGCACCGTGTCTGGACTGGGTGAAAAAGTTACACAGTCACAGCGGTTTTTCCTAGGTGGCCGAGATGTACGCGGCTTTGCCGGTGGCGGCATTGGCCCGCGTGACACTGGTACCAAGGGCGCTGTTGGCGGTAATAACGTTTATTCTGGAAGCGCAGAGATCGTTTCTGATTTGGGCCTTAGCAGTGACCTTGGTCTGCGTTGGACAGTGTTTACCGATGTTGGCTCGACCTGGGGCACAGATTTTCCAACCGGCGTAACCAAGCCAAATGATAGCTCTATGCGTACCTCGGTTGGATTTGGTTTCCTTTGGGATACAATTTTGGGACCGCTGTCATTTTACTGGGCTGATGCGGTTGATAAACAACCACACGACAATCTGAAACGCTTCCAGCTGGCAATTGGTGCGAGGCTCTAGGATGGTGCGCTCCATATCGCTAAAAACTGCAGTTACCATAGGTTTTGCTGGCTTTTTCATGGCGTTTCACCCTATCGCGGCCACGGCTGACGACAATGATTCTGCCGGGACAGAAACGGGGACCACAAGCGCGGCGGTTGTCGGGTCAGTCGATGATTACCCTGAAATGGAAGTGCGGCGGATTGGCCTCATTGATATTGATGGTGTATTGCGCGCATCAAGCGGAACTGTCCGTGTTCGCGAACTTTTAGATGAACAACGCCTTGCCTTTCAACAGGAATTCACCCAGCGCGAAACCGAGCTACAACAGGTTGAACGCCAGTTGATGGACAGCAAATTAATGTTGTCGCAAGAGGCATTTGATGAACAATTGGCTGAGTTTCAGGCCAATGTCACCGAGCTACAGCGGCAAATTCAATACCGGCGACAGACCCTCGATATTGCGTTTCAAGAGGCCCAGAACGACCTTAGGAACATCGCCTTGGATATTGTGAAGGAGATCGCCCGCGAGCGTACCCTTGACCTTGTTCTGGTCCGTGATGCGGCGCTGATCTACGTGCCTGGATTGAACATTTCCGATGCGGTCCTCGAGCGCCTTAACGAACGTACGAAAAATGCCCGTATCGAGATCAAGGTTGATTCGGATAACGGAAGCTAGCTGCTATGGCGTTGAATGGTCAGTTTTTCCAAATGAAAAAAGCCATCACAGCGGCCCAGCTAGCCGCCACAATTGGGGCTGAACTGATCGGATCCGGCGACAGAATTATCACAGATATCACCGCTTTCACGAATTGCTCTGCTGGCTCGTTATGTTTTCTCGCCAATATTGATACCGGTGATGGAGCGAGTGAACTAGCGGGGGCAATTGTTGTCACAACGAGTGATATCGCCGCAAAACTCAGTGATCAGAGCCGCGCCGCCGATGTGTCTTGGTTGATTGTCGACAATCCGCGGGCTGGCTTTGCGATGGCAGCCAATTGGCTTGTTGAGGGTAAAGCAAAGACTGATCAAACGCCCAGCATCGCCCCATCAGCGTCTATCGCAGACAGTGCCATTATCGCCAGTGGTGCAAAGATCGGTGAGGGGACAATCATCGGTGCCGGCGCTGTTATTGGCGATAATGTCGTCATCGGGGCGCATTGCCGGATTGGCGCTAATGCGGTGGTTTCCTATGCAACGCTGGCCGATAATGTCACCGTCAAGGCTGGCTGTGTCATTGGCGAGTCCGGATTTGGTTTTGAGATGACAAAGGATGGGCCGGTAATGGTTCCCCATCTTGGCATTGTGCGTATCGGCCAAGGATCACACATCGGTGCAAACTCGACCATAGACCGCGGCAGTCTTGATGACACAATACTTGGTGAGTATGTGATGATCGACAATCTGGTCCAGATTGCGCATAATTGCATCCTCGGCGATCGGGTTATCATTGCATCTCAGGTTGGAATTGCAGGCAGTACGACAGTCGGTTCATCAGTGGTAATGGGCGGCCAAGTCGGGGTGGCAGATCATATCAACATTGGTGATGGCGCCGTTTTAATGGCCCGCGCCGGTATTACCAAAGATGTTCCTGCAGGAGCAAAAATAGCCGGATTTCCGGGCGAAGATGCTAGCAAATACTGGCGCGATCAGGCTAAGTTACGAAGCTTGTTGCGTCCCAAAAAATAGGGTTGCCAAAAAATAGGATTAATTATGGATAGTGCCGTCACTTCTTTGAATATCGATGAAATCAAAAAGCGTATACCGCATCGCGCGCCAATGCTGCTTATCGATAAGGTTGAAGATATTGTTCCGGATGTTTCCGCCGTTGGTATCAAGGCGGTTAGTAATGCCGAGCCATTCTTTGCCGGCCATTTTCCAGATTATCCGATTATGCCGGGCGTATTGATCGTTGAGGCTATGGCGCAGGCCGCTGCCTGTATGGTCAGTGTTACTCTTGGTTCTGAAACCGATGACAAGCTGGTATTTTTCACCACCATCGACAAGGTGAAATTCCGCAATCCAGTGCGCCCCGGCGATCTGCTCAAGCTCCATATTGAAAAGGTGAGCGCCAGAGGTCCGCTGTGGAAATTCAAAGGCACCGCTTTTGTAGATGGTGCCAAAATGTCAGAGGCCGAATTTGGGGCAATGATCGTCGATCCGGACAGATCATAATGTCTGGCAGCATTCACCCAACCGCACTCATTAATCCGGCGGCGCAAATTGGCGCTAATGTTCGCATCGGCCCCTATAGCGTCATCGGTGCAAAGGTTACCATTGGCGACAATGTGCATATTCATAGCCATGTTGTTATCGATGGAAACACCTCAATTGGCGCGGGGTGTGAAATATTCCCATTCGCCGCCCTTGGCTGTGCACCCCAGCATACGCGCTATGCTGGCGAAGATTCGACCTTGGAAATTGGCGACAATAATATCATCCGTGAGCATGTCACAATGCATCCCGGCACCGCGATCGACGCGATGAAAACAATTGTTGGTAACAACGGTATCTTTATGGCGGCTACGCATGTCGCGCATGATTGTGTTGTTGGTGACAATGTTATTTTTGCCAATAATGCCACCCTTGGTGGTCATGCCAAAATCGGCAGTAACGTAATGATGGGCGGGTTTGCCTCGGTCCAGCAATTCTGCCGGGTGGGTGATCATTCGATGATTGGCTCGCAAACCGCCGTTGATAAAGACGTTATTCCGTTTGCGATCGCTGTTGGCAATCGGGCATTACTAACCGGCATTAATGTGATTGGCCTTGGCCGCCGTGGGTTTGAACAGTCCGATATTGATGATATCCGTTCGGCCTATCGGATGCTGTTTAAGGGTAGCGGGTTGTTTGCTGATCGCCTTAAGGCCGCAAAAGCCGCCTATGGTGATCACCAGCAGATCACTAAAATCTTTGATTTCATCGAGAATGCATCGCGCAATGGTATTTGCCATGCGGGGAAACCGTAGGATCAGATGGCAATATTGGCAATCATAGCCGGGCGCGGCACTCTGCCAGTTGATATTGCCCATGCCGCACGAGACGGCGGAACCGACGTTGTGCTGTTCGCCATTCGTGGTCAGGCAGACAGCGATTTTTCAGATTTCACACATCACCAGATTGACCTTGGCGCGATTTCAAAAACGCGGGCATTAATGGTCGAGATGGGCTGTGACCGGCTGGTTATGGCTGGCAAGGTTGAACGCCCATCGCTTGGTGATCTTCGCCCCGATGGTGATGCGCTAAAACTGCTCGGTAAGGCACTCACCAGAGGCGATGATGGTCTATTGCGGATCATCTGCGCCTATTTTGCCGAGGCTGGAATTGAGACAATCTCACCAGACAATTTCATCGCCGATCGGTCACTAAGCGGCGGGGTGATCGTTGATGATGCCAAAGTTGCCGCGTTGATTGCCCCCGACATTGAGTTGGGCATATCAGTTCTGGCTAGCCTTGGCGCCCTAGACGTTGGACAGGCCGCGATTATCCAGCAAGGGCGGGTTATTGCAATTGAGGCCGCCGAGGGCACTGACGCGATGATATCGCGGGCAGGGGACTTGCTCGATCTGGCGGCAAATTGTGCAACATTGCTGAAAATGCCTAAATCGGGACAGGATCTACGCCTTGATCGTCCAGTCTTTGGCGTCACGACCGTGACAACGGCACAAAAGGCAGGGATTGGCGCGATTGCCATTGGCGCGGAGAGTGTTTTGCTAGCCGATCCACTCGATGATATCGTAACCGCTTGCCGTGCCGCTAAAATCGCGCTTATTGGCGTTGAAACCCAACCAAAATAGCACCAAGAGGCGATATAGCATGACTGGGCCTATTTTCATTCTAGCGGGCGAACCATCTGGCGATGCTCTGGCCGCTCGTATGATGGGCGCAATTGACAGTGAATATGGCCCACAGGAATGGGTCGGTATTGGCGGTGATCAGATGCGTGATGCCGGCTTGCGCGAATGGGGCGATATGGACGCGCTATCGATCATCGGGTTTGGCGCGGCGCTAATGGCCTATCCACGATTATCCAGATTTATGAACCAATTAATCGACCAGATAATCGCTACAAAACCAAAGCTTATCCTAACAATTGATGCCAAGGGGTTTTCCCTCCGTTTGGCCGCACGGTTGAAAAAACGGATGGCAAGCGAAGGGTGGAGCGCACCGATTGTGCATACAGTTGCCCCAACAATCTGGGCATGGGGTGAATGGCGTAAACATAGGTTGAAAGGAACGCTAGACGGTCTTTTATGCCTATTTCCATTCGAGCCGGATTATTTCACACCTTTGGGCATTGATGCCAAATTCATTGGCCATCCAGAGGCGTATGACGATCGGTTGGTGCCGGTCGAATCATCGGGCAAGACCGCGAATAAGCCCAAGCATCTGGTTATCTTGCCCGGTAGTCGGCGCGGGGAGCTAACGCGGATATTACCGGCCATGCTTGGTGCTGTGGCTATGGTAAGAAAACAACAGCCCGAGATCAGCGTAACCCTGCCCACAATCGCACGGATGGAGCCGATGGTTACCGATATCTTGGCGAGGTATGGCGAGAGCAATATCGCGATCACAACGAAAAGCGATGATTTCTATCGGGCAGTTGGCAATGCGGATGCTGTTTTGGCGGCGTCTGGCACGGTTACTCTGCAAACAGCCCTAATGGGCGCCCCTGGAATAGCAACCTATATCACTAGCGCTTTATCCGCCTTTATCGGGCGTTTACTGGTGAATATGGACAAGGTGATCCTGCCCAACGCTATATTGGGACGCGAGATATATCCGCTATATTTTCAACAAAAGGCAACGCCGCACACTCTCGCAACGGGCGTTCTAGCGGTATTAAACAACCCAGAGGCAAAGCAACGGGCAATAGCCGATGCCGCACAATTGCGTGATACCATGCGCGGCGGCGGACAATTCAACAAGAATGTCACCGATGCGTTAAACCGTTATTTGGGTGAGGTCTAATAACCGATGTGCCTAGCGAGCGTTGATGTCTTTATAGCCGCGACGATCAGGGCCGATATAGAGCTGGCGAGGGCGGCCAATACGCTGGGCCGGATCCTTGATCATCTCATTCCACTGGGCAACCCATCCAACCGTCCGCGCAACAGCGAATAGAACGGTGAACATAGATGTCGGGAAACCCATCGCCTTTAGGATGATACCTGAATAGAAATCGACATTCGGATATAGCTTTTTATCAATGAAATACTGGTCCTTAAGGGCCATATCTTCGAGTTCCATCGCAAGTTCAAGCAATGGATCATCGACGCCAAGGCTCTCCAGCACTTCGTGGCAAGATGCGCGCATAACCTTGGCCCGTGGGTCAAAGTTCTTGTAAACGCGGTGGCCAAAACCAAACAGCCGGAACGGATCGTTCTTATCACGCGCCTTAGCCACATATTCAGGAATATTATCCTTATGGCCAATCTCGTTGAGCATGTTCAAAACGGCCTCATTCGCGCCGCCGTGAGCAGGTCCCCACAAAGAGGCGATACCAGCCGCAATACAGGCAAACGGATTGGCGCCAGATGAACCAGCAAGGCGCACAGTTGAGGTTGACGCATTTTGCTCGTGATCAGCGTGCAGGATGAAAATCTTATCCATAGCATCAGCCAAAACAGGATCAACAACATAATCCTCAGACGGAACAGCAAAACACATATGCAGGAAATTCTCGGCATATGAGAGTGAGTTGCGCGGATAATTGAATGGCTGACCAATTGAATATTTATAGGCCATCGCCGCCAAGGTCGGGATCTTTGCGATCAACCGGCGCGATGCAATCATTCGCTGCTGTGGATCGTGGATGTCGGTAGAATCATGGTAAAATGCAGATAGGGCGCCAACAACGCCGCACATGATCGCCATCGGGTGCGCATCTCGGCGGAACCCGCGGAAAAACGTCGATAGCTGTTCATTCACCATAGTGTGGAGGGTGATTGCATTGTCAAAAGACTCTTTTTCAGAGGCGTTCGGCAATTCACCTTCGAGTAGAAGATAAGCCAGCTCGAGAAAATCTGATTTTTCGGCTAGTTCCTCGATGCCGTATCCACGGTGCAACAACACACCTTCGTCACCATCGATATATGTAAGTCCAGACACACATGATCCAGTGGCGCCATAGCCCGGGTCAAATGTAAACATGCCTGTAGATCCATAAAGCTGCCTGATATCAATGACATCTGGGCCCAATGTTCCCTCTGCCACAGGGAGGGTTACGGACTCGCCTGTATCATTCTGAGTTAAGGTAACTGATTTTTCGGTACCGTTCTCGGCAGTCATGTTGGACCTCTTGGTAAAAAAGTTTGAACAAGCGGTTAGGAAAAAGCGAATTTGCCCCCGCTCAGAGCGACTGTTTTATAGCCGCAATCGGTCTTAATGGCAAGTTTTCTCAATACGACTGATCGTCTCATCCCGACCCAACGCAACAATCACATCAATGATTGAGGGGGATTGCTTTTCCCCGGTTACAGCGGCCCGAAGCGGGAGGCCAACATCTTTCATTTTGACGCCATTGGCTGGCATCCACTCATCCAGAAACGCCTTAAAGCTATCGATGGTCCATGGCTCTGTCGGGGCGTCTTTGGCTAGTTTCAACAGCCGTTCTTTTGCTGGTTGATCAAGCAATTGCGCGGCTTCATCGCTAATTTGGGGTGCCCCATCATGCAAAAGGAACGTCGCGGCGCTCGCAATCTCAAAATGCGTTTTGGCGCGCTCCTTTAATATGGGCATCAGGGCTAGCAACCGCGCTTCGCTCTGGTCACTAGTTGCTGTAACAAGCGGGCGGATCAGATCGAGCAGAGCAACATCATCCATCGAGCGGATATAATGCGCATTCAAATCGGTCAATTTGTCAGTGTCAAACCGGGACGGCGATTTGCCGATAGCGCTCAAATCAAACCAGTCGATCGCCTGTGCTCTTGAAATAATCTCGTCATCGCCATGGCTCCAACCAAGACGGAGCAGGTAATTGACCATCGCATCGCTCAAAAACCCTTGGTCACGATAAGCATCAACACCAAGTGCGCCATGACGTTTCGATAATTTTGCCCCATCCGCGCCATGAATAAGCGGAATATGGGCAAAGACCGGAATATCCCAGCCCATGCCCTTAAACACCATCAATTGCCGAAAGGCGTTATTGAGGTGATCATCGCCGCGAATAATGTGGGTGACGCCCATATCATGGTCATCAACAACCACCGCCAGCATATATGTCGGCGTCCCATCAGCCCGCAGGATCACCATATCATCAAGGACCCGGTGCGATACTGTTACCGCGCCCTGAACAGCATCATCAATAGTTGTAGCGCCGTCGCTAGGCATTTTCATCCGGACAACATAGCTACCGTCCCCATGGTCCCTCCGGTCACGCCATGGCGAGCGTACAGGATCACCGGTTTCTTTGGCTTTGGCGCGGATATCGGCCAATTCCTGTTCACTTAGATAACAACGATAGGCGGCGCCATTTGCCACCAATGCCTCGGCCACCTCAACATGCCGTGCGGCGCGGGTGGATTGATGCAATGCCGGTTCATCGCCCTCTAGACCAAGCCAACCAAGCCCATCATGAATGGCCTCTACCGCCTCGGGTGTGGACCGCTTGATATCGGTGTCCTCAATGCGCAACAGGTATTTGCCACCATGATGCCGCGCAAAAAGCCAGTTAAACAAAGCCGTGCGGGCGCCGCCAATATGCAGATAGCCAGTCGGAGAGGGGGCAAATCGGGTAACAACCTTCATGGTTCGTTAAACCTTTGTCATTATGATAGGGCCTGAAGCGCCGCATTCTACCCAATGCTCGCCGCCAAAGCGAGAGGAAACCTCCATGGTCAGTGCGGAACGCCGCATTTTATTGAATGTTACGGCCATGGTGATAGGGGTCCTTATTGGCGGCGCGCTTGACGGATTGTCATTTGGCGGAAATCGCCACCTCAATTTGATTTTGCCTTTGGTTGGATTATTGCTTTGTGGGTTTGTCGCGGCGGTCTTGATCAGACGGCATTTTGGCCAGCATCTGTCAATTGTCATTGTTCTTGTAGCACTGTGTCTGGGCTGGTTGTCGATCGCCATACAATCCGCGCAAAACCCAAAATCACCGCTGATCCAGCCCTATGAAGGGGTGATATCAGGCACGATCATGGCGATTGACGGCCACGCTGAACATCGCTCTCGGCTATGGATAAAGCTAGCCCGCGTTGGATTAGATAACGCATCATCCGACATCGGGCAGGGGGCTATTTCACGGGCACTATTAGGCAAGATGGTACGGCTATCTGTTACGGACACGCTGGATGCGGGCAGTGTGGGACGAACGGTAACGGTTAAAGCGCGGTTATTTCCACCGCAAAAACCACTATTCCCCGGCGCCATTGATTATGGGCACCAAACGCGGCTAAAGGGTATAATTGCCGGTGGTTATGCCCTTGCACCGGTCGCCATTGAGGCTAATGACCAGCATCACACGAATGCATTAACGATCGCCGCGCGGATGACCCGCTACCGCTATGATATGTCGGCATGGCTGGTTGCCAGAATGGGAAGCCCTGAAGGCGGGATTGCGGCGGCGTTATTGGTTGGTGATCGACGGCATATTCCAGATGCAACATACGAGCAATTCCGGCGTTCGGGTCTCGCTCATTTACTGGCTATCTCAGGGCTCCATATGGGGTTGGTCTGTTTTGGTGTGATCGCCTTTTTGCGCTTTGGCTTTGCACTGCGGCCATCCCTTGCCAGCCACTATCCGATGCACAAGATATGTAGCCTCTTGGGAATCACTGTGGCGTTGGCCTATGTGCTGATATCCGGCGGTGCTATTAGCGCGGTGCGGGCGTTTTTGATGGCGTCATTAGTGGTCGCGGCGGTGCTGATCGACCGCTTTGCCATCACCATTCGCAATGTATCAATCGCAGCAATGGCTATTTTGCTGGTCAATCCGGGCGCTCTGTTTTCCGCCGGATTCCAACTCTCTTTCGCCGCAACAACCATTCTTGTTCTTCGGTATGAGCGCCGACGCGGACCACGCACGCTTGGTTATATCTCACCGTTCATTGGCTATATCTGGGCACTTTTTGTGATGTCGTGTCTCGCCGCATTTGCCACTGCCCCTTTCGCCGCCCAGCATTTTGGTAGTTTTACCATGTGGGGGATTGCGGCAAATATCTTGGCCATTCCGCTAACGGGGTTTTGGATTATGCCCGCCGGATTAGCGGTGATGACAATCAAACCGTTCTCCCCGGACCTTGCCGCGATGGCGGCGTCATTCATGCTGGTTGGACTAGAATTTCTGGTTACCATGACCGCGTGGTTTGCCGCATTGCGCTATGCCGGTGTGCGCGTTATTCCGCCCGGCTATCACCTAATCGGGTTCGGTCTTGTTGGTTGGTTATTGATCGTTTTGCAACCAATCGCCAATCGTCAGCGCATCATCGGCGGCGTTATGATTGTTATGTCTATCGGGTTATGGCTAGCCCGCACACCCCCAGACATTGCAGTTCTCGCCCGCGATAGGCCGCCGGTTGTGATGATTGCGAGTGACCATGACAATGCCACTATTGTGGCGCGTTACGAGTGGCAAACGCGTTTGTCGGGATATTTCACCAATGGCAGTGCGATGATGCTGGGGCAAGATATCGCGGATAATAAAACCAGCGTGATCTTTTCGACAAAACGAGGCCCGCCACAGATATACCTCGACCGAAATAAAAACAGTTTCGCAATTGCCCGACATCGGCGCGCGTTAAGCGCCATATGCCGCCTTGATGTGCATTATGTTGTCAGCTTTGATAGCCCAAAATATCCGTGTCGTTCGGGCGCGGTCATACTTTCTGTAGATAAACTGCAAGGGGAGAACCATCTGATATGGTTTCACCCAAGCGGTGGCTGGACAATCAAATCAACCGATTAGACCGATTTAGTAATTGCGAATTAGCCCAGCTAGCTTTCCTTGAACCTCAACCGCGTTGGATTCAAAATACCGTGTTTCATAGCGCGGATTAGCGGCCTCTAGGCCAATGCGACCAGGCTCTTTCAATAAAGTCTTGAGCGTTGCCTCTTGTTTATGGATCAACGCCACAACGATGTCGCCGTGATTAGCCGTATTCGCGCGTTCGATCACAACAGTATCGCCGTCAAGAATGCCAGCCTCAACCATTGAGTCACCAACAATCTCTAGGGCAAAATGTTCACCAGCGCCAATCATGCTCGCGGGCACATCTAAATGCGTGCTCGGATCACTCAACGCCTCAATCGGCGTACCCGCGGCGATACGGCCCAGCAATGGAAGGCTTACCGCCTCGACAGCGGCGACAACAGCCTGACCAATAGGTGAGGGCGCGCCAGCAGGGCGGAGAACTTCAATGGCCCGTGCACGGTTCGCCAAACGCCGGATATAGCCGCGTTCCTCAAGCCCAGACACCAATCGGTGAATGCCAGATTTAGACGCAAGCCCCAGCGCATCACGCATTTCATCAAACGACGGTGGCACGTCATTTTCCTCGGCATGATTGACCAAAAAGTCCAAAAGTTCATTCTGTTTACGGGTCAGCATAGCAGCCTCCAGCTATTTGTTCGTGTATTGTTCTATCATTGTTCTTTTGTAATTGCAATAACCAGAACAAATCTGCTGGATTAGCGAAACAAAGGACGATCAAACAGTCTTTGGGGACCGGCTAGAGCCCATCTGGAAACAATAGCAACGACAAGGGATCACCAGCCGTGCGGGCGGGGTCAAATGGCGGGCGGATGGCTAGTGCATCGGCATTCGCTAAAACCGATATCATCGAGCTATCCTGTTTCGGTGCAGGACTGATAAGCGGCACATCATTATCGCGGTAGGTGAGGCGAACCCTCAGGTAATCCTCGCGTTGATCATTTGCTGGCAGGTCGCAATCAAGCACCCCTTGGATCGGCTCTGGCACTATGTCCCTGCCGCTAAGTTTGGCAATCGCCGGGCGCAGAAATACCAAGGCACAAACAGCACTGGAAACGGGATTTCCCGGCAGGCCGATCAATGGGATATCATCTACCGCACCAGAAATAAGCGGTTTGCCGGGGCGCATCGCAATTTTCCAAAAATCAATATTTTGGGCAAGGTCACCGGCAATATGGTCATGCACCCCAACCGAAGCACCGCCTGTGGTCACTATCATATCCAATTGCATCGTGGTGGCCCGAACCGCCTCTAGCAACGCCCCCGGCCGATCCGCGGCAATACCAAGATCAACAGGTTCGCCCCCACAAGCGGTAACAAAGGCGGTCAAATAGGCCGCATTAGACGAGATGACTTGCCCCAGAGCAGGCGTTTCACCGGGCAAAACCAACTCATCACCGGTTGATAGAATCCCGATGCGCGGCTTTTTATGGACGTCCACGCTCGTATGTCCGGTGGCAAGGGCGATGGCCATTACTCTGGCATTTATCTTTGTACCGGCCTCTGCAACGATCGCGCCTTTGGTCGTATCCAAACCGGCAGGGCGGATGAATTTGCCTTTGCTTGCCGGCTCATTGATCGTAATGACAGCCCCATCAGCCTCAGCCTCGGCGTCAACGTCTTCTTGGAGAATGATGCTATCGACATCTGGTGGGACAATCGCGCCGGTAAAAATACGGACTGTTTCGCCGCTATTGACCGATTTGACAAACGGATGCCCAGCCGCAGATTCGCCAATGCGGGTTAGTTTCGTCCCAATGGCCACACAATCAGAACTGCGCACACCATAGCCGTCCATTGATGATACCGGCTCTGGTGGCAAATCTAATTGCGAGATTAGATCATTCGCCAGAACGCGGCCGATCGCCTCATTAAGCTGGATAGTCTCACTGGAACCGGCGGTTAATGGTGCGGTAATGCGCGCCAATGCCTCGGCAACCGGCAATAGCGGTTGTTTGACAGGTCTGCCATCACTAGGAGGCATTAAAATCACCTGATTTGCCGCCGGATTTATGGGTTAGCCGGATCGCGCCAATAACCATCCCGCGATCGACCGCCTTGCACATATCATAGATAGTCAAAGCCGCCACTGACACCGCGGTCATAGCTTCCATCTCAATGCCGGTGCGCCCACTAACAGAACATTCGGCCGATATCTGGATACCCGGTAAATCACGATCAATCGCAAATTCAACCGCAACATGATCCAGTCCCAGCGGATGACAAAGCGGGATCAAATGGCCGGTTTGTTTAGCCCCCATAATGCCCGCTAGCCGCGCCACAGATAGAACATCACCCTTTTTGGCGTCACCGCTTTCGATCATCGCCAGTGTTTCTTTTGACATCGTTATACTACCTGCGGCCACCGCGCGGCGGGCGGTAACAGGCTTGTCGCCCACATTGACCATATGGGCTTTGCCGTCTTTGTCAAAATGGGTGAACTTGCTCATGCATAGCCTCATAATTACTGGTTAGGCGGTTGTTCACACTATGCCGCCACGGGATCGGCAAGTATGGCGGCGGTTGCACCGGCAACATCATCAGCGCGCATTAAAGATTCGCCAATAAGAAAACACCGCGCCCCAGAATGGGCCATCCGCGCCAAATCGGCAGGAGAAAATAACCCGCTCTCGGCAACGGCAATCCGGTCTTTAGGCAAAAGTGGCAACATCGCCGCGCCTACATCCAATGATATTTCCATCGATTTTAGATTGCGGTTGTTAATCCCCATCAAAGGCGATGATAGTTTGCACGCACGTTCCAACTCGCTGGCATCATGCACCTCGATGAGGACATCCATGCCAAATTCATGCGCACATGCCTCTAGATCCAAAGCCAATTGGTCATCAAGGGCCGCCATGATCAACAGAATACAATCGGCGCCAAGCGCGCGGGCCTCGGCAATCTGGATCGGGTCTACCATGAAATCTTTACGCAAACAGGGCAGGGACACCGCATTACGCGCCGCCACCAGATATTGCGGATCACCCTGAAACCATTTCCTGTCGGTCAATACAGACAAACAGGTTGCGCCGCCCTGTTCATATGAGGCGGCAAGGCTGGCCGGATCAAAATCAGGCCGGATCAGACCCTTTGACGGTGAGGCTTTTTTCAATTCGGCGATAAGGCCATAGCCAGACGCGCTCGCGGTTGCCAACGCATTGGTAAAACCGCGCACGGGCGATGCCGCCTTTGCTTCATTGCTTAGATCGGCAAAGCTGTATTGCTGTTTGATTGCGGCAACTTCATCGTGCTTTTCGTCAATAATTTTGGCAAGAACGTCACTCATCAAACAGGCTCACTATTGGTTATGCGGACTAGATTATCTAGTGCGGCAAGGGCATTGCCGCTATCAATTGAGGCAACCGCCATGGCGGCACCGGCGTTCAAATCTTTGGCGTGACCACCGGCGGTCAATGCCGCGGCAGAGTTAAATACCACAATATCGCGATAAGGTCCCATTTTGCCGGCAAGCAAGTCACGCAAATGGCCGGCGTTTTCCTCGGGTGTTCCGCCGCGCAATTGATCCAGAGTGGTAATCGGCAAGCCCAGATCCTCAGGCGAGATGGTAAATTCTTTAATGTCGCCATTCGATAACGATGTAACATGCGTCGGGCCGGTTGTTGTCACCTCATCAAGCCCATCAGATCCATGCACAACCCATGCATGGGTTGTCCCCAATTGACCCAAGGCATGGGCAAATGGCGTACAGTAATTGGCGTCAAACACACCAACCATTATCCGCTTTACCAATGCCGGATTAGCTAGCGGGCCAAGCAGATTAAAGATTGTGCGCACGCCCAAATCAGCCCGTACAGGGCCTACATGACGCATTGCCGAGTGATGCCGCGGTGCCATTAGGAAACAGACATTGGCCTCGGCAAGCGCCTGTTTCACCAAATCCATATCGCAATCAAGATTGATCCCCAAACAGGATAGGACATCAGCCGCGCCACTTTTGGACGACACCGCCTTGTTACCATGCTTGGCCACAGGGATACCGGCGCCCGCCACCACAAAGGCGCTAGCGGTTGAAATATTATAGGTGCCAATGCCATCGCCGCCCGTGCCAACAATATCCATTGCCGCGTCGGGGGCAGGGATAACCAACGCCTTGTCACGCATTACCGCGGCGGCGGCGGCGATATCCTCAACCCGTTCACCACGAATTTTGAGCGCGACCAAAAACGCTGCCATCTGGATCTGGCTAACCTCGCCATTCATAATCGCATTAAACGTCGCGCGAACACTGTCAGCGTCCGGCATCGCGCCGTCAATCAAACCGCTAAGGGTAGATTTCATTACATCGCTCATGGGTGAAATTGTCTCATTATGTCTTGTTAGATCAAAAGATCGGCGGGATAAGCATCAGGGTGGGAGTATAGAAACCCTATGGGGTCTTGGCAAGGATCCCACCGAATACACCACCGGGGAAGTAACCGAGGAAGTAACCGGGGAAATAACCAGGGCAACTTGCAGAAACAGGGGCCAGCGATCATCTATGGAACCGAAATTTATCGTGCATGTGGCAATCATCGCAAAACCGCTATTGAAATTTTATCAACAGATAGAAAATCCTACCTAATTTAGAAACCCCACTTGCCGCCGACTCATTTTAGCGTCACACTCTGGGCATCGTCGATTTAACGATCAACTTGCGGGCGATTCATAAATACAGCTAAAGCGCACAATTCAATCACACATCCATTCAACCGGTGGTGAGGCGTTTTAGCTCTCAACCACGGTGTTTTGCCGTGCCTATTTTGGGGTGACCGCCCGTAAACGGTTGGGCCAATTGATTTCAGCTTGTGCGCCCGACATTCCGTCAAAGCACTAAAGAGGACTTAAAATGACCAATACATACACCCACCCAGAAACTCTGGCACTCCATGCAGGCTTTCGCGCCGATCCGGCGACAAACGCGGTTGCCGTGCCGATTTACCAAACAACCGCTTTTCAATTCAGCTCAACCGAACATGCGTCAAACCTGTTTGGCCTTGCCGAGCTCGGCAATATCTACACGCGGATTATGAACCCAACGACGGATGTGTTGGAAAAAAGGATTGCGGCGCTAGAGGGCGGTGTTGCGGCTCTGGCGGTTGCATCTGGCCAAGCCGCCTCAGCGCTGGCGATACAAAATCTGGCAAGGGTAGGCGACAATATAGTGGCATCAACCGATCTTTATGGCGGAACGTGGAATCTATTTAAAAATACGCTGGCCGATCAGGGCATCGAAGTGCGGTTTGTTAATCCAGCCGATCCGGAAAATTTCGCGCGCGCCAGTGATGAACGCACCAGAGCCTATTATGGCGAGGTTCTGCCCAATCCAAAATTAGAAGCATTCCCGATTGCCGAAGTGGCCAAGATTGGCCGGGAAAGGGGCATACCGCTAATCGCTGATAACACAGCAGCCCCATTATTGGCGCGTCCATTCAATCATGGCGCGGCAATAATCGTTCATTCACTGACCAAATATATTGGTGGTCATGGTACATCAATTGGCGGGGTCATAATTGATGGTGGTAATTTTGAATGGGACAAATTCAAGGACCAGCAACCCGCCCTTAACACACCTGACTCCTCCTATCATGGCGCTGTTTGGGCGGAGGCTGCAAAACCGCTGGGCCCAATTGCCTATATATTAAAGGCGCGGGTGACATTGCTCCGTGATTTGGGCCCAGCGATTAGTCCGACAAACGCCTTTCAAATCATTCAGGGCCTAGAAACCCTACCGCTACGGATTCAAAAGCACGTTCAAAATGCGGGCTTAGTCGCTGAATTTCTTGAAAAACATGAGGCGGTTGAGCGGGTGATATATCCCGGCCTGCAATCGGCCCAAAGCGGTGAACGGGCCAAAAAATACCTAACCGGCGGCTATGGTGGATTGGTCGGGTTTGAGTTAAAGGGCGGGCGCGAAGCCGGTCAGAAGTTCATCGATGCGCTACAGCTATTCTATCATGTCGCAAATATCGGTGACGCGCGTTCCCTGGCCATCCATCCGGCATCAACCACCCATTCACAGCTTACCGGTGAGGATCAATTATTGAGCGGGGTGACGCCGGGCTATGTGCGGCTATCGGTGGGCCTAGAGCATTCATCCGATATCATCGCAGATCTGGACCAGGCGTTATCGTCCATATAGGCCGCGATAACGAGGCAAACAAACTAGGGATGAAGTTGATCGGGAAACCGTTCATCGAGGCGCAGTATTTGGGTTTCCAGCTGCGCCAATTCCTCTTTTGAGGGAACTTGATGCCCACAGACTTTGAGGAAATTAGCCAAAATCCTATAGCCAGCCACCGATGCTATTGATTCAGGGTGAAACTGAACGCCGTGCAATTCTGCATCAACATGCGAAATGCCCATGATCGCACCGGCAGAGGTACGCGCGGTCACGGTCAATTCATCTGGCAACCCTTCGTCCTCGACAACCAGTGAATGGTATCGCGTGACCGGAAAACTGTCTGGGCAGGTAGTAAATATATTGCTCATCACTGCATTTGAATGGCTACACTCAACCATCGATAATTTGCCATGAACCGGCGGGTCGACCCGTTTTATCGTGCCACCAAAAGCCACAGCGAGCGCCTGATGACCAAGGCAAACACCCAAAAGCGGGGTGACGCCCTTGGCTTTTTTGATCAAATCTAGACAAATACCGGCATCTTCTGGCTTGCCCGGTCCGGGTGATAAAATGATCCCTTGCGGGTTTGCCGCCAAAACATCTTCTGCCGAACAGCTATCATTACGGCGGATTTCAACCTCAGCCCCCAGATCAGACAGAAAATGCCAGAGGTTCCATGTGAAGCTGTCATAATTATCGATCAATATGAACATCGGGTGATACCGCTTTGATTGGTGCTAGTGAATTGGGCTATGCAAGCATAACACAAGTAAGACGTGCTTATAGCAGGATGATTGGGGCAAGTCCAAGACACGGGCAGGGGTTTTTTATGAAAACCGTGTGCGTAGTTGGTTTGGCGGGTTAAACTGTCCAATGCGGGAATATCGGAGGGAAGTGATGAAATTACCCCTAAATATATACGGTAAAATAATACCGCAAATATAACCTACTGTTTTTATGCAAATATTATAAATATTTTGAAAATAATTCGTTTGACGGATGGCATTCGCCTGCCTATAACCCACCCACAGAGGCGTTTGGCGGTTTCCCGCTTTAGGCCATTCATTTAACTGGAGATTGTAACATGCCTTTGCCAAGGACCTATGTCGCAACGCCGAAAGACATCGAAAAGAAATGGTTCGTTGTCGATGCAGAAGATCTAGTGCTNGGTCGCCTAGCCTCTCTTCTTGCAATGCGTCTGCGTGGCAAACACAAGCCAACNTATACCCCAAACATGGATTGCGGTGATCACGTCATCGTCGTCAATGCGGAAAAAGTCAAATTGACTGGTAACAAGCGTAGTGCCAAGACCTATTACTGGCACACTGGTTATCCGGGCGGTATTAAAGAGCGCACAGCTGATAAGATCCTTGACGGTCGTTTCCCAACACGGGTGATCGAAAAGGCAGTTGAGCGGATGATCCCACGTGGTCCTCTTGGCCGTAATGCTATGCGTAACCTGCATGTTTATGCCGGCCCAGCGCATCCCCATGAAGCACAACAACCAGTCGCGCTGGATATTGCCAGCATGAACGATAAGAANAAGAGGTAGTTATGGCTGACGAAAATCAAACCGAAACTCCTGAAGTAGCGGCCGAGGCCACTCCTGAAGTTACCGGCATGGCAGCACTTGGTGCGCTTAACGAAACCGCTGAAAACGGTGTCACTGCAGAGGCCCCTGCGGCACCTGCCGAGCCAAAGATTGATAGTCTTGGCCGTTCGTATGCAACTGGTCGCCGTAAAGACGCCGCCGCCCGTGTTTGGGTAAAGCGTGGCACAGGTCAGATGAAAATCAATGGCAAGAATGTCACTGAATATTTTGCCCGTCCGGTTCTGCAGATGATCTTGGCCCAGCCATTTGAAACCACAGAGCGCGTTGGTGAATTTGACGTGATTGCGACTGTTAAAGGTGGTGGCCTTTCTGGTCAGGCCGGTGCAGTGCGCCACGGTATCTCAAGAGCCCTAACATATTTCGAGCCGGGCCTACGCCCAGCCCTGAAAGCTGGCGGCTTCCTAACACGTGACTCACGCGCAGTTGAGCGGAAGAAGTACGGTAAGGCGAAAGCCCGTAAGAGCTTCCAGTTCTCAAAGCGATAAACTGCTTGTTTCAAAACAAACAAACAAAGGGTTGCGTATTTCGCAGCCCTTTTTTGTTGCCATTTTATAAACAACGTTGGCGCATCCCATGCGGTTTTGGCTTGTAAACAAAAGTTTATGAGTGACTAGATGGCGTTTATGAAAGGTAGTGCGAAAATGTATTTACCAGACCATTTTAGAGAAACTGATTTAGCGGAAATTAGGCTGATAGCAGAGCGTTACCCTCTCGCTACCTGTGTGGCGCATGCCCAGGATGAATTTGAATTGAATCACCTGCCCATGATTTGGCGTGACGATGTTCTAATTGGCCACATTGCCCTGGCAAATCAGATGCACACTAAATTGGAAAACGGATGCAAGGCGGCTTTTGTATTCTGCGCAGAGGATTCCTACGTGTCTCCCAATTGGTATCCAACAAAAGCGGAGCATCAAAAACACGTTCCCACTTGGAATTATCAAGTCGTGCATTTGCACGGAGAGCTATTTTTCAGCCATAACACTAAAGATAAAATTGCGGCGGTGGGTGTGCTTACAAAACTGCATGAGGAACGCGTAAATGGCGCCGGTGCTTGGAAAATGCGTGATGCTCCCAAAGACTTCATGGAAGCGATGCTAGACAATATTGTTGCCATAGAATTTAAAATTAGACGCATCGATGCAAAATCCAAGTTAAGCCAAAATAGGCAAGAAATTGATTATAGTGCCGTTATCGAGAAGATGCGTGAACACGATCTAACAGGCATCACAGCCCGTATGCAAAAGATCGCAAGCGACTAGCGCATAGTTAAAAATGCCTAATGGATATGCGCCAGAAACCATTGTCTGGGGATGATTTACAAATTATCAAACACCTGTGAACCCTGACGTTGGTTTTGTTTCACCTTCGTCTGATGTATAATCCGCATGGCCACGCCATCCGGTCGGGCGTTTCTTAACTGGTTCTAGGGTGCGGCTATGTTGACCACCATTTTTGCGATGGACACAATTGGCCTGATGACATTTATCGGGGCGACTATTGTACTTTGTCTCACCCCCGGTTCTGACATGATGTTTATCATCGCATCTGGCATTTCTGGCGGTGCGCGGGCGGCTTTGATGGCGGTTAGCGGTATAATCGTCGGGGTTATGACTCATATAATCATCGCGGCGGCCGGATTGACGCTATTGATCATCGCCTATCCCGCCATCCTCACGATTGTTCAATATATTGGCGCTAGCTATCTGCTTTGGCTCGCCTTTACCAGTTGGAGCGCAAGCGCCGCGCCAGATCAACGCCGTGGTCGGGCGCAATCATGGCCAGCCTTTAGGCGTGGGTTTCTGACCAATATTCTCAATCCAAAAGTATCGCTATTCATCCTTGCGTTATTGCCGCAATTCACCGATCCATCAATTGGTCCAGTCTGGCACCAGATTTTGTTTTTGGGCTTTATCATGTGTGTTATCGGCTTTGTATTGGATGGGGTAATCGGTGTTTTCGCTGGTATCTTGGCGGACCAACTGGCGCAATATCAATTGCATCTAAACCGTCTGGCCGCCTTGGTGTTTTTTGGTGTGGCGGTAAAGCTCATCATTCCAAATTAAGAGGATTACATGATTTATCTACTAGTCGCGCTGCCCGCCGAATTGCCTGACACCTCCCGCCTTGGTCCTCATTTTACAGTGATCTTTACTGGCGTTGGCAAGGTTAACGCGGCCTTTCATGCTATGCAGGCGGCATCACAAGCCGATTGTGAGCTGATCATCAATTATGGAACCGCCGGAACGCTTACCGCATCGCTTGCAGGACAATTTCTGCGGGTATCAAAAATTTTCCAGCGCGATATGGATGGCAGACCCTTGGCCGAGTTGGGCGTGACGCCATTTGAGGAGGGCGCGCTTGCCGGTGCTATTGATCTTGGTTGCGACGGCGTAACCCTCAGTACCGGCGATAATTTCGTGCGCGAGGCCCCGGCAGTTGCCAGTGACATCGTTGATATGGAGGCCTATGCCATTGCCAAGATTTGCGCACGGCTAGCGATACCCTTTGAATGCTATAAATATGTGACCGATCTTGCCGACGAGAACGCTACGGCAAATTGGCGGGACAATGTGGCTTTGGGCGCAGAAGAGATTATCGCGCACCTGACCAGCTCGGCCTAGGGCTCTAATCCATCGTTGACAAATTATCGATAAATTGTAAACGTTTTCGCTATCGCATATTAAGCAATGAAGCGGATTGTAAAATGACATCGATGACAGCGCAAAAGCAGGGTGGCTGGCAATTTTGGGTTGATCGTGGGGGCACTTTTACCGACATCGTGGGCCGAGAGCCAACTGGTGTACTGCACACCCATAAATTGCTATCGGAAAATCCTGAAGCCTATGAAGACGCGGCCTTGCAAGGTATTCGCGACATTCTGGGGCTTAACGACGGCGATCCCATCCCAGCATCATCAATAGACGCGGTGAAAATGGGTACCACCGTTGCGACAAACGCCCTTTTGGAACGCAAAGGCGATCGCACTCTATTGGTCGTAACAAAGGGATTTCGAGACCAAATTAGGATCGCCTATCAGGCACGGCCGCGTTTGTTTGAAATGAATATCGTCTTGCCGGAAATGCTATATGAGCGCGTGGAAGAAGTCATTGAGCGGGTGGACGCTAATGACGTTGTGCTAACGCCGCTCGATGAGGATGATATCAAGCAAAAGCTACAGCGCGCATATGATGATGGTATCCGGTCGATTGCGATCGTGCTAATGCATGGCTACCGCGTAACCGACCATGAAAAGCGGTTGGCCGAAATGGCGGCGGAAATTGGCTTTACCCAGATTTCAACAAGCCATGAGACCAGCTCGATGATTAAATTCGTTGGGCGCGGGGATACCACTGTTGCCGATGCGTATCTGTCACCGATCCTGCGGCGTTATATTGACCGTATTGCCGGTGCATTGGGCGATGTAAAGCTCCAGCTAATGCAGTCCAATGGCGGCTTGACCAGTGCCGCGTTGTTTCAAGGCAAGGATGCGATCCTATCGGGTCCGGCTGGCGGTATTGTGGGCGCGGTCAAAACCGCCAAGCAAGCTGGCTTTGACAAGGTTATTACCTTTGATATGGGCGGCACCTCTACCGATGTTGCGCATTATGACAATGCCTATGAACGGGTTTTCGAAACGGTTGTTGCCGGTGTGCGGATGCATGCACCGATGTTGCTCATTCACACGGTGGCGGCGGGAGGTGGATCACTTTGCCAGTTTGACGGTGCACGGTTCCGCGTTGGACCAGAGAGCGCCGGCGCCAATCCCGGGCCAGCCTGTTATCGCCGCGGTGGACCGCTGGCGGTTACCGATTGCAATGTGATGCTGGGCAAATTACAGCCCGATTTTTTTCCATCCGTATTTGGTCCCAATCAAGACCAGCCGCTAGACGCCGATGCGGTGCGAGAAAAATTCAGGATCTTGGCAAAGGAAATAGAACAGAGCACTGGTGTTGCCCGTAGTAGTGAAGAGATTGCCGACGGATTTTTGCGCATTGCAGTGGAAAACATGGCCAATGCAATCAAGAAAATATCGGTCCAGCGTGGCTATGACGTTACCGATTATGCGCTGCAATGCTTTGGCGGAGCAGGGGGGCAGCATGCCTGTTTGATTGCCGATGTATTGGGCATGAAGACCGTCCTCGTGCATCCGTTTGCCGGTGTTCTATCGGCCTATGGCATGGGTCTGGCCGATGTGCGGGCCCTTCGTGAACGCACGTTAGAGGCGGGTCTTGACGAGGCGCTGATACCCCGAATGGAGAGCGAGCTTGATGCGCTTGCTGAACATGCCGAGGCAGAGGTGCTAGGCCAAGACATTACCGCTGACCGGATGGAAACCAAACGCTATGTGCATTTGCGCTATGATGGCTCTGACACTGCGCTAGAAGTGCCCTATGGCCCGATTGACCAGATGGAAGCAGCCTATGAGGCGGCATACCGTGCCCGCTTTGGCTTTGTCATGCCCGGCAAGAATGTTATCGCCGCCACCGTGTCGGTTGAGGCCATTGGCCATACGTTTGATTTAGAAAACCTGCCGGTTGATCATGGCGACGACGATTGTGCGCCAATTTCGGTCATAAAAGCCTATATGGGCGGCGAATTTGTTGACGCGCCGGCCTATCACCGTGATGCGATATCTGCGGGCACTAAAATCAGTGGGCCTGCGCTCATTATAGAGGCCACGGGCACAACCATCGTTGAACCGGGGTGGCAGGCCGAGATGACCGAGATAGGTAATCTTGTTCTACGCCGTGTTGTGGCACTCGGCGCCCGCCATGCCATCGGTACGACCTGTGATCCGGTGATGCTAGAGGTGTTTAATAATCTGTTCATGTCGATTGCCGAACAGATGGGATACAC
>JGI26088J50261_1000341_pt1 | contig 28084 bp, 32 predicted proteins | sample SaaInl1SG_22_DNA_FD_50261 | JGI IMG/M metagenome (IMG submission 50261)
GTGACAGCGACGCCTTTTGCCTTCAGCCCCTGGCTTGTCGACCAGATGGAGCAATGGGGCGACACCTACGGTTTCGAGACATCCGTTCGGTGAAAATTCTGGAATGAGCGAGACGCCGTAGGTCCACGCTGTCCCTGGTAGCGACTGCCGTACTTGTCCGAACCATAGGGGTGTTCAGCGGGGGAGCTGAGGCGGAAGAAACACAGCTGCCCAATCTTCATGCCAGGCCACAGCGTGATCGGGAGCGTGGCAACGTTGCTCAACTCGAGTGTCACGTGCCCGGAAAAGCCTGGGTCAATAAAACCGGCAGTCGAGTGGGTGAGCAGTCCCAGACGACCCAGGGAGCTCTTTCCCTCCAGGCGGGCGGCAACATCATCGGGCAACGTCACGACTTCAAATGTGGCTCCGAGGACGAACTCTCCCGGGTGCAAGACAAAAGGTTCTGTTGCATCGACCTCGACCAGTCGGGTGAGATCAGGCTGATCGAGCGCTGGATCAATGTGCTGGTACTTGTGGTTATCAAATAGCCGAAAAAAACGGTCCAAACGCACGTCTACGCTGGAGGGCTGCACCATCCCCAGGTCGAGCGGGTCCAAACCAACCCGACCAGATTCAAGCTCACTACGAATATCGCGGTCTGAAAGAAGCACGGAACCAGACTAGTAGACTCATCAACCAGCCTGAGAGACGGCATCGCGAGTGTAGTTCAATGGCAGAACTTCAGCTTCCCAAGCTGATAGCGCGGGTTCGATTCCCGTCACTCGCTCTCAGATGAGGCGGTTGGACCCGCGGTCCTCACCAAGGAATCGCGCGACATGTTCGTCGACAATGATGTCCGAGGGTGACAGCGGTCTCTTCAGGTAGAGCCCATCCAGGCTGGTGAGACGACTGAAGGCCACATACGTTTGCCCCGGCGCAAAAGCCCTGGGGCCCAAATCAATCACGGCCGCGTCGAGCGTCTTGCCCTGAGCTTTGTGAATCGTGACGGCCCACGCAAGACGCAGGGGAAATTGCGTGAATTCCGCCACCACGTCCTGAGTCAAGGTTTTCGTCGACGCCTGATATTCGTACTTGACCTTCTCCCACGTCACCGGCTCGACGAGGACGCTTTCGCCATCCACATCAACCAAAACGGTGTCTGTGATCTTCACTACGGTTCCGATTGTTCCGTTCACAAAACGTGGACCGTCGATTCCGCCGGTGTCATTGCGCAAGAACATGACGCGGGCTCCGGGCTTCAACACCAACTCCTCGTCGGCTGGATAGGAGCTCGTGGACCCGAAGTCGCCCTCGATTGCTGCCTGAGCGATTTTTCCCTTCCCCGACAATCGGTCCAGGGCAAGGCTGTTGATCTTGGTCACCGCGGCATTTGTGGTGGCCAATGTGATGAGCTCAGGATCCTCTGGGGTGCGCATTCCATGTTCATTGAGCATGCGTCCCATATCCGGTTCCATCCGGCCCTCCCGTAACGCATTGAGGACAGCTCGAAACTCGGAGTCGGCTTGCCGGTGAATGGTGTCGAGTTCGTGAATGTCCATCTCTGTTTCTCGCCATACGGCAGCATCAAAAAACCAGGGCGAGCGATAGTGGTCCTGGTAGTACGCCTTTTCTGCCTGACCAGACACGACAGGGGACAACTGATAGGGATCACCAAACATGATCAGCTGAACCCCACCGAAGGGGGTGTTTTTGCGACGCTTGGCTTGTCGAAGCCTGCGGTCCATGGCGTCGAGGACATCGGCAGACACCATCGAAATCTCATCGACCACNAGAGCATCGAGGTTGGCCAGTACCGCGAGGGATTCNTTAGGGATAAAACCGAGTTCGCGAGCACCNATGATGCCGATCGGNAGTCGCATGAGCGAGTGAATCGTTTGTCCACCGACNGCAAGCGCTGCAACGCCTGTGGGAGCNCACACCGCGACAACTTTCGCGCTCTGGGCNACGAAGGCTTGGAGAAGNGTNGATTTACCCGTCCCAGCCCGCCCAGTGACGAAAAGATGGTCGGTGGTGTTCTCCATCTGATCAAGAACGCGCGCTTGTTCGTCGCTCAACGTCACGTNAGTCACCGAACACTCCTCATTAGCGNGACCCGAAACCCACCTGGCCAACCAACCTAGGATGGCATCTATGTGGCCAATCGTGCGGAGGTTTGGACTTCTTGCCGTGGGAGTCGTGGCCCTGTGGCTCGGGAGCGTCCTGGTTCTCAATCTGACGGTCTATTCAGCAACCGGGTTCGTATCGAGCTATCTGTCGGCCCTGGAATCTCGTGACTACGGCGTCGCCGCAGCGAAAGCAGGCATCGCACGCGCTCCTCAGATTGTGCCCAGTGCCTCACAGGCGCTGGAAAACCCTCGCATTGTCGGCACAGCGTCCCTGCCCACGGGAGAGCTCGTCATCCGCGCGGACTATGAACTGGGGGGCGCGACGGAGTCGACCGTGTTCGTGGTCGCACCTGGTGACCCTGTGCTGTGGTTTTTTGATACCTGGCGATTCCAGACCCAACCGCTGGCAACGCTGCAGTTTGTGGTCATTGGTGACCAGAGAGTCACCGTGAACGGTACGGAGCTATCCGTCGACAGCTTGGGAGTTCCCCCGCGCACGTCGGTCTTTGTTCCCGGCCTGTACACGTCCTCCCTCGAGACAGAGTGGGTAAGTGCAGAGCCCGCCACAACGGCACTGACGGAGGTCGGTTCGACGGGCCGGGCACGGTTGACTGTGACTCCTACGAGCCAACTCCTGGAAACCACCACGGGTGCGCTTGAGGCCTACCTTGATGGCTGTGTCGCTCAAGGGGTCCTGCAGCCGGCTGAGTGCCCGTTTGGGGTGTCGATCAGTGACCGGGTTCTGGGTGAACCGCAGTGGTCAATTCTGGACTACCCCGCGGTGGAGCTGAGGCTCTCAGCGGATCGGGCCAGCTGGACCATGGTCGCCTCAGAAGGCGTGGCAGAGGTGAGCGTGCAGGTCCAGTCGCTCTTTGATGGAAGCATCACCGAGTTTCGCTCCACCGAGGAATTCGATGTAGTGGGCATTGTGCGCGGCACAACAACCGATCAACCCGTTCTCAACCTCTATTGAGGCGCTGATCTCGTTTCGCGAGATTCTCCAACATGTCGTTATAGGCCCCGAGCTCCCGGTCGCCGTCGCGATCCGCTGCGCGGTCGCGCCGTTTGTTGGTGCGCTCATCACTCTTACTCCACGACCACGTGACCACAATGGCCAAGACAAGCGTGGGAATTTCTCCCAGGCCCCAGGCCAATTCGCCTCCTTGTTGCTGGTCAAGCAGCGGAGCTAACCCCCACTGCCGTCCCATCGCCCCGTACCACTCGGGAACCAGTAGCCCCGTTCCATAGATCAGACCCACGCCAAAGAACGCGTGGAAGGCCATCGTTGCCAGCACAATAATCAGGCGCAGGGGATACGGCGGGTTGTGTGGCGAGGGGTCAACGCCCACCAGTGACTGGGCAAAGAGATAGCCGGTCACCACGAAATGCAGAATCATCCACTGGTGTCCCAGTGTTCGCGCAGTGCCCATTCAAAAAGCGGGGAGTAGTAGAACACAATCAGCGAAATTGCGAAAATGACGGCCGCCACCAACGGGTGGCCGAGTACCCCGAGATATTTCGAATGCACAGCCACCAAAATCCACTCTCGAGCGCCCCGGGACCCATCTTTTCGAGCCCGAATGGCACGCGAGGCAAGGGTAACGGGAGCGCTCAGCACCAAGAGGAGCGGGACTGCCATGGACAACAACATGTGGGCCACCATGTGGACGCTGAACAGATAGGTCCCATAGACGGCAAGACCCGAGTTGGTTGCCAGAGCGAGAATCACCATCCCCGAGACCCACATCAGTGTTCGAGAAATAGGCCAGGAGTCTCCCCGGCGAACCAACCGAGTGTGTCCCCAGATGTAGAAGACCACGCCAAAGACCACAACCAGTGCCCACACGACGTCAAATTGCCATTGCGTGAAAACACGTGCCCAGGTGAATTCCGGGGGGAGAACCTCGCCTGTGAGGATTTCTGCAGGAGTTGCCTGGGCTATCTCGGAGGCAGGGATTTGAGGGACTGGCGTCTGGGTGCGGGCCAGCGCACTCGCGAGACCCGTGGCGATCCCCATCAGAGAGAGCTCAGCGGCCACCAGACGCATCGTGACTGATCGAGCGCCCAGAGTTGCGCTATCGAGCCTGCCCATCAAACGGAGGCGATACAGAGCACCTGCGGTTCCAAGAAGTACCAACGCGACAACCTTCGCAACAACGAGGGCTCCATACGGGGTAAACAGCCCCTGAATCTCCCCCACTCGAAGCCAAGCGTTGGTAACGCCGGAAACAGCCACCACGACAAAGCTGACGAGCGCGATCGTCGAGAACCTGCGAAAGACGTCACCGAATTCCGCAGAACCCTTCGAGCTCGCCCATCCTCGAATCGCCACCATCGCGAGCCCGCCCACCCACATCGCAGCAAAAACACTGTGGGTAAACGACGCGCTGACCGCTGCTTCGTGGTTCGCGGTTCCTGCAGCGTGTCCCAGCTCTGCCAATGGCCACAGCGAGGCAACCGCCACTACGCCGGTAAGAAAGACACCCGTGTGGGATCGAACCAGCAACGCCAATACCGTCACAATCGCGGAAAGCATGATCGAGATCAGCCACGCCCGACCAATCTCAGTTTCTGAGGCAAACAACCACAGCACATCGCCAAATTGGGCANTCACCGCNACCGGTTCGAGATAAATCGCGAGAAAGGTCAAGAAGGCGGTTGCACCTGAAGCCACTGTCATCAGCCCTGCGCCGAGAGCCGCCACCACCAACGATTGCTCAAATCCNGGGTCTTTACTACTCAGGGCAAACGCTGCGACCATCAGGCTTCCAATGGCAAGAGCCGCACCGAGGTGAACGAGGGCTGTAGCCAGGGGCAGCCCGTATCGAACCGTGGTCCCGGGGTCGACCAAGAGAAGAGGTTCTGCCCCNCCCCCGAGAACAAGGCCTGCCACAAGAGCACTCACTGTTCCGGCGAGTAAGAGTGCCAGGGCGCCAACAAGGGATAGTGGCAGTCGCGTGGTCACGTCAAAAGTGTAGGCGAGCGTTCTGTGGACTACGACTCAGCCGTTAACAGCATCAGGGACGACCAGCAGTGGTCGTCCCTGATGTCTGAGTTGGTCAGAAACTACTTGACAGAAGCCTTCAGCTTGCTGCCTGCAGAAACCTTGACGCTCTTGGATGCGGCGATCTGGATTGTCGCACCGGTTTGAGGGTTGCGTCCCTGACGTGCTGCACGGTTGGTGCGCTCGAAGGAGACCCATCCTGGGATGGTGACCTTGTTGCCGGAGGCAACTTCCTTGGACACCACGGTGAAGATAGCGTCAACGACGCCATTCACTGCTGCCTGGCTGTGGCCAGTGTGCTCTGCAACTGCTGCAACAAGTTCTGAGCGATTCATAACTGTGTCCTCCTCGGACTTGGTAGGTATTTCGGCTCGGCCCAGAATCACTCCCGAGCCACCAAAAAAGTTACCAGCTGGACTTCGTAATGCCCGGTAATTCGCCCCGGTGTGCCATTTCGCGGAATCTCACACGCGAAACGCCATATTTGCTCAGGAATCCACGAGGACGACCATCAATCGAGTCGCGTCCACGGACGCGAACCGGAGATGCGTTCCGCGGCAACTTCTGCAGGCCCAGACGAGCGGCTTCGCGCGACTCATCCGTTCCGTTGGGGTCAACCAGTGCCTTCTTGAGCTCGAGACGCTTCTCGGCGTAACGCTCGACAATTACTTTGCGCTGTTCGTTGCGCGCAATCTTGCTTTTCTTAGCCATATCTATCGCTCCTCGCGGAATTCAACGTGCTGACGCACTACGGGGTCGTACTTCTTGAGAACCAGACGGTCGGGATCGTTACGACGGTTCTTGCGGGTGACATAGGTGTACCCGGTCCCTGCAGTGGAGCGCAGCTTGATGATGGGGCGGACGTCTTGTGCTTTAGCCATTAGATCTTCTCCCCACGAGCAAGTAGCTCTGCCACGACGGACTCAATTCCGCGCGCATCAATAGTCTTGATGCCCTTGACGGAGAGAGTCAACGTGACGTTGCGCTTGAGCGACGGCACGAAATACGTCTTCTTCTGGATGTTTGGGTCGAACCGACGCTTGGTGCGACGGTGCGAGTGTGAAATGTTGTGTCCAAAACCAGGGGTGGCTCCGGTCACTTGGCAGACTGCTGCCATGTTTCCTCCTGTTATATCTACCGCAGGGCTAATGCCCTACCCAAGATCACTTGTCGGCACGCGATCAGAGACTTTTTTCCGAAGAGAGAGGCCTCTGTGCGCACAAGATACAGCGCTAGGTGGCTGAACCAAACCCCTACTGTACGCGCTCTATGCGCTGGGGGCAAGCCCTGATTGGCAGGGCGGGCACGTGCCAAAAATATCGACGATGTGCTGAGGATCGCTGTAGCCATGATCTCCCGCGGTCTTCCTGGCCCACACCTCCACCTCACCCGCCTCGATCTCCGTCGTGGCGCCACATGCGCGACAAATCAGGTGGTGGTGGTGACCGGGTGAGCACGCCCGAAAGAGGTTTTCCCCTTCGATGCTGAGCGCATCGGCACTGCCCTCTTCCGCGAGCGAATTCAGGGTCCGGTATACCGTCGCCAGACCAATAGTGGAGCCCACCCCACGCAGTTTGAGGTGGAGCTCCTGTGCGCTGACNAACTCTGGNGTGGCCTCAAGGGCTTTCCAGACTTCCTCACGTTGCTTGGTATTGCGTTTCATCGGTTAGGACTCATTCGGGTGTGCGAAGTGGGGATCGTGAGCATCATCAATCATGCCCGAGCCATCTGAGTTCTCCGGGTGAAGAAGCCCCAGACCGTANGCTTTCGCGAGATTGTCGGGCGTGAGCACTTCCTCGGGGGAGCCATCTGCCACAACGTGGCCGCTGACCAGAATGACATGGTCAGCCGCTCTGGCTTCCTCCAGGTCATGTGTCGTGAACACCACAGAACACCCGCGGGCTGGCTCTTCGTGAATGATGTCGTCAATGGTNTGGGCAGAGTGAATATCCAGACCGGTGAGTGGCTCATCCATCAGCAGAATCGAATGGTCCTGGGCGAGAGCCTGCGCAACGAATACTCGCTGGCGCTGGCCGCCGGAGAGCTTAGACACTTGACGATCCGCGAGGTCGTCGATGCGCAACAGCTCGAGAGATTCCTGTATTTGTTGGCGATCCCGGTTACGCACGGGGCTCAAGAGCCCTAAGCGCGGATAGCGGCCCATCGAGACAACCTCGCGGACGGTCATCGGAACACCGGGATTGACGTTCATGTGCTGGAGAACGTAGGCGACATCTTTTCTTGCCACAGCAGGAGATTGTCCAACACCCTCAGGGTCCCCGACTCCAGGGGCAACAATCCCGTCACTGCGTGCAACAAGGTCGACTTGCCGCTTCCGTTAGGGCCAATAACTGCTGTTATCGAAGCCTCCGGCACCCGGAAGCTCGAGCGGTCAAGCGCCACTTTTCCATCGCGGGTGACGACGATCTCGTCACCGATAATCACATCCCTCATGCACTCACCCGGCTTCGTACAGAGTCTCGGATGTTTGTCACGGTCAAGACAATGAAAAACAGAACAATCGGCACCAACGCCATCGTTGCCGAGGCTGCTGTTCCCCAGTAATAGCTAATGGTCAGGCCTAGCCAGACAGATACGACTCCCACAACTGCAGCGATCACCATCATCCGCGCGATAGTGCGAGAGAGCAACGATGCTGTCGCGGGAGGCCCGACGAGCAAGCCGAACACCAGAAGTGTTCCCACAGATTGATAGCTTCCAATCACGGCAAGCGCAATCAGCACCAATAACGCCGCGTGGGCAAGACCCGGGCGCATTCCCAGAAGCTCCGCTTTATCGCGAGACAAGCTCAACGCGATGAGTGGTCGATACAGGATTGTTGACACAGCAACCACAATGGCGAGGACCACTATCTGTCCGACAATGTCATCCCATGTCACACCAAGGGCGTCCCCGAAGAGGATGCTCGTCAAGCTTCCCGAATAGGAATCCAGGCGCGAAATAATGACCACGCCTAAAGCCAACATTCCCACGAATAGCAGCCCAATGGAGGTGTCCTCCCCCAAGACGGTTTTGCGCTGCACAAGTTCGATGGCGAGCACCATGACTCCTGCGGCTACCGCTGCACCCAGCAGAGGATTTACATCCAGAACCACAGCGGCGGCAACGCCCGGAATGACCCCGTGAACGAAGGCATCTCCAAAGAAACTCATGCCGCGTAGAACCAACCATGTGCCCACAGTGGACGCCATAAGGGCGGCGAGCATGCCGCCAATCAGAGCCCTCTGCTGAAAGCCCAGTTCAAAGGGCGCTAGCCACCAGTCCACGAGCTCAGTCTGCCAGCGCCGACGCAATACGGGTTGCGTTGGTCGTCATCATTTCGATGTAGGTATCCGCTCCTGAATCGGGAGCGCCGAGGCTTCCGACAAAGAGCTCAACCACGGCCACAGTTCCGCCCAACTCTGCAGATAGCGTCTCGAGTAGCTGGGGAGAGGTGGCGCTGTCACCAAAAATGGCGGACACGTTCTCCTCTCGCATAACCGTGACCAATCGGGCCAGCTCCTGCGAATTGGCCTCGCCCAGGGTTGATCCACCCGGAATCACAACCCCCACGACCTCGAAGTCGTAACGATCCGCGAAATACCCCAACGCATCATGATCCGTCACCAGCACCCGGCGAGCGTCCGGTATTTGCGCCACAATCTGCGCGACGTCAGCTTCTGCCTCCAGGATCTCGGCGGCAACATTGTCCCCGCACGATGCGAATTGTGCATCGCCGCTCTGGGCCAGTTGGGCCCCGATCAGCTGGGCGGCGCGTGCCATGCGGTTCATATCGAACCAAAAGTGCGGATCACTGTCACCGTGGGCATGCTCGTCAGTATCGTCCCCCTCACCGACGGTGGCTTCCTCGTCGTGGTGGTGATCGTCCTGCCCGTCGCCGCTGTGGTCGGCGGCAAAAGGCAGCGGGTCAAGCAGACTTGCCACCTGAAGCACAGTGACGCCATCGGTTTCGAGGTTGTCCAGTGCATCTGTAACACCCTCTTCGAGTCCGAGGCCGTTGGCTACAACAAGGTCAGCGCCTGCCATGAGGGCAACTTGTGCCGAGGATGCTTGAAAGTCGTGAGGGTCGGCTCCCCGTGGCATGAGGACGGTCATAGACGAGCTATCACCCAGGGCACAGGTCAGAATTTCGCCCACCACGCTGCCCAGCACGGTTGTCGTGACCACAACCGAGAGACCTTCCACCGCGCTGCCTGAGGCCGGAGGGTCCTCAGGACCCATCTGGGAAGTGTCGGCCTCCGGTGACAGTGAACAGGAGGAAAGGACGAGCGCGGTCGACGCGACTGCTACAGCGAGGCGGGTGTGTCTCATGCGAGAAGAGTAACCCTTAATGAGAATGATTGTCAAAATCAATCTAGGAGCAGTGCGGGCTCCTCCATCACACTGGCAACATCGGCCACAAATCGGCTTGCCACGTCACCGTCGACAACGCGGTGATCAAAGCTTGCAGCAACGGTTGTCACCATTCGCGCGCGAATCTCGCCGTTAACTACCCAGGGTTTGGGCTTGATGGTCCCCAGCGCCACAATCGTGACCTCGCCGGGGTTCAGAATCGGCGTCCCCGTGTCGACACCAAATGAGCCAAGGTTTGTGATCGTGATTGTGCCATTTGACATCTCCTCCGGAGTTGTCTTTCCTTCGCGGGCTGTCAGGGTCAACTTTTCTAGAGCCATGGCGAGGTCGCGAAGGCTTAACGTTTGGGCTTCCTTGACGTTGGGAACAATGAGTCCTCGAGGTGTTGCCGCTGCGACACCCATGTTCACGAAATGGTGGACGATGATTTCCTCTTCAGTCCACGTGGAATTGACGGTGGGGTTTCGCTGCACCGCCCAGATCATCGCCTTGACCATCACCAGAAGGGGTGACACTTTGATTCCCGCAAAGTCTGGGGACGCTTTCAGTCTCTTGACGAAGTCCATCGTCCGCGTCGCATCAACATCGACGAACACGGAGACGTGGGGAGCGGAAAACATGCTCTTGACCATGGCTTGAGCAATCGCCTTACGCACACCCTTGACAGGAATGCGGTCTTCGCGGTTCTCGGGCCACTGCGGTGTCTCGATGTTCTTAAAGACTGTCGCCTGACCGGCGTGACGAATCACATCGTCGCGAAGAACCTCTCCGCCAATTCCGCTACCTGTCACGGTCTCGAGGCTGACCCCTAAGTCTTTGGCGAGTTTGCGAATCGGAGGCTTAGCGATAACGGGTACCGAATCCGCCAGGGGAAGATCCTGCTGCGCCGGCGCTGCGGGAGTGGCTACGGGTGCCGCAGCGGGGGCCTGCGTACGGCGTCGACGGGATGAAGGAACGCTCGGGCCTGTTCCATAGCCGACCAGGTTCTTAGGCTCGGCGGACTCGTGGGTGACGCTGCCTTCTGTGTCCCCGACAGCGTCAGTGACTCCCGTGTCGGGGCNAGCGTCAGGGCCATCGCCTTCCACGCTAATAATCGGGGTTCCCACCANCACCGTGTCACCCTCGCTGACCAGAAGCTCCTTGACGACACCGTGAAAGGGNGAGGGTAACTCCACCAGAGATTTCGCCGTCTCGATTTCGCAGACCACCTGATTGACTGCAACCTCATCACCGGGCTTGACCCGCCAGCTCACGATTTCGGCCTCGGTCAATCCTTCGCCAACATCGGGCAGCGGAAAAGAAAAATGCGACACGGGGGACTCCTTAGGCCTTCGTCATTAGTAAGCCAGGCTTCGGTCTACTGCGTCAAGTATGCGATCGGCATCGGGAAGATAGAGAGCTTCGAGCCGCGCCGGAGGGAAAGGCGTGTTAAAGCCGCTCACCCGCAACACCGGCGCTTCCATGACATAAAAGGCTTTCTCCGCGAGGGTGGCAGCGATTTCGCTCCCCACACTCACATTTCCCGGGGCTTCTTGGGCCACAATTGCGTGGCCTGTCTTGCGCACCGACCCCAGCACTGTCTCGTAGTCGATCGGGGAGAGTGAGCGAAGGTCAACGAGCTCGAGGCTGATGCCCTCGCTCTGAGCAATATCTGCCGCCTGGTGCATCACGCTGACCATGGCGCCGTGACCAATGATTGTCGCGTCGGTCCCCTCGCGGACAACACGAGCCTGCGCCATCGNTGCTCCCGAAGCGCTCGTGTCCACGTCACCTTTGTGCCAATACCGACTCTTCGGCTCGAGATAAATGACGGGGTCGTTCGAGGCAATAGCGTCCTGCATCAACCAGTAGGCATCATGAGGAGTTGCCGGAGACACCACGCGCAACCCTGCGGTGTGGGCAAAATACGCNTCGGGGCTTTCCTGGTGATGCTCGACCGCGCCGATGTGCCCGCCATAGGGAATTCGAATGACCACGGGAAACGACTGTGTTCCCTCGTGACGGGCGGTCAGCTTGGCCAACTGGGTCACAATTTGGTCGAAGGCTGGGTAGACAAAGCCGTCGAATTGAATCTCGCATACGGGGCGATAGCCCCTCATCGCCAGCCCAATTGCGGTCCCGACAATTCCCGACTCTGCCAAAGGAGTGTCGATAACCCGGTTCGGGCCAAATTCTTCCTGGAGTCCCTCGGTGACGCGGAACACGCCGCCCAATTGAGCGATGTCTTCACCCATCAACATGACAGACGAGTCTGCGCTCATCGCAGCCCGCAGGCCCTCCGTGATGGCTTTGGCGAGTGGAAGCTCCATCATTCGGAAACCTCCTCAAACGAGCTCAGATACCCCTCGAGCCATTCCCGTTCAGCGTCGACAACGGAGTGGGGGTCGCTAAACACGTGCTGGAACATCTCCGACACCGGAGGTGACTCCAGCGCAAGAGTCCGGGCTCGAACATCCGCGGCATAATCTTCAGCTTCTTGGGCAACGCCATCAAAGAACGAGCCCTCGACTCCCAAGCCCTGGAGGTATGCGCGGAAACGATCAATCGGGTCGTGCGCCTGCCAGAAGGCGAGNTCGTCCTCGTCGCGATACTTTGTGGGGTCGTCGCTGGTGGTGTGAGCGCCAATGCGATACGTCAACGCTTCAATGAAGTGGGGGCCCTGGCCAGAGCGGGCCTGGTCCATCGCGATGCGAGTCGCGGCGTAACTCATCAACACGTCATTGCCGTCAATCTGAACGCTCGGCAACCCAAAACCTGCGGCGCGCTCGTAGAGCGGAGTCTTGGATTGGACTCGGACGGGCACCGAAATAGCCCAATGGTTGTTCTGCAGGAAAAACACCTGAGGGGTCTGATAACTCTGGGCAAAAATCAACGCTTCGTTCGTGTCGCCCTGGCTCGTTGCTCCGTCTCCGAAATACACCAGAACGGCTTCATCAGAGTCGAGGTTTCCCGAACCACACTTGCCATCAAAGCCAATTCCCATGGCGTACCCGGTTGCGTGGAGNGTGTGTGANCCGATCACCAGCGTGTACAGGTGGAAGTTATTGGACTTCTTGGGATCCCAGCCCCCGTTAGTAACACCGCGGAGCATGCGAATAATGTCCACCAGATCNAGGCCTTTGAGGTAGGCCACGGAGTGCTCTCGGTAGGCGGGAAAAATATTGTCCTGCGNACGGGTNGCGAACCCCGATCCCACTTGCGCGGCTTCCTGACCAATGCTGGGGACCCAGAGGGCCATCTGTCCCTGGCGCTGAAGATTGCCCGCTTCGATATCAAATCGACGGACAACGGTCATCACCCGGTAAAACTCGAGGAGATCCGCTTCCGTGAGATGGGAGATGGCTTGGTGATAGACCTCGGTGCGGTCGCTCTTCACCAATTGCCCGTCCTGTGCCAGCAAGCGCAGCGTGGCGTCGGTGTAGGGCATGGCTCTAATCTAGCGGGGCGCTTCGGACAGGCGAGTCATTGCTGGGCACAACGGGTGGCGCAAACCTCCATAGGCAGGCCACACCCATTGGCGCATCAGAGGTTCTCCCGGCATAGTTAGACCATGCTTCGTTTCATCATCCGACTTCTGGTCAATTCAGTCGCTCTCGCCGTCGCCGTGTGGATCGTTCCCGGGCTCACCATGATTGCCTACGCGCAAGGCGAGCCCGTTATCGCCGGCGGCCCAAGCCTTGAACTGATTGTCAGCTACGTCTTTATCGCGTTTGTTTTTGGTCTGATTAACGGAATCGTCGGCAACGCAATCCGGATCGTCGCCTTTCCTCTGTATGTGCTCACACTCGGCCTGATTGCCCTGGTCGTCAATGCGGCACTCTTGCTCTTGGTCACCATGGTCTCCGAATGGCTGGGCTTTGGCCTTTTCGTCCAGGACTTTTACTGGGGAATTATCGGTGCGCTCGTCTTGAGCCTCTCGAGTTGGATTATTGGCATGGTGCTGCGCCCCTTCGTGGGGAAACGCCGCTAACCAACTCTCCTGACCACATACAGCCTCGGCGCACTGCGTCCCTCGGGTACCGGCAACTCGGGAAGTCGGGGACGAGCGGGCGAGGAGTCAAGATCTTGCGCTGTCTCGTGGTATCCGGTCCTTTCGTGGGCCCCCACGATGTCCCCCGGTGCGGCACCACTGGGCCTCTCGACCACCATCACCCCCGAGGTTCGGTCACTGCCGCCCAGGCGTGGCACAAGGTCATCGGTGTGCCGAAGGGCCAACGCTGGATACGACCCTGTGATGGCCAGAGTCCCCAAGGGCGACCCCACGGTCAGCAGTCCGGTCGTTCGATAACGACCCGACTCGGCCAGGCGGGCAGCGATAATCCCGCCTTGAGAGTGCCCCGTGAAGGTGACTGCATCACCGGGCTTAATTCCAGCTCGAGTCATCGCGCGGTGAACCCCGAGTAGGGACGCTGCGGGCACCCCCGCCACGAGCGCGACATTACTTTCCATGTCAAAAGGGTCGAGGCTGGACCCCATGCTCCATTCGTGGGTTCCTGCGATGTACACCTCTGCGCGAACGTCACCCTGGTCACTGACGTAGCGCTCTATTCGAATAGGGGTATCAGGATCGGGGATCCTGGCGATGCGCTCACTGATGGTTCCCGGGGGCGCCTGAATCTCACGAGCCATCGGAACCTCCCGCACGGAGACCCGATGGTCCCTCGGAAAGCCCTGTGCCACGCTCCCCGCTGCGTGACCGAGGGGGTTATCTCCCAGCGCTCCCTCTCGATTCGACCCGNTCACGGCCGCAACCCAAAGGGCCAGAATTCTCTCGGCAGGCTCCTCCCACCGTGTCGCGCGAGCTCNCTCCTGCGCCGCTGTTTCTTGCGCATAGGACACCAGCGCTCCCCGCAGCCAGGAGACGTCGTCCATAATCCGCCCCAGGGCTCTTCGCTGGTCCTCGCTATCACGCGGAACCCTGCTGGGTATTGGGTCGAACACCGTGCGCGTTGAGGTCACAGACCCCAAAGCCCACCAGATACTCGACAGAGTCGAGAGGGATCTCTCCAGCACGGAGACCAACGANTACACGTATTCGTCGGAAACCCAGATAAGTCCAGGTTCGCGTATCCAAAAAGGCTCGTCNCCCACAGTTCAGGGACTTTCGCCCGCCATAATCTCAAGCGAGCGTGCCACCGCACCGAGATCGTGCTGGATTTCGGTTACGCGGAGTGCGCATTCCAGGTGTGCCGGACCTCGCCATGTTCCCTCAGGAATCGACGTTGCTAGCTCGCTAGCGAGGGCTCTCACCTGACTGGCGTACAGGCTCAGTGTCGGGGCGTCGTTCACCGTTCTCCTCTCCACGGTGAGTGTGAACCAGAGGGGAGAAAGGTCCGCGCCAGACGACGCTAGGTTGCGACTTTCCCGCAACAGACTTCCCGGTGGACAGCAAAATAGGGGAGAATGGAATCCGGGAAACATCCCAGACAGGAAGGTGACCATGTCGCCCTTGGGCCACCAACCGCTCAGCCCTCTGGATGGGCGCTACCGGGAAGCCACCGCGTCACTGGGAGAGTATTTCTCCGAAGCAGCGCTCAACCGTGCTCGCGTTCGGGTAGAAATCGAATGGCTGATCACCCTGTGCGACGAAGGGGTCGCGGGATCGACGCCGCTGCCGGCGAAAACCATTGCGGCGTTGCGCAAGACTGTGGCGGATTTCGGCCCGAGGACATTGCCCAGATTGCCCACTTTGAAGCGACCACCAAGCACGACGTGAAAGCCGTGGAGTATTACGTGCGAGATGTTCTTGCTGCTCACGGCTTGGAAAGCCTCCAGGAACTCGTTCACTTTGGCTGCACCAGCGAAGACATCAATAACGTCTCCTACGCTCTCGTTACGCGGGACGCCCTCACAAGTGTGTGGCTGCCTGCCTTCAGCTCGGTACTGAATCGACTCACGGAACTCGCGAAATCCTGGCGTGAGGTGCCCATGCTGGCGAGGACTCACGGACAGCCCGCNACGCCGACGACNTTCGGTAAGGAACTCGCGGTTTTTGCGTCACGGCTGGCTCGGGTGAGCGAACGGATTACCCACGCACCCTTCCTCGCGAAGTTCTCGGGAGCCACCGGCACGTTCTCCGCTCACGTCGTCGCCGAACCAGCGGTGAACTGGCCAATCGTGAGCAAAAATTTTGTCGAGGGGTTGGGGTTGACCTGGAACCCCTTGACGACTCAAATCGAATCCCATGACGGCGCAGCAGAACTCTTTGGCGCTATCTCGCATGCGAATCGCATCCTGCACAATCTGGCCACTGACATGTGGACATACATCTCCATTGGATACCTGACCCAGATTCCCGAGCCTGGCGCTACCGGCTCCTCCACGATGCCTCACAAGATCAACCCCATTCGGTTTGAGAATGCCGAAGCGAACCTNGAAATCTCGAGCGCGCTTTTCGACAGTCTCGGCGCGAGCCTTGTCACCTCCCGTCTGCAGCGGGATCTGACAGACTCCACAACTCAGCGGAACATTGGCGTCGCGTTTGGGCATTCACTTCTTGCCCTCACGAANCTCCACAAGGGACTTCACGAAGTCTCACTCGATGAGAACGCGCTCCTGGCAGATCTTCACAGCAACTGGGAAGTTCTCGCCGAGGCAATTCAGACAGTGATTCGGGCAGAAATTGTCCGAGGAAACTCGGCGTCCTCTGACCCCTACGCCACGGTCAAAGAACTGACCCGCGGGCGGGCGGTGGACGCTGATGTTCTCATCGCCTTCGTCGCGCAGCTTGATGTNTCCGACGGCGCGAAGCAGAGCTTGTCTGCNNTGACCCCCGAGGATTACGTNGGACTTGCCTCAGCGTTGGTCGATTACCTCGACTGAGAACTAGTCGTTACCCGTTCCGGGCGCTTTTTTCTCGCCATCGGGTGTCGAATTCGGTGCCACAGCAAGCAGCAACATTGCGATGCCGATAATCACCACGATNAANACAAGNCCGCTGCCGACGATCGCCACGATGGGGTCCCTGGTNACCATGAGCACAACCAAACCCGCAAAGAGCGCCATGACGCCGGAAAGCATCACGTACTCGAGAGGCCGAAGCTTTTGTCGCCTCGTGGGCTCATTCATGGGTCAGTCCTTTACGGAAGTAGGGAAACGAAGGGCAATGCTGGCAATGGCCATATAGACACCCTGGACGATAGCCCACGCACCTAGGAATCCGACCACAGCAACGCTGTCCGCTGGCTGGAACAGCACAACCACCGCGAGCGCGATGGTCATCCCACCTTGAGTCATCCAGTCTCTGCGCAGCGCATGACCGCGGGACAGGCGCCCCCCAACGAATACTTCGGCGACCCCCACTAGGAGAGCCAAAACACCAGCGCCCACAGCAGAAGAATCATTCCGGCGTCCTGGAGGGCGAGGACGAGGGCGCCCACGACCAGGGACACGAGAGCTTGCCAAATGTGGAGACCACGGCCTGGATGGGTGGCGGGCAGGCCTAGTGCGACGAGCGCAAAACCTACGGCACTGACAATCCCCAATATCCCTAGGGCCACAAGGCCAAACTGGGCCGTGTGACCGGGCGTAAACGTGATGACCAAGCCTGTTATCACCACGATGGCCGCACGCAGTGCGGGCACTACCGAGTAGGGAAGCGCACGGGCTGCCGGTGAGTTGTCTGCCACACCCCCAGCGTAATGAGAGTTCGTGGAGCCGAGAGCCACTTAGACCTTGGGCATATCCGCAAAGCGCGAATAGTGTCCCTGGAACCCCACGACAATGGTGTCAGTCGGTCCGTTACGGTGCTTGGCCACAATCAAGTCAGCTTCCCCGGCTCGAGGGTTGTCCTTCTCGTAGGCGCTCTCGCGGTGAAGCAGGATGACAACGTCCGCGTCTTGCTCAAGCGAACCGGATTCCCGAAGGTCACTGAGCTGAGGCTTTCTATCCGCGCGCTGTTCCGGACCACGGTTTAGCTGGGACAGAGCGACCACGGGCACTTGAAGCTCCTTGGCCAACAACTTCAGAGCACGGGAGAACTCACTGACCTCTTGCTGACGAGATTCGACGCGCTTTCCCGCGGTCATCAGTTGCAAGTAGTCGATCACAATCATCTTCAAACCCACACGCTGCTTGAGCCGTCGGGCCTTCGCGCGAATCTCGACCAACGTCATATTGGGGCTGTCATCGATATAAAGGGGGGCAGATTCAATGCGTCCTCGGGTCGAAGCGATGGTCGTCCAGTCTCGTGCCTCCACCATGCCCTTGCGCATTTTCTGCAGCGGGATTGAGGTCTCAGCGGAGAGCAACCTCATCGCAATCTCGGACTTGCCCATTTCGAGCGAAAACAAAATAGTCGGTTGTTTGTGGCGGATCGATGCTGAGCGTGCAAGGTCCAGCGCAAGGGTCGACTTACCCAAGGCAGGCCGGGCAGCGATAAGCACCAATTGGCCGGCGTGGAGACCGTTGGTCAGAGCGTCAAGATCTGCAAAACCGGTGGGAACACCGATCATTTCTCCATCGCGACCGCGCGCGGCTTCAATTTCATCGACCGCCGCAGACACAGCTTCTGTCAGCGGGACGTAGTCCTCCGCTTCAACGCCACCGGCGACCTGGTAGATCTCCGTTTGTGCAGAGTTAACCAGGTCAGTGACCTCGCCCTCGCTGGTATATCCCATGTTGGCGATGCGTGTACCAGCGTCAACCAGGCGACGCAGGACAGCCTTATCCGCCACGATGGCCGCGTAGTGGCCAGCGCTCGCTGCAGTGGGGACGACAGACACAATCGAGTGCAGGTAATCGACGCCACCGGCACGAGACAGCATTCCGGTCTTCGTCAGTTCCTCAGAAACCGTAATGACATCAGTGGGTTCGCCATGGGAATACAGGTTCAACAGGGCATCGAAAATGATCTCGTGTTTTGGCAGGTAAAAATCTCGACCCCGAACAACCTCAATAACGTCGGCGACTGCGTCCTTGCTCAGCAGCATTCCCCCGAGCGTGCTTTGTTCTGCCAACACGTCGTGAGGAGGAGTGCGATCCCCGCCATACGTGCGCTCTTGCGGAGAGTCAGGAACGAGCCCCAGTTGCGCTATCGACACAGGAGGTTCCTTTCTTTTTCACACGCCAGACGTCCAGGATTTATCTGCTCTCCCCTAGGTCTATCACCTTCGACTGACACGGCCGGGAGGCTCTTGGGACCCTGTTGGCGGATCCCCTTTCACATCTGCTCCTCACCCTAAGCAGACCGCCGAATTCCCACAATCCGACCTGTGGATAAGTCTGTGCACTATCAGCGCGAAACGCCGGTTGCCCTGTGGATAAAATGGGGAATGTTACCCCTAGTACCAGCCAATTTTTCTACAAATATGCCGATTTATCAGGTTTAAAACTTCACATTTACATACGTGTGAATCTGTATAAAGTGCCAGTTTAGACTTCGGTGTGCTAGGGGTCTCGTGTGGAGAAGAAGCCCTTAACAAACGAAGGCCCTTCACGCGGAAGGGCCTTCGAATCGGAACAAAAATTCCTACTTTGCCGCCTTTACCGACAGCGCAACGGTGGCGATGACGCCGTCGTGAATCTTGATCACAACTTCCGCTGAACCTGTCGACTTGATGGGGCTGGGAATCTCAATCGAGCGCTTGTCTGCGCCCTTGATTCCCGCTGCCTCGATTGCCGCCGCAATGTCATTGCGGGTAATCGAACCGAACAGGCGTCCTTCCGCACCAGCCTTAGCGCTGATCACAATAGGTGCCTTNTCGAGCGCGTCCTTCAGTGCCTGTGCCTCTTCCTGAGACGCCATGACCTTGGCTTCGCGGGCGGAGCGAATCTGGTCGACCTGCTTTTGACCACCATTGCTCCACGCAACTGCGAAACCCTGAGGGATGAGGAAGTTGCGTGCGTACCCGTTCTTGACGTCGACGACGTCACCGGGTGAGCCGAGGCCAGCGACCTCGTTTGTCAGAATGAGCTTTGCCATGGGTGTGCTCCTTAGCGTCCAGCGCCGGCGTATGGCAACAAGGCCATCTCGCGTGCGTTCTTGATGGCTTTAGCGAGCAAACGCTGCTCCTGGACAGAAACGCCGGTGATTCTGCGGCTGCGGATCTTCCCGCGCTCAGAAATAAAACGGCGAAGCGTGGCGACATCTTTGTAGTCGATGACGCCAACGGTGATGGGCTTCACGGGAGCTGCTGGCTTACCGCCCTTACCCATCCGTGGTTTGCGGCGGTCGCCGCTGGATTTTCCTGCCATGGTTATGTTCTTTCTCTGTTGGTGCTCAGGGAGAAACTCCCTGACTCACGAAAACGGTGATTAGAAGGGTGCGTCCTCGATGGGCGCTTGGTCTGCCGGAGCTGCGCTAGCCCACGGGTCCTGGGTTGCTCCGCCTGCGGCGGGAGCGCTCCACGAGTCCTCCACGGCTCCTTTGGAACCACTGGACTGACGCTGAACCTGGGCGGTTGCGTAGCGAAGGCTGGGACCAACCTCATCGACTTCGAGCTCGATCGAGGTTCGCTTTTCCCCTTCTTTCGTCTCATACGAGCGCTGGCGAAGGCGGCCGGTCGCAACAACGCGGGCGCCCTTCGTTAACGACGATGCAACGTGCTCTGCGAACTCGCGCCACACGCTCGCGCGCATGAAGAGAGCTTCGCCGTCTTTCCATTCGCCCGAGGCCCGATCGAAATTACGGGGGGTGGAGGCGATGGTGAAGTTGGCTACTGCGACACCGTTCTGGGTGTATCGCAACTCAGGATCTGCCGTGAGGTTTCCCACCACGGTGATGATCGTTTCGCCAGCCATGGTCTACTCCGCTTTGCGGCGCTTGCTGCCACCAGACAGCGAGACCTTTTGGGCGACGGGCGACTCTTCGGGAGCACCGAGGCGAACGGTTGCTTCGTCCTGGCGCATGACCTTGGTCCGCATCACAGCCTCGCTCAAGCGCAGCTGGCGATCGAGTTCAGCGGTTGCCTCAGCGGAAGCGGTGAAGTTGACGACGGCGTAGATGCCCTCGGACTTCTTCTTAATTTCATACGCCAACCGACGCTTTCCCCAGATGTCAAGGTTCTCAATGGTGCCACCGTCTTTGCGGATGACCTCAAGGAATGCCTCGAGACTGGGAGCAACGGTGCGCTCATCTGTCTCTGGGTCAAGGATGACCATCAGTTCATAATCGTGCACGACTACCCCACCTCCTTCGGACTCAACGGTTACAGNATTTCTGCAACAGGAGGGATTAGTGCATGTGTCCTGCGANCAAGACAACTGCCACAGTCTAGGTGGGATGCACGCCCNACGGCAACCGTTATCTACCAGCCCACCAGNCCAAGAGGCGTTGGGTAGCCTCCTCAACCCCNATTTCTCCCTCGTCAAGACGCACTTCCAACATGAATCGGTAGGCCTCTCCCACGTCCCTCCCCGGCGAAATGCCGAGAATTTCCATGATGGCTTCCCCGTCAAGCTCTGGCCGTATGGCTTGAAGTTCCTCTTGCTCGGCAAGTTGGGCAATTCTCGCCTCGAGATCGTCATAGGCGAATGACAAGCGATCTGCTTTCCGCTTATTTCTCGTCGTCACGTCAGCGCGCACGAGAATGTGGAGTCGCGCGAGTTCATCGCCCGCGTCTCTGACGTACCGCCGAACGGCNGAATCAGACCACGCCTGGTCGGCATATCCAAAAAAACGAAGATGAAGCTCAATCAGTGACGCAACAGAGGCAATGCTGTGATTGTCGAACCGCAGCGCCTTGAGCCTCTTTTTCGCCAGCTTCGCTCCCACGACGTCATGGTGATAAAACGTGACGACGCCNCCGGGNTCAAATCGCCTGGTCGCNGGCTTTCCGATGTCATGCAGCAACGCCGCGACCCGAAGGGCAACATCTGGGCTCTGGCCGGGAAAGCGGCGCTTTTCCTCGTCAATTGCTTGTTCGAGAACAGTCAGTGTGTGTTCATACACGTCCTTGTGATGCGCATGCTCATCGGATTCCAGCCTCAAGGCCGGGAGTTCCGGCAAGACAATGTCCGCTATGCCGGCGTCGACGAGGACTTCTAAGCCTGGTCGGGGGTTGTCGGTCGAGAGCAGCCGAACCAACTCTTCGCGCACTCGCTCCGCCGAAATGTCCGCGATTCGGGGGGCCACAGCCTTCATGGCCGCAAACGTGTCCGCTTCAATGGTGGCGCCCAGCTGGCTCACGAAACGAGCACCCCTCATCATGCGCAAGGGATCATCCCCGAAGGAGACTTCCGGTTGAATGGGGGTCTTCAGTACTCCGGCGAGCAAATCATCGAGGCCGTTGCAGGGATCCACAAGCTTCACATCGGGCAAAGTCAGCGCCATGGCGTTCATCGTGAAATCTCGGCGAAAAAGATCCGCCTCGAGAGTGTCTCCAAACACGACGTCAGGTTTTCTCGTCGCACCGTCGTACGTATCCGCGCGATAGGTCGTAATTTCCACAGTGTGCTGGCCCACCTGCGCCGCAATCGTGCCAAAGGCGCGGCCAACATCCCATGTCGCCTGGGCCAGAGGTGCGACGATTTTCTCAATCTCGTCGGGCCGCGCTGAGGTTGTGAAATCAAGATCGTGGACGGCGCGGCCGAGAAACGCATCCCGCACGGGTCCCCCGACGAGCGCCAGCTCAAACCCCGCATCAGCAAAAGCCTGCGCAAGACCCCGAATCGGCTCTTCTGAGGTGACGAGACGCAGTGTTTCCACCGCTTTCGCAACGCTCGACATAGTGTTCAGAGTCTAGACTCTGAACCATGCCGGCTCGGGGGATAGTGACACTCAGGCGTGGATAAGTTCAGCACCAGCACAGGGGTTAGGGGTCGTCGCGGGACCCTCGCTGCCTGTGGTGTGCTCCTTGCCCTGGTGAGTGGAGTGATCAGCCCGGTCTCCCCTGCCCATGCAAACGAAGAGCGCTCTCAGGCGCGGGTTGACCTCATCATTAGCTCCGGCGGGATCATCGATCCCACCATTGGCGGCGCCTACAGCGTCCTTCTTCGCGCAGATGAAACAGGCACGCTTGCCGCTGGTGACTTAGTCATCACGTTGACCGAAGACGCCTTCACGAGTGAAGAACAAATCCGTCGCTTTATCGCCGGGGACAGTGCCCCCGTCGCCACCGACATTGTTGCCGCCCAGAGCCCCGAGGTTCCCCAACTCGAATCGCGGGAAGTTGTTTTTGGCTTTGACCCCGAAGTCCTCACCGACCGAGTTGCCCCAGAGCGGAGGGGCGATCCCGTGGAACCGGGAATATTTGGCCTCGAAGTGAGGTATTCGAACCCTGACAACGGGGTCGCGGCCCTACGCAAACTCGTCGGGCGTCAAATTCTCATTCTGGCTCCCGCGGGACGCGATCTGGGCACGGCGGCAATTGCCCCGATCGTGAGCCTCACCTCGGTTGCGACCGGGGGTCAAGAGCTGAGCCCCGGGGAACTCCAGGCGTTGACAATCGCAGGCGGAGCTCTCAACGAAGTAACCCGGGCAGTGCAGGATTTTCCTGCCTCCCTCGCTATCGATAGCCGCATCACCGGCTCCATCACGGTCCTGGGTGATCAAGCCCCCTCGGAGGCTCTCGTGTGGGCAAGCACCTTGGGTTCAGTGGGTCTCACCCAGTTTGCCCTGCCGTGGGCGGATGCGGACCCGCTGGCGACATTGGCCATTGACACCCTCGTCTACGCGAAACTCGGCGAGTATCCCTGGGTTCACGGTGATGCCATCAGCAATGACCAACTCGCAACCCTCGCGACACGCTCGGCGTCAGCCGTGCTTGTTTCGAGCAACAGTTTGCCTTCGGACCGAGCTGTTGTCTCCGTCGGTGAAGCCCGGATTATTCGTGTCGACGCGCAACTCTCCGCGCTCGCGACCGATGCTTTGCAAGCTCCGACCGTCCTCGAAGCAGATGCTGATTTGCAGCGCGCACAAGGGATCATCGCCTACCGGGCCCTCACGGGAAACACGGAAATCCTGGTGTTTAGCACCGGACGCCTGCCCGCGACTGCCATTGCTCCGCGACTGAGGTCTGTGCTGGAGGGCTTTACATCCATGGANNTNGCGACCACTGTGGNGGTTCCCTTGGAGGCTGCTCCCACGGAAACNCTGCCGGGAATCACGACAATCCCACAAACGCGNCAGTGGCAGAACTTCGTGAGCTCATTGCTCGAGCTGTGGGAAAGTGACGTGGCGTTTGCGACGATTGCGGCCGATCCTGGACAAGCCGTCTANGGGCGTTGGAATAGGTATCAAGCCCTCCTGTCGTCAACGTGGAGCGAAGATCCCAATGGCTTGGCAAGCGAGTGGGACAGAGCCCAGGAGGACTCCCGGGCGTTCCACAACTCGGTCCGGGTGGAACAGGGCAGTGCGATTACGGTCCTGAGTGATCAAACCGAGCTGCCGGTCACCATCATCAATGATCTCGAATCCTCGGTGGTCGTCACCCTTCAGGTTCGCCCCACCACAGGCATTTTGGCCGTGGAGGAACCGGCCACCCGGGTAGAAATCGCCGCCAGTTCCTCCGGTCGCGTCTTTGTCCCCGTCCAATCGCTGGCAAATGGAACCGTGGATGTGGAATTTAGCTTGACCTCGGCTCGTGGTGAGCAGGTCGGAGAGCTCATCGTCATTCCTGTCACCATTCGGGCTGGCTGGGAGGGTGTTATCAGCCTTGCCCTGGCGATATTGGTCGGCGGTGTTTTCACCTTCGGTCTTGGGCGGGCAATCCAACGTCGCCGATCCCTTCAGGGAGCGGGCAATGACTAATTCAGGCCACGAATCTCGGTCCCTCGGTCGCGCAAGCATGATTCTCGCCTCGGGCACGGTCGTTTCTCGTGTCCTCGGATTTGTCAGTGCCATCATTTTGGCAAGGACACTGGGCACTGTGGGTGCTGGAGCGGACACCTTTGCATTGGCAAACCAGCTCCCCAACAACATCTACGCCATCGTTGCCGGGGGCGTGCTCAGTGCGGTTCTGGTCCCGCACATCGTCAAGGCCGGCTTGGATATCGATGGTGGCCAACGCTTCATCAACAAAATCGTCACCCTGGGGTTTGTTATTTTCCTCGCCGTGGCAATCCTTGCAACTCTGCTTGCCCCAGCCCTGGTGGCGCTCTACGCCCAGACCGGCGGAGAGGGTGGGCGAGGTTTCAGCCCCGAGGATGTTGCCCTGGCCGTCGCCTTCGCGTATTGGTGTTTGCCCCAAGTTGTGTTCTATGCCCTCTACAGTCTCCTCAGCGAGGTTCTCAACGCTCGGAAGGTTTTTGGTCCTTTCACCTGGGCCCCCGCTCTCAACAACATCGTCGCGATGACGGGGCTGGTGGCCTTTAGTGTTCTTTTTCCCGGGGTGAATACCGCCGATGCGCTCGTGTGGACGCCAACCATGGTCGCAGTGTTGGCCGGGTCCGCAACGGCGGGGGTTGCCGCGCAGGCCTTCATACTTCTGGCGTTTTGGAAACGAGCTGGTCTGACCTATCGCGCTGATTTCCGCTGGAGAGGCGTCGGGCTGGGCAGCACCGGACGCGCTGTGTCCTGGATGTTCGGCATGATCATCGTCGCGCAAATTGCCGGTGTGGTGCAGGCCAACGTGGCCTCTCTGGCAGCAGGTGGTGATGCCCCCAGCCTCGCTATTTTGCGATTCTCGTGGCTGATTTTCATGCTTCCCCATTCGGTCGTCGCCGTCTCGCTTGCAACGGCGTATTTCACCCGGATGTCGACCCACGCCAGAGATCGCGACTTCGCCGCCGTCCGAGAAGACTTTATGGAGTCCGCATCCCGAATTGGTTTCTTCATGGTGCTGGCGATGGTGGGGCTCATCGTGGTCTCCCTGCCCTTTGCCCGCCAATTCGGGGGCGAACCAGAGTCCATTCGCGCGATGGCGTTGGTCATCATGTTCTACTCCCTCGGACTGGTTGCCTTCAGCGTGCTGTTCGTTGTCCAGCGAGTTTTTTATGCCTTGGAAAACACTCGGACGCCCTTTTTTCTCCAGGTCCTCCACGCGACGGTGTTTATTGCGCTCGCGCTGGGTGTATCTACCGCGAGCATCGACACCATTGCATTTGGCCTCGCGCTCTCCGCGAGTATCGCGGGATCAGTGCAGACTCTGGTGGCCCTGGCTGTGCTGCGGCGCACACTCGGAGGGCTAGCCCTCGCGCCGCTAATCGCCAATTTCGCTAAATTTGCCCTCGCGGCACTACCCGCCAGTGGCGCCGGGGTCGGGGTGTTGGTTGCAGCGGGAGGGATCGATGGCTCCCTCTACCTGTCCCAGAGCGCACCCTGGTCTGCTGCGCTCATGGGNGCAATCACCCTCGTCATGGTCGCGGTCTATGTAATCACCCTGCTGGCTCTGCGCAGCAAGGACGCCCAGGTTGTCGTGGGCCCTCTGCGTCGGCGCCTGCCGTTCAGCAAGTCCAGGAACTCTACGTCCTAGACTTGCGGGGCGAGAGGCCGACGAAAGACAGGAAGACCATGCGAGACGTCGTCATTATTGGCTCCGGGCCAGCCGGATACACAGCCGCAGTGTACGCAGCGCGGGCCAATCTGAACCCCCTCGTGGTGGCATCCTCCGTCGAATTCGGTGGCGACTTGATGAACACCACCGACGTCGATAACTTTCCCGGTTTTCCTGAGGGAATCATGGGGCCTGAGCTCATGACGCAGATGCAGAAACAGGCGGAGCGGTTCGGGGCGGAAATTCTGTATGACGATGTCACGTCCGTCGAGCTTGCGGGTCCGATCAAAAAGATTTCCTTGGGCAATGGCGACACGGTGGAAGCCAAGGCCGTCATCGTGGCCACGGGCTCTGCGTATAGAAAACTCGGCATTCCTGACGAAGACCGCCTGAGTGGCTACGGGGTCTCCTGGTGCGCCACCTGTGACGGGGCGTTTTACCGACAGAAGGTTGTTGCTGTCGTCGGCGGAGGAGACTCCGCTATGGAAGAAGCCACCTTCCTGACACGTTTCGCCGACAAGGTCTACATCATCCACCGATCGGAATCCCTGCGCGCCTCAGCAGTGATGCAGCAACGGGCGCAGGATGACGAAAAGATCGAATTTATTTTCAACGCCACTGTTGCTCGCGTGTACGGAGACGAGCTGGTGTCNGGAATCGGACTGGTCGACACCGTGACCGGCGAAGAACGCACTCTCGATGTCTCGGGAATGTTCATCGCCATCGGTTCAGACCCGAGAACCCATGTGGTCCACGGCCAGCTCGATCTCACCGAAAACGGCACCATCGCCGTCGCGGGTCGCACCTCGAAGACCAATCTCGAGGGTGTCTTTGCCGCAGGAGACGTCATTGACCCGACCTACCGGCAGGCNGTGACAGCCGCTGGTTCAGGATGTGTCGCGGCATTGGATGCCCAGCACTACCTCGAATCCCTTCCTCACGACCTCACGGCCGCACACCACAGCGCCTAGGGCGCTTCACACAACCAAAGGAGACAACGATGAGCAGCGCACGCGACGTCACAGACCAGAACTTTGCCACCGAGGTTCTCGGCAGCGACAAGCCAATCATGGTGGATTTCTGGGCNGAATGGTGCGGTCCCTGTCGAGCGGTGTCCCCCATCCTCGACCAGATTGCCAGTGAGCACTCGGAGAAAATCGATGTCGTGAAACTCAACGTCGATGACAACCCCGAGACCGCCATGAAGTACCAGATCACCTCGATTCCCACGATGAAGGTGTTCCGCGGCGGCGAGGTTGTGAAGACCGTCATGGGAGCAAAGCCCAAGCCAGCACTCGAGGCGGATTTGGCAGAATTCCTGGCCTAATACCCTGAACTCGGGGATTCCCCGTATTCTGGGGGCTCCAGTCCNCTCAACCCCAAGGTTTTGTCATGATGTCACCCGGCTCGGGAATATCNCTTGACCCCTGGTTTGACAACTATGCCGACCGCGCGGCGGGGTTGAGNGCGAGTGAGGTTCGAGCGTTATTTGCGGTGGCCAGTAGGCCCGAGGTTGTGTCNCTGGCCGGCGGTATGCCTTTTGTCTCCGCCTTGCCNTTTGACAGGGTGCGCGCTTCCGTGGACCGGATTCTTGCCACAGAGGGCGCGACCGCCCTGCAGTACGGGTCTGGTCAGGGCCTGCCGAGCCTTCGAGAGAAGATTCTTGCCGTCATGGCAGAAGAGGGAATTAGGGCCGGCGTGGACGACATCGTCGTCACGACCGGTTCGCAACAGGGCCTCGATTTAGTGGCCAAGCTCTTCATTAATCCCGGCGACGCAATTCTCGCCGAATCGCCCAGCTACGTCGGGGCGATGGGGGTATTTCGCTCCTACCAGGCACGAGTCGAGCACGTGGCCATGGATGAGCACGGGATGATCCCTGCCGCACTCACCGAACGCATCGCCCAGTTGCGCACAGCGGGTGTCCCGATCAAGTTCCTCTACCTCATCCCCAACTTCCAGAACCCCGCCGGCGTCACCCTGTCTGCGACCCGACGGGTGGAAATCCTCGACATCGCGCAGGAGAACGGGATTCTCATCGTTGAGGACAACCCCTATGGCCTGCTCTGGTTCGACTCCCCACCTCCCCAAGCGCTCCGGAGCGTCGACGAAGGTGGCGTAATTTATCTCGGATCGTTTTCCAAGACATTTGCACCTGGACTTCGTGTGGGGTGGGTGGTCGCCCCCCATGGAATACGAGAAAAACTCGTTTTAGCATCGGAGGCGGC
>JGI26088J50261_1000343_pt1 | contig 27937 bp, 31 predicted proteins | sample SaaInl1SG_22_DNA_FD_50261 | JGI IMG/M metagenome (IMG submission 50261)
AGCGATTACGGCGGTGATCATGGTGCTTCTCCCAAGTTACAGGAAGTTGATGGGGCGGGGTTTTCGAACTACAAGGAGTGGCCTTAGTCAGGCATCATCACGCTTGCCAAACCAATCTTTCTTCACTGCTTTACGCTCAATGAACGCGACTCGTTCACGAAGCATCAATTCGTTCCACTTGCTGGTCAGAATTTCCGTTCGGAGTGCATCTGATTCGATCTCAGCCAACTTGGCCTCAAACTGAAAGAATTCTGTCTCCAAACTGTGCAACTCAGCTGGAGTGAAATGGAGCGCACCTTCTTCATCAATAAAAGCCATCCCCAGATCATACGGACGTGAGCCCATGGAGCAAGCTCCACAGAGTGATCCGGAAAAATAATTGCAAACCGACTGGGTAGGAACCAAGTCGGCTCGATACGCTACGTCTAGTCGCTGAGTGCCTCACGTAGTAACTGACATACGGCAACAGTAGATTGGGGATTTTGGCCAGTGATTAATCGGCCGTCACGAACGGCGTGCGAGGTGAAGTTATCACTGCACTCAAACTCTCCACCAAGCGCACGTAGACGCGTTTCCAGCAGAAAAGGCTCAACACCAACTAACTCGATTTGCTGTGTTTCCGCATCGGTGAAACTGTTGACGCGTCGTCCTGCGACTAGGGGTTGTCCATTTTCAGCCTTTGCTTGCAAAAGTCCGGCTGGTCCATGGCAGACGGCTCCAACGACCGCACCGGCAGCCCAGGCTTCGGTGACAATCCGGCCGATGGTTTCGGTATCGAAATCCCACATGGCGCCGTGACCTCCGGGCAAAAAGACGCATTGGTATGCGCTTGGATCCACATCACTGGCTTTGATCGTATTTTCCAGCTGCGCCATCGCCTTGCGATCCTCCATGAAGCGAGCCACCATGGGTGGGCGTTTCTCAGGCTCTACGATTGTTTTGGGATCTGGGTGTGCCGGCCCACCGGCAACTGAGGCGATCGTAACGTCCCAGCCGAGATCGATGAGAGCCCAGTAGGGAGCAGCCATTTCATCATAATAAAATCCGGTTCCGCGACCTGTGTTGCCAAGTTTGGTGTGGGAGGTCAGCACAAGCAGTGCAGATGTCTTGTTGGTCATGGGTTGTTCTCTACTTCGTTGTGAAATTATGCGATAAAACATGGCATGCTCGAGACACATCGGCAAGCCGTTCTCTTCATGGTGAATGCGGAATATTGTGCCGGGATCACATAAATCGACAGGAGGATCTGTAATTGACTAACCGAGACGACGAGATCAAGGCGTTGCAGAGCGAGGCGGAGGAGCTTCGACAAAACGTTTGGATTTGGAAAGGCATCGCTTTTGTATTGTTGGTTTTGTATGTTTTTGAAGCAGGTGGTGTGTTTTAGCTGTCGAAAATCTGTTTGTCGGTGAGGGTTATCCATTGAATACGCGGTCAAGGCCAGGATTGAGATGAAAGTGTCTGCAAAATATGTGGGCCCGGTGGTCATGGCGGCCATCATGGCATTTATTATGACGGGCTTTGTGACTTGGATGAATCTCGGGTTAACCCCAAATTTCCTGACTAATTGGGCTACGGCGTTTGTTTTTGCTTGGCCTGTGGCTTCAGTGGCTGCTTTTGTGGCGCTGCCTATCGCACCGAAGATCACGTTATGGATCGTGCGTACGATCAATGGGATGGCACCTCCTCAAGGGTGAATGGTGCGCAGTGATCGGAACGTTGGAGGTCTTGCAGTTGCAAGCCACTGCAAGATTGCATCGGCACTGCACCCTAAACTTACGACTGGCATGAGGGCTCCGCAATAAACGTCATGATGAAGAACACACAGTGGTGCATTTTGGTTTGGTTCGACGTGATTCGACTCACTTTGGATCCAGACCCGTTTCAGTGTGCGTCATGGCATTGCTAGCGCAATTGCGGAGTTCTCGTGCTGACCATCAGAGTGTCGGCGAGTCGTCGATTGGATGGGGCATTGCATGAGTAGTTTCGCGTTTGTGCGTTCGATCGAGGCCCTTCAGGGCCTGGCCATCGGCTTGATTCTGCTAGTTGTCTTGTTGGGTGGAAATCGTGAGATCGCCAATCCTGATGGCATCGATATCGACTGGGCCGCACAGACCGACGACCAGCCACTGGTCTGGCAGTCGGGTAACCAAGTCAACCTCGGATTTACTGACGACCGTTTACTGTTTGATTTGCGATACCGCAATCCACCGCAGGACGAGTCGCTCTGGATCAGCCTGACCCCCACATTTCATGATTCTGTGGTGGTCGAGCACTTTGATCAGTCGGGAGGGCTGATTAGTCAAACGATCAAGGGTGACAAACAACTGGCCACTGCCTCGACCGCATTGGATCTCGAGCAATTACTATTTCCAATCCCTCAGGAGGCTTCACAGACACGGATTGTCATGGCCAGTGTGGGTAACCTCCGTGCCCTGGTGCAGGTGGGACTGGCGCAAGATTTTTTCCGCAAAACCTTTGTTCAGGGTGCGTTGCAGTTTTTCGTCATGGCATTGATTGTTTTGGGCGCTCTGTGGTGTGCGGTGTACGCACTCATCAGTAGGAACAGTTTGCTCGCATGGGCTGGAGCCTACCTGAGTGCTTGGTTGGTGTTATTGCTCGGCATGTCCAACGTGTTGGTTTTGTATGCACCGGAGTTTGCGCTATTGAGTCATCACATGGTCAGTGTGGGGGCGATTAGCTCAACGCTATTCGGTGCCATGACTCATGCCAACTTACTTCAGCATCTCACCCGAACGACTTGGCTGTTCCAAACACTGAAAGGGGCGGCCCTGCTGTCTGTGGTTTGGATTGCGCTCTATGCGCTAGGATTCGAGCGTCTGGCATTGTCTTTTAATATCTGGATGGTTTCAGTCGTACCCATCGTCATGCTGATCGGGATTGCGATGGCAAAGCCACGTTCTCGCCTCCTGTCCTTATTTTGGCGCCGTATCCGAGTCATCTATGGTGGGCTTTTTGTGATTGTGACGGTCACCGGAGTCTCTGGCTTGGGCGTCGGTAATCAACTGTCGATGACGTTTTTTCACGCTTTAATTACGTTGCTGATTCTGGCTTATGTCCTGATGGCCTTGCACAATCTCGAGAAACGTTTCTTGTTGCGCTCACAAATCCGTACCCGCACGTTACTGCAAGCCAAAGTGCTGCTTGAAGAGCAACTCAATGATCAGCGCTCGCTGGTGTCGATGATGAGTCATGAGATCAAAACCCCTTTGACGACACTGAAGTTGTTGACCCGGAAACTGGCGAATAAGCCGGCTGTCGACTCGCAAATTGCGCACATCGATCATGTGGTCGATCAGTCACAGATGCTGGAGCTGTTGGTGTCTGGTTCGCGAAAATACGAGTTGGTTGATCTCAATTTGTTGGTGATCTCTGAAATTGATAACTTATCGTATCGCCTCACAAAGAAGCCGTTGGTTGAGTTCAAAACCCGTGGACCCACGCAACTTCGCTGCGATCCGTTTGTGGTCAGGACAGTCGTCCGTAATGTGGTGGAGAACGCGTTTAAGTATGGACTGAAACCGCTCAATATTGGGGTCAGCCTGATAGGGAAGGAAGGCCGAGTGATTTTACGGGTGAAGAATCCGACTGATTTTCCGACGCAGCTGGATGCCGCTTTGATTTTTGATAAGTATTGGCGGGCTGACAGTGTGCGGGGTTTACGTGGCACCGGTCTTGGCATGTGGATCGTCAAGCGTTTGTGCCGCTCACACAACTATGGCATTCGTGCGCACACCAAAGGCGGACAGTTTGTTGTCGACGTGAGTTTCCGTGATGGCTGATGTTGTTACTACAATCTTCTTGTGCGAAGACGACATTGATTTGGCCGCTGCAACCGCTGAGTTGCTCGAAGAGCATGGGTTCCGCGTGGTGGTGACGCACGATGCTGATGAACTTCGTGATGCCTTGGTAACCGGAGTACCCAGTCTGTTTGTATTGGATATCCAATTACCCGGAGAATCAGGGCTGCAGCTGGCAAAATCGTTGCAGGGCAGTTGGGGTCGTGTTCCGATTGTGATACTCAGCGCCTTTGATCAGTTGAAAAATCGCTTGGCCAGCTACTCCAGTGGTGCTTTGATGTTCTTAGCCAAACCCTACGAGCCAGACGAGCTGCTGGCTGTGGTCGACTCGCTGCTGGGGATCGAAAAACGGGTACGCGGTGAGCCGACTGTGGTACAGATGTCCGTGACACGCGCTGAATTGTTAGGGCCCGAGGGTCGGGTACGCTTGACCGATCGCGAGTCGGCAATACTTCGTGTGTTTGCCGGGCGGCCGGATTTGACAGCCGAGTATTTCGAATTACTTGAGGCTATTGGCTTTGAGCTGAGTCAGCCCAATAAAGAGGCATTGGAAGTGATCTGTTCACGCTTGCGTCCAAAACTGAGGCGAGCCGCTGGTGTGGATGCACAATTGGTGAATAAGAAGAATTATGGGTATCAACTGGTGATGGCTTTAACCATCACCGACTGAAATCGAGGTAGCGATGTTTCGGAAAACACTGCTTGTGGCTGATACGGTCCTGGCCACGTTGCTTTTAGTCTCCCTGGTTGGTCTGTTTCAGGTGTATGTATTGCATGCCAGCGAACGCGCTGACGTATTGATTTTCGCTTCGGTTCTTGGTGTTCCTTACGCACTTTTGCGGTTTGTGACGCTTGGGAATCCGATTCCCTACACGGTATTGCCAGGGAAAGACGCTAAAAGCCCTTAGGCAGTCGTGCTATCACAGCGTTGACACACGCCTCGCAACTCAATGGTTGATTGTGTTGGCGTCAGACCCGTGGCTGTCGCGAGCGCATGCAGTTGCTCGGATACTACTGAGTCGCTGATTTCAGAGACCGAGTGGCAATCATCACAGATGGCAAAAGCAGACATCCGATGTGGTCCACAGGTGGGATGCTGACAGGCGACAAACGCATTCAGCGTGTCGAGCCGGTGCACCAGGCCCAAACCGACCAACTTGTCGAGTGCCCGATAAATCTGAGGCGGCGCGCGCAACCCCTGATCTTTGAGTCGCTCCAAAATATGGTATGCGCTGAGTGGGGTTTTTTCTCGCTGAAGCGTCTCAAAGACAAGCTGCTGGTTGCGCGTCAGGCTAATATCGAGCGCTTTCATGAGCGTGTGTGCTGGCGGAGTTTCAGCCAAGTCGCCAGTGGCGTCAAAGACAGAAGAAACATCCCCAATGCCGCCACTACAATGCTTGGGCCGGAGGGGCTGTCGAGGGTCAGCGACGCAAACAGACCGACGACTGTGGCCATGACTCCGATGAGTGCCGCGATGCCGAGCATGTGTGCTGGACTTAAAGCGAATCGGCGCGCTGCTGCCGCAGGAATGATGAGCAGTGAGGTGATAAGGAGTACGCCCACGATTTTCATTGCAATGGCGATGGCGGCGGCCATTAACAACATGAAAATCAGCTCAGCGCGTTGCGGTGTAATCCCTCAGCTTCGGCCAGTTCAGCATTCACAGTGGCTGCGAANAATGGTTTCCAAATCAGACCGAGGATTGCCAAGCAGCTGATGCCACCAATCCAAATTACGACCACGTCGGTGGCTGAGACTGACAGAATGTCACCGAATAAAAGGCCCATCAAATCGACACGCACCCAAGTCATGAATGCCAAAACCACCAAACCAATCGCGAGCGCGCTGTGTGAGAGTAGACCCAACAGGGCATCTGTTGAGATCTGCGCACGGCGTTGCAGCAACCACAAAACCACTGCCAACAGTGCACAGATCGCGAAGACAGCCGTGGCCATGTGTAGTTCTAGCAAAAAGCCAAGTGCGACCCCGAGTAGTGCACCGTGGCTGAGAGTGTCACCAAAGTAAGCCATGCGACGCCAGATTACGAAGCACCCTAAGGGNCCCGCGACAAGAGCCACCCCNATGGCGGCAAACAGTGCCCGGATGAAGAAATCATCAATCATGTTGGCAGCCTGCATGNTGATGGTGCACCTGACCATCGGCGAGGTGCTCGTGGTCGTGATGGTGGGTGTAGACGGCTAAATTNCTGTCAGCGCGGAGGCCAAACAATGTNTGAAATTCTGCACTTTCCGCNACCGAGGTGGGTGTTCCTGANCAACAAACATGGCCGTTGAGACAAATGACTTGATCNGTCGCTGCCATAACCACGTGTAAATCGTGAGAAATCATCAACACGCCGCAGTTGAGCTGATCACGAATCTCGGAGATCAGTCGGTACAGCGCGATCTCGCCACTGTAGTCGACCCCTTGGACTGGCTCATCCAGGACCAAGAGATCTGGTTTTCGCGCCATGGCTCGCGCTAACAGAACACGTTGAAACTCGCCTCCTGAAAGCGTGCGTACCTCAGCATACCGTAGGTGGCTGACCCCAGCTTGCGCCAACGCTGCCTCTATTTCGATTTCAGGAAGTGCACCTGTTAGCGCCATGAAATGCGATACTTGCAGCGGAAGAGTCCAGTCGATCCGCAGCTTTTGCGGCACATAGCCGACCCGCAGCCCTCGCTTTCGTTTGGCTTCTCCCTCGGTGGGTCGTATGACTCCAAGCGCCATCTTTGCAGTGGTCGATTTCCCAGAGCCATTGGGTCCGATCAATGTCACGATTTCGCCCGCCTGGACCTGCAAATCAACGGCTCGAACCAACCATCGGCCGCCACGCTCGATGCCAGCATTGTGCAGAGAGATTAAAGCGGCTTCGCTCATCTGTTTGTCCTATGACACTACTTACGTTAATCACCAGTAATGTTATATTATAACGGTCTTCTATGATATCGAACCAACCACTTAGGATCCTGATGCATCATCGTTTCGCTGGCGCTTTGCTTTGTTTGTGTTTATCTGTTTATGGGACGGTTGAGGCGCGGTCATTACGCGTGGTGACATCCATCTTGCCTGTACACGCATTGGTGGCTTCTGTGATGCAAGATCTCGGTGAGCCATTGCTGCTGCTGTCTGGAGGCGCATCGCCTCACCACTATGCGTTAAAACCCTCGCAGGCCAGTGCCCTGCAGGCGGCTGATGTTGTGTTTTGGGTGGGGCCCGATCTCGAAAACTTTTTGTTGAAACCGGTACAAACAATTGTCGCGCCCGGCGCCTCCGTTGCCTTGGCGGATACCTCGGGATTAACGCGTTATCCCTACCGCGATTTGGCAGATGACCTGAAATGGAATGCGAACACACATCGGCACAGTCACGCGAGCCAGGGGATGGATCCACATCTGTGGTTAGATCCGCACAATGCAATTGTGTGGCTCCGGGAAATTGCAGAGCAATTGGCACGGCGCGATCCAGAAAATCGGAGCCGCTATGAGCTCAATGCACAACAGATGATTGATCAAATTGAACAGAAGTCCGCCGAGATTACGAGCCGATTGGCGGGTTTGGAGACGCGTCCTTTTGTTGTATTCCATGACGGGTATCGATATTTCGAAGAGCGGTTTGGTATGCAGGCTGCTGGGTCCATTACCCTGTCGCCTGAATTGCAGCCCAGTGCAGAACGAATTCAGCGAGTCAGTCGTTTGATCCGGCAGTCCAAGGCTGTGTGTATTTTTTCAGAGCCACAGTTCCCAACCAAGCTGGTACAGACTGTGACCAATGGCTTGCCAATTCGACGCGAGGTGTTGGATCCACTGGGGACAAACATTGCTGCAGGATCTTCCCTGTATCTTGAATTACTTGAGCGTATGACGACATCTTTTGAAGCGTGTTTACGAGGCGATGGAACATGAAGACAGTCAAAGTGCTAGGCGGTTGCGTGGCTGTGGTCGCTGCGTTGATGCTGACCGTACCGCATGTATGGCAAGGCGCCAAGGCGGATTTGGTGCGCATTCCCTACGATCGGCCTGAAATGGTCGCCTTAGGTAAAACGGTGTACGCAGGCCACTGTGCCAGTTGTCATGGGCTTGAGTTGGAAGGAGAACCCAACTGGCGCCAACGTGATGNCTCTGGTTTGTTGCCAGCACCGCCGCATGATGCCACCGGTCACACTTGGCACCATCCGGATGCGATGTTGTTCGAATTGACCAAATATGGTGTACCACGGTTCGTTGGGGACGACTATCAGTCAAAGATGCCGATCTTTGACGGTGTCATTGAAGATCGCGAAATTTGGGCTGCTCTGGCGTACATTAAATCCACTTGGCCTGAAGCGATCATTGAGCGTCACAACAGCTCATTTTCGATGCAGTGATCGGGCTCTCGCTGCAGATCCGCTCTGATCTGTGGCAGCAATTCCAGGCCAAAAATTAATGAGTTAAACATTCCTTGATNCANCTCAATGTNTTTGTCTGCGANCTGCGATTGACTGCGTGTTCACGNAAGGAGTGTCAAAAATGAAAGAAAATGTTGGTGGTATGGATAAGTGGATCCGCATTCTNGCGGGTGCATTGTTCGTTGGATTGGCGTTGACCGGCGCAATCGGTNCCTGGGGATGGCTGGGTCTGGTACCGATGGTGACCGGAATTTTTGGCTACTGCCCAGCGTATTCGCTGTTTGGCATGTCCACCTGTCCATTAAAGTCTGAGTGAGGCGAGAGCGGGGCATGTGCCCCACTCAGTCACCGATTGCGGGCGGCTGATTCCATCGCCTTGCGCACCGTCACGGCTTCCATGGAGTCATCGATTTCGACATCACTCCATCGAATCACCTGATCTTTACTTACAGAGGACTTTAGTTTGACCCGATGAGCGAGACCAATCGGTAACGCACCAAGTGCCAAAGAGTTGGCAGCGGGGCAGAGTTTGCCGTAGACCGTGAAGCCACCCTCGCCATCGAGCATCTCGCCTGATGTAAGGTCTTTTTTCGCGGTAGCCACCACGTCGCTGTGAAACGCTTGGGTTGAGCCCGTGGGCTTGCCAAGCAAGGCTGCCGACAAGATCGACGCATTTAGCTCAAGTCCAATCAGATGAAAGGGCTTGTACATCGCAGAAAAACGACCGGTGGAATCGGTGTTCATCCCGTATTGCTTGAAGCATGCAGCCGCATAGGCATTGGGAGCTTCAAGTACCACATACACACCCCAACGCAGATCGCGGTATACCGGTCGGCTGTCGCGTTCAATTGAGGTCACCACCTCAACCATTCCGGAATGATCAAGTTGGCCGCCGAGCGCGCGCGGTCGCAGCACATGCGCCAAATCGTCCATTCCAGCTGGCGGGAAAGCCAGACCGTTCTCTGGCGCTTTAAGTCCTGTGCCATTGGAGATGGCCGCCATTTCCAGAGCTGATTTGGTGCCGTCTAAAAAGCTATTGAACATTTGGCTGTTCATGCCGGCTTCAGCGGCCTGTTCAGGGGTCAGCCCATAGTGGTTCCACACCGTGTCAGGGGTCGAGTAGTGGTATTCCGGCAGATATTTTGTGCCTTTCCCGGCGGCAACGACATCGAAACCACAACTTCGGGCCCACTCAACCAACTCAATGGTCAAAGCCGGTTGATCGCCATACGCCATGGAGTAGACCACGCCAGCCTTACGGGCCTCTTCTGCCAAAAATCCACCGGCTAGGACGTCAGCCTCCACATTTACCATGACGATGTGAATGCCGCGCGCAATCGCTTGTCGGGCATGGGTGATACCTACCAGTGGGTTGCCGGTAGACTCCACCACCACATCCGGTGCACAGGCATCCATCATCGCGGCTGCGCTATCGAAAAATTGGGTTTTGCCAAGTTGGGCATCGGTCCAACCGACATGGCGGCAGGTGTTTTTTGCACGTTCCATGTCCAGATCAGCAATGCCAGAGACCACCATATTTGGCGTGGTCGGCACCTGACTTAAGAACATCGAGCCAAACTTGCCGGCGCCGATCAACCCGACGCGGACCGGCTTGTCGGCGCGCGCCAATAGGTCTTGATAAATGTACATATGAGTTTCCTTACGCCGCCTGGCTTCTCGCTAGTTCGCTCAGGCAGTCATCGGCTAGCGGCTGAATTGGCGTGAAGTCTCGGTGCGCAATCCACTCTTTGCGGTTAAATGCACGGATATGGTTGTCGACATGGCACAGCGACAAATACACAATGATCCGGCCAAATGGCGAGATGTTCGGTGGGCTTGCATGCACCAACAGCGATGAGAACATCAGCATGCTACCTGCGGGTCCGGTGGGTGCTACGCAACCGCCACGCTCGGCCAACTCAGTCACCTTCGCACGGTCAAGTGTCCACAACGGATAGCTGGTTGTCTCCAGATCATGTCCCGCATCCACCACGCCCACCTTGTGGCTGCCCGGAATGAACAGTAAGGGTCCGTTGGCTGCGGTAACGTCATCTAAAAATACGGCAATGTTCATGGCACGTGGCTCGGGCATTTCATCGTCACGTTTCCAGGTGCCGTAATCCTGGTGCCATTGCCACACTTCACCATCAAAAGCGGCTTTGGCATTGACCTTGTATTGGTGCATGTACAGATCGCCATCGAGTAGTTGTGAGACCGGCTCGATCATCCGTGGATGCGCGCCGAGGCGACGAAATCCCTCGTTGTAGGTGTGCGCGGCAAAGGCGGTACGTGCGACCCCATTGGATTCGCGCCAGACTTCCTCACGCTCTTCCTGGTAGATTTTTTCTGCCTCACCTTTGAGGTACGCCGCTTCTTCTGGTGAGAACAGGCTCGGGAAAAAGAGGTAGCCGTCTCGATCAAATTGTTGAATCTGTGCTTCGGTCAGTTGCATCGCATGCTCCTTGTTCGGGATTGTTATTGTGAAGGTCCCAGCGGTTGGGTGAGACGCTTGTAGGTCGCTTGTCCGCTGGATTCTGCATGATGTGCCGAGAGTTTTGCGGCACGGTCGGGTTCGTGCTGGATGATCGCTTCCGCGATTTGCGAGTGTTCATCCCAGATGTGCGTATACAGTGAGGGGTCCTCGAGCACCCGGTGCATCGAGCGCACCATGTGGGTCCAGCTTGTGTCAGCCGCACGGCTGATCTCGGGGTTGCCGGAGAGGGTGTAGAGCAGTCGATGGAACAACACATCTGCACGCGCCAAGCCGCCGACATCGAGCGACGCTTCCGCATCACGCCCCATCTTGATAATGGCACGCAATTCGTCGGCATCTCGCTCAGTAACACGTTCCGCCGCTAAGCGCGCCGCCAAGCTATCGATGGCACTACGGACTTGGTACAACGACAACAGCTGCTCTGGATTGACCGGTGCGACCATTTTGCCTTTTTTGCCGTGATCAACGAGCAATCCATCGTGCTCAAGTAGCATCAGCGCGTGACTAATTGGCTGTCGGCTAACGCCCAAGGTTTCCGCCAACTCCTCTTGTTTCAGAGGCGCCAATGGGGCGAGTTCGCCGCTGAGGATGGCGTCTTTGATTCGGTTGTAGACCTGGTCGACCAGATCAGCGCGTTGCAATTGCATGGCATCTTCTTTGGATTCTGAATTCAGAATTCAATAAATCGAAGTGCGACACACATGTCAATCACTTTCTGGTCTTAGCGTTCCCATGGTGGGGTCGGCTCGGCACCGAGTAGCAGGCGATCGAGCGCCTGTTGCCGTGCGGAGGGATCCAATACGCCTTCCTGAATCAGCTGATCCACTGCGGCCAACGCTATGTGGCTGTGATCGACCTCGAAAAATGCCCGTAGTGCTTGTCGATTGGCTGAGCGGCCGAAGCCATCGGTGCCAAGTACTGCCACTGGCGCCCGCAAATAGGGTGTAATTTGTGCGGGTACCGCCCGCACATAGTCGGTTGCAATAACAATAGGAGCCACGCCCGGTAACTGCTGATGCACCCAGGCAGTGGNAGAACGCTCGGAACTCCCAAACCGGATGTTGCGTTGCGCTGCCTCTGCGTCACGTGCGAGCTCAGAAAATGAGGTCACAGAGAACACCTCAACAGACACTCCGAATGTCTCACTGAGCCAGTCGGCAGCGGCAATGACTTGAAGCAAGATCGTGCCCGCACCAAGTAGACGAATCTGTGCAGTTGTTCCTGGGTTGCTTTGCGAGAGTCTGTACATACCTCGGATAATGCCTTCATCGACGCCATCGGGGCGGTCAGGGTGCGGATAGTTTTCGTTCATCAACGTGATGTAGAAAAACTCATCACAGCCTNCATCTAACATGCGCTGCAAACCGTACTCGACGATTACAGCCAACTCGTAGGCATAGCAGGGGTCATAGGCACGACAATTAGGCACCGCGGCGGCATTGAGATGACTTGAGCCGTCTTGGTGCTGTAATCCCTCCCCTGAGAGAGTGGTCCGCCCGGCTGTGGCGCCAAAGAGAAAGCCACGTGGTCGTTGATCGGCGGCGGCCCAAATCAGATCGCCGATGCGTTGAAAGCCNAACATCGAGTAGTAGATGTAGATTGGGAGTAGGTCGATCCCGTGCACAGAATAGGCTGTTGCTGCAGCCGTCCAAGAGCTGATCGCACCGGCTTCGGTAATACCCTCCTCGAGCAGTTGCCCATCTTGTGCTTCTTTGTAGCTCAAGAGAGTGCCCGCATCCTCGGGTTCGTAGGTCTGACCGTCTGGCGCGTAGATGCCGATTTGGCTAAAGAGGGTGTGCATACCAAATGTGCGTGCTTCATCCGCGACGATGGGCACGATACGCGGAGCGAAGGCTTTGTCTCGCAACAGCCCCCCTAAAATCCGAGTCAATGCCATGGTGGTGGACATTGATTTNCCGTTGGCTTGCAGCGACGATTTGCCGTANTCCTCAATTGACGGACGCGTCGGCAATGGCACGCTGGCCTGGCGNCGNCGATTGGGTAAAAACCCGCCAAGNGCGCGACGACGTTCCTGCAAGTAGCGCATTTCCGCACTGTCATCGGCTGGGCGATAGAAGCTGAGATTGGTCACCTCAGCGTCAGTCAATGGCAACCGGAACCGGTCACGAAACGCCAGCAGGGCATCCAAGTCCAATTTCTTGGCTTGATGGGCGGTCATTTTGCTTTCGCCCGCGCCTCCCATGCCATAGCCTTTTTTTGTTTTCGCCAAAATTACGGTTGGCTGTCCGGTGTGCTGCTTCGCGGCATGAAAGGCAGCGTAGAGCTTCTTAAAATCATGGCCACCCCGTTTCAGGGCATTAATCTCGGCGTCACTCATGTGTTCAACCAAGGCCGCTGTCTTTGGGTCGGCCTCGAAGAAACGGTGGCGGTTATAGTCCCCGTCCTTTGAGCCGAGTGTTTGGTATTCACCATCCGGCGTCTCGGAGAATCGCTGCAGCAACACGTGATCTTGGTCGCGCGCAAACAGGCTGTCCCATTCGGAACCCCAAAGTACCTTGATGACATTCCAGCCGGCACCAATGAACAGCGACTCCAGTTCTTGGATGATTTGCCCGTTGCCGCGCACAGGTCCATCCAGGCGTTGCAGATTGCAATTGATGATAAAAGTCAGATTATCGAGGCGCTCCCGAGCGGCTAACGTCAATGCCGCGACTGACTCCGGCTCATCCATCTCGCCATCACCGAAGACGCCCCACACATGGCGTTGCTCAGTGTTGGCTAACCCGCGATGCGCGAGGTAGCGCATGAAACGGGCTTGATAGATCGCAGAGATGGGTCCGATGCCCATCGAGCCGGTGGGAACCTGCCAAAAATCAGGCATCAACCAAGGATGTGGATAAGAGCACAGTCCCTGACCCGGAATTTCTTGTCGATACTGCGCGAGGTCTGATTCAGTCAGTCGGCCTTCTAGAAAGGCGCGTGCGTAAACACCCGGTGCAGAGTGCGGCTGGAAATACACCAGATCGCCGTCTTGGGTGTCGGTGGCGGCACGAAAAAAGTGTTGAAAGCCGACTTCAAAGATTTCTGCGGCTGAGGCGTAGGAGGCAATGTGACCACCTAGCTCGCCATACGCGCGATTGGCGCGCACCACCATCGCTAGGGCGTTCCAACGCATGATGGAGGTCAATCGTTCTTCCAGTTCTAAGTCGCCTGGATAGCGGGGTTGATCTTCCAGTGCGATGGTGTTCCGGTAGGCTGAGTAGGGCGCGTCAGTGGAGTTCAGGCCCATGTATCTCGCAGCATCGGTCAGTTGCATCAGGAGGCTTTGCGCATAGCCTTTGCCATTTTCACGGGCTACCGAATGCAGCGCATCCACCCACTCTTGGCGCTCTTCGGGGTCGATGCTAACAGGCTGGTGTTGACGCGGCATGGTATCTCCCTTGATTTGCGACAGTATAAATGAGGGTTCGCGCATAAAATTGGCAAATTACGTGGAATATGAAGAATAATTGAGTGATTATCTGCGTAAATAATCATTTAAGAGACGAATCAATGAAGGAGGGTGGCGATGATTGACGCCATTGACCGACGCATCTTGCAAGCCTTGCAGCGAGAAGGCCGTCTGACTCAGTTGGAGTTAGCAGATCAGGTGGGACTGTCGCCCTCACCCTGTGCCCGTCGAGTCAAACGGCTGGAGTCTGAGGGATACATCCGTGGTTATTCGGCACTGATTGATGAGGAAAAGCTCGGCTTTGGATTCAGTATTTTCGTTTCAGTGCGATTGGATAAACAGGTGGATGAACGTCTGCTGAATTTTGAAGCCGCTATCACCCAATGTCCTGAAGTGGTGGATTGTTGGTTGATGACCGGTAGCTTTGATTATTTGCTACGCGTGGCGGTGACCGATTTGCACGAATTCGAGCGATTTCTGACTGCCAACTTGACCCGAATCGATGGGGTGGCATCGATCGAGTCATCAATTCCATTGCGTCGAGTCAAAGAACGTGCCGCGCGGTTGGTGTAAGGCAAACCTTGCTCAGGTAGAGCAAATGACTGTGAGTGTGGTGATGGTGTCTGGAGCGCAACATGTGGCGTAACTCGACAGTTGCAATCGCAGGCATTGTTGCTGCGCAATTTTTGGGATGCGCGCTGTGGTTTAGTGTCAATGCGGTAGGCCCGGGCCTCGCTGCAGCGTGGGGCGTAGCCATTTCTGACATGGGAATCTTGACCAGTGCGGTGCAGGCTGGGTTCATTATCGGCACCCTGACCCTCGGATTGACTGGTTTGGCTGATGTATTCCGACCCTCGCGTATTGTGTTGGTGGCCGCACTGTGGGGCGCGTTGTGTAATTTGGGTTTTGTTTATCTGGCCAGCGACCTCCTGACCGGCTCCGTATTTCGGTTTTTGGTGGGTCTGTGCCTGGCCTGCATTTATCCGCTCAGTATGAAACTGGTTGTCAGTTGGTCTGAGCGGCTCCCTGGGCTGGGTCTTGGTCTTCTGGTTGGCATGTTGACGTTAGGTACAGCGCTGCCGCACGGGATGGCGGGTCTCGGGGCTGATTGGCCGTGGCAGACGGTGTTGTCTTTAGTGTCTGTGTTGGCAGTGGTTTCAGGTCTCTTGGTGTGGGCTATCGGTGAAGGGCCACATGTCAGTGCCGGGCAACGGTTACAACTGGGCGCGATTCTTGGGGCCTTCCGGATTCGGGGATTCCGTGGCGCTGCGCTTGGCTATTTCGGACACATGTGGGAGCTGTATGCGTTTTGGACACTGGTGCCCTGGTTGGTGAGTTTCGCGCTGGGTGAGGGAGCCTCTGCTTCACAAATTGCGTTGTGGTCATTTGCGGTGATTGGTATCGGCAGTTTGGGTGCGATTTGGGGCGGATGGGCAAGCCAACAGCTGGGGAGTGAACGCGTGGCGTTTGTGTCGTTGTTGCTTTCAGGTTCGCTGTGCTTGGCCTATCCGTTACTCACTGAGTTGCCTCGTTGGGCGCCATTATTGGCATTACTCCTGTGGGGATTTTTCGTGATTGCGGATTCTGCACAGTTCTCTGCACTGAGTGCCAAGGCCTGTGCCAAAGAGTCTGTAGGCAGTGCGCTTGCGATGCAAAACAGCATCGGCTTTACCCTGTCCGTGGGTTCGATTTTATTGCTGACCCATCTTGCCGAGACAGGGACTGTGGCGGTGGTGTGGTGGCTATTGCCGGGACCTGTTCTCGGGTTAATGGCGATGCGCCGTGATCTGTTCCCAATTCGAAGTCAATCGACAGTGTCCTAACGCGGAAAGGGCTGTTGTCGTTATCGATCAAAAGCCATTTTCAGCCCGAAGCCTAAAAACGCACTGCCAGCAAAGCCTTTCGCGATGCGTGCNATGCGTTGGCTGCCTGCGAGCTTTGCCTGGCTGTAAACGGCGAGATAAATAACCGAAGCGAGATACACCTGACTGATCAGTTGCACGATCACGCCCAGCAGCAAAAATGACAACAGCGGTTGTGGGTAACTTGGGTCAACAAACTGAATAAAAAACGAAATGAAGAACAAAATGGCTTTTGGATTCAGCAAGCTGATGGTCAGCGCAGTCCGAAAGGGTGCTGCNCGGGATTTGAGACGANTGCTTATTTCAGGGACCTCACCATCGTTCTTGCGTACCGGCCAAAGTCCAGCGCGCAACAGATTGACTCCAAGCCATGCCAAGTAGCCACCACCTGCGTACTTGAGTAATGCGAACAAAAACGGCGTGGTTTGGATCAGTGACGCGGCACCCGCCACAGAGAGGATCATCAAGATCGCATCACCGACAAAAATACCGGCGGCACCATGAAATCCNGGACGCATGCCATCTTTAGCCGCGACAGTGATGACATACATCGAATTCGGCCCAGGCAGCAGCACAATGATGACTGTGCCAATCAGAAATGTGATGAGATCTGTGATGCCAAACATAGGTGCCTTCCTTAGAGCGAAAATAGTAGGCGGAAAGGGCAGTGGAGGCGAGCAGATTTTTGCGCAGAGCGGCGATGTCAGTGGGCTGAAAAGGGTGTATCGTCTCCGCTCTTTTCAACTGCGAGGTGGTGAGTGAGCGAGTTGGCTGCACCGGCCTTTTTGCCGGTATTGCAAAGCATTATCGAAGTGTTGGCTGTCTTGGCTTTTGCCCTGTCTGGCATTGCTTCTGGATTACGCGCCGGCATGGACCTGGTAGGCGTATGTTTTGTTGCTGGCGTGACCGCGCTAGGTGGCGGGACCTTGCGCGACTTGCTACTGGACCGCAGGCCATTTTTTTGGATCGAACAAGACCATCTGGTGTGGATGATCATCGGTCTGTGCGTGTTGGCTTCGCTTGTACTTCGTCGCTCGCATGCNGAGCTTACCGAGCGCTCGATCCAGATCCCTGATGCAGTAGGCCTCGGATTGTTTAGTGCGCTGGGTGCGCAAATCGCACTGGCTGAGGGCGCATCGGTCATCGTAGCCATCTTGATGGGCGTGATTTCAAGCACCTTGGGTGGCGTATTGCGTGACACTTTTTGCAATGTGGTGCCGAAGGCGTTCTCGGATCATCAGCCCTACATTTTACTGGCGGTATTGGGTTCGGGGCTCGTGATTGGGTTGGATGCACTCGGCTGGCCTGCCTGGATTGGTCTGTTGATCGGTGTCTGCGTCACTAGCGGAACGCGGGTTCTTGCCATTTTGTACCGCTGGTCCATTCCGCAGTGGCGGGCGTGATGGCGCGCTCGGGCACACGATGCTAATTCAACTGGCTCTCCCACTGATCTTCGTTGTGCTCTGGGCTTCCGCATTTGCTACGGGCGCCATCGTGACCGCGGACGCGACTCCATTCGCGGCTTTGGCATTTCGCTTTGGATTAGTCACCGTTGGCTTTCTGCTGACCGCATGGTGGTTGGCGGAGTTCAAACATTTTTCTCGAAGAGCGCTTGGCCATGGCATGGTCACGGGACTGTTGTTTCATGGCGTGTATCTGGGCGGTTGCTGGTACGGATTCAGTGTGGGGGTGCCCGCGGGTGTGACTGCATTGATTGTGTGTTTGCAGCCGATTCTCACCGCCATCGGTGCAGGTTTGTTATTAGGTGAACAAACCAGTCGACAAAACTGGTTGGGTTTGGCGCTTGGCTTTGTTGGTGCAGCTACCGTACTGGGAATTGATGTTGGGGCCGAATTCGCATCGATTGGGCTGGTGGCAGTTTGCGTTGCGCTTGCGGCTATAACCACTGCCACCATTTGGCAAAAGAAATTCGCATCCACCTTGCCACTTGCGACCAACAACGCCGTTCAAGCTGGCACCGCAACTGTGTTTCACCTGTGTGCGATGGGGCTGTTGGAAACTGGATCCATCGAGTTCACTGCGTCGTTCATAGCGGCCATGGCGTGGCAGATCATCGCGGTCAGTTTCGGTGCATTTAGTATTTTGATGTACCTGATCAACCGCAATTCAGCCAGTCAAACTTCCGCTCTGTTTTTCCTGGTACCTCCGGTTGCCGCATTGCTTGGCTATGTGCTGTTGGGTGAAACCCTGACGACAGTGGATGTGCTCGGGTTTGTGATCGCCAGTTGTGGGGTTTATCTGGCTACACGGAAGACAATGGCATGAATACCGTTGTTCATACGCCGGCGCCGTTCGATCAAGAGCGAGTCTTTGCGCAGATCGTCTCCGACTTAGCGACTCGAGGACTGAGTATTCAGCCGAATGCGGTCCCGGAAAAACTTGCTCAGGCACTTTGGGAAGAAGTCACTGGTTTGTCGTCCGATTGGTTCCATCGTGCCGGCATTGGTCGTTTGGATGAGCACCACCTCAACCGATTCAATCGAACTGACCAGGTCTGTTGGATTGAAGGAACCTCGGATGCCACTCAGGGCTGGATTGCGTTGACTGAGGCATTGCGTGAGCGCCTCAATCGGGAGCTGTTCTTGGGGCTCTTCTCGTATGAGAGTCACTATGCGCAATACCAGCCGGGTGATTACTACAAACGGCACCTGGATGCTTTTCAGGGTGAAGCCAACCGGCGCGTGTCGACTGTGTTGTATTTGAACCCCGGCTGGCAGCCGGATGAGGGTGGCGAGTTGGTGATNTATACCGATGCTGCCGATCGCACAGGCATTCGCGTGACCCCGGCGTTTGCCACCTTGGTCTGTTTCTTGAGTGAGCGCTATCCACACGAGGTGCTACCCGCCAAACGCACTCGCTATTCGGTCGCTGGTTGGTACCGCGTCAACGGCTCAACCAGTCAGCGNGTNGATCCGCCGCGGTAAAGTCAAGCCATCGCCCACTGAATAACCAGCGGGATGGTCAAAACACTGGCGGCCGTGGAAATCAAAATCGCCACAGATACCCGGTCNGTATCGATACCGTAATGNTTTGCNATCATGTACACATTGCCGGCTACNGGCATCGCNGCACAGGCGATCATGACGGCGCTCGCGAATGGATCCAGAGCAAAAATCCAGATTGCAGAAACGGCCACCATTGCGGGGTGTAAAAGCAGTTTGTTGACCGATAGCAAGGTTGGGATGCGCATCGTTTTGGCGGTTACAAAGGCCATTGACGCGCCTATGGCAAATAGTGCGCCGGGGGTCGACGCACCAGCTAAAACCTCCATNAAACGATTCAGTAGTAAGGGCACAGGCCATGCCAATGCGGCCCAGATCAAGCCCGAGACGATTGAGACCACCATTGGGTTTTTAATCAGACCAAGCCCCAGAGTGCGAAAGAGATTCAGCGAGATCCGTCCTTCACGGTGGCCGACAATTAACATCACCACCAATGGGCCAAAAAACACCAGATCGACGATTAAGACCAACATCACCGGACCGACAGCCTCAGGCCCGAGCAAAATCGGCAACATTGCCAAGCCCATCCAGCCCATGTTGCCGATTACGGAGCTTTGCGCTTCGATGACCGATGCCTCGAACCCTTCGCCACGGAAAATCGCAAACAGTGCAGCCCCGGTATAGATCGTCAATGTGGCGAGCAGGTAGGCCGCCATGTAATTCCAGTCGAGTAATTCCGCCAAAGACAGGTTGGAGGCAAAGCGAAATAACATCGCCGACAGCGCAAAATAAAACACAAATTTGGTCAAGGCCGCATTGGCGTCTTTACTGAAAAATCCAGTACGTCCGGCCACGTAGCCAAGCCCGATCAGGGCAAAGAAAGGAAGTGTGTTGAGAAAGATTGAGAGCATGGAACCGCCTTAGTTGCCGGAAATATAACTGATCTTCGCAAGCATTGTGGATCTTCTCATCGCATGGTTTGATGCGAAGGGTGCGACTGTGTAAGGAGCCAACGCATGCTGATTGACCAATCCAGTTGTTCTGTCCTTGTGATTGACATGCAGGACAGGCTGCTTCCAGCCATCGCCCATGCCGAGGCGCTGGTGTCGGAGGCTGCCGGGTTTTTAAGGGTGATGCAGATGCTCGAATTACCTGTGGTTGTGACCGAACACTGTACCGACAAGCTAGGGCCCACGCTTCAAAGCTTGCCTCTGGACACTGCACAACGGATTCAAAAACGAAGCTTTGCTGCAACCGCGACGGCGTCTGTGTCGCATGTGGCGCCGGGTAAGCAGGTGTTGGTAATCGGGTGTGAGGCACATGTGTGCGTATTGCAAACTGTGTCCGCGTTGTTGGCAGCCGATCGCACTGTGTGGTTAGTGGATGAGCTGATCGGCTCGCGGCATCCCAGAGATCGGCAACTGGCGTTGTCACGCATGGCGCAGATGGGGGCGCATTTGGTAAGCATCGAAATGATCTATTTTGAGTGTTTGCGCGACGCAGGGCATCCGCACTTGCGGGCGGTAATCGAATCAATTCGGGCGCGTGGTCGGGCCGGTCGTTCGTCTGACTATCGAAATTTTCTTGCAAAAGCCGACACTTACCTATAGTGTGCCGGCCTCCTAGCGCATAGCGGATCGACGCGTTGGGTAGCTCGCCTACTTGAGCGTTGATGACTGATCCGCTTCATGACGGGATCCCCGTCTGCTATTTCAGGATGAATATGCGCTTTCAAGACCTAGGGCTCTTGCCCGAACTCGTGACCAATGCTGGTTACGAAACTGCGACGCCCGTACAGAGCGAAGCCATTCCAGCGATTCTCGAAGGGCACGATGTGCTCGCAGGTGCCCAAACCGGGACCGGCAAGACCGCTGCCTTTACACTCCCCGTGTTGCAACGCTTGATGGCGGATCATTCCACCGGCAAGCCGCGTGCGTTGATTCTGGCCCCAACCCGTGAACTGGCGGTGCAGGTAGCCAACAGCGTGCGGCAATACGGCAAGGGTACAAAAATGCGGCACACCTGCGTCTACGGTGGTGTGAACTTTGGCAGCAGGTGAAGGCGATTCGCCAAGGCCTCGATATTCTTATTGCAACGCCTGGCCGTTTACTCGACCACGTTAATCAGGGCACGCTTGATTTATCGGATGTGAAGACACTGATCCTTGATGAGGCGGATCGGATGTTGGATATGGGATTTGTCGAAGACATCGGCCGGATCATTAAGGCCTGCCATCCTAAGCGTCAGACGCTACTGTTTTCGGCAACCTACAGCCGAGGCATCAAAACGCTGGCCGCAGATTACTTGAAGTCGCCGGTTGAAATTGCTGTGGCTCGCGATAATACGGTTGCTGCCTCGGTTGAGCAGGTGTTTGTGCATGTCGATCAAGAAAAGAAGCGCGAGCTTTTGACGCAACTGATCGGTATGAACAACATGCACCAGGTGTTGGTGTTTACCAAAACCAAATTTGGCGCTGATAAGTTAGCCAAGGCATTGACTGACGACGGATTACCGTCGGTTGCGATGCATGGCAACAAGAGCCAAGCACAGCGTAGCAAGGCATTGGACAAGTTCAAGCGTGGCTCAGCCCGAATCTTGGTGGCGACCGATGTGGCCGCGCGTGGCATTGACATCCACAAATTACCGCATGTAATCAATTTTGAGCTGCCAATGGTTGCTGAGGATTACGTGCACCGGATTGGCCGAACTGGCCGTGCCGGTGAGAGCGGATCGGCGATTTCCTTTGTCTGTGCTGGCGAGCACAAGCTGCTGTTGGAAATTCAACGTGTGCTGAAGACAGAAATCAGTTTTGAGGTGGCCGATGGCTTTGAGCCGCGTGTGCCATTCCCAAGCCGTAGGCCAAAACAGAAGACCGCACCACGTAAGCACGGTGCCGGTGGCGGACGGGGTCCCCGTTCGGGTGATTCAGGCCGCGGTCGTTCTGCAGACTCGCGTGGATCAGATTCGCGTCGTGAAGGGCGTACGTATGAGGGGCGCGGTGAGCAACGTTCGGAAGGACGTCGGGATCCGCGTGCGGCAGATGGTCGTCCGTCGCGCAGTCATGATTCACGTCCCGCAAGAGACACTGACTCACGTCCGGCGCGCGCGGGTGAAGCGCGTCCAGCCCGTGCCGGTGATGGTCAACGCCCGAGCCGCTATGCTGACGACCGTCGTCCAGCACGAAGCAACGAATCGCGCCCAGCGCGGGGTAATGAGTCGCGTCCCGCACGCGGGGATTCTCGTCCCGCTCGGTCGGGTGAAGCGCGTCCGGCGCGTGCAACTGATGGCCGAGGCGAGCAGCGTCCAGCGCGTGATGGTCAGTCCGCACACCGTGGCCCACGATCGGATGCGCGTCCTCAACGGACAGCTGAGAGTCGTCCTGCACGGACTGAAGGGGCTCGGTCTGAACCACGCGTTGCCCGCGACGGTTCAGCGCCTGCGCGTCGCCCAGCCGGTGCACGCCCGAGTCGTCCATCGAGCGATCGATCACGTAGTCGATTTAACTGATCCAAACCACTGCGGCTGATGCCGCAGTTTTTGGTGCCTCAAGGGCCCGTATATTGCCACCGGTAGTGTGGTGGTGTCGGGCCCTTGTTGCGTTCATGACGCTTTGATTGCTCGTGCGCNTGGGCTGCTAAGCCGACACTTCGAGAGAGGCAAAANAGCGCCCGANCCAGCATGGGTGGTACATCCAACGCGGCGTAAATGGCCGCTGTGGCGCCATCGATATTCATTGCAATTGGGCGGCCTTTACGTAACCCGAGTTCCGCTTGAATCGCCTCAGCGATATCGGCGAAGTGGCCATCGACCAGTGGGTCATCCAAGGCGACTTGGCGCAGAATACGCATCAGTGGTTCGGCACGTGGATCGGTTGGCTTGTGGAAACGGTGTCCGAAGCCAGGAATAAACTGCACGCCCTCGGCATTGAGGTCATCAATTACGGCGGAAACCGCCTTTTGAAGGTCGTCATGGGTCAACCGCGCGGCAATGTCCTGATAGACAGCAAGCGCCTGCTCTCCAGCACCACCGTGCACATCGCCCAACATGTTGACGCCAGAGGCGATCGCGTTGTTGATTCCCACGCCACAGGTGATGGCCATTCGTGAGGCGGCCACAGACGGCGCCTGTGGGCCGTGATCCACCGCCGCCACTAAAGCTGCCTGCAGAAGACGGCTTTGACCGGCACTGGGGCGTGCGCCCATAGTCATCAACCAAATCATGTCAGAAAACGAGATATCTTGAATTAAATGCTCTATCGGCTCACCACGTATGGCGATGACACCGGGTTCCATGCGGATGATATCGGTCGACCACCACTTAGCTACGTCTGAATCTGTCGTCAACGGATCACTCCTTGTTTCTGTAATGATGCGATGGTTTCTGGGTCATAACCCAGTTCTTGTAACAGAGCATCTGTTGACGCTCCAAGTGCTTCGACCGAATGACCGGGAGTAAGTCGCTCCGAATTCAGTAAGAAGCCATTGGTGACCATCCGGATATCGGTGGCGGGCTGACCTTGCTCGACAGTGGTGACAAAGTGACGGCCTTTGACTTGTTCTAAATTGAGGGCCTCATGTACCCCCAAAACAGCGCCTGCAGGGACCCCTGCGGCGGTCAGTTGGTTCACCCAATGCGCTGTGGTGTGTTGCTTCAACACCACCTCGAGCGCCGCGGTGAGTTCTTGCCGATGCTGTTTGCGGGACTCACGGTCTGCAAAACGGGGATCCTCGGTTAGTACATCGAGACCGCAGACTGATGCCAGAGCAAGCCATTGACGGTCCTGATTGGCAGCGATATTGATCAGTCCGTCTTGGGTCTGGAAGGCTCCAGAGGGGGCTGCAGTCATGTTGTCGTTGCCTAATCTCGCAGGTGTCTGTCCCGCCATCAGCCAATTCGAGGCGACCCATCCCATGGTGGTGAGTACGCTTTCTAACATTGATACATCGATATACTGTGATTCTTTACGGTGCAACGCGGCCGCAACCGCCATTGCTGCGGTCAGACCGCCAATGGTATCAGCCATTGGATAGCCCACCCGTAGTGGTCCCGAATCGCTACTGCCGGTGACTCCCATGACTCCAGAGAGTCCCTGCACAATCTGGTCGTAGGCGGGCTGACTGGCCATAGGGCCTTGCTGACCAAAGCCTGTAATTGCACAGTAAATTAGGGGATCTTTGAGTTGGATCAGTTTTGCGTAGTCAAGTCCAAGCCGTTGCATCACCCCAGGACGAAAATTCTCAACCACCGCATCTGAGGTTTTGACCAGTTCACAGAAAATCTGCTGTCCGGCGTCGGTTTTAAGGTCCAGCGCGATCGAGCGTTTTCCTGCATTTTGCGCCAGATAAGACACGCCCATGTGTTGTTGATTCCAATCTGGATTGGCACCTAANTGTCGGGCGAGATCTCCATCCAGNGCTTCGANCTTGATGATTTCAGCGCCCAAAAGTCCAAGTTGATAGCCGCAAAATGGACCGGACAGAACATTGGTGACGTCCAGTATTCGAAATCCACTGAGTGGACGCGTGGTCATGCACGTGCCTTGATTCGGTCTCTCCAAACTGGGTAGACCAACAGCACCAGTGCAAGCAATAAAATCCCGAGTGTCATCGGGCGTTCCCAGATGAAGTCAAGGCCATTGGCATTGCGCATCGCACGTCCCAAGTTGTCCTCAAGCATGCCACCCAAAATGAAGCCAATAATCAATGGTGGCAGTGGGAATCCACCAAATCGAAGCACGGTCGCCATGCAACCTAATGCAATCATGATCAGCAGCTCAGTGGGGTTGTTCTGTCCAATGTANGCGCCAATCAGCGAAAAGAAGACCACAAANGGGATCAAATAGAAGCGTGGGACCGTCAGTAGTTTGGCGATGTAGGGAATCAACGGCAGATTCAGAATCAGCAGCACGACATTGCCGAGATACATCGAAATAATGACTGCCCAGAATACCTCAGGTTGGTCCTCCATCAGTCGCGGTCCAGGTGTCACGCTCAGTGCCACCAGCGCACCCAAGAGGATCGCAGTGGTGCCGGATCCGGGAATGCCGAGTGTGAGCATCGGCACAAAGGAGCCAGTACAAGCAGCATTATTCGCGGTTTCTGGCGCTGCCAACCCGCGGATCGAGCCTTTACCAAATTTCTCTCGCTCTCCGGCCGGGGCCAGATTGCGCTCGATGCCATAGCCGAGGAATGAGGCCATAGTGGCGCCAGCGCCCGGTAGCACCCCGACTANGAATCCAAGTACGGATTGGCGGCCAATCACGGGTGCGATTTCGCGCGCTTCGTCGCGGGAAATCCGCAGATTTTCGATCTTGTTGTTGTTCTCCATGGCGTCACTGCGTCGGCGATCAAGAACCAAGAAAATGGCCTCAGGTAATGCAAATAATCCCATAACCAAGGTCACAAAATAGATACCGCTTTGCAAATCCATGATGCCAAGGGTGAATCGGGCTGCATTGTGTAAAGCCGACTCACCAACGGTAGCGAGCATCACGCCAAAGACCGTCATCATCAATGCTTTGAGCACTTTGCCACGGCCAGCAAAGGCCGCAATTGCGGTTAAGCCCAACACCATGAGCGCAAAATATTCAGCAGACCAAAACAGTTTCGCAACTGATGACAAGACCGGAGCAAAGATCATCAGCAAGAGAGCCCCGATGGTGCCACCAGCAAACGAAGAGATCGCAGCAATCGTCAGAGCCTTGCCGGCCATTCCCGCGCGTGCCATGGGGTAGCCGTCAAAGGAGGAGGCCACTGTCCCTGCCACCCCGGGTGCGTTAATCAGAATCGATGAGGTCGAGCCGCCAAAAATGGCGCCGTAGTAGACCCCTGACAATAAAATCAGAGCCGAAGCGGGGTCCCCCAGCTGCAGCGCGATAGGAATCATGATGGCAATGATGGACATCGGGCCTAAGCCCGGGAGCATGCCGATAAACGTGCCCAAAAAGCACCCGATAAACACCATCAAGATATTAAACGGACTGATGGCTGCGCTCAGGCCGAGATACAAACCGTCCAGCATTACAGCACTCCCAAATTAGGCAGAGGAAGCAGGTAGATCCCGAGCACCACGTCGACCAGGTACCAGATTACCAAGGCGCTGATCACGGAGGTTGCAATCGAGCGAAACCAGCGGGTTTCACCGAGCAATCGGGAGGCTGCAATTAAAAATAATGCGGTGGAGACGATGAATCCCAACGGACGCAATGTCAGTGCGTACAGCAACATCATACCCACCAAAATCAGTGCCTGACCCCAAGCAAAGCCGCGCCAGCCCTCGGCATCTTTTTCCAAGCCCTCATCGGGCGAAGGCAAAAGTAGCAGCAGACTTGACAACACAATGCCGATAGCGGCTAAACCGAGTGGCATGGTATTTGGCTTGAAGGGCATCCGCACTTCAAACGGAAGTAGCGGATGCATCCAGGCTAAATATCCGTAGCCGATCGAGAATGCGAGCAAACACAGCGCGATGTAGCGATCGATACGGATCATGGATTACAGGAATCCGAGTTCTTTCATCAGGCCGCCGATTTCAGCTTCCTGCTTCTCGAGGAANTGTACGAACTGATCGCCAGGCAAATAGATGTCGACCCACTTGTTCTGGTCGCGTACTTCTGGCCACTCTTTGGTGTCGTACATTTTATCGAAGGTGGCGATGTATTTCTGACGCATCTCGTTTGACAGTCCAGGCACACCGAAGAAACCACGCCAGTTCACAAACTCGGCGTCGTAGCCTTCGCTCTTCAACGATGGAATGCCATCGATTGCTTTTGGCGCAGTTGTAACGAGGATGCGGACTTCACCCTGAGCTGCCAAGCCAACGGCTTCAGACAAGCCTGTCGACAACGCATCGGCCTCGCCAGACAACAATGAGGCCATTGCTCACCGCCGGCATCAAACGGCAAATACTTCACTGAAAGTGGGTCGGCACCGGCTGATTTCATCGCCATGGCCGCAACCAAGTGATCCATTCCACCAGCGACTGAACCGCCTGCAATGGCCAGATCATTTGGATTCTTCTCATAGATCGCGACCAGGTCTTTGAATGACTTGATTGGGCTGTCAGCTTTAACAACCAACGCGGCATAGTCACCAATGGTGCCCGCGATAGGCGTCAAATCACGGAAACTCTGCGGGAACACCTTGGTCAGCGATCGAATCACGATTGGTGTCGAGTTCACCATCAGAGTGCCTTCATTGGATTTGGCATTCTCGATCATGTAAGCAATGGCTTTACCGCCACCACCACCTGACATATTTTCGTAGCTGGCGTTGCCAACCAAGCCTGAGCGGGCCAACACATCACCTGTGCCGCGCGCGGTGCCGTCCCAGCCGCCGCCGGCGCCGCCTGGTACGATAAAGTGAATGCTATCGAGTTGTTGATGACCGCCTGCTTGCGCAACGGGTGCCATCGCGACGAGACTTGCAAGGCCTGCAAAGGTCATCGCTTTAAAAAACGAAGGTTTCATGGTTAGTCTCCTGTTATGGTTTTTATCGACACAATGTGCCTGAGTGCATAAGAACATAGAAAGCTGACAACAACCTGACATGCGAATTTTAGTAGTCGAAGACACCGAAGACTTGGCTGANGCGCTGTGTGCGCACTTGAGGCTCAGTGGTCACACCGTGGATCATGCCGCGACACTGAGGCATGCGTTGCAGTATTTGGATCTCAATGCGCGGGTGTACGACGTCGTCATCCTCGATGTGGAGCTGCCAGACGGCGAGGGTACTACGGTATTGCGACAGATTCGCCAAGACGATTTGCCGATTGGAGTTCTCGTTCTGACCGCGCGCTCGGAGATCGATGACAAGGTCCACTTGTTAGATGTGGGTGCCGACGACTATCTGACCAAGCCCTTTGTATTGGCTGAATTGGATGCGCGCATCCGTTCAGTACATCGGCGCCATTTGTCACGCTCTGTGAAAACACGACCGCTTGGACGCCTTGCCTTTGACCCAATGCAGCGCACGTTATGGGACGGAGACACGCAGCTGAT
>JGI26088J50261_1000347_pt1 | contig 27878 bp, 26 predicted proteins | sample SaaInl1SG_22_DNA_FD_50261 | JGI IMG/M metagenome (IMG submission 50261)
GGAGCTTCCGTGGCCTCGACAGCGGGAGCTTCCGCTGCAGGAGCTTCCGTGGCCTCGGCAGCGGGAGCGTCGGCAACGGGTGCTTCCTCAGCCTTGGGAGCCTCTTCCGCAGGCTTGGCAGCCTTGGGTCGCAACACGGGCTTCTTCTTCGCATCGGGGGCGAACTCAGCCTTGGGCTCCGCAAACTTCACGGTGCTCTTGGCGTTCTTGTCACCCTTGAATTTGCCCCAGTCGCCGGTGAGCTTCAGCAAAGCGGCGACCTGTTCGGTCGGCTGTGCACCAACGCCCAGCCAGTACTGTGCACGCTCGGAGTTGACCTCGATCACCGAGGGGTCCTGCGTGGGGTGGTAAAGACCAATTTCTTCAATGACGCGTCCGTCACGCTTGGTGCGTGAGTCGGCAACAACGATGCGGTAGTACGGCGCGTGAATTTTTCCCAGGCGCTTCAAACGAATTTTTACAGCCACGTTTCTCCAAGTAGATGAGTTGTCATAACTACCGACGATTACGTGGGGGCACAACCGTCAGAGGGTCTAAGGGTGGAATCACACCTGATAGAGGGTCGGGTTGTGAGCTCCAGCGCCCTATTCTGTCAGATTTTTGCGCCCCGTGGTGACCGATGTCAGAAAGTTCACAACCCTAGCTGCCGCCGAGGCCAAAACTGGAGCCCTGCTGCGGCGCTGTCTCCGTTTTTCCCTGCTCTTGCCGGGCTCGGGTGGCAGGATTTCCGGATCGGGATCCCGACTTCTTTTTGCTCTTTTTCTTCGAGCCACCGCCGCCTCGGGCTACGGGACCCATCCCAGGAATTTGGGGAACACCACCCTTAGCTACGGTCTTCATCATTTTCGCCGCCTGCTCAAACCGCACCACCAACTGGTTCACCTCGGTCACGGTGGTCCCCGAACCAGAAGCAATGCGCAGACGCCGGGAACCGTTCAGCACTTTGGGGGTGAGCCGCTCGCGGGGTGTCATGGACTGGATGATCGCTTCGGTGCGGACCAGTTCGTTTTCGTCAATGTTGTCGATTTGATCCTGCATTCCCCGCGCTCCGGGCAACATGGAGAGCATGCCGGAGATGGAGCCCATCTTCTTGATTTGCTGCAGTTGCCCCAGGAAGTCATCGAGGGTGAAAGTCTCCGAGCGGAATTTCTCTTCGAGCTCTTTGGTTTGTTCCTCGTCAAAAGCTTTTTGCGCCTGTTCGATCAGGGTGAGAATGTCACCCAGGTCGAGGATTCGACTCGCCATCCGGTCGGGGTAGAAAACGTCGAACTCGCTCTGCTTCTCCCCCGTGCTCGCAAACAATATGGGGCGATCGGTCATGCCCGTCACACTCAAGGCGGCACCACCCTTGGCGTCGCCATCAAGTTTGGTGAGAACCACACCGGTGAAGTCCACGCCCTCTTGGAAGGCCTGCGCGGTGCGCACAGCATCCTGACCGATCATGGCGTCGATCACGAAGAGCACTTCGTCAGGGTCTGTTGCCTTACGGATGGCGGCAGCCTGCTTCATCATGTCCGCATCGACACCGAGGCGACCCGCCGTATCAACGATCGCGATGTCGTGGTTCTTATCCCGCGCGTAGGCGACGCCCTTTTTCGCCACCGCTACGGGGTCACCGACACCATCGCCGGGTTCTGGGGCAAACAGCGCAACACCGGCCTGCTCGGCCACAACACCCAACTGTTTGACGGCACCGGGTCGTTGCAAATCACAGGCAATCAGAACGGGCGTGTGCCCCTTTTCTTTCAACCACGCCGCAAGTTTTCCGGCCAGCGTCGTTTTACCCGAGCCCTGCAAGCCTGCGAGCATGATGACCGTGGGAGGGGTTTTCGCGAAGGTCAGCCCGCGCTGATCGCCTCCCAGGATGGCCACCAGTTCCTCGTTCACAATGCCAACAACCTGCTGGGCAGGGTTGAGCGCCTGGTTCACCTCATCGGAGAGTGCGCGCTCGCGAACGGTGGCCGTGAAGGACTTGACGACCTCCAGAGCGACATCAGATTCCAGGAGTGCGCGTCGAATATCGCGAACGGTGCCATCGACATCGGCGGCAGAGAGCTTGCCTTTGGTGCGCAGGGACGCGAAGGTCTGGGTGAGGCGCTCGGAGAGCGACGAGAAGGCAGCCATGGCGCCCCAGACTACCAAAACCGTCCCTCCCCCCACGCGGAGCGCCGGCTTCTATGCTGGTGTGATGCCGATCCTCCCCTTCGAGTCGTCTGTGCCCGAGGTGGGCGAGAGTGTCTTTCTTGCGCCGACCGCCACCCTGATCGGCGAAGTCCGCATCGACGAGGGGGTCACCATCATGTTTGGCGCCATCGCGCGCGCGGATCGAGCGGCAATAAGCGTGGGGTCAGGATCCAACCTGCAGGACAACGTGGTGATCCACGGTGACCCCGGGTTTCCCGCGGTGATCGGCTCACACGTCAGCGTTGGCCACGGCGCCATCGTTCACGGGGCAACCGTGGAGGACAACTGTTTGATCGGCATGGGGGCAACCGTTTTGAACGGTGCCGTGATTGGCCAGGGATCGCTGATCGCTGCTGGCACCGTGGTGCTCGAGGGCACAGTGGTGCCTCCCGGCTCACTGGTGGCGGGAGTACCGGGAAAAATCCGCCGATCAGTCAGCGCCGACGAAGTTGCGGCGATTGGGGAAAACGCTCGCACCTATCAGCGCTTGGGCGCTACCTATCGCGAGGCTGCTAGCTCGTAAGGGCGTGGGCAAAAGCGGTGGCCTGGAAACCGGTGAGATCATCAATCCCCTCACCCTCCCCCATCAGCTTCAGCGGAACACCGGTGGAGTGCTGCACCCGCAACACAAAGCCACCCTTCGCACTGCCATCAATCTTGGTCAACACCAACCCGGTCACGCCCGCATGCTCAAGGAACGCTTCCGCTTGAAGAACACCGTTTTGGCCGGTCGTGGCATCGAGCACTAAGAGCACTTCGGATACTGGGGTGAGTTTTTCTACCACCCGGCGAATCTTGGAGAGCTCATCCATCAAACCTGATTTGGTGTGGAGGCGCCCCGCCGTGTCGATAATCACAATGTCTATGCCCTCGGCGATGGCTTTATCAACCGCTTGATACGCCACCGATGCGGGGTCTTGACCCGGCTCGTCCGGAGTCACAATGGGAACCCCGGAGCGCTCCGCCCAGGTGGTCAACTGCTCGACCGCTGCCGCACGGAACGTGTCCGCAGCGGCGATCACCACCGAGCGGCCGGCACGAGTAAGAAACTTCGCCAGCTTCCCGATCGTGGTGGTTTTGCCCACACCGTTCACCCCCACCACCATCATCACCGCGGGGCGGGCACTCAGATCCAGGGTGGGGTCAAACTGAGCCAATTTTTCTTCGATGCGCTCGCGAACAATGCCGTGGACATCAGCGGGATTGTTGGAACCGATCCGGTCGATTTCTGCGCGCGTTGTCTCCAGCAGCTCCTCGGTCACATCGGGGCCAAAGTCAGCGCCCAGCAGCGTTTCCTCGAGTTCATCCCAGGTGTCGTCCGTGATTTCTGGTTGGGCGACCAGTCCTTTGAGGGCGCGCCCCAACGACCACTTTCCACTCCCCCAAGCCACGGGAAAACCTAGTCTTCGGGAACGGGTTCGAACCCGATCACGGGCAGGGTTTCAGAAGAGGCAGGTCGATCAGATTGAACGAGGGATAAGACCTCGGTGCTGACGATGCCTATGCTGATCGCCGCTGCCGCACCGATAAGAAGCCACCCCGCGCGCTGCTTCTTCCCCATGTCTCCACCCTAAACCTCGCAGCTATGAGGCCAGGGACTCCTCGGCCGCGACACGCTGACCCACCACGGCGCTCACGCCGTCCTTGCGCATCGAGACCCCGTAAAGCGCATCGGCAATCTCCATGGTTCGCTTCTGGTGGGTGATCACAATCAACTGCGACTCCGCGCGAAGCGACTCAATCACGCTGAGCAGGCGGCCCAGGTTTGCATCATCGAGGGCAGCTTCGACCTCATCGAGGATGTAGAAGGGGCTCGGCCGTGCCTTGAAAATCGCGATGAGCAACGCCACTGCTGCGAGTGAGCGCTCGCCACCCGACAGCAGCGACAAACGTTCAATCTTTTTCCCCGCGGGCCGAATCGACACCTCGATGCCGGTGGTCAGGAGGTCATCGGGCGCCGTGAGAGAGAGGGACCCGGTGCCGCCGGGGAACAAGATGGGGAACACCTCATCGAACGCTTTTTGGGTGTCGGCGAAAGCATCAGCAAAGATGCCCTGCATGGTGGAGTCCACATCCTCCATGATCGCTTCGAGGTCTTTGCGGGTCTTGCTGAGATCCTCCAGTTGCTCCTTCAAGAACGCATGGCGATCCTCGAGCGCTTGGAATTCTTCGAGGGCGAGCGGGTTCACACGACCGAGTTGGTCGAGCTGGCGGGAGGCTTTGGCCAAACGTGCTTCCTGAACAGCACGGTCGAAAGGCTTAGCCACTTCGTTCTCATCATCCGGTGGCACCAGGGCGCTGGGGGAATAGTCCGCCAGCAGTGTTGCCTCATCGAGTCCCAATTCCTCATTGACTCGCTCTAACAGGGTTGTGCGGTGCAGTTTCTTTTCATAAATCTGCATTTCAATGGAGTGAACGTTCTCGGTGATCGAGGAGAGTCGCTCGCGAACCGCTACTTCCTTTTCACGCAGCTCTCCCAGTTCACTCTGGTGGGAATGGCGCCTCGCCTGTGCCTCAACGAGGCTCTGGCCCGATTGCGCCACCGCTTCCTGCGCAGCGTTCATCACAGCGGGCAGCACGGCCAGCACCGCCTGAGCGCGTTTCGCTTTCTCCACGCGGTCGCGATATTTTTCCTCTTCGCGCGCCTTGGCGGCTTCTTCCTCCGCTTTGCGGTTGTGGGCAGCAAGCAAAGCCTCGCGAGCAGACCTGACGGATTGACGCAGGGCCTCCCACCCGATCCGCGCATCCACTTCTTCTGCCGCGACCTGATCAACCCCGGTTACGAGAACCTCACGTTCGGCATCATCAACAACGGGCCGATCCGTGGCGTGGAAAGCCTCGAGAGTGCTGTGTGCGTCCTGTTGTGCCTGGCTGGCTTCCTGAAGAGTGTCGCCTGCTTTCCGGAAGCTCTCCTCAAGACGAGAGATCTCTGCTTCGGCAGCCTCGAGGGAGGCGCGGGCGCTGGAGACCTGCTCGCTGATCTCGGCCCGTTTCGCATCGGCGCTGCGCAATTGTGACCGCGCCGCAGACAACGCTTCGGCCGCCGCCGTTTTGGCTTCTGTGGCGTCCTGCGCTTCCCGAAGGTGGCGTTCTCGATCGACGGAGCGCTTCTGGAGTTCCGCATCGGCAGACTCGCGCTCGGCAGCTAATTCCAAACGAGAACGAGCCTGACCGGAGCCGGTCGATACCAGGTTCTCGCCAAAAACATCGCCGGCCATCGTGACCACGGTCACCGCTGCGGGAAGAGCGCCGGCGTCACCCCAGGCGACTTCGACCGCAGCTACGTCGTCGGCAATGTAGGTGCCGTGCAAAAGCGCAAGGACACCCGCCGGGCCTCGAACAACATCGATGGCCGGTGTGACACCCGGTACCGCCGGGGTTGCTGTGGTGTCGCCACGGGCAATCACCAAGTCCACGCGAGCAGACTCGGAACCGGATCTCTCACGCACAACACTCAGCGCTGCCGATCGCGAATCCACCACATAGGCCTCAGTTAGGGAACCGAGCGCCCGGGCGATCGCCGTTTCATAACCGGGGGTGACCTCAAGGGCATCCGAAACCCGCCCCGATACCGCGCTGTGGGAACTGAGGTCATCGGACTCAGAATCCGGTGCGAGCGCCAAGTCGAGTGCCGAAACAGTGGCAGCAAGCGCCTCCTGCTCGCGCTCGCTTTGATGAAGCGCCTGTCGGGTGGCCTGCTCAAGCTCTTCTGCTTCGCGCAGTGCCTGCTCCGCCTCGGTGACAGCTCCTTCAAACGCTTGGGCCACCGTGTCCGGGGAGGATTCGCCGCGCTGGAGAGCTTCGAGCGCTTGCTCAGCAGCGACCTGTCGCTCGCGGGCACGCTCCAAGGAGTTCTCCTGGCGCGCCACGTCTTCTTCCCGCGACACCACGTGAGCGACCGCCCGGTCCCGGGCCGACTCCAGAGCGCGGGCTGTGGAATCCCAGGCTGCCGCCGCTTCGCTGCGCTCTTTGACCTCGGCATCGTGGGCAGCCAGTGCAGCCCGGTGTGTGGCCAGACGAGCGGAAATGTTTCCCACCGTCGATTCGTGTGCCGCCACGGCGGCTTCCGCTCGAGCAAGTTCTTCGGCAAGCCCTTCGAGCAGGGACTCGGTGATGGTGGTGGCGAAACCGCCGGGGGCTTCGTCTTCGAATCCGGCGGCGCGTTCCGTAGCCAGCGACTGCAGTGATGTGAGGGATTCGAGCACGCGCTTGAGGTCGTAATCGACGCTGCGCGCTCTATCGAGCTCTTCGCCCCCGGCGCTCGCTTCCAACTCGGCGATCCGCCGGCGGTGGGAATCTGCCTGATCACTGAGCGCCGCGCGCTCCGCGGCGCGCTCTTGCTCGTTGAGGTGGAAGGTGTCAAGAGCCGTGCCGAGTGCCTGAAGGTCATCGGCCAGCACCCGGGCTTTGGCATCGCGAACAATGGCTTGAATACTCTGGGCTTGGCGTGCGATGTCTGCCTGGCGGCCCAGCGGGGTGAGTTGGCGGCGTACCTCACCGGCTAAGTCGTTCAGCCGGGTGAGGTTCGCCTGCATCGATTCAAGCTTGCGTTGGGTTTTCTCTTTACGCCGGCGGTGTTTGAGGATGCCGGCGGCCTCTTCGATGAAGCGCCGACGGTCATCGGGGGTGGCGTGCAACACGCGATCGAGTTGGCCTTGGCCGACAATGACGTGCATTTCACGGCCGAGACCGCTATCGCTCAGCAGCTCTTGGACATCGAGCAGTCGAACGGGTTCCTTGTTGATGGCGTATTCGCTCGCACCGTTGCGAAACAGGGTGCGCGAGATGGTGACCTCGGTGTAGTCAATCGGCAGCGCCCCATCGGAGTTGTCGATGGTCAGCATCACTTCGGCGCGACCCAGCGGAGCTTTTGACGTGGTCCCGGCAAAAATCACGTCTTCCATGGATCCGCCGCGAAGCGTTTTTGCGCCCTGCTCGCCCATCACCCAGGCGAGGCCATCGACCACATTGGATTTACCGGATCCGTTGGGGCCCACCACACAGGTGACACCCGGCTCAAACGCGAACGTGGTCGGCTGGGCGAAAGACTTAAACCCTTTGAGCGTGAGGGACTTCAGATGCACTGACGACTCCGCTTCTCAGGTTGCGATGGACGGGAACAAACTTACCGGCTCCTGGGGGTCCGCTGACATCGCGGGCAACGGTGGGAGGACCTGTTCATCCACGGTTCTCTCACCACGATCGCCTGGCACCGCGGACAGGCGTGACCTGCTCGGCCGTAAGCGTTGAGTGAGTGGGAAAAGTATCCACTCACCCCGTTGACGTTCACATACTGCTGATCGAAGGAGGTGCCTCCTTCCGCTAGTGCTGTGCGCAAAACGCTCTGGACCGCCGCGATCAGCTCGCGCACCCGGGCAGGGCGCAGGGATGATGTGCTGGCCCGGTAGTGCAGTTGCGTAGCCCACAGTGCTTCATCCGCATAAATGTTGCCGATGCCGCTGATCAGGGTTTGATCCAGCAGGGCTCTCTTGATTTCCGTGTTCTTTGCCCGAAGCTTGCGGCTAAACGCCGGAAGGTCAAAACCCGGATCGAGAGGGTCTCGCGCGATGTGCGCAACCGACGTTGGCACGCGCGCATCGTCGCTGCCGTACCCGGCGGGATGGGTCTGCCCGGTATCAACGAGGTCATCGATGGCCATAGACCCAAAGATCCGTTGGTCAACAAACCCGACCTGCGTGGCTCCGGCCCGAGGTTCCTCCAGCTCAAAAAGAATTCGCAGGTGTGAGCCAAAGTCGGAGGTGTCATCCCCCAAGAGGACTTGACCACTCATTCCCAAGTGACAGACCAGGGCCCGGTTCTGCCCAGCCAGCGGAACCCACATAAATTTTCCGCGGCGAAGCGGCATATCCAGGCGGGAGCCTTCGAGCTCGTCGACAAACGATTCGAGCGGCCCGAGGTGGCGTTTGAGGGAGCGCGGGTCACGAATGTGAACCCGGGCGATGCCCGCACCGGTCAGCACCGGCGCCAAACCGCTGCGCACCACCTCCACTTCGGGAAGCTCGGGCATAACGCTTTAGCCCCGGAGGGTGGAGAGAGCCTGGCTTGCCGCCGCGAGCTCCGCCGTTTTTTTGGAAGTTCCCTGTCCTTCACCGACCGGCTCCGTGGAGGCATCCAGGAAGACGTGGGCGACAAACACTTTCGCGTGATCGGGCCCCGAATCAGAAATGTTGTAGTGCGGCACACCCTTGTTGTGTTTCGCCGCCCATTCTTGGAGAGCTGTCTTCGGGTCGCTTGATTCGCTGCGGGCATCTGCGTCTTCCACGAGCGCGCCCATCAAGCGCTCCACACATTCGGTCGCAGCGACAGGGCCCTGGTCCAAAAACACTGCGGCAATGACCGCTTCGAGCGCATCGGCTAGCAACGAAGGTTTGCTTCGGCCCCCCGTGAGTTCTTCACCGCGGCCTAAGCGAAGATAGGCACCCAAATCGATACCCACGGCGACTTCGGCAAGCGCTTGCGTGGACACAATGCTGGCGCGCCGTTTGGCGAGCTCTCCCTCAGAGAGATCAGGAAAGCGGTGGTACAGAGCAGCGGTAATGGTTTGCCCCAAGACGGCATCGCCCAAAAATTCCAACCGCTCGTTGTCCAAGCCTCCTTGTTCATAGGCGAACGAGGAGTGTGTGAGCGCGCGGGTAAGGACCTCTACGGTTACGTCAACACCCAGGGCACTCCAGAGGAGTGTCGGGTCCAGAAGCGGTGTCGGAGAAACCGAGGTGGCTTCTTCAGGCCGATTCACGTTAGACGTCGGCGACCTTACGGCCCTTGTACTCCATGAACAGTGGCGTGCCGGCGCTGTCCTCGACAACCGACGCGCGGTGGGGCAAACGGTAGACGGTCTTACCACCCTCAGTGGTCTTCACGAGGCTAGGCAGTTCAGCCTTCCACGCCGAACGGCGGTGACGCGTGTTCGACCGGGACTTTTTCCGCTTGGGTACTGCCATGGTTCTCTTCTTTCGCTTGCTGTCTAGGAGCTCTCGGGCTTTTCGTCCTCGAGCAGTTTAGCTAGTTCCTGCCACCTCGGGTCGATGTCCTCTTCCGGAGCTTCGCTCGCGGGAGAGTCTCGTTTTTCCCCTGTCTTCGGGTCTAACCCGAAGCACTCAGGCGAACACGTTGGCTGGAAGGGAAGCTCAAGAACAACCGCATCCCGGATGACACTCTCAAGGTTGAGGGCGTCGTGATCCACCGTGTAAGAATCTGGCTCTTCTTCAGAGTACGCGAAAAGTTCTTGAAAATCGACCCGGTGCTCGAAGCTAATCGGGTCTAAACACCGAACACACGAGGCAGTTGCCGTGGTGTGCACCTCGGCGGAGACCAAAATTCCCTCGTGGAGGCCCTCTAAACGCAATTCCACCCGGAGGGGAGAACCTTCCTCCACCACGGCAATGGCACTCCCGTATTGCTCGGGCGCCGGCAGTGACAGTGTTTTTTCCCGCATTTCCCCGGGCTGATGAAGAATGTCTTTGACACTCACCCGAAGCGGGGATTCCGGCGTCTTACTCACCCTCCCAGTGTAGGAGGGTCATGCCTGGAGGATGCTCACCTCAGGGCAACTCCGTCTGTGCCAGATACGCGGCCACCGCGGGGGGAACGTAAGGGGCGACGTCGCCTCCCAGTGCCGCGACCTGGCGCACCAGGGAACTAGAAACATGCGCGTTGGCCGGGTCAGGTAGCAGGAACACGGTTTCGATGCCCGCCAAATTTCGGTTCACGATCGCCATGGGGGTTTCGTAGGTGACATCCACTTGCGAGCGAATTCCCTTAACCAAGACGGTGGCCCCCACATCGGTGCAGTAGTCCACGAGCAAGCCCACACTCCACGAGGTCACCACAATTTTTCCTGGCAATTGCGCTTGCGAAATGGACCGCTCCAGCAGGGTAACCCGCTGCGCAATGGGAAAAAGTGCTTCTTTGCCGGGGTTGTGCACCACCAGCACGTGAACTTCGTCAAAAAGGCCCGCTGCCCGCTCGATCACATCAAGGTGACCCAACGTCACGGGGTCAAAAGATCCAGGAACAACGGCAACAGTGCTCATGCTCCCAGCCTAAGACCCGAGTGTTTCTGGAATGTGACGACGGGCTAGGTTTTCTCCAAATAGTCTTCGGAATCCTGATCGAGGTGACGGGCAATCTCAAACACGAGTGCTCTGTGACCCGAGAGAGTGGGGTCACCAGCGACAATCGCTTCGGCATAGCCTCTCGCCGCATCGATGATGTCGCCATCTCGGGTTACCCGCAGAAGCTTGAGTCGCGAGCGCACGCCCGACTGGCGAACGCCCAGCACATCCCCCTCGCTCCGCAGCTCCACGTCTTTGGCCGCCAATTCAAAACCATCGAGGGTGCCAGCGACACTCTCCACCCGCTCGCGAGCGAGCGTTCCCTGCTCGGCCGCAGTTACCAAGAGGCATATGCCGGGGTGCTCGCCTCGTCCCACTCGCCCTCGAAGCTGGTGGAGCTGGCTCATTCCGAAACGGTCGGCGTCAAGGATGACCATGATGGAGGCGTTGGGAACATCAATGCCCACCTCGATGACGGTGGTGGCGACCAAGACATCACATTCGGCGGCTGCAAACCGCGCCATCACGTTGTCTTTCTGCTCGGTCGGCATCCGACCGTGCAGTGCTTCGATGCGGGCAGACTGCAGTTCCGGAACGCCCTGCAGCAGGGGCAACATTTCTTCCACACTCGCGAGGGCACGGGGTTCTGGCTCCTCAAGCGAGGCAACCTCTTCCTCGTGTTCGTCCTCGCGCGCCGAGGGCGAGATCGCTGGCGCCACCACGAACGCTTGGCGCCCGTTCGCCACTTCCTCGGCGACTCGCTGCCACACCCGCGTCATCCACGAGGGGTGATCGGCCAGTGCCACGACGTGCGAAGTGATCGGGCTTCGACCGCTCGGCATCGTCGCAATGGTGGAAACATCCAAATCCCCGAAGACGGTCATCGCGACCGTGCGGGGAATCGGTGTTGCCGTGAGAACAAGCAGGTGCGGGTGATGACCTTTTTGGCGCAACGTCTCGCGCTGGTCCACACCAAAGCGGTGTTGTTCATCAATAACCACCAACCCCAGATCGGCGAAACTGACCGAGTCGGAGAGCAACGCGTGGGTGCCAATAATGAGGTGGGAGGACCCGGAGGCCGCCGCCAACAGGGCTTTCTTTTTTGCGGCAGCCGGCAAGCACCCGTGAGCAACACGGGGTTGAGTCGCGCCGTCATATCGGGCCCCAAAGTCTTCACCAGCGAGCGAAAATGCTGGTTGGCCAACACTTCGGTGGGGGCCAACAGCGCTGTTTGCCCGCCCGTTTGCGCGACCGTGACCATCGCGCACGCNGCNACCACNGTTTTTCCCGACCCCACTTCACCCTGAATCAACCGTGTCATNGGATGGGAGCTACCCATATCGTCGTGGATTTCGTTGATCACCGTGGTTTGATCGGCGGTGAGCTCAAACGGAAGTGAGGCCAGGAAAGCGTTGGTATCCGCGCCAGGCTTGCGGATAACACTTTCGACGCTCTGGTGTTCTGCTCGCCGCACTGCCAAAGCGCTTTGGAGGACGAGGGCCTCCTGGAAACGCAGGGAATCTCGCGCTCGCTGCCAATCCTGTTGCTCGGTGGGGCGATGAATGTGCTCGAGAGACCACGCCACACCGGCCAGGCCCTCGGCCTCGCGAATACTCTCGGGGACGGGCTCCCCCTCCACCTCGAGCACGTCCAGCACAACACCAATGGCTTTCGCGATTTGCCAACTCGCCAAGGTGGAGGTGCTCGGGTAGAGAGGTAACGGCTTTTTTGCCCACTCCTCCTGCGCTTGTTCGCTGGGGTCTTCCACGAAAAGCTCGTAATCCGGGTGGGCTAGCTGGCGGGTGCCCCGATAGAGGCCCACTTTCCCCGCAAAAATACCGCGAGCCCCTTCGCGCAAATCCTTCTGGCGCCAGCCCTGGTTAAAAAACGTCAGGGTGACGAGGCCGGTGCCATCGGTGATAGCCACCTCGAGCACACTCCCGCGCTTGTGCCGCATCGAGCGGGTGGACACCGACACAATCTCTGCCACCAGGGTCGCGTGCTCGCCCGGGGGAATGTCGGCAATCGACGTAAGCTCGCCTCGGGTCGCATAGCGCCTGGGGTAATGACCCAGTAGGTCAGCGACCGTGGTGTAGCCAAAGGCCTTCTGAAACGCTTTTTGGCTCCGATCCCCCACCACTGTGCCCAGCGGGGTATCCAGGGTTACGCTCACCCCTCCACGGTAGCGCCCGCCACCACCAGAAAAAGAGAAAACCACCAGTAGCGTGGAAGCATGACGCGCATCATTGCCGGAGCCGCCGGTTCGCTCCGACTGGCGACACCCTCTTCGGGCACGCGTCCCACCTCAGACCGGGTGCGAGAAGCAATTTTTTCCCGCCTGGAAGCCCGGGCAGACCTTTCGGGCACGATTCTCGATCTGTATGCCGGCTCGGGCGCACTCGGCCTCGAAGCAGCGTCTCGCGGTGCCAGCGAAGTGCTGTTGGTGGAGAAGAATTCCGCCGCAGCGCGGGTGATCGCCACGAACATCGCGACCCTGCGCGAAGCCCTCCCCGCCGCACACCTTCTGATGATTCGAGATTCCGTGGAATCTTTCCTCGCAGGCCCCGTCACCCACGCCATCAACGGCGTCTTCATCGACCCTCCCTACGAAAACGACGGTGTCGATGCGGTACTGAGTGCTCTCATCCCCTGGCTTGCGCAGGACGCGTGGATCGTCGTCGAGCGGTCCGCTCGCAGTGGTGCGCCCCACTGGCCCGAGGGTTGTGAACCGTGGCCGGATAAAACCTACGGCGAAACAGCGGTGTATATCGCCGATTACGCGGCGAAGGGGTCCCAGCCTCCGAGTGATTCCTGAAGGTCCCACCCGTCCAATACGACCGGGTGACCCTCGATTCCCTCCACTACTTCGCCCAGCACGCTAAAGCCGTTGGGAACAGACTGATCGTTCGGGAAACAGGCCAACAAACCGTGGTCTTCCCCGCCGAAAAGCGAATGCTCGCTCCACGGGAGAGACGCGTCCAAGCGCATGCTCACCCCACTGGCACGGGCCATGCGGGTGGCATCCAAAACCACACCATCGGAGACGTCCATCATCGCGCTGGCGCCCGCTAAAGCTGCCACGGGCCCCATCGCTAAAGGTGGAGTGGGGCGAAGATGATGCCGCACGGCGGGGTCGGAGCGAAGCTGTGTGATGTCGCCGGTGCGCAACTTCTGGAGCCCCTCGTGGGAGAGTCCTCGCTCACCGGCGAGGGCAAGAATGTGCCCAGCTGTGGCGCCCGAGCGTGTTACGGGCTCGCGACCCTGAAGGTCCCCCAACACCGTCACCGCGATCGTCCAGACCGGCGAATGGGACAAATCTCCGCCGAGCACTCCCGCCTGGGGCGCGAGGGCAGCAATTCCTTGGGCGAAACCCTCGGCGAGAGCCGCAAGGTCACCCACCCGCGCTGAACGGGGAGCGGCGACCGCGATCTCCAACCCGGTGGTGATGGCGCCCATGGCGGCAATGTCCGCGGTATTGCTCGCGACCGCTTTGTATCCAACATCCTGCAGAGAGGACCAGTCGGTCCGAAAGTCGGGCCCTTCGATCATCATGTCGCAGCTGATCACCACGCGAGAGTCCGCTGTGGTCAAAACGGCCGCGTCATCACCCGGGCCCAGAGTCGCCAGCGGTGCTGGCGGTAACAACGGGAGAATGCGGGCGAGGGCAGCGCCCTCCCCCAGCCTCGGCCAGGGTCAACGCATCGATGTCGAAGCCCTCAGCGCTTGCCATGAGCTCCACGCTAGCCTGGAAAGTGTGAAGTGTTGGATGACCCAGGTGCTCGCCGCTGCGGGCTTCGTGGCGGTCGCCGTGCTCTCTGGGTGCGCACCCACCGTGAATTTGGAACCGGCTGAAGGGGCCAACGCCCCCGAGTGCGCCAACATGATTGTGCGACTGCCCGACACGGTCGCCGAGCTTCCCGCGAGGAATGTGAACTCCCAAGCAACTGCTGCCTACGGGTCTCCCACCGCGGTCATCATCCGGTGTGGGGTGGAACGCCCGGGCCCCAACCTGTTGCCCTGCTTCACCGTGGATGGTGTTGATTGGTTGCGGGATGACACCAACGACCCCGATTTTGTGTTCACCACCTACGGGCTGGACCCCGCCACAGAAGTCATCGTCGATTCCACTGCAGTGTCGGGGACCAGCGTGCTCCGCGATATCTCGCGTGCGGTGGGGAGCCAGTCGACCCCGGTGGCAGCATGCATCGCCCTAGAGGATGCGGTCTCCTAGGCGCTCGGGCCGCCCAAACCCACCAGCTTCGTGGCAATACCGCCCGCAGCCCGCAGCGCCACCCCTTGCCCAAACCCGCTTTGCGGGAAAATAACGGGCTTGTCGATTGCTTCGGTGAGCGCATCTTCCAGCACCCTCAGGGCCGGGTGCTGGGGAGCCCACAGGTACAGCGAGAGCGCACCGGGGATCGTGTTCACTTCGTTCACGAACACCTCGCCGGAGGTTTCATCCCACAGCAAATCCACCCGCACAATCCCCGTCAATCGGGTGACCTCGGCGACAGCCGTCGTCAGCTTACGAGCAGTCTCGTGGATAGCTTCCGGGGCTTTAGCCGGAAACTCTCGGGGGGCATTCGTGAGGCCCGCACCGGACCCACCGGCGAGATATTTTTCTTGGTACGAATACAGCGCGGAATCATCATCGCCACGGAGAGGGCGCTCCAGATCGGTGAGTTCCAACTCGGGATAGGTGCGAAAGGACATATTCAAATCCACCAGCGCCGGACGATAGGGCTCAAGGATGGCCCCCGCCGCCAGGTGGGGGGAAGTTTTCGCTACCGTCCGCGCGGTCGCTATGTCATCCACGATTTCGATCCCGATGGAGGATCCCCCAAAGCGGGGCTTCACAATGTAGGGGCCAGGAAAGCTCGGTTCCATGGTGGCAGAGAGCGCTTCCCTCGGCAGGGAGGCAATCGCGGCGGAGTGTAAAAGCCCACCAAAAGCGAGTTTGTCCATGCCCACGGCTCCGGCGAACACGGTAGAGCCCGTCGCCGGGATTCCGAGCAGCGAAAAGACCGCCGCTCCCGCACCGCCCTCCCCGATGCCGCCGTGGAAACACAGCAGGGCAGCGTCGATGCCGAGTGCCTTCTTGCCCATGCCCTTCTTGGGATAAATGCCGGGCTGTCCGGAGAGAACCACATCGAGCTCTTTCGAGCCCGCAGGTGCTCCGGTGAGAAAGTCTTTGGCTTCTGAGGTGGCCGGCACCAGGTGCCAGGCTCCCCCCGGTGCCACATAAATGGGCAAGGGGTCATGGCCGCCTTCGAGCAAAACCCTCGTTGCTTGCAGGCCGGTCAGGATTGAAATTTCGTGCTCGGGGCTTGGCCCACCAAACACGATGGCGTAAGAGCGTGCCATGGTTTCCCCTTTAGGTGCTCCCCGTTAGGGGTAATGATCCGGCAGTCGTTCTCATAGAGAATAACGCCCCGGTCACCGGCAACCCGGAGGGCCGCCTCGACCGCGTCCTGGCGCGTCGCAAACACTTCTGCCTGTCCTTTGGCGCCCTGCTGGAGAGCCTTGCGATTGGTCCGCCCGACAATCATCAAGGTGCCCCCGGCGGAGACCACCGCTTCGGCGAGTTCGCGGTTGCGTTTGGCTTGGACGGGTCCCAGCTCCACCATCCCCGGGGTCACCGTCACGAAGGGCCCCTTGCGTTTCTTGGCGGCAGCCGCCGCGGAAGCAACAGCGTGCTGCGCACCGGTGGGATTGGAATTGTAGGTGTCATCGATGATGACCACACCCGCATCGCTTTCTGCGACCTCGGCGCGGTGGGCCGCTACCGGCAGGCTCGCCACCCGAGCCTGCGCTTCGGACGCGGGAACCTCCAGTGCCCACGCGATACCCAGTGCCACCGCAATGTTGACCGCGTGACCGAAGGCAGGAATATCCAGGGGAACCGGGTTTGTTTTGGGCCCGTATCGCAGGGTGCCAAGGTCAACATCCACGACCACGTCAGCTTTTTTGCCTTGCGCGCTGACCCGAATTACCCGTTTGCCCGCACGCTCGCACTTATCCGCCAGCCCCCTAAGCTCGGGTTGATCGATAGGCAGGACAACGGTGGCTGCCTTCTCGGTGATTTCAGACTTCGCCCGGAAGATCGCTTCTTTGGATCCCAGGCGCTCCATGTGTGCTTCACCGATGACCGTGATCGCCGCGATGTCCGGCGGGAACCACTGGGTCAATTCCCGGATACGCCCTTCAGCGTTCATGCCCATTTCGGCCACAAAGACTCCGGTACCCGGGACAAGGTGCTCGTTGATGGTTCTGGAGAGACCCATCAAGTTGTTGAAGCTGGCGGGGGATGCCACGGCCTGGTGCGAACCAGAAACGATCTGGGCCACATAACCCTTGGTCGACGTTTTTCCGTAAGAACCGGTGATGGCCACGACCGTGGGCTTCACTTTTCCGAGCTTCGCTTGGGCGTCTTTCACAAACTTCATCGTCAGGGAGCGCTCCAGGTACCACAGTCCCCCCAGGGAAAGATCCACCAGGTTCGCGCTAAACAGCAACGGAATCAGCACGCCGGCCGGTCCTAAGACAAACACCGCAAGCGCTCCGATGGCCACCTGCAACACCAGCATGCCCCCATAGGCCCGGTAGGCGCGCGGTGTCCACGCCAGCGCGCTGGTCGTGCCTGTGAACGAAAGCTTCCAGGGTGTGGGCAGAATCATCAGCGGAGCGAGCACCGCTCCCACCGCCAGCCATTCAAGACCCCACCAGGCGGGCCCCTGGACAGAAATCAGCGCGAGCGCGGCTGCCCCTGCCCACCACAGTGCGCCCAGTGGCCTGCGGTCAAACCAGAGGCGCTCGAGACGGGCCACTTCGCGCGGCAGATAGTGCACCCGTTGGGCCACACGAACCCATTTGAGGTTTTGTAACAGCGCCACCGCGAAACCAACCCCGAGGGCTCCCCACAGAATCAGCGTGTCAAACTCGGGCATCGGTGTCCTTAGTCGTGAAGCGCGTGGGCAAGAGCGTCTCTAAGCTCCGCTTCGAGAGTACCCTCCAGCAGGTGTCCAGCACCGTGAACCACGCGCACCGTGGCGTTCGAAAAATGCTCTAGCGCTGCNTGCGCACCGGCCAGGGGTGCAGGCTGGTCGTTTTCTCCCCACACCATGGTGACNGGTTGAGAAATGCGGGCNGCGTCCTCGAAATAGTCTTCNCCGATCGCTGCTACCAACACCTGGCGCATNACACCCTCTGCGGTGCGGTAGTCCACGGATCCATAACGCTGACGCAAAGACTCCATCTTTTTCTCTGACACCACCCCGGCACGGTGGGCCAGGCGGGCTAAACGATAGGCGAGGGCGGGCTTTTTCCCGCCAGAGCGCGGTACAAACGGCACCCCCGTCAACACCAGCGCTGCCACCCGCTGTGGGTGTCTCGCCGCTAGTCGAATTGCTACGCGACCGCCAAACGAATGACCCACCAACACCACCGGGGGTGTGTCGGAAAGTGCGTGAGCAAGCGCATCCGCGTAGTCCGCGGGTGTCCAGGCTGAGGCGGGAGGAGGTGCTGAGCCAAACCCTGGCAGGTGAACGGCGAGCCCGCTGTGGCCGGCAAGCACGCGCGCAAAGTCTGTTCCATCACGGCCCCAGCCATGCAGGGCTAGGACCTTGAGTTCCCCGTCGCCGGAGCGGTTTCCCACAAAGTCGGAGGTGCCAAGGGTTGCCAGTGCCACGGGGGTTACTCGTCTTCGGGCTCGTCAGAGTCTGTCGCGAAGTGCGGAGCGAGCTCTCGGGGGTCTCTGGAACCATCGAGCACCTGACCCACCTGAGTCACAATCGGCATCACGATGCCTTTGGTTTTTGCCAGCGCGAGGACCGGGGCGATCGCCGCCAACCCCTCCGCGGTTTGATTCATGGAGCTGACCACATCGCTGAAACTGTGCCCCTGCCCGAGGAGTCGACCCGCCGTGTTGTTGCGAGACAGTGGTGACTCGCAGGTAGCGATGAGGTCCCCGAGACCGGCAAGCCCGGACATCGTTTTCGGTTCAGCACCAAAAGCTGCCGCGAAGGCACTGATTTCTGCCAACCCGCGGGTGATGATGCTGGCTTTCGTGTTCTCGCCATAACCCACACCATCGGCGATGCCGACGGCCACCGCGATCAGGTTCTTCAACACCCCGCCAAACTCGGTTCCCACGACGTCGGTGTTGGTGAACGTTTTGAAATACGGGTTGGTCGCCGCGAGCGCAACCTCGGTCGCCGTGTCCGTATCCACGGACGAAGCAACCGCCGCGGTCGGTTGCTCGCGAGCAATTTCGAGCGCCAGGTTGGGTCCACTCACCACGGCGATGCGAGCGGGGTCGAAACCCCCAGCGCTCGCCAACACTTCGCTCATGCGGAGACTGGTGCCCGCCTCCACACCCTTCATAAGGGAGACAATGATCGTGCCCGAGGCGAGTTGGGGGCCCAGTTGTTCGAGGTGTCCGCGCAGATGCTGGCTCGGAACCGCGATGTAGACCTGTTGGGCACCGTCGACTGCTTTTTCCATGGAGTCGCTCGCGCCGAGGTTTTGGGGCAAATTGATGCCGGGTAAGTAATCGCTGTTGCGATTGGTTTCGCGAATTTCGCGCGCCACTTCGGACCTGCGTGCCCAGAGTGTGACCTCAGAACCGCCGTCGGCCAACACTTTGGCAAACGTTGTGCCCCAGGATCCAGCACCCAGTACCGCTACTTTCCTCATCCGCGGACCTTCTCTCCTTGGCCGTCGTGCAAAACCTTGGGCGGTGTTTCCTCCCGAAGCTCACCGAGCAAGCTGGCGATCTGGTGCATCAACTCTGCCGTCGCTTTTTTCAGAAGGGGTTTCGTAATCGGCTTGTCCCGGTAGCTGCTGAGGTCCATTTCCTCACCGACCACCACCGTGATTCGGGACCGGGGAATCACCGTGATCTTTTTGGAGTACCGGCCCATCAAATGCTGGGTCCCCCAATGGGCAGCGGGATAGAGGGGAATGTTTGACTGCAACGCCATTCGCACGGCACCCATTTTTCCCTGCATGGGCCACAGGTTCTCATCCTTGGTGAGAGTCCCCTCGGGATACACAATGAGGCCACTGCCCTGTCGGGTCAGCACCTCGGCTGCCTCCATGGGTTCCGACACTTTGGCAGCAGATTGCCGCTCGACCGGGATTTGCCCGGTAAAGCGCATCAGAGCACCCAAACCGGGAACTCTAAACAACGATGCTTTCGCGAGAAACCGGGGTGTTCGACCGAGCTTCCACACCACGATTCCCATCACGATGGGGTCGATCTCGCTGTAGTGGTTGGGGGCAATCACGAAGGGACCCTTCGCCGGGAGCGAGCCGCGCGTGATGCGCAGCTTCGTCATCGCAGCAAACACCGGGATCACGATCGCGGCAATGAGCCGCCATCGGATTTGAGCTTGGCGCTTCATGAGCACTAGGCCTTCTGCTCGAACGTTGCTCCGAGGCCCGAGAGTTTTGCCAAAAGGTGTTCGTAACCCCGGGAAATGATGCCCAAGTTCGAGACGGTGGAGGGCCCCGAAGCGGTGACCGCGGCAATCACGTGGGAAAAGCCTCCCCGCAGGTCGGGGACCCGAACATCAGCGCCGTGGAGGGGGGTGGGGCCCGTAATCACGGCTGCCTGTTCCAGGGGGCGGCGAGGGACGCGGCGCGTAATGCTCGCAATACCCTCCTTGTACACCTCGATGTCTGCGCCCATTTTGGTGAGAGCATCGGTGAAGCCAAACCGGTTTTCATACACCGTTTCGTGCACAATCGATCGCCCTGTGGCCTGGGTGAGAGCCACCACCATGGGCTGCTGCCAGTCGGTCATAAACCCCGGGTGCACATCGGTTTCGATGACGACCGGTTTGATCTCGCCCCCGGGGTGAGAGAAACGAATTCCCTCGTCATCGACGTCGAACAGCCCACCCACCTTGCGGTACACATTCAAGAACGTCATCAAATCCGCCTGGTGTGCTCCGCGCACATAAATGTCACCCCGGGTTGCCAAGGCGGCAGCCGCCCAGCTTGCTGCTTCACTGCGATCGGGAATCGCTTTGTGCCGATAGCCGGCGAGGGAATCGACACCTTCGATGACGATCGTGCGGTTGGGTTCCACCAGGATGATGGCGCCCATTTTCTGCAGGATCTGTATGAGGTCCATGATCTCTGGCTCAATCGCTGCGTTGGTGAGCTCGGTAACGCCTTGAGCTCGGACCGCCGTCAGCAGCACCTGTTCGGTCGCGCCCACACTGGGGTAGGGCAAATCGACGCGTGCGCCGACCAGGCGTCGAGGCGCCCGCAACCGGATGCCCTCATAGCTCTTGTCGATTTCTGCACCAAACGCGCGAAGGGCGTCGAGGTGGAAGTTGATCGGACGATCACCAATACGACAGCCACCAAGGTCCGGGATAAAAGCTTCGCCCAACTGGTGCAGGAGCGGCCCACAAAACAAAATCGGGATTCGGCTCGAGCCTGCGTGAGCATCGATTTCCGCAAAGTGCGCGCTTGTGGCTCCGCGTGGGTCCAATTCCAGTTCGCCATCCGCCAGCTCCGTGACCGTGACCGCGTGCGCTTCCAGCAGCCCCTTCACCACCGCCACGTCGCGGATGGCGGGCACTCCGCGCAGCACACTCGGGGAATCCCCGAGCAGGGCGGCAACCATGGCTTTGGTCACCAGGTTTTTCGCCCCGCGCACTTCTACTTCTCCGATAAGCGGTTTGCCCCCCTCGAAGGTCACCTCATCGGCTTCCTCCGCACTGGGAAGCATGATGCTGGTGGTCTGGTCACCCACCACTTAGGCACTCCGGGCAGGGAGAGTCGTGGGACGCCAGGGCCCTCGGGTGGCCTCAAACTGCTCGATGGCGTCTTCTTTCTGAAGGCTCAAACCAATGTCATCGAGCCCTTCGCGCAGACGCCAGCGGGTGTAATCATCGATCTCGAACGGCGCCACAAGGTCACCACAGCGGATTTCTTTGGTCTCGAGATTCACACTGACCGGGATGCCCGGCGTCGCCTCGATTAACGCCCACAGGGATTCCACAACGCTCTCGTCCACCACAGCGGCAAGAAGGCCCTGTTTCCCGGCGTTCGATCGGAAAATGTCACCAAACCGGGCAGAAATCACCGCGGTGATCCCGAAGTCTTTCAGCGCCCACACCGCGTGCTCGCGGGAAGAACCCGTACCAAAGTCGGGGCCCGCCACCATGACGCCACCGGCGGCATAGGGTTCCTGGTTCAGCACAAATTCCGGGTCTTGTCGCCACGCATAAAAGAGCGCATCGTCGTACCCGGTTTTCGTCACCCGCTTGAGAAACTCTGCGGGAATAATCTGGTCGGTATCGACGTTGCTTCGGTGCAGCGGTATCGCAGGTCCTTGCACCACCGTCATCTTGTCCATCAGGCACCCACCTTTTCTTGCGCCACATCAGCGGGGCTTGCGAGAGTTCCGCGGATGGCGGTGGCGGCAGCCACCAGGGGGGAGACCAGGTGGGTTCTCGCCCCTTTACCTTGGCGGCCTTCGAAGTTGCGGTTCGAGGTGGAGGCTGCTCGCTCTCCGGGGGCCAACTGGTCGGGGTTCATTCCCAAACACATGGAGCAACCGGCAAAACGCCATTCCCCACCGAATTCTTCGACAATCTTGTCGATACCTTCCGCCTCTGCCTCCAGGCGCACCCGGGCAGAACCGGGAACCACCATGACGCGAACACCTTCGGCCTTCTGGCGTCCCTTGATAATCGAGGCAAACGTCCGCAGGTCATCCAACCGCGAGTTTGTGCAGGAGCCCATAAACACGGTGTCGACAGCAATGTCTTTCATTGCGGTTCCGGGCTTCAGGTCCATGTATTCGAGCGCCCGCAGCGCCGCCGCTTTTTCGTGCTCGTCGGTCATGGTGGCGGGGTCGGGAACGCAGTCACTCAGCGAGACACCCTGCCCCGGGTTGGTCCCCCACGTCACAAACGGTTCGAGCTTCGACGCGTCAAGGAATACTTCCGCGTCAAACTGCGCGCCCTCATCGGTGTGCAGGGTGGACCAGTACTCCATTGCGGCATCCCACGCGTCACCCTCGGGTGCGTGGGGGCGCCCCTTAACGTAGTCAAACGTNGTCTGATCCGGTGCGACAATTCCCGCGCGCGCACCCGCTTCNATNGACATGTTGCAGATNGTCATCCGACCGTCCATGCTCAGCGATCGNATAGCGCTGCCGCGGTATTCGAGCACGTACCCTTGGCCACCGCCGGTNCCAATTTTTGCGATGATCGCCAAGATGATGTCTTTGGCGCTAACCCCTGGCGAGAGCTCCCCCTCGACGGTGATGGCCATCGTTTTGAAGGGCTTCAGGGGGAGAGTTTGCGTGGCCAGCACGTGCTCGACTTCGCTGGTTCCGATTCCAAACGCCATGGCGCCAAAGGCGCCGTGGGTCGAGGTGTGGGAATCGCCACAGACGACTGTCATGCCGGGCATCGTCAACCCCAGTTGAGGCCCCACTACGTGGACGATGCCCTGTTCGATATCGCCCAGGGAGTGAAGCCGAACACCGAATTCTTCACAGTTTTTGCGCAACGTTTCGATCTGAATGCGGGATGTCGGCTCCGCAATGGGTTTGTCGATGTTGATAGTCGGGGTGTTGTGGTCTTCGGTCGCAATGGTCAGGTCTGGCCGGCGAACAGGGCGACCGGCCTGGCGAAGGCCATCAAAGGCCTGCGGGCTGGTGACCTCGTGAACCAGGTGAAGGTCGATGTAGAGCAGGTCGGGTTCGCCCTCGGCGCCGCGGGCCACAAGGTGGTCATCCCACAGTTTTTGGGCGAGAGTGCGTGGAGCCATAACAGTGCTCTCCTTTCCCCGAAACACGTCTGGCGCCGTCACCAACGGGCGCTGCAGCGGGCTCTAGCTTAGCCCAGGGGTGCGCGGGGAGCCCGTGATGCGGGGTTGGTTTTGTCCCTCCGAAGTTTCAGGATGCTGGCCCCCACGGCAACCCCCATAGCGAGCACAATCACCACGAGGGACTCCCAGGTGCCGATATCCGGCGCCCACGAAAACCCTTCGCCCTGGTTGAGGAATGACAGCTGGTTTTCGTGCAGAGCGTGGGACACGAGCTTGAGCCCGATGAACGTCAAAATGAACGCAATCCCCAGGTGGAGGTACTCCAGCCGGTCGATCAGGTGGCCTAAGAGGAAATACAACTGCCGCAACCCCATCAGCGCAAACACGTTGGCTGTAAACACAATGAAAGGGCTTTCGGTAATTCCGTAGATCGCGGGAATCGAATCCACCGCAAAAATGACGTCAGCGGTTCCCAAAGAAATTAAGACGACCAAGACCGGTGTGAACGCAGTGCGGCCCTCGTGGGGAATCCGGAACTTGAGACCGTCGTAGTGCGGGACGATGTCGAGCCGGCGGGACAGGAAATCTGTCAGCCGGCTTTTGCGCTCCACATCGTCGCTGCGCCCGGAGAGGAACTGTTGCACCCCCACCACGACAAGAAATGCTCCAAAAACATAGAAAATCCAGCTGAAGCTGGCGATAAGGGCTGCCCCCAACAGAATGAAGACCCCCCGGAACACAATGGCGAGCAGGATTCCGATCATCAACACCTGTTGTTGGTATTTACGCGGCACTGTGAAGGACGCCAAAATCAGCACAAACACAAACAAGTTGTCAATGGACAGGCTGTATTCGGTCACCCACCCTGCTAAAAATTCTGCGCCGTACTGCTCGCCCGCGAAGAGGAACATGAGACCGGCAAACCCGAGCGCCAACGCAACGTAGAAGCTCACCCACAGCGCAGATTCCTTGGTGGAGGGCTCGTGCGGGCGCCACAGCGCCAGAAGAAGATCGGCGATCAACACCAGGCTCAACACGACGAGCGAACCCACTTCGAACCACAGCGGGAGAACGTAGTTAATCATCATCCGATCCTGCGGTCATCCCACGAAATGAGGGTAGAGCCCACTGCCGCCCCAGGGGGCGCGCAGTGGTGTGAAAAGGGTGACCCCAGCGGGATTCGAACCCGCGTTACCGCCGTGAGAGGGCGGCGTACTAGGCCGCTATACGATGGGGCCCTTCAACCAACACACGAAATTATGGCACTAAACCCCAGCGGGCGCCAATGCGGGGGCGAAAACCCGCAGGGACCCACCTCTGACGCTCACTTCGAGGGGTAGCGGCCCCACCCGCTCGCCATCCGCGTAGGCCACAATTCCCTCGGATTCGATACGCACAACCCGCGCCCGGGTGATGCTCACCCGCTTGTCGGTCACGTGGGTGCCGGCAAAAACGCGCGGATAGATGCGCAGGAACGCTAACCGCGACAGCGGTTTCAGAGTGAAAACATCGAGAAGGCCGTCGTGGACGCTGGCCTCGGGAGTGACCTTCATCCCCCCTCCAAAGCTGTGAGAGTTTGCCACGGCCACCAACAGGTACTTCCCGGTATGGCGCACCCCGTCGACCTCCAGGGTGTAGGTCAAGGGCTTGAGCTTCACCAGCTCAATCAGCAACGCCACCGTGTAACGGTGGCGGCCCTTGGGGAAGACCAACCGGTTAGCGCGCTCGTTCACGATCGCGTCAAACCCTGCGGAGAGCACACACGCAAAGGGTGTAGGTGCTCCGTCCGCTCGGCCGGCGACGCCGTGGTCGATGGCGATGGGTTCCTTACCCAGGCACTCGAGGAGGACGTTTTGGGCGTCGTCAATATCCAGCGGGATGCCTAAGTGCCTTGCGAGATCATTCCCGGTACCCGCGGGGATGACTCCCAGTGGAATGTTGTGGTGGGAGCAGAATTCGACACCGAGGTGAACCATCCCGTCGCCCCCGACCACAATGATTCCCTGGGGTGAATCATTACTGGCTGCCGCCAGCTGGTCGCGCAGGGCGTCATAGCTGGAGGCTTGAAGCGCCTGGACGTCATGACCCGCATCGCGCAGGGCCGACACCACACGAGCGCCCACACCAGCGTTCTTGCCAAACGACGCCCGGGGGTTGATGGCAACGACAAGCTTGAGAGCATCCACGGCCATCCAACACACTCCTTCGTGAGGGACTTCGGTGATGCCCGTGCGGGCTTACTCAGCCTAGCGGGCCGGATTTTGCTGGGGTGCCTGGACTCGAACCAAGAACAACTGAACCAGAATCAGCCGTGTTGCCAATTACACCACACCCCACCGCTTCGAGCTTGGCCCGAAGGGGACGGCACTACCTTAGCGCACCGTAGAGGGACGCGCGAAGCTTCTCTAGGCGCACCACGCTGGAATCCTTGCCAAGAATTTCGAGCGATTCAAACAAGGGCGGGCTGACCCGCCGACCAGAAATTGCCACTCGCACCGGGCCAAATGCCAGGCGTGGCGAAATTCCCAACTCCTCCACCAGTGCTGTGCGCAGCGCCTGCTCGAGCGACTCCAGGGTCCACGAATCCAGGGCCTTCAGGGCGGACAGGGCGCTATCCAACACGGCGGCAGCGGACTCTTTTAGCGTGGCAGCAGCATCCTCGGACACCGTCAGCGCGTCATCGGCGGTGAAGAAAAACGCCACCATCCCGGGAACCTCACCGAGCAGCCCCACCCGCGGCTGCACATGCGGCAACACGGCTGAGAGCAGGGTGCGCTCGGAATCGGTGAGCACCTCACCGGTGACACCCGCGTCATACAGGTAGGGGACACAGCGCTCGAGGAAGTCCTCGGGCGCGAGCAAACGAATGTGGTCTCCGTTGATGGATTCGGCCTTTTTTTGGTCAAAACGGGCTGGGTTGGGGTTCACCGAGCTGATGTCAAAAGCAGCCACCAGCTCCTCGAGGCTGAACACATCGCGATCGGGACCAATGGACCAGCCCAGGAGCGCGAGGTAGTTCAGCAGGCCCTCTTTGATAAAGCCGCGCTTGCGGTGAACGAAAAGATCCGCTTCGGGATCACGCTTGGAGAGTTTCTTGTTGCCCTCCCCCATCACAAACGGCAGGTGACCAAAGCGCGGAATGTGAGTGGCCACACCAATGTCGACCAGCGCGGTGTAAAGAGCAATCTGCCGCGGGGTCGAAGACAGTAAGTCCTCTCCCCGCAGGACGTGGGTAATCCCCATCAGGGCATCATCCACGGGGTTCACAAAGGTGTACAGCGGTTTTCCACCCGCTCTCACCACAACAAAGTCCGTGGTGGAGGTCGCGGGGAAGAGGACTTCGCCCCGTACGAGGTCCTCGAAGCCTCGGTCCAGCTCGGGAACCCTCAAGCGCAACGCCGGCTCCCGGCCTTCGTCACGGAAGGCCTGACGTTGCTCGGGGGTGAGGTCACGCTCGTGGTTGTCATACCCCTGCTTGGGGTCGCGTCCGAGAGATTCGTTACGGGCGGCCATTTCTTCGTTCGTGACGAAGCTCTCATACAGGTGGCCGGCTTCCAGCAGACGCTGGATGATGTCTTGGTAAATATCCGAGCGCTCCGATTGCCGGTAGGGAGCGTAGGGACCGCCCATTTCGGGGCCTTCGTCCCAGTCAAGCCCCAACCAGCGCAGGGCCTCCACGAGTTGGCCATAGCTTTCTTCGCTGTCGCGTTCAGCATCGGTGTCTTCGATACGAAAAACGAAGCTGCCCCCGTGGTGCCGGGCAAAAGCCCAGTTGAACAACGCTGTGCGGACCAAACCGACGTGGGGGGTTCCCGTCGGTGAGGGACAAAAGCGAACCCGGACGTCCGCACCGGTTGCTGTCGTCGTCAAATCCGTCATTGGAGCGCTCCTTGCTGCTTGCTAAATCTGGTAATTGAGGTAATCAGTGGGCGTGCCTGTGACAGAGGGGGTGGATCGTACGGTGAGGAAGATCCGCACCAAAACCACCGCCACGAGAAGAAGGGCCACAAAGGACAACCCGCTATAGCCCAGTAACGCCAGGGCAATACCCGCCAATGCCCCACCAAGCGCCCCTGACCCGCTCATCAGCAAGTCGGAGAAACCCTGTCGCCTCGCGCGCTGCTCAATGACCGTGGATTCGCTCAAGAGTGTGGAACCCGCGACTGTCGCGGCACTCCAGCCCAACCCCAGCAGAATCAGGCCAATCAACACTGCGGCCTCGTTTTCTGACCCAAAACCGGTAAACGCCAGGCTCAAGGCGAGGATCGCTTGACCCAAAACAATGGTGGGGACGCGACCCATCCGGTCAGCGATCATTCCAAAGACGGGTGAGAGCGCGTACATTCCGGCGATGTGCAGACTGATGGTGAAGCCCACGAGCGCCAGGGACGCCCCGTGGTTTACCAGGTGCACCGGTGTCATTGCCATGACCGACACCATGGTGGCGTGGCTGAGCGCAACCGAAACGATTGCGGTCCGAGCGGCAACAGGGTTGTCCTCAACTCGAGCTAGACGCTTTTGCCCGCCGGCGTCTTCTGCCCGAGCGAGTTCCCCCGCGACAAGGAGGGGGTCCGGACGCAAGGCCACAAAATAGAAAATGGCCGCCGCGACCTGGGCGATCAAACTAAACACAAAGGGCCCTGCAAGCTCGGGCAGTCCCAAAAATTCTCCCAACGCTTCGCCGGGAACCAAGAGGTTGGGGCCGGAGACAGCACCCACTGTGGTCGCCCACACGACCAGGGAAAGGTCGCGGCCTCTTGTTTCCGCGGCCGCTAAGTCCGTAGCAGCGAACCGTGATTGCAAATTCACTGCCGTCGCCAC
>JGI26088J50261_1000348_pt1 | contig 27773 bp, 24 predicted proteins | sample SaaInl1SG_22_DNA_FD_50261 | JGI IMG/M metagenome (IMG submission 50261)
CCCGCATAGACACTGGAGACAAGTAACAGGAAGTTCTGGAAGATCGCCACCGTGAAGGGGTCTTCGTTGGGGCCCACGGGAAGCCGTCTGGCTACTTTGCTCTCAGCCACCACAGCCCCGTCGAGCGCGGTGGTGTAGCTCTGGGTGGCGCGCATTCCCAACGTGTCCCAATCGGGGGTGTTCGACCAGCCCTCCTGATCTCGCGTGATGAAGCCATGAATCATTTCATCGCCACAGCGACCCAACAGGCTGAGCCTTGTCCACGCGGGGGAGAGCGACACAAAGATCTTTTCCCCCGTGAAGGAGTATCCGCCCTCTACTTCGGTGACGGTGACGAGCGAGTCCGAGAGCACCCGGTCATTTCCTCGCTCGCTGACTCCAAAAGCGAAAAGCTCACCGGCTGCTCCATCGTCCAACACCCACTGAAGTTCCGTGTGCCCGGCGGCAACCATGTCTCTGGCAACCCCCATCCACGTGAGGTGCATTCCAATCCCCAGCGCAGTAGCGGGAGCGTGGGCGGCCAGTCTGCGCTGGTCAGCTGTCATCTGCGACAGCGAGCGAGGGGCGAGATAGCCAATCTCTCGCAGTGCTTCGAGATCGTCATGGAAAAACTCGTTGCGTTGGTCATACCCCGAAGCGCGCCCGCGAATCTCACCGAGGACGTCCTCGGTGAGAACCGAGGAAGCAGAAAGGTCGGGACGAGCGCTCACGCTCTTAGGCTAACGCGCCTTCTGGCTCATCCACTGGGAACACCAGCGCAGGGTGACGAAGGGCGAGATGAAAGTCTTGGCCAACCGAAGGCAAGAATGGCGCGGCAATCCGAGCCCGAACCCGCTCGGGGTGCCCCTCGAGTTGGAAGTCAACGAGCGCATCGTGTCCCGCATAGGACACGCTGTGCACCTGCGCAGCAATCCCGGATGGTGAGGGAACCAGCCACTCGGGGCGCACCACAACGCGCACGGTATCCCCATTGCGCGGCTCGGCACCTTGGGAGGTAGCGGCGACATCACCCAAAGCGCACACCACATGCCCGGTGCAGCCCAAACGGTTTTCTGCCGGCCCACAAAAGTCTTTAGCCCCACACTGCTGGCAGTTCAGAGCATCGTCTTTCCACACACCCTCGAGCTCAACGGTGTCACCCACAAACGATGCAACCCACGGAGTTGCCGGGGATTCATAGATTTCGAGGGGGGTTCCCACTTGCACAATTCGTCCGTTGTCCATCACCGCGACAAAGTCGGCGAGATCCAAGGCCTCTTCTCGGTCGTGAGTAACGAGAATTGCGGTCGTCTCTTGCTCGCGGAGAATGCGCGCCACATCTCGCGACAGGGTGTGACGCAGCACCGTATCGAGAGCGCCAAAGGGCTCATCGAGCAGAAGAACATCCGGGGCGGGAGCAAGTGCTCGTGCCAGCGCAACGCGCTGGGCCTGGCCACCGGAGAGTTGACCAGGCGATCGCTCGGCGTACCCCCTCAGACCTATCAGGCCCGCCAGTTCCTCAACCCGCTCGGTGCGTCTGCGACCTTTGGGTAAGGAGAAGCCAATGTTGTCGCCCACGCTCAAGTGCGGAAATAGTGACGCCTCCTGGGGAACCCAGCCAATGCCGCGCTGCTCGGGCGGAATTCGGTGGTGTGCCGAGGACAGCTCTCTCGACCCAACGGTGATTGTTCCCCCATCGATAGCGACAAGGCCGGCAAGCGCCATCAACAGGCTTGTCTTGCCGCAGCCCGAGGGACCCAAGATTGCGACCAAAGATCCTGAGGGCACTACCAAAGAGACATCCCGCAAAGCCTGCCTCGACCCGTACGAGAGGCTGATGTTATCCAGCGTCAGCGTGGTCACATCTCCTCCTTCGCTACCGATCGGACACCCGACAGAATCATCGCAGGAATTGCTGCGATAAGAACAAGAACAGCAGCGTAGGGGGCTGCCGCACCAAACTCTCCGGCGGCGGTCCGAGACCACAACTCCGTGGCGAGGGTGCTGGACCCCAAAGGGCGAAGTAGCAGGGTCGCGGGCAGCTCTTTCATGGTCGCAATCGCCACCAGCAACGCACCAATGCCAAGCCCTGGCAGGGCAAGGGGCACCGTCACTCGCCGCCATGCCTCAAAACGAGAGGCACCCAGCGTCCTGGCCACACTGATGAGATCTGCCGGCACCCCTTCAATGCTGGCGCGCGCGGTACCGAGTGCTTTGGGCATAAACAACACCGCGTAGGCAAAAACCAAAACAACCACGGTTTGATAAAGCGAGGGCACGACGGAGAGGGAGAAAAAGACCAGGGACAGTCCCACGACAATTCCAGGAAGTCCGTTCGAGAGGTAGCCGGCACCCTCGAGAGTCGATATCCAGGTGCGCTGATACCGGGCAGCAAGAGCGGCCAGAGGGAGAGCGAGCAGAAGCGCCACGAGCGCCGCAGCCAGGGACACACCAATCGTCGTCGTCGTCGCCTGCAGCAGATTTTCTGGGTCGAAGGTTCGCAGTGTGGTTGCTTCCCCGAGCCTGATTCCCAGGCCAATCAGTGGCACCACAACACCCACCACCGGTGGCAGAGCAACGATGAGACTGAACAACACTCGAGCTGATGGTGACAGTGGTTCTTTGGTTGAGTGGATGGCCGTGGTTCGCCTCAGAGACCCCCTTGCGCTGCGCTCCGCTGCGACAACAACGACCGCAATAACAACCAACAGCATCGCGAGGACGGCAGCCTGAGAGCGGTCAAAGCTCGCAGAGTAGGCCTGCTGGACTCCCCACGTCAGGGTTTGGAATCGCAACATGGCAACCAGACCAAAATCACTCAAGGTATACAGAAATACCAACAGCCCACCTGCGATAGCTGCCGGGCGAACTTGGGGCCACGTCACCCGCCAAAAAGCCTGAGCGGGTCCCAGACCCAGCGTTCGCGCCACCGCCTCACCATCTGCGGATGTCCCGCGCAACGCGGCCGCCACGGGCAAGGTCACGTAGGGGATGGTGACAGCACTCAACAGCGCCCAACTGGGCACAAAACCGCTTATGCCCGGCACAAGCACAAGCCACCCGTAGGAGGCCAGATAGGAGGGAACAGCCAGTGGCAACGCTGAAATCAGCAGCCAGGTCCTCGCCGCACCGATGCGCAACCGAGTCACAATGGTCGCAATCAGGGTTCCCATCGCGATCGCTGTTGCCGAGACAGCAACACTCAACCCAATGGTGTTCCACACGAGCTCGCCAACCAGGGGTCGGAGGAAGATCTCTCCCCAGGCAGAACTGGGGACGCCCGAGGCGCGAACCCCCAAATAGACAAGGGGAATCGACACGGTGACCACAGCGAGCACCGCGAGGGTCACCAACCACGCTGGCGGATGGCTCACAGCAGACGCCCGTGCGCTGCGCGCAGGGGCATGCGTCGGTGTCGTCGTGGGCACGAAAACCTTTCGTCTGCAGACCGGACTACAGAATCAGTCCGTACTTTCGCAGCAAGTCCTGAGTCTCCTTCAGGGTAGCGAGGTCGGAGAGATCAAAATCAGCAACCGCGAGGTCCCCCAGAGGTGGAAGACCCACCGGAGCCTCAATCCCCGGAACCAACGGATACTCGAAGGTCGAGTCCACAAAATACTGTTGGCCCTCATCAGAGACGAAGAAGCTGATGAGCTCGAGTGCATCGAGGTCAAAGCTCTGCGCCTTCAGAAGCCCCATCCCCGTGACGTTGACTATCGAGGCCGGGTCACCAGCTTGGGTGAAGTGGAGCTTGGCTCGCAGATTCTCGGCACCCCGCTCAGAGGCAAGCCGGTCCCAGTAATAGTGGTTGATCAATCCCAACGGGAGGGTTCCGTCATTGACGGCCTCCAGAATCGCTCCATTGCTGTCAAAAATTTGAGGATCGTTGATGGTCAAACCCGCAACCCACTGGTCGGCGGCACTATCGCCCTTGATCACCCGATACGCGGTGACAAACGATTGGAAGCTTGCGTTTCCCGGCGCGATACCAACTTTCCCCGACCACTGGGGTCCCACGATCTCGTCAGCGCTCGCCGGTAGTTCGTCTTCACTGACGCTCTCGCTGTCATAGACCACGACTCGAGCGCGCCCCGTGACACCGACCCAGCTGTCGTCAAAGGAGGTGAAGGCCGGATTCACGCGGTCCGTGATGTCCTCGGGCAGCTCGGCAAAGAGCCCCTCCAGGCTCAAAGCCCCGAGGGCGCCTGCGTCTTGGGAGAGGAACACAGCCGCCGGGCTGTCCGCGCCCTCTTCGAGCAGCTGGGCTGCGAGTTCCGAGCTTCCTGCATATCGAATGTCCACAGTGATTCCGGTTTGCTCCGTGAAGACATCAATCAGGGGTTGCACCAGGCTTTCGTTGCGGCCCGAATACAAGATGACATAGTCATCAGCGACGGGCTCGGGGAGCGCCTCGGGGGCAGCTACCTCTGCGGGCGTGGTGTCCTCGGTGGGTGCAGTCTCCGCTGGCACCGCGCACGCGCCAAGCACGAACACCGATCCCAGGACAAGAGCAGCGGCGCGGACGCGCGCGGATGACAACATTTTTCTCCCTCAGAGACGAAAAGAATCATGGGCGTTCATGATCTCAGAGCACCAATAAGGTTAGGCTAGCCTAAGTAGAGTCGCCTGCCAAGGGTTCCAGGCACTATTTCGCTGTGAGTTCGCGGAGAACCAGTTCCAGTTGATCGATTCCCCAATCCAGGTCTTTCTTCGACACCACGATGGGCGGGGCGAGGCGGATAGTGGAACCGTGGGTGTCCTTCGCGAGAACCCCTTTGGCCATGAGCGCTTCACACACTTCCCGCCCGGTAGCCAGCCTGGGGTCAATGTCGATGCCTGCCCACAAGCCCACTCCGCGGACCGCCAGAACGCCTTTCCCCACCAGCTTCTTCAACCGCTTGTGGAGGTGTTTGCCCAGACGCTCCGAGCGTTTTTGCATATCGCCCTTAGCCAGCATGCGCACAACAGCGAGACCCACCGCCGCCGCAAGAGGATTGCCGCCGAAGGTGGATCCGTGCTGGCCAGGCTTCAGGACACCCATGACCTCAGCTTTCCCGACGACAGCGCTCACGGGAACAATTCCGCCCCCCAGCGCTTTACCCAGGATGAACATGTCGGGCATTACCTTCTCGTTCTGGCATTGAACGCTCGCGCCGGTTCGGCCCAGCCCCGATTGAATCTCGTCGGCAATCATCAACACGTTGTTCTTCTTGGTGAGCGCTCGCACTGCCTTCAGGTAGCCCTTGGGAGGAGTGATGATTCCTGCTTCACCCTGAATTGGTTCCAGCAACACAGCGACCGTGTTGTCTGTGATCGCAGCCTCGAGCGCGTCGATGTCTCCGAAGTCGACCTGAACAAACCCCGGGGTAAAGGGCCCAAAGTCTTTCCTCGAGGATTCATCGGANGAAAAACTCACAATGGAGATTGTTCGGCCGTGGAAATTGTTTTTNGCAACGACGATNGTGGCCTTGTTGGCTTGGACGCCCTTGACGCGATANCCCCANGCCCTCGCCACCTTGATAGCGCTCTCCACGGCTTCTGCCCCACTGTTCATGGGTAACACCATGTCCATGGACAGAAGCTCTGCCAGCTCGTGTGCGAACAGGCCGAGCTTGTCGTGGTGGAACGCCCGCGACGTGAGGGTGACCCGACCTAATTGCCGCTTTGCAGCGCGTAGCAGGGTGGGATTCGAGTGGCCAAAGTTCACTGCAGAGTAGGCGGCCAGGCAATCCAAATACTTTTTTCCCTCGATGTCCCACACCCACGCACCTTTGGCTTTAGCCGCCACCACAGGCAAGGGGTTGTAGTTCCTCGTCAGCGAACCCTTTTCAAGCTCAAGAACATCGGTGCTACTCAGGCGCTTCATCATGCCCTCAACTCTAAAGTGCAGCACTTGACGCCTCCCCCGCCGAGCAACAGCTCGGAGAGGTCAACACCGATGGGGTTATACCCGCGGGCCGTGAGATCCTGGGCAAAGGTGGTCGCACGCTCTGCGATGACCACATTGTGTCCATCGCTGAAACTGTTGAGCCCAAGAATTGCAGCGTCCTCCTCGGTGGCGATGATGGCATCGGGGTACCGCTGCCGAAGAATCCCCAGTGAGCGCTCATCGAAGGCGCTGGGCAAGTAGGCAATGGTTGCAGGATCGATCACGGCGAGTGCGGTGTCCAGGTGGTAGTAGCTGGGGTTCACCAGGTTGAGAGACACAACCTCTCGGCCATAAATCTCAGCGATCTCCTGATGGCTCGAGGTGTCGCTGCGGAAACCTGACGCGGCGAGAATTGTGTCACCCACGAGGAGGAAATCACCCTCACCCTCATTCACCTGCTCGGGTTCACGAACATCCAGCCCGATCGAGCGGAACCAGTCCATGTAGGCGGGCCCTTCGGGCTGGCGCTCGGGGTAGTGGAACTTGGCCCCATAGGCGATGCCATCGAGAACAAAACCGCCATTGGCCGCGTAGACCATGTCGGGGAGGCCAGGAATGGAGTCAATGAGATGAACCGTGAAATCCAGGGCAACGTAGGTGTCATAGAGCGTCTGCCACTGGCGAAGCGCCAATGACGTGTCCGTCGGGTCCTCAGGGTGCATCCACGGGTTGATCCGGTAGCTCACCGTGAAGTGCTCCGGGCGGCACATCAATACGGTGGGCTTCGTTGCGCTCCCCGTGTGGGAGGCGGTGGCGTGTGAGGTCTCCAGGGTTACAGTCATATCTCGAGTCTCTCACGCACGTAACGACTATTTTGAGATTCCCAACGCAGATATTCTGCGTTTTGACCGGCTATATAGCTGATTTATTGCATACACTTCCGGTATGGACGCAATCGATCACAAAGTCATCGGCGAGCTGCGCCACAACGCTCGCGCCAACTATGGAGACATCGGCGGAATTGTGGGGTTATCCGCTTCTGCTGTGAAAAGGCGTGTCGACAAAATGGTGGCCGAGGGCACCATTCGGGGCTTCACCGTTCTCGTCGATCCCACCGTGGAGGGTCTGGCCGTCGAAGCGTACGTCGAACTGTTTTGCCAAGGCACCGTGTCCCCCACTGACCTTCGACGCATTCTCTCGGGCGTCCCCGAAGTTATCGATGCGGGCACCGTGAGCGGTGACGCGGACGCTATCGTGCACCTTCGCGCAAAAGACATCCCGGCCCTCGAGGACGCACTCGAGCGAGTTCGCCTCGCCCCGAATGTGAATCACACCAAGAGCTCGATCGTGCTCTCAAACCTGATTCACCGTCCCGGTGACTAGAGCGGAAAGTCCCTGAAGCGAGGGTCGAGCGCCCCGAATCGGTGAGCCGTCATCGACACGGCCTGTTCAATCATGAACGGGAGCATTTCCACGCGCCCCGACTCCGTCACCTCGTGCGCATAAATTGCGATCTCAGGAGCCCCGTCAAAAGCGACGGAGAGAGCATCTGCTCGCGAACCCAGTAGGCGCACCCGTGCGGGGGGATTCCCCTCTACTCGGGCGACAAATTCGCGCTCCGTCTCTACGACACACTCTGCGAGAGCCGCAAAACCAGGCGCGCCCTGCCGCATGAGAGTGAGGACTTCAGCGGGTAACACATCGGTCATCGAGAGCTTGATGGTCGCTCCCGCGCGGGCACCGGCCAGATAAACCCGGACAATCTCCGCGAGCGGATGAAAGCCAGCGACGCGAATCGTGACCGGGGTGGGCCGATAACGCAGGACATTGCGCTCAATCGTGAGTCCCGTTTCATCGGTCGAGATCCCATACGTTGTGGCCCACGCTTGCTCGTCGCTCGCGAGTGAGCGCAAGAACGACTCTTCTCGCTCGGGGTGACCCTCGGCAATAAAAGGAAGGAAGCTTGCGACAAATGGGTCAGCCCGAACAGACTCTGCGCTGACGCTCGCTGTGGTGCTTCTCCAGGAACCAAGTCCCATCAGGTAACTGGGCCCGCCAGCTTTTGTGCCTGGACCGACACTTGATTTCTTCCAGCCACCAAAGGGCTGGCGCTGCACTATGGCACCGGTAATACCTCGGTTGACGTAGCAGTTGCCTGCCTGAACGCCCGCGAGCCAGGTGGAGACTTCCCGGGGGTCAAGGGAATGAACCCCTGCAGTGAGGCCGTAGTCGACACCATTCTGGATGGCCAAAGCCTCCTGCAGATTCCTGGCGCTCATGATTCCCAAAATCGGACCAAAATACTCTGTCTGATGGAAGGTGCTCCCGGGCTTCACGCCATCGCGAACACCAGGGCTCCAGAGTCGCCCGCGCTCATCCAGAAGTTTGGGCGTCACGAGCCAGCTCTCCCCGGACCCAAGCTCGGTGAGGCCTGATTCGAGCTTGGTCCCCGGTGGCTCGATGACAGGGCCCATCAGAGATTCAGGGTCATCGGGATATCCGACCCTCAAGGTGGTGACAGCATCCATGAGTTGACGACGGAATCGCTCCGACTTGGCCACTGATCCGACCAAGATCACGAGGCTCGCTGCCGAGCACTTCTGGCCTGCGTGCCCGAAGGCGCTCTTGACGATATCGGCGACAGCCAAGTCAAAGTCAGCGCTCGGCGTGACCACGATGGCGTTCTTTCCGCTCGTTTCTGCCAACAGGGGCAGGTCAGCCCGCCAGGAACGAAAGAGTTCCGCAGTCTCAAAAGCGCCGGTAAGAATGAGGCGGTCGACGCCTGGATGAGAAATGAGGCCTCGGCCTATTTGTCCCTCTTCCACATCAACAAGCTGAAGAACGTCCTTGGGAACTCCCGCAGCCCACAGCGCCTCGACCATCACAGCACCACATCTGCGTACCTGAGGTGCCGGCTTAATCGCGACCGCACTGCCCGCGGCAAGCGCAGCCAGAACTGACCCTGCAGGGATTGCCACGGGGAAGTTCCACGGCGGTGTTACCAGCGTGAAACGGGAGGGCTGAAATTTAGCCCCGTCAATCGTCTCGAGATCCACAGCGAGTCTGGCGTAGTAGCGAGCAAAGTCAATTGCTTCGCTGACTTCAGGATCACCCTCCTGCAACGTCTTGCCCGCTTCTTGCATCATGACGGCGAGTAAGTCGCCCCGCGCGTTCGCAAGCCGGTCACCTGCTGCACGCAAAATTTACGCTCTGCCGCAGGTCTCTTTGCCCACTCAGCCCCGGCAAGGCGTCCCCTCGCTACGAGGTCGTCTACTGCGATTCCACCTTTGATCGGCCCCAAGGAGTCCGAGATGTGTGCTGTGCGCAAGGATTCAGTGCCCAACGCTTTGCCGCGCTGAGATTTCGCGAGGGCGCGAATCTGATCGGCCCACTCGCGGTTGGCCGCGAGGGATGGATCTGTATCAGCTTCGTTGTGGAAGGACGCACCAGCCTTCGTGGGGGATGGGGCCTCTGCGCCACGGTTCTGCGATCGGTGAACCGGGGGAGCTTTGGCCGTGAGGGCCGCGAGTGACTCGCGGAAACGACGTTCTTCCCGGGCAAATATCTCGTCATTGTCGTGGAGGTCGAACACTGCGGACATGAAGTTCTCGGAGCTGGCGTTCTCGTCGAGTCGTCTCACGAGATACCCGACGGCGGCGTCAAATTCTTTCGGGTGCACCACAGGCGTGTACAGGATCAGCCCGCCCACTGTTTCGCGAACTGCATCTGCCTGTTGGGGCGCCATCCCGATGAGCATCTCGAAGTCGATGGCTGCCTGAACCCCACGGCTCTCTGCGAGGAGGTGCGCAAATGCCACGTCAAAGAGATTGTGTCCTGCCACACCGATGCGCACATTCTTACTTCGCGAGGGAGTCAGTGACCATTCGAGCACCCGCTTGTAGTTGGTGTCGCTGGCTTGTTTCGAGGGAAGGACTGCCAGTGGCCAGTCGTGAAGCTCCGCATCGACCTGTTCCATCTGGAGGTTGGCGCCCTTCACCACACGGACCTTCACAGGAGCGCCGCCGGCTTTGACCCGGGCAGAAGCAAAACTCTGAATTCTCTTCATCGCGGCGAGTGCTTCAGGGAGATAGGCCTGGAGGACAATCCCGCCGGTGTAGGAGCGCAGGCTCTTATCCCCCAGAACACGCTCGAACACGTCGAGTGTCATGTCGAGGTCTTTGAATTCCTCCATGTCGAGGTTGATGAAGGTGGGAGGCGTCGTCGCTGCCGCTTGGGCGTAGAGGGGGATCAGGCGCTTCACGACCCGATCAACGGTTTCTTTGTAGGCCCACATGGACAGTTGGCTCGACATTGCCGAGACCTTGACCGACACGTAGTCGACATCGTCGCGAGCAATCAACGCTTGAACCCCAGCCAGCCTGCGGTCGGCTTCCTCGTCACCCAGCACCGCTTCGCCCAGGAGGTTGATATTGAGGCGGTCACCCTTCTTCTTCAGGTGCTTCAGCGACGCGGTGAGCTTCTTCTCGCTCGCATCAATAATGAGGTGACCAATCAGGGTCTTGAGCGCCCAGCGCGCGATCGGAACAACAATGCCGGGAAATATTGGCGCGAAAAATCCGCCCAGCTGAATGAGGAGGCGAAGAACCGGAGGCAAGAACGCGGGAATGTCGCGGGAGAGCTCGCGAAAGTTGGCTGCCGCAACAGTCAAGTCCTCCGGCCGCGCCACCCGATCAACGAATCCGAGAGCAAACGCAGGCCCCTTCGGATCTTTGAGCACACCCGCTAACCGCTCCGAGCTCGCATCGGGTTTCCGGTGAAGGCGGGCCGCTCTCTCGAGCCACGCCCGTACCTGGGCAACAGACTCATCAGCGAGCTGTTGTGCAGCGGAAATTCCGCTCACACCCTGGGTTGCAGGACGACGTGACGACGAGGCGGCAGGCATAGGGAGAATGCTACGCCCCGGCGTCGCCCCGCGCACATTAACAGCCTTGGGGAGCCATCGCTGGCACAAGGTCCTTAGACTTATCGCCCATGAGCACCGAATACGCAGACGTTGTCATCGTGGGCGGCGGGCACAACGGCCTGACTGCTGCCGCCTATCTCGCAGGTGCCGGACTATCCGTCACAATTCTCGAGCGATTAGGCGAATGGGGTGGGGCGGCCGTGTCGCAACAGACCTTTTCAGGGGTTGAGGCCCGCCTGTCGCGCTACTCCTACCTGGTGAGTCTGCTGCCGCAGAAAATCATCGATGACTTATCACTGCCCATTGAACTGGCCAAGCGCCGTTATTCCTCCTACACGCCACTACCTGGACACGAGACAGGTTTGCTGATTGATAACCGTGATGATCAGTCCACGCGAGATTCTTTCGAGGCTCTCGGGGCTGGGGACGATTTTCCGGCCTGGGAGCAGTTTTACGCTGACACCGCCACTCTCGCCGCGGCTCTGTTCCCTGGGGTGACCGACCCCCTCATTACCCGCTCGGAAGCGAAAGCTCACCTGCGCACCGCTACCGGAGATGATTCGCTGTGGAATCGCTTCATCGACAATCCCATCGGTGAGGATATTCAGCGAAGCTTCGAGAATGACCTGGTCCGCGGGGTCGTGCTCACCGATGGGCTCATTGGCACTTTTGCACCCAATATCGATCCCCAGCTCGACGCCAATAAGTGTTTTCTCTACCACGTGATTGGTGGGGGAACAGGAGACTGGGACGTCCCGATTGGCGGCATGGGCGCGGTCTCGGGAGCTCTCGCCCACGCGGCGCGAGACGCTGGTGCGACGTTGGTATCCGATGCCACGGTGACAGCTATCAGTGATGACAAGGTCGTCACTTTCACCCGTGGTGCGGACACCCACAGCATTCGCGGTCGCTACGTTTTGGTCAACGCTTCTCCACAGGAGCTCGAGCTGCTGCGCGGACGTGAATTGCACACTCCACCGGCCGAAGGCGCGCAGGTCAAAGTGAACATGGTCCTCAGTCGGCTCCCCCGACTCAAAGATTCGTCGCTCAGTCCTGAGGCGGCTTTCGGGGGAACCTTCCACATTAACGAGACGTGGTCCCAGTTGGATGATGCGTTCCAGAGCGCAGAATCAGGGGTTATTCCACGTCTCCTGCCGTGCGAGATCTATTGCCATTCCTTGACCGATCCGAGCATTTTGTCTCCTGAGCTTCAAGAATCTGGTGCTCACACACTCACCGTCTTTGGGCTTCACGCTCCACATCGCCTCACCGCCACGATGGGCCCGGACGCCTTGCGCAGCGCTCTCCAGGAAGCAGTGGTCGCATCACTCAACAGTGTGTTGGCCGAACCCCTCGACGAGGTTCTCCTTCTCGATGGTGAGGGTCGCCCGTGTATTGAAACAAAGACAACCGCAGATTTAGAGGACGCCCTCAAGCTTCCCGGAGGCAACATCTTTCACGGCCCACTCGAGTGGCCGTTCGTGGAGGATAACGCTGACCTCTCCACACCGGAGCAGCGGTGGGGTGTTGGGACTGCCGATCACGGAATTCTTCTGTGTGGATCAGGGGCTCGCCGAGGGGGTGCCGTCAGCGGCATTGCGGGACACAATGCCGCTATGGCAGTCCTCGAGTCGGAGGGTTTCTAGGAGCGAAGCCCCCGGGGGCCCATGTCGTTCCAGTTACCCAAGTCACCGAACTCGCCCACGGTTGAGGCAACCAAGACAATCCAGCCGATCAGTGCGAGAAGCCCCAGAACCATCAAGACCGAACTAATCGCGACGGCCACCTTGGCAGGAACGTTATTGACGCCTGCTTTGTTGGACCACACCCACGCGACGATCGCGAGGATCAGGGCGGGAAGCTGACTGAAGAACGAGAGCACGAGGGCCACGATTCCCAGCGTCTGACCGGGGAACTCGTTCTTTTCTGACAATCCCACCGAGACCTGTGTTGGGGCCTTGTCGGTTGCCTGAGCAGTCTTCTTTTCCTCGGTCATGGGTTCTCCTTTGTTGGTGCTCGTATGTTGTTCGTTGCTCAACACTAAATCGCTTGCCTATGTGCGGGCTTGGTGAAACCTAAGGAAACCATGGGGTTTCTGGAACCCCAGGCTTGTCAAAACCAGGGAGATAGGGGACATGAGAATTGGAATGTTGACCAGTGGTGGCGACGCCCCCGGTCTGAACGCTGTTATTCGCGCTGCGGTATTGAAGGGAACCCGGGTCCACGGTCACGAGTTTGTGGGATTTGTGGGCGGATACAAGGGCCTGTGTGAATCAACAACGACACCTCTCACTCGAAACGAAGTAAAAGGGATTTCCAAACAGGGCGGCACCATTCTGGGGACGTCTCGCACAAACCCCTTCGATTTTGGCGGCGCCGATCGGGTCAAGGAGGTCATCGCTGAGCACGCGCTCGACGCGATCATCGCCATCGGTGGTGAGGGTTCTTTGGCTGCCGCGAAAGAACTCAGTGATGCAGGAATCCCCATTGTTGGAGTTCCCAAGACTGTAGACAACGACCTGAATGGCACCGACTACACCTTCGGTTTTGACACCGCAATCAGTATTGCCACCGAGGCCATGGACCGCTTGCGCACCACGGGTGACTCTCACTCGCGATGCATGGTCGCTGAGGTCATGGGTCGACACGTCGGCTGGATCGCCCTCCATTCCGGTATGGCTGCGGGCGCTCACGCCATCTTGATTCCGGAGAGAAAGACGAGCATGGAGGAACTCCTGGGATGGGTTCGCTCTGCCTACGACCGCGGTCGGGCCCCCCTGGTTGTTGTCGCTGAAGGATTTGTCCTGGACACGATGGATGACGCGCACTCAGAGCGCGGACTCGATGCCTTTGGCCGCCCACGCCTTGGCGGCATCGGCGAAAGGCTCGCGCCGCTGATTGAAGAGGCCACGGGAATTGAAACCCGAGCGACAACACTCGGACACATCCAGCGCGGAGGAACACCGAGCGCGTATGACCGTGTGCTGGCAACCCGCTTTGGAATGAGCGTGATCAACTTGGTCAACGATCGCGAATGGGGTCACATGGTTGCTCTTCGGGGCACCGAGATTCACCGGGTCGACTTCGTTGAAGCCCTCGGCGATCTCAAGACTGTCCCGGATGACCGCTATGAAGCGGCGGCGATGCTGTTTGGCTAAATCGGTCTCCGGGTGGTGGATTGATTCCGATGGTTCAGGTCCGCTGACCAGCCGCTTCCGCGATTCCATCCCCGCGTCCGAAATGGGAGAAGGCTCCCTGAGGATTGCAGTCCACTATTCCGCCGTGAACTACAAAGACGCACTCGCGTTGACGGGGTCACCCGGCGTGGTGAGGAAACCACCACTGATTCCAGGCATAGATAGTGCGGGAGTAGTCGAGGAGAGCTCTCACAGCGCTCTGCCCGAGGGAACCCCCGTGGTGATTACCGGGTATGGCTATGGAGAAAACCGCCATGGCGGNCTTGCCACAGCNGTGATGGCTGAACCCGAGCATGTCATNGCTCTTCCGCCAGAGCTTTCTCTCCATCACGCCGCAACTTTGGGGACNGCAGGAATTACCGCAGGTCTTGCCGTGGCAGCACTGCAGCGTAATGGTGTGACGCCTGAGTCTTCGGCGTTACCCATCGCCGTGACCGGTGCAGCCGGTGGAGTCGGTTCTTTCGCTCTCGCGCTTCTCAGCGCTGCCGGCTACTCCAGCGTCGCGATTACCGGCAGGGTCGAAGAATCTTCCTACCTGACCACCCTCGGCGCCACCGAGGTGCTCTCACGTGACGAATTTCTCACCCATCCCCAGCGCCCGCTCTTGGGTGAAAGATTTGCCGGCGCTATCGATCAGGCCGGTGGAGACATGTTGGCGACGCTGCTGTCGTGCGTGGAAACTGACGGTGTGGTCGCCGCCTGCGGACTCGCCGCCAGTGCCGACCTACCGACAACCGTTCTTCCCTTCATCTTGCGGGGAGTGAGCCTGGTCGGAATCAACTCGGTGTTCCAGACCCAGGCGGTGCGACAGGACCTGTGGAACCACTTCGCCGCCANGGTGGATTCCCTCCACTGCGACGAGATCGCCGAGGACATCCCTCTCGACAAAGCCCTCGAGATTGCCCCGCGGGTCCTTTCTGGACGCACCCGCGGTCGGGTTGTCGTGCGAGTTCGCGACTAGTCGTCGCCTAAGAGCGCCCAGAGAACGGCAGCAACCGACCCGACGAGAGCGACCGCGGCTCCCACCAGCCAGGGAGTGGCGTTCTCGTCATAGGACCGTGACACCCAGGATCCAAACTTCTTCGCCAGCACATCGGGACGCATCCGGTGTTCAATTTCATCCAGGGTCGCGCCCAAATCCTTGCGAGTCTCCCCGACGAAGTCCTTCACGTCAGACCGGGCCATTTACTTATCTCCCCGGAGAACTCGGATATCGCGACGAATACTCTCCACCGTCTCATCCGGCATAGGTGATTTCGCCCGTGCCATCATGCCGGCACCCGCCGCGGCAAATATCACCGCCGCCAGCACCACAATGCCGGCGACCACGAGCGTTGCTGCCCACAGCGGCAGGACCAGAGCAAGGGCGAAAACCCCCACAAAGATAAGCAACAGCAGGGCCAAAAGAACCAACGAGAGGCTGATAATGAACAGTCCCAGCCCGGCACCGACAGCTTTGAGCTTTGAGACCAATTCTGCTTTGAGCAACTCAATCTCGGCACGAATCAATTGCGAGATGAGATGAGGCACGTCAGTAATGAGCGAGAGGAAAGACTTTCCTTTCGCTCGCGAACGAGCTTCTTGGGGGTCAGCCACCAGAACTATTCACCCTTGTCGTCACGGGCGTTGCGCACCGTGGAGACAACCTTCTTCGCCGCCGTGGTTGCCTTTTCGGCCAGGTCGGGTGCTTTGTCTTTCACGAAGTCTTCAACGGTGTGGACCTGCTCCTGCACTCGCGGGTCCATCCAGATTTTCTCGGCGCCGGCCTTGATTTGTTGGTAGCGCTCTCGTCCGGCGCGCGTGCCCAGCACGTAGCCCATTGCCAGTCCAAAAACGAAGAGAATCTTGCCCCTCATCACAGCCTCCAGTACGTATTCCAATTTTGGAATGTGTTGTTATGTCCCCCAGCGTAGCGGGGTTTTCTAGCGATTACCAGATGCTGACGCGATCCTTGGGGTCCAGCCACAATTCATGCTCCGAGGTCACCCCAAAGGCCTCGTAAAACTCATCGAGGTTGCGGGCAATCTGATTGCATCGGAACTCCGAGGGCGAATGCGGGTCTATCTGGAGCAGCCGCTGCGCTTCTTCAGGACGAACCGCGAGCTTCCACGACTGGGCCCAGGACAAAAAGAATCGCTCAGCGGCTGACAGGCCATCGACTACCGGGGCTTCTGCACCCTCCAAAGAGAGTTGATAGGCCTTCCACGCGATCGCCAAACCGCCAAGATCTCCGATGTTCTCGCCAATCGTGAGCTCACCGTTGACGTGCTGCCCCGGCACATCCTTCGGACTCAGCGCGTTGAACTGGTCGACCAATACTTGGGTTCGCTCCTCAAAGGCGGCGCGGTCATCGTCGCTCCACCAGTTGTGCAACCGACCGTGGCCATCAAATCGTGATCCCTGGTCATCGAATCCATGACCGATTTCGTGGCCAATGACCGCACCGATTGCNCCATAGTTCGAGGCAGCATCCCGCTCAGGGTCAAAGAATGGATATTGCAAAATAGCAGCGGGAAAGACAATCTCGTTGAAACCCGGGTTGTAATACGCGTTCACGGTTTGCGGAGTCATGAACCATTCGTCTCGATCCAGAGGAGAACCGATCTTGCGCAGCTCACGCTGAAATTCGAACTCGTTACCCGCCACGACATTTGCCCACAGGTCATCGGGATCGACAGTGAGTTGCGAGTAATCCCGCCAGCGCGCGGGGTACCCAATCTTGGGGTTGAAGGTAGCGAGCTTGTCGAGCGCCTTATCCTTCGTGTCAGCACTCATCCACTCGAGTTCCTGGATACTCAGCCGGTAGGCCTCCAGAAGCTTTGCGACGAGCTCGTCCATCTGAGACTTAGCCTCCGGAGGGAAATGCCTCTCGACATACAGTTTTCCAACCGCCTCCCCCATCACGCCTTCCACAAACGACACCGCTCGTTTCCAGCGCGGACGAATTTTGGGGGTTCCCGAGAGGGTTCGCCCATAGAAATCAAAGTGGGCCTCGACGAGATCCTCGGTGAGATAGGGAGAGAAAGACCTGATGACACCCCACATCATCCAATCCCGAAGTGCCTCCACGCTCTGCTGAGTCCACACATCCGACAGCGCGGCAACAAAACTCGGCTGGCGAAGAATTACCTGAGCGAACTTCTCACCAGGAATCTCGCTCGCGTCCAGCCAGAGCTCCAGAGGGAAATCGCCGAGAACAGTCGTCAGCTCCGCACGAGAGCTTGGATTGTAGGTTGCTTCCGCGTCGCGGGATCGAACGTTGTCCCAGTGGTGCGAGGCCATGGCTGTCTCAAATTCCATAACGCGCGCTGATCGTTGCGCGGCCTCGCTCACTCCAGCAAGCGCAAAAACCCGCTCCAGGTGGGCCACATACGCATCACGCGTGTCAGCAAAGGCTTCCTCCCGGTAATACGACTCGTCCGGCAAGCTAATGCCGCCCTGCTCGAGAAAAATCACATACTGTTCCGGGTCGCCCGGGTCGTTGTCCACGAATAACTGCCAGAGGCCTTCGACTCCCGAGCGCTCAAGGCGACCGAGGTGGGATACCAGCGCGTTGCGCCCCTGGGTGTGAGCAGTCTCAATCGCGGCAAGGGCTTCCGCGAGTGGTGCCTTCCCCGTTTTCTCGATTCTGGCCTCGTTCATGAAGGTGGAGTAAAGATCTCCCGCTTTTCTGGCCTCCGAGCCGGGCTCCGCCAGCGCAGCTTCTTCGAGGATTTCCCGAACAGCCTTCTCTGCTTCCTCGGCGATAATCGTGAAGGCGCCAAACCGAGCCTTGTCCTCAGGAATAGGAGAACGCTCGAGCCAGCGACCATTCATGTGGAGATAGAGGTCATCTCCAGGATGAATACCGGTATCGCGCTCGTCACGTTCTATGCCACTGGTGCTCACATCACACACCCTAATCATCGAGGCGGGGAGCATGCTGGGCGGTAGCCTACGGACGTGCCTGAAGCCTCCCTCACTCGACGGATTCTTGCGCTCGCAATACCCTCCCTGGGGGCACTGATTGCCGAGCCTCTGTTTCTCCTCACGGACACCGCGATGGTCGGACACTTGGGCGCGCCCGCGCTCGCAAGCCTCGGCCTTGCCAGCACCATCTTGACCACCGTGGTGGGGCTTCTGATTTTTCTTGCGTATGCCACAACTCCGATTGTCGCCAGACGACTCGGGAGCGGAAATCGTCCAGGGGCGCTGGCGGCGGGAATCAGTGGGATATGGCTGGCAGCAGCACTGGGCGTGGTGCTGGGCGCTGCGGGATTAGTCCTGAGCAAGACCGTGGTGTCCCTATTCCCTGCCACGGATGAGGTCTCCTCCGGTGCCGTTGCGTACCTGCATATCTCGTGGTGGGGGCTTCCAGGAATGCTGATTGTCATTGCCGCAACCGGTGTGATGCGAGGGCTCCAGGACGCGAAGACTCCGCTGTGGATCGCGCTGGGGGGCTTTGGCTCTAACGCGGCGCTCAATGCCGTCCTCATCTATGGCCTCGGTCTTGGACTTATCGGCTCGGCAGTGGGGACCGTCATTGCGCAATGGGGAATGGCGCTGGTGTTCCTTGGGTTCATCATCACGAACGCGCGTCACCAGGATGTGTCGCTCACACCCTCCCTGCTGGGCTTCACGGCAGCAGCGCGATCTGGTGGCTGGCTGTTTCTGCGAACCCTGAGCCTTCGGGTTGCTCTGATCGGGACGGTTCTGGTCGCCACCGGTCTGGGGACCCGCGAGTTGGCAGCATGGCACATCGTCTTCACTATCTTTACGTTGCTCGCGCTGGCACTCGATGCACTCGCTATCGGCGCCCAGGCGCTCGTCGGCCACGACCTGGGGTCGGGAGACCTGGAGGCTGTAACACACGCCACATCGACGCTCATGAAGTGGGGCTTCCTAGCAGGCGGAATTCTTGCTGTTGCCACAGGGCTAATGGCGCCGATTCTTCCTTTCGTGATGACCTCGGATCAACCCGTGCAACAGGCACTCACTCCGGTCCTGATTTTGCTGGCTCTCACGCTGCCACTGTCGGGCTATGTCTTCGTGCTTGATGGGATCTTGATCGGTGCGGGTGATGGAAAATATCTGGCGATTACGGGGGTACTCAACGTGCTGATGTTTGCCCCGTTTTTGTGGATTGCGGCCCACACGGAGTGGGTTGTCTCGGGGGTGAATCTGGGGGGCTTACTCATGCTGGAGGCAGCATTTGGCATCAGCTACATTGGTGCCAGGGCTCTCACCTTGGGGCTTCGCGCGAGAGGCAAGAGATGGATGGTTCCTGGTGAATCCCGCTAAAACGACCACGCCACAGGGCTGGAGAAACGCGCTGTTTGTTGTCTTCACCATCAATGGCCTGGGCTTTTCCACCTGGCTCGCCAGAGTTCCTGCCATCCGCGATGGGCTAGATATCTCCACGTCTGAAGTTGCTGCTCTCCTGTTCACCGGAGCACTCGGCGCGGTCAGTGGCTTGGTGTTCTCAAGCCACATCATTGCCTGGATCGGACAGCGCAACACCATCCTGTTTTTTGGACTCCTCGGGCTTGCGGGCCTCGCGGGAATCGGTATCGGTTCGTCGTGGGTGTCGAGCTATGCCCTGACTGTGGTGGCCATCATCATGGCGGGTGCGGGAAACGGTATCGCCGATGTCGCGATGAATGTCGAGGGTGCCGCCGTGGAACGAGTCCTGAGCAGAAATATCATGCCGTGGTTCCACGCGTTTTGGTCGTTGGGAACCGTGGCGGGCGCTGGATTGTCCGCGCTGATGAGCTTTCTCGGAATAGGAATTGCNCCCCACACCCTGGTGATGGCGGTGATCATGGCGCCCGTGCTCTGGTTCGTTTCCCGAGTTTTGAGCGAGGACACCGGNTCTCGAGACCAGGACGGCATAGAAGAAAAATCCACTCTTGCCGATCGTCTGCGCGTGTGGAAGGAACCGCGCACCTTGGCCATCGGCGTCATCGCGTTGGGTATGGCTTTCGCCGAAGGCTCGGCCAATGACTGGCTAGCGCTGGCCATTGTCGATGGGCGAGATCAAACCAACGCGATTGGAGCGTTGTGGTTTGGGTTCTTCACTGTCGGAATGATGGCGGGACGCATCGGTGGTGTGTATGTGCTGGACACGTTTGGTCGTGTTCCTGTCCTTCAATGGTCAGCAGCAATGGCCATAGCTGGCTTGGCACTGGTCATCCTGATTGAACAGCCCGCATTGAGTGCCGTGGGCGCACTGATGTGGGGCCTGGGCTCATCGTTGGGTTTCCCCGTGGGAATGTCCGCAGCGGCCGATGAGCCCAAGGGAAGTGCGGCTCGGGTATCCGCCGTGGCAACTGTTGCCTATGGCGCGTTCCTCATCGGCCCTCCCCTGATTGGTGGGCTGGGAGCATCGGTGGGAATTTTGGCGGCGCTCTGGGTTGTCGTTGTCGTGATTGCCATGGCCTTTTTTGCCGCCCCGGCCGCGAAGCCTCCCGCCCCCTAGCTCCCATAGACTGAAGCCCCATGCGGCTCGTCATTGCAACCTGTTCTGTTGATTACGCCGGCCGGCTGAGTGCGCATCTCCCGCTCGCGACCAGAGTCATCATGGTCAAAGGAGATGGCAGTGTTCTCATTCACTCCGATGGCGGCAGCTACAAGCCCCTCAATTGGATGGCACCACCGTGCTCACTCGAGGTTCTCCATCCCGATTCCAACCAGCTCGACGCAGGCGTTATCGAGACCTGGAAAGTGCTTCACCACAAAACCTCCGACCTTCTCATGGTCAATATCCATGAAATTCATTCCGACCACAGCCACCATCTCGGTATTGACCCGGGTTTGATCAAAGACGGCGTGGAAGCTGACCTCCAGAAGCTCCTTGCCGAACAGATCGAGCTGGTGGGCGAGGGGTACTCCCTCATCCGACGCGAATACATGACCGCCATTGGCCCTGTAGACATCCTCGCCACTGACTCAGACGGTAACCACGTGGCCATCGAAATCAAGCGGCGAGGCGATATCGACGGGGTCGAGCAGTTGACGAGGTATCTCGAGCTGCTCAACCGTGATCCCCACCTATCGCCCGTGTCCGGCGTATTTGCTGCTCAAGAAATCAAACCGCAAGCGCGCACGCTGGCTGAAGACCGAGGTATTCGATGCCTGGTGCTGGATTATGACCACATGCGGGGGATGGATGATTCCCAGCATCGCTTGTTTTAGGACCCCATCCCCTAGTATTTTCCAGTGCTGACATACCAGACGGTCCTGCTTGACCTCGATGGCACCCTGGTGGATTCCGCACCTGGAATTGTCTCGACCATTGCCCACACCCTCAAGGCGATGGGTAAAGAAGTTCCCTCAGCGACGGAACTTCTGCGTTGGGTAGGGCCTCCTCTGCCGGAGTCTTTCGAGGTTCGAGGACAGATGAGTGCCGCCGAGGCGCGCGAAGCCGTCGAGATTTATCGTGCTCAGTACCTCGACGTCGGCGCATTCGACGCCACACTATTCGACGGCATTGCCGGCCTGCTGCGAGGGCTGAAAAGTGCTGGCGCACACCTGGCAATCGCAACGTCCAAACCCACCACTCCCGCAACACTGATGTTGGAGCACTTCACCCTGTCTGATCACTTCGATGTCATTTCCTGCGCGGCAGATGACGAGTCTCGAGGAACCAAAGAGGAAGTGATCCAGGATGCGTTGACCGGGCTTCAGGCCCAAGGTCTGCCCACCGACAACGTCATCATGGTGGGCGATCGAATTCACGACGTCGAAGGCGCCGCACGCCACGGAATCAACACCATCATGGTCCGATGGGGTTACGGGGGACCCGCCGAATGGGAGCACGCTCTTGAGGTTGTCGACACTCCTCGTCAGTTGCATCAGGCACTCGGTATTCCCGGTGGCACCGCGTGAGCAAGCGCCCTCCTGCGTCTGACAATCCAGCGCCGATAACCGGCTCCATTCCTATCTATCAGGAGCCACTCGAGACCGCGAAACCTTCGAAACAGCCTCTGCTGTGGTGGGCGCTCATTGTGGCGGCAGGGAGCATGCTCACCGCGATGACCTTCCCGGGCCAAACTGCCGGCTTGTCACCGTTCACCGATCCCCTGATCGCCACTCTCGATATTGATCGCACCGCTATCTCGTTTAGCTACCTCTTGGCCACCCTGACCGGAGCGCTGACCATGCCCATACTCGGGCGCGTGCTGGACAAATACGGCGCAAAACGAGCACTGATCGTCATCGGATTCTTGCTCGCCATCGTGGTGTTTTCCGCGAGTTTCATCTCAGACATCATCGGATTGACCGCATCGTATGTGGGACTGCGGATGACGGGTCAGGGAGCGCTGTCTTTGGCGGCAACGACGCTCATCGCCCGCACCATTACCCACAAGCCAGGACTCGCACTGGGAATTGTCGGCGCTGTCGGATCTGCAGGAATCTCCCTCGCCCCCGTTGGCGTGGAACGGCTCATTGCCTTCACCGATATCGCGACCGCCTGGCGTATCGAAGCAGCGCTCGTGGCGGTCATCGTGATTCCCATCGCTTTGCTGCTGCCGAAAGATCTGCCGCAGACGACGACAGAGACGGGAACTCACATCGTGATTGTTCCCGAAGCCGGCTACACCTCCGCTCAGGCGTTACGAACAGGGATGTTCTGGGTCCTCGCAAGCTCAGGCTTCATGGTGGGAATGCTCTCCACGGGTTTGGCGTTCCATCTGATTTCCATTCTCGGAGCGCAAGGACTCAGCACTGTCGAGGCCGCTGCTAACTTCATCCCCCAGACNGTTGCTGCCGTNGCGGCCACCCTGGGATTGGGTGCCATTGTCGACCGGATTGATCCTCGATGGGGTGTGGCGGGNTCGATGTTGACACTCAGCGGCACGCTGGTCCTTCTCCCGTTTGTAAACGTTGGCATCACGGGCATTATTTTTGGCTTGCTTCTCGGCGCAGCAATGGGTTCTCTGCGCGGAGTGGAAGCCGCCGCCTTTGTTCGCTACTACGGGCGCGGCCACATCGGAGCGATCAGGGGTATTGCAACCTCGATCGGATTGGCCTCCACAGCATTGGGGCCGCTGTATTTTGCTCTCGGTTTGTCACTATCGGGCTCCTACGCTCCGGCAAGCCTGCTGGCTGCTCTCTTTCCCCTGCTGGTGGGGCTGGGAGCGATGTTCGTGAAACCCCCACCTGGTCCGGATACTCTCGAGGCGTGATGAGAAACCAGGTAGACCTGGCCAGTTTGCCCTTGAGATTCAACCCGCCCGATGGCTGGCGAATGCCCCACCCTCGCTGGATCAGCCTCTACCAGGGCTTCCAGCCCACCTCAGAGTGGAAACCCTACCCAGAGGCGCCACCGATTCCCGCGTCGTGGCCCTGGTGGGAAGAAAACGGAACTGCCTGGTACACCTTCTTTCGAAGCCTTGCTCCCCTTCCCGCGCGCGCACTGGGTAACTGGTTCTCGCTCGCGGCCCTGGGATTGTTCACGATTGTGGTCTCTCCTTTCGCCCTTCCCGGTTGGGTGATCGGGATCGGCGGGGCACTGGGGCTGTCGTTTCTCATTATTGGGGTGCGAGGAGTTATTTCGACGATCAAGAAACAAAGCGCGCTGCCGCGCGACCCCCTCGACGCTATTAGAGAGTGGGCCTCAGAGCGCCGGGACGTCTACTTCACCGCGGAATACCGGGAGGCGCGCGCGCTTGACCCCGATGAGGTGACCATGGAGGAGTTTGTCCATGGTCAGGTTTCTATCTGGTGGGGCGAAAAGAGCGAAGACGCAGCGAGTTAGTCACCACAAAAACCGACGAAAACGCCATCGCAAGCCCCGCCACCACAGGGTTCAAGGCCGCTGTGACCGCTAGTGGGATCGCTGCGACGTTGTAGGCAAAGGCCCAAAACAGGTTTCCCCGAATGGTTCCGAGGGTTCGTCGAGCCAGTCGAATTCCATCGACAACCCCCATAAGGTCCCCGCGGGTAATAGTGAGATCACCGGCGCTCATCGCCGCATCGGTTCCCGTCCCCATCGCGATCCCGAGGTGTGCTGTGGCGAGCGCGGGTGCGTCGTTGATTCCATCGCCCACCATCGCAACCTGGTGTCCTTCAGCTTGCAGCCGAGCAACGAGCGCGGCTTTGCCTTCGGGGGTAAGCCCAGCCTCGCTGTGTTCAATTCCCACCGATTCAGCAATGGCGCGGGCCACGGACTCATGGTCCCCCGTCGCCATAATGACGGTCAGCCCCAAATCCTTCAGCTTCTGGATTGCCTCTGTACTCGATTCTTTGAGCGTGTCCGCAATCTGGATCAATCCGAGAATCTGTGTGCCTGAGCCGACCCCAACAACGGTGTTTCCTGAGCGATGAAGCTCCTCGAGGGTGTGCCCGAGCTCTGGAGCTAGATCGAATCCCTCGCTCTCCAACCACGCAGGCCGACCCACGGCGGCAACAACCCCCGCCACTTGGGCGCGGGCGCCAAATCCAACTTCGGCGACGAAACCAGTGGCCTCTATCTCGGGAACCCTCTCGCTTCGGGCGTGGTCGACAATCGCGCGAGCAAGGGGGTGCTCTGATCCCGCCTCGATTGCAGCAGCAATCCCCAACACGTCACTGGCGCTCACGCCAGAGGAAGAATGAACAGCGAGCGCCTTCATGCGCCCGGTGGTGAGAGTTCCGGTCTTATCCAGCACAATCGTGTCCAAAGAGCGGCTGTGCTCAAGGACCTCCGGACCACTGATGAGAAGCCCTAACTGCGCTCCTCGGCCCGTTCCCACCAATAACGCAGTCGGGGTAGCCAACCCCAGAGCGCACGGGCACGCAATGATGAGCGTTGCCACAGCAGCCTGGAATGCAATCGTGACACTGCCATCAATGGCCATCCAGACCACGAACGTCACGATGGCAATCGTGATGACGATCGGAACAAAGACTGCCGAGATTCGATCAGCAAGACGCTGAGCATCAGATTTTCCAGTTTGCGCACGCTCCACGAGTGTCGCCATGCGCGCAAGCTCGGTGTCATCACCCACGCGGGTCGCTCGGACGTTGAGGAAACCAGAGGTGTTAATCGTCCCACCGAGCACGCTGTCACCCACAGAGACATCGACAGGGACCGACTCCCCGGTCATCATGGAGGTGTCGATTGCTGCCGACCCCTCAAGAATTTCACCATCTGTAGGGATGCGCTCTCCCGGGCGAACCACCATCACATCTCCTGGCTTGACCATGGCCAAGGGAAGAAGTTTTTCGACGCCCTCTCGGAGAACGCTCGCCTCTGTGGCTCCTGATTCCATCAACGCCCTCAACGCGGCACCTGCATCACGCTTCGCTCGATGCTCCAGGTATCGACCCAACAACATAAAGGTCGTGACCGCGGCTGCGACCTCGAGGTAAATCTCGTTACTTCCCTCACCGGGCTGGCCAAACAATTCAAGGGTCATCGTCATGCCGGGCATCCCGGCGCCACCGAAGAACAACGCGTAGAGCGACCATCCCAGAGCCGCGCCAACGCCAACAGAAATCAAGGTGTCCATCGTCGCAACACCGTGGCGAGCATTAATGGCTGCCGCACGATGGAACGGCCAGGCACCCCAGGTCGCTACCGGAACGGCAAGCGCAAACACCACCCATTGCCAGTAGAGGAATTGGAATGCCGGCACCATGCTCAGCACCATGACCGGCAGTGTCATCGAGGCAGAAATAAGTAGCCGGTTGCGCAAGGCGACCATGGGGTCATCTGCGGCGCTCGGCGTGGAGGAATGCACAACAGCGTGATAGCCAGCGTTTTCGATCGCTTGGATCAGAATCTCCGGCGAGGCCTCGCCGAGAATAGTGGCCTGCTCTGTGGCGTAGTTGACACTTGCCTCGACGCCGTCAACCTTGTTCAGTGCTTTTTCGACGCGCGTCGCACAGGACGCACACGTCATGCCCTCGATGTCGAGCTGAACGGGAAGGCTCACGAGGTTTCGGTCGCCCCCTCCATCGTGTATCCGGCTTCGCCGATTGCGTCCCCCAGGGCGTCTACAGAGACCTCAGCATCAGCCAGTACCGTCACGAGTGAAACGCCCTCGGGCTTGAGCTCGATGCTCACGTCAGTTACTCCGGGGATACCGGAGAGCTCTGTGGTGACCGCTGTCACGCAATGCTGGCACGTCATACCGCTGACACTGACTACCTGAGCCGACATGGGAGTCCTCCTGACTGTTGTCCCTTCACGATAACCACTTTGCCTCGCGGGTGAATCGCACAATACTCAGGAAAATGCGCGACGATAGCTCCATGGCTCCCACCGCAACGAAGCAGAAGAAAAAGCCCGCGCGTCCTCGACCGGTATCAGAGGCTCAGATCGCTGCGTGGACGGAGCTGGTAGCTCCCGGTTCTGCTACACAGGATCACTTTTCTCCGCTGGATGGGTCGCTCATTGCCTCACTCCCCCAGGCATTGCCCGCCGATGTTGAGGCGGCCTTTTCGCGCGCTCGAGCCGCAGCGGAATCGTGGAAAGCAACATCTTTTGCACACCGAAAAGCCATCATCATGCGTTTTCACGACCTGGTTCTCGACAACCAAAAAACGCTGCTTGACGTTGTCCAGTGGGAAACCGGCAAGTCCCGGGCGTCAGCTTTCGATGAGGTTGCCGACATAGCCCTGACTGCTCGCTACTACGCCACCAGCGCGGAGGCCCACCTGCGACCCCAGAAGCGCCAGGGCGCCCTGCCTTTCGTGACACAGGCCAGAGTTCACTTCCACCCCAAAGGTGTGGTCGGGATGATCACCCCCTGGAACTACCCACTGACCCTTCCTCTCAGCGACGCAATCCCCGCACTCATGGCAGGCAATGGCATCGTGTTGAAACCCGATGCTCAAACTCCCTTCAGCGCTCTCAGTGCACTCCATCTTCTGTACGAAGCGGGATTGCCCGAGGGGCTCTTCCAGGTCGTCGTCGGTGATGGGCCGACGCTGGGCAGCGCAATCATCCACCATGCCAATTTTGTGATGTTCACCGGCTCGACAGAGACCGGAAAAATCGTGGCCGAGCAGTGTGGGCGACGCCTCATTGGGTTCTCTGCCGAATTGGGTGGGAAAAACCCCATGATCGTGCTCGATGACGCCCCTCTGGAGCGCGCGGTGCAGGGGGCAATAACGGCGAGCTTCTCCAATGCCGGGCAGCTGTGTATGTCGATTGAACGTATGTACATCCAGGACGGAATCTGGGATGAGTTTGTTCCTCGGCTCACCGCCGAGGTGGAGAAGCTCAGGCTGGGGAGCGCCTTCGATTTTTCCTACGACGTAGGAGCCCTCATTTCACAGGAGCAACTCGACAAGGTCCAGGCCCACATGAATGATGCCCGCGACCATGGGGCGAGTGTCCTTGCCGGCGGCAGACACCGCCCCGATATTGCGCCTTTTGCGTTCGAGCCAACCCTGCTCACCAACGTCAGTGACGACATGCTGCTGTGCCGCGGGGAAACGTTCGGCCCAGTAGTTGCGTTGTATCGCGTCCACAGTGACGACGAGGCGATTCGCCTGGCAAACGACACTACGTATGGGCTGAACGCCAGTGTGTGGGGCTCACAAACGCGAGCCGAAAGCGTTGCAGCCCAAATCCAAGCAGGCAGCGTGAACGTGAACGAAGGTTTCACCGCGTCCTGGGCTTCCACGGACGCCCCGATGGGTGGATTCAAAGAATCTGGGGTCGGTCGCCGCCACGGGCGTGAAGGAATTCAGAAATACACGGACGTCCAAACCATCGCGACGCAGAGTGGCATGAATGTTGCCCCTCCCCCAGGAATGTCTGCAGAGCGGTTCGTCTCGACCATGACCCTCGGTCTTCGCCTCATGAAATATCTCCCCTTTCGAAAGTAGA
>JGI26088J50261_1000354_pt1 | contig 27598 bp, 22 predicted proteins | sample SaaInl1SG_22_DNA_FD_50261 | JGI IMG/M metagenome (IMG submission 50261)
GTTTGGCTTGAGCCCGCGAACTAAGCCTACGAACTAAGCCCATAAAATAAGAGTGGCATCGAGTGTGTATTCAAGGATCAGCCTGAGTAAGCTAAAGCTTACTCAGGGAAGTATTCCGTGCACATACCACAGGCGGGTGTGTCGATCTTGATAAAGCCAGAGCGGTTGCCCATCGTCCTGCCGAGCAACGTAGTAATCGCGGCTTGTCGGCTGGTGCCACCAATTATCCTCGATGCGCTCTGGTCCGTTTATGAGTTCTAGAGGACCATTCCAATACAGTAACCCCTGCTCTTGCCTTATAGGTTGCGGCTCTTGCATAAGCCAAAAAGGTCGCTGCGAGTAAGCCTTATATTTTTTGACTGACTCGGGGTTGGTATAGCTTGCATACAAGCTGTCCTCAGGTAGGTGTGCATCTCGAAGTGCCAGCTGGTTGACAGCACGGAGTCCCATTCGGTTGCGCAGACGATCTACTAAGTTATAAAGAGATTCATTAGCGCGTCGATCACAGAATAAATCGTCAGCTTGTGTCGGTGGCTCTTGAAGGTCCGTAACGTGTAGTCCTAGCCCTTCAATGTCCTCAGGGATAGTGAGATTCTCCAAGTACAGCAGCGATAGCTCAAGCCAGCGCTGCGTTGAGCGATGAGCCTCACTGCTGTGTATTTTGAAAATGTGAGGTTCTCCACGCATGCGCAGCAAGCACCAATCGATGGTGTCGCAAACACGCTGAATATTGTTTAAGTAATGATTCAAGCCACCAAGTAATCGCTCCATGGCTGGGTGTAGTTCCACGCTGTTACGAATATCGAAGCCGAACCATAGCTTGTCGCTAAACTCGACTGGCGGTATGAAGTCTTTTCGAGCATCGTCGCTGGTGCTGCGTGCGCTACTTAGCCAGTCGATAAATGCCTTGCCGCAGCGACGTCCAAGTGCGCTCGCAGGTATTGGAAATAGCTCTGCAAAGGTTCGCACACCGGTTTTATGCAGATTATCGATTGCGCGACCGAAAGTGTGTTTGGGATCGTTTGTGATGAGATTTATGGGTAGTGCGGCTAAGCGCTCATCGATCGGCCTGTGGTAATCGAGAGCCCAGTCCGGCTCGGAGTAACTTAATAACCAAGCGGCTCGCCGATTACTTGCTAGCCCGATGGCTGAGGTATAACCGCGATAACTCAAGTCTTGTTCAACACGCTTAAGCAACTCATGAACACTGCGATAAAGTTGTAGGCAGCTGCCAATCTCTAGCTGCAAGCAGTCGTTATGCCACTGTTCTAGCGTCGGAGTTATGCCATAAGCCCATGACTGCATTTGCACCATGACGCTTTGTTCACACTCAGTATCACGCTCGATAAACTGACCGGCATTCGCTATAGCTTGCGTGGGGTCTACCGTTTTTGAGGGCTGCCGCTCTAATAGCGCACTCGCTGTTTGATGACTCTGACCTGGGCGTATGCCATCAATGTAAGCGGCATCATTCGCTGTCACGACGCGCTGCCGCTCGATGACAATGACCGGGCATTCATGCTCTCTCGATAGGGATTCGAGGGGAAGCTGTGGGAAGCGAATGCATAGCCAGAGAGACATATGTTAAAACCAATACTGTATATATGTACAGTATTAAATTGTAAGGCGCTAAGCAAGTGCGAATCGACCTCAACCTACCGTTTCGGGGTGTTGGCAGCGGTGTCATTGCGCGAGACTATATTTCAACATTGTGTTCAGAAGTCATCGGCTTTCGCACCGATGCAGTATTAAGTCCATATTTAAATCTAGAAATGAATAGCGGCCTAGTCTTTTAGGGGGCTAGTGATTATTTTCTGGAAGAGCTTTTTAAATAAATCAGCGTTGCTTTCTATAAGGGAGACTTATAAAGGCGACTTATGAGAGCGACAGAGAGGTAATTTATTATGATGATTAAACATCTTATACCCACGGTACTGCTGGTGGGCGCCATGATGACAGGTTGTTCTGAGCCGTCCGATCCGCAAAGTGCTGTGCAGGCAGAGCCTGATCAATCTGCAGACAGCGCTATTAGTGCTGAAGAGCAGCGGCTTAATCAGTTCTTTGCTGATAGTTTCGCTGAAGATTTAGCCCGTAGGCCGTTCAATGCCAGTTATTTAGGCATTAAAGATAATCACGATAAGTGGAACTCAGTATCTGAGTCTTTTCAGGACGCAACGCGAGTGCTCGCGGAAGAGCGCTTGGCGGCTACTGCGGATTTTGATCTCGAGCAGATCAGTGCCCCTCGTCAGCTATCGCTAGACCTCTACCGTCTTAGTATTCAGCGACAGCTCAAGATGGATGATTTTCGGCACGAAGATTATGTTATGCATCAATTCAGAGGTCCTCACACAAGCGTGCCCAGTGGACTCATTAACGTTCACCAAATTGGTGATGTAGCAGATGCTGAAGCCTATATTGGCAGGATCAATAATGTATCTGTGTATTTTGATGAGGTTATTGAGCAGTTAAATATTCGGTCTGAGAAAGGATTGTTTTTGGTGGATTGGATGTATCCACAAATTGTCGCTTCTGCGAACAATGTGATTACGGGCGCTCCGTTTGAAGAAAATGACAAAGACGCAGAAGAAAGCGACAAAGACTCAGCAATTTGGGCCGACTTTCAGGAGAAAGTTGCAGCACTGGCCATCGAATCAGCGGAGAAGCAGCGATTACTCGATGCTGCCCGCGACGGACTGATCAACAATTTGAAGCCTGCTTATGAACGCTTAATCGCTACGATTGAGACTCAGAGTGAGGCAGCCCATACCGACGATGGTATTTGGCGCTTCGAGAATGGTGATGAGTATTATCAGGCGTTGTTGAATTGGTTTACTACTACAGACCTTACTGCTGATGACATTCACGATTTGGGTTTAGCCAACGTTGAGCGTATTCAAAATGAAATGCGCAGTGTGATGAAAACCGTTGGATTTGAAGGTTCTTTGCAAGAGTTTTTCGTTGATTTGCGTGGAAACGCCGATGTACGTTACCCGAATACCGACGAAGGTCGCGACGCATACTTGAGTGATACACGTAACGCTATTGATGCGATGCGGGCCAAGTTACCCGAGTTCTTTGGCATCCTGCCCAAGGCTGAGCTCAAAGTTAAACGTGTCGAAGCGTTCCGTGAGCGCAGTGCAGGTAAAGCGTTTTATCAAAGCCCCCCGCCCGATGGCTCACGTCCTGGTATTTACTATGCCAATCTCTATGACATGAGTTCCATGCCAAAAACGGATTTGGAGGCGCTAGCTTTTCACGAGGGCGTACCGGGTCATCACCTGCAGCTATCCATTGCGACTGAACTGCAAGGTGTGCCAGAGTTTCAGCGTTACTTGCGTTTTACAGCATTTTCCGAGGGGTGGGGCTTGTACTCGGAATATCTGTCTAAGGAAATGGGTTTTTATCAGGATCCCTATTCAGAGTTTGGTCGTCTTGCGATGGAGCTTTGGCGGGCAGCGCGCTTAGTGGTTGATACGGGGCTCCACTCCAAGCGCTGGACGCGTGAAGAGGCCATTGCTTACCTTATTGAGAATACGCCCAATGCTGAGTGGGACTGCACCAAGGCGATTGAGCGCTACATTGCTATGCCGGGGCAGGCGACTGCGTACATGGTGGGCAAGATTCGTATCTTAGAATTGCGTGAAATGGCGAGAGAGGTACTAGGCGAGCAATTCGATATTCGTGAGTTCCACGATACCGTGCTCGGTAGCGGCCCAGTTCCTTTAGATGTCCTCGAGGCTAATATCAAGGCAATGATTGCTGCGAAATCGTAAGGGCTTTTGACGTATCGGCCAGCTGCCTTCATTGTGCAGGTGGCCGATAGTTTTTTCGGTTGTATCTATTGCGTTTCAGGCGGTATATCAGCCAATACGGATGTCAGTAGTGAGAGATATGGGCGCTGTCATTGAGTTAGTGATCAAGCAGCTCTCTTCCGATTTTTGCAGCAGTCTGGCGAGTTTATCTTCCTGAGATCCTTCGGGTGCTGACAAGCTGACATGGAGCTCAATGGCGGTAAAAAGATTTTTGCGATCGACACGGTCTAGTGTGCCCGTGGCTTTGCAGCTAATCGCTGTCCATTCCACCTTGGATGCCTGGGAGATGGCTCGAAAGCTCAAGACGAAACAGTCGGCAACAGCAGCCATTATTAGGTCTTCCGGACTCCATTTGTCGCCTGGGCCACCGAAAGCTGCAGGGGCATCAGTCATTATATCTTGCAGGCCATCTCGGCTCACACTGACTTGTGATTCGCTGGCATTGCCGTTCGCAGTGACGGTGTAGTGATGTGGAAAAGCATCCATAATGCGCACCTTTAAAGCGATATTTATTGGGGCGCTTATATTAGCCTGCGACGTACAGCAAGCCCAGTGTAAATTGCGTGGAGCTTCGCTCCACTGGGTTATCGCCATTCAAGCAACGGGAGACATGAATCGGCCTTGTGCGGTCTGTCGGTGCTGTACCGGGAGTTCCCACAGTTGTGGTTGCTCGGGAATATCGTGGTCAGTAGTTAGCTTGATACCGGTTGTTTGCTGACCGCCTCGTTGTTTTAGGATGTCGACGGTTCGGTAGCCGCTCATCATTAAGCGCAAACCTGCGGGTGTATGTTGCTGAGCCACATCGGTGGTGCGGAACAAAACAGCCAGCGTGTCATTCTCAGCTGCCGCTAATTGCAATTTACGTAGTTCCGCATAGCGGTACTCACTGGCGCCGAGCCAGCTAAATACCACGCTGCAGGTAGAGCTACGCAATGCTTGCTCCGTTGCCCATAAGCGATCTTCACGGCTCTTTGGATGTACCATGAGTATTTGCTGGGTATCGATGCCTCGAGCGGCCAGAAGTGGCGCGTAGGGCATTTGTGGGGCGCCAATAAATGCTTGCCAGCGACCTTGTTCGCTCAACGTTTCCATTGTGGGCAAAAAGAGCCCCATTGAGCCCATGCCACAGCTGTCGCTAAGCACTTCGATACTCCCCCGTTGAGGCCAGCCGCCGAGCGTGAGCTGCTTGTCCAATTCCGTAAAGCCGCTAGGTAGTGCATCGACGCCGTGCCAATCGCTATTGGCAGGACGGCTTAAAATAGCGACATTATTAGCGCCTTCTAGGCCGCGCCAAGTATCGGGGCGGCGTATAATATGTTCGAGGGGGTCGCGCATGCTGTGCTCCAGTGTGTATTTTTACTCGTGTTGTTCACTGTTCGCTGACTTGCTGTGTGGTGGAAAGCGAACACCTGTTAAAGTACTGTATAAATAAACAGTATTCCTAGTTGGGTTTAAAAGCAAGAGGGGTTTTCTTGGAGAGTCGTGAAAAGCGACATGTGCGGCGATCGGCGCTGACAGAACCGGCGTTCAAACGCTATTTCCCCGCGAGCTGGTTTTCGAGCTTGGGCTCATGGATGCTACGTTTTCTGCTCGGCTGGTCGGCGTGGGACCTTACCGAGTCCGCTACTTGGGTGGGTATCGTCGCCGCCCTGATGCTGGCGCCTGCTTTTGTCTTATCGCCATTTTTCGGTATCGTCTCCGACCGTGTTAATCCACGTCATGGGCTTATTGTGTCCATGGCTATACACGCCGTGATTGGTTTTATCGGTGCATTAGCGCTTTTTACAGACGTTTACGATGTCACCTTATTGCTTGGTCTTTCCCTTGCATTGGGGGGAGTTACGTCGGGTCACAGTCCTATGCGTTTAGCGCTTATCCCGCTGCTTGTCCGTCGAGAGGCGCTACCCAGCGCGGTGGGATTGTCAGCGATGACATTCAATGTCGCTCGTATCATAGGGCCTGCTATTGGTGCTTGGCTGCTTCGTAGCGCAGGTCCCGCTGAGGCATTTGGTCTATCCGTCATCATGTTTGCAACATCGGGCGTTATCCTCGCCACGCTGCGCGGGGTTGGCCAGCGAACACCGCGTCCGAGGGAGCCGTTTGTTCAGCAGTTCAAGGCTGGTTTGAACTATGTACGCCATCATCGAGGCATACAATTGGTGTTCGCTTTCACGGCTTTAAACGGTCTGGTAGGGCGTACCGTGATCGAGCTTTTGCCCGCACTTTCAGGTACATTTTTGGGCGGCGGGCCAAGCGAATTAGCGACACTGACCGCAAGTGCGGGTGGAGGATCTATCGTCGGTGGTCTCATCGTCAGTCGGCAGAGCGCAGATTTAAAGCGCCTATTATTAATAGTTAGTCTTGGTATTTTGGTCGCCGCACTACTTATGTTGAGCTTGCAGTGGATGCAAGATGTAGTGCGCCTTAGCCTTGTTATTGCTGTCTTAAGCTTATGTACCACCATGGCGGGTACCGGTAGCCAAACGTTAACGCAGCTATCGTTGTCTGATGAGTACCGTGGGCGAGTACTTAGCTTGTGGACCTTGCTTGCTATGGGTGCCCCCGCCATTGGTTCGGCAATCTATGGCGCCCTATCTGATCAGTTGGGTTTCGTTGTTGTGCTGGGGATGGCTGCGGTGTTAGCGCTTATCTGCGTATTAGGGCTTTACGCGCTGCGGCGCCGGATTTTGGAATGATGGCCAAGTGCGATGAGTAATAGCAGTTGCTCTAGGAGAACCCACGGGTCGTCTTTAGAAAAGCCCTTAACTGCGCCGTCTACCTGAACAGTTAGCTGCTGAAGCTTTGCTAGGCTTGCACCGTCATGGCGCGTTAGAGCCTTTTGAACCAAGCCTGCGCGATTGCGCCAGACACCACGCTGAGTTAACGCCTGGTTGAGTGATATTCCCGCTTGAGTATCTTCGTGAAGTTGGATGAGAAGTTTTACATCCCGCGCCAGTGTCCAGAGTACAACGGGTGGAGCCGAGGCTTCTGCTTGTAGGCCGCGCAAAGTACGAATGGCGTTTCGCGCGTCACCATCCATGGCCGTGTCGGCAAGGCCAAAGCTATTAAAACGCGCATTGTCGGCAACGCTCGCAATGACCGTATCAACCGTCACTTTGTTGTTTTCGGCGAGTAACTTTAATTTCTCGACTTCCTGGACCGCTGCGAGCAGATTACCTTCCACGCGTTCAGCGAGGAGGGATAGCGCCTCAGGCTGCACGTGTAATCCTGCGGCACTCATGCGCTGGGCCAGCCAGCGCGGGAGTTCGCTCGCGCGTACCGGCCAGACTTGAATCACTACTCCCGCGTTATCAAGACCCGTATACCACTTTGATCGCTGCGACTGTTTATCTATTTTCCCCGCGACTATAAGCAGAATATCGTCGCTGTTAAGTGCTAGGTATTCCTGCAGTGCTTTGCTGCCCTCGGTCCCCGGCTTCCCTGACGGTAGACGTAGCTCAATCAATTTACGGTCTGCAAACAGCGACAGTGCCCCAGCGCTCTGAGTCAGCTGCTGCCAATCATTGCTACTCGCGCCTATGTCAATAATTTCTCGTTCTAGACAGCCCGCTGCGCGGCTCGCTGCACGAATGGCATCGGCACACTCCTGAATAAGCAGCGGCTCATCACCGCTAAGCAGGTAGCAGGCGGCAGGTCCCTGTTGAAGATGCTGGGTGAGCTGTTCAGGCTTAAGTTGCATTAGTTATTCAAACTGTGGCCAATGCGGCGGATAATTTGTGAGGCCAGATCGGCATACATTTCCTCGCGAAGTAGACGTAATTCCTCTGTTTTACCGACCACGTTTTGAGGGTCGTTGAGAAATTGACGAACAACGCTGGCCTCGCTCTTGGGGATCAGAACATCGTCTGCGCGATTAAGACTGATATAGGTACTCATAGTGAGTTCCACTTCCGCAGAGCGAGCTTGCGCCGTCAACGACAGGTTGCGTTGCTGAAACTGCTCAGCCCCTAAACGCAGCACCAGTGTCGCAGCGTCAGGTTCATTGAGAATCGCGCCTGCGAGCTTTAGCTGCTGACCAATGGCCGCAGTGAGCTCATTGCGAGGCTCGTCGCTTATCAGTCGAATACTTTGTCCGATAAGCGATGGATCTGAACCTTGGGCGCTACCCTTGAGTTGAAAACCGCACCCAGTGAGCAGAGCACTCAATAAGAGAATGGCAGAAGCGCTGCGAAAGAGGTTAGCTACCATCAGTTGGCCACAATGTTGACAAGCTTGCCCGGCACTACAATGACTTTGCGCACTGTATTGCCTTCGATAAAGCGCTGAACATTGGGCTCTTCAAGTGCCGCCGCTTCAACGGTTTCTTTGTCTGCTTGTGCTGATACCAGCATTTTTGCCCGTACTTTGCCGTTCACCTGTATCACGATCTCCAGCTCGTCTCGGCTTAAAGCCTGTTCGTCGACGCTTGGCCATTGGGCTTCTAAGATAGGCTTTCCCGTTAAGCTATGCCATAGCTCCGATGTCACATGCGGAACAATGGGGCACAGCATCAGCAGCGCTGCACGGAGAGCCTCGTCGACACATGCACGATCATTGTCATCACTGACAACGTGCTTACTGACTTCGTTGCACAACTCCATAACCGCAGCAATGGCCGTATTAAAGGTCTGGCGACGACCATAGTCATCGGCCACTTTGGCAAGTGTTTCGTGAGTTTTCCGACGGAGGTCTTTTTGCTCTCGCGTGAGGTTGGCGCAATCGAGCGCTGGTGCTGCTCCACTGGCAACGTGATCGCTTACCAGGCGCCACAAGCGCTTAATAAAGCGATTAGCACCCTCTACGCCTGCGTCGGACCACTCCAGTGATTGATCGGGTGGAGCGGCAAACATACTAAACAGGCGTACGGTGTCAGCACCATAGCGATCAATTAGCGCCTGAGGGTCCACCGTATTCCCTTTGGACTTAGACATCTTGGCGCCATCTTTGAGAACCATCCCCTGTGTTAACAAGCGTTTAAATGGCTCACTGCTCGTAACAAGCCCTTCATCACGCATAAGCTTGTGGAAGAAGCGGGCGTATAGCAAATGCAAGATAGCGTGTTCGATACCTCCGACATACTGATCAACCTCAAGCCAATAGTTGGCTTCATCGTCGAGCATTTTGTCGGTATTTCCCGCGCTGGCATAGCGAGCGTAGTACCAAGAGGATTCCATAAAGGTATCAAATGTATCGGTCTCTCGCGTTGCCTGCTTGCCGCAGGATGGGCAGTCGACCTGATAAAACTCGGGCATTTTTTTCAACGGTGAGCCAACGCCCTCAAAGGCTACGTCTGTGGGTAATACGACTGGGAGGTCTTGCTCGGGCACGGGTACCGCGCCGCAGCTATCACAATTGATAACGGGGATCGGTGCGCCCCAGTAACGCTGTCGCGAGACACCCCAGTCTCTGAGGCGGAAGTTGACGGTTTTCTCTCCCAGGCCTCGCTGCTCCAATTTTCCGACGATGGCATCGAAGGCTGCGCGGAAGTGCATGCCGTCAAACTCACCCGAGTGAACAAGTGGCCCTTTCTCTGTGTAGGCTGACACACTAAGGTCAGCTGGGTTCTCGTCATTGCCTGCGATAACTTGCTTGATCGGTAAGCCATACTTAGTCGCGAATTCCCAGTCGCGCTGATCATGGCCCGGTACTGCCATTACTGCCCCCGAGCCGTAACTCATGAGAACAAAGTTTGCGACCCATACGGGCAGCTCTTCATTACTGAGAGGGTGACGTACGGTCAGACCGGTTGCCATGCCGCGCTTTTCCATCGTGGCCATTTCGGCTTCAGCTACTTTCATATTGCTGATTTCTTTGATGAATTGCTGAAGCTCGGGATTGGTGGCCGCGGCTTGCTCTGCGAGTGGGTGCTGCGGGGCGACCGCAAGATAGGTCGCACCCATCAGCGTGTCGGGGCGAGTGGTGTACACCTCTAACGCATCACCAGACTCTCGCTCAAACCGTAAGTTTGCCCCTTCCGATCGACCAATCCAATTGCGCTGCATGGCGATAACTTGTTCGGGCCACTGATCGAGCTGGTCAAGGTCGTCGAGTAATTCTTGAGCGTAGGCGGTAATTTTTATGAACCATTGATTAATCGCACGGCGTTCAACGGGGTTGTCACAGCGCCAGCACTTGCCATCAACGACTTGCTCATTCGCCAATACGGTTTGGTCTGTTTCACACCAGTTAACGTCGGCTTCTTTTTTATAGGCAAGGCCTTTTTCCATGAGGCGAGTGAAGAACCATTGCTCCCAGCGATAGTACTCGGGCGTGCAGGTCGTGACTTCTCGGCTCCAATCGTAAGCAAAGCCTAGCCGTGCTAATTGACTGCGCATCTCGGCAATATTGCTCATCGTCCAATCGGCCGGCGGAACGTTATTGGCGATGGCAGCATTTTCAGCCGGCAAACCAAAGGCATCCCAGCCCATGGGTTGCAGAACATTCTTACCTTGCATGCGATGGAAGCGTGCGATGACATCGGCGATGGTGTAGTTGCGCACGTGGCCCATATGCAGCTTGCCGCTGGGGTAGGGGAACATGGCTAGGCAGTAAAATTTCTCGCGGTTATCGTCGCGTTTTGCCGTGTAAGCGCCGCTTTCAGCCCACTGGGCTTGTACGGCAAGTTCGATGTGCTCGGGGCTGTATTCCTGATTCATAACGCTCTATCTGAATGGGTGCGGTGGGGTAAACCCACGGGGCTAATGAAAGTTCGTGATTGTAGCAGTAAAGGGGGTTTTAGTGCCGTGACCGGTGCGCGAAACTCAGCAGTATAAAGAGGCAGATAAGCAGCACCGGCCAGCTACCGGTCACCATGATCGGCGTATTACCTTGACGAGGTGTAATCTCACCCTGCAGTAATGTTTCCACGGATTGATCGGTGGCTGCTTTAATATCGCCCGCCGGGTTAATAATTGCCGAAACGCCATTATTAGTTCCCCGCAGCAATGGGCGACGTGTCTCTAGCGCACGAAAGCGGGCCATTTGTAGATGTTGAAGCGGCCCAATTGAATCGCCAAACCAGCTGTCGTTACTCACGGTGACTAAAAAATCAGCGTCCCGACTGTTGCTTGTCACAAAGTCAGGATAAACAATTTCATAGCAAATAAAGGGAGCAATTTGATAGCTTCCTGCCCACAGCACGGCTTGCTGCTCGGGTCCCGGCGCAAAGTTCGACATTGGTAGATCGAAGAATTTGATCAGCCCTCGTAGCCATCCCTCTAAAGGGACGTACTCCCCGAAGGGCACTAGCTTTTGTTTGTGGTGTTCGCCATGCCCCAGCCCGAGAGCCATAATACTGTTGTGCCGCCCGGATGCTGCGTGTATGGGTATGCCTGTGATCAGTGTTGTCTCGGTCGCGATGGCGTGATCCCGGATTTCTCGGAGATAGTCACTGACCTGGTGCCGATAAGCCGGCAATGCAGACTCCGGCCAAAGTACTATATCGGCAGATGTGTAGGCGGGCAGCGAGGCTTCACGGTATTGATTAAGATGCTGGTTGAATAACCGTGGATCCCATTTTTCTTTAAGAGGAATATTAGGCTGATAGATAGCCACGGTTAATACCTCTCCCGACGGCTGTGTCCACGATACATTTTTTAACCCCTCGCCGGCCGCCCCGACTATGGCGATTGAGGTCAGAGCTAGGGTCAGTAATCGACGAGATTTACCCGACGCTAAAAATAGCGCAACGCAGGCACTGCCTAGGCTAACGAGCCATAACGACGCGCCATACACCCCAATAATAGGTGCCCAGCCAGCCACAGGCGTGTCGAGGCTGGCATAGCCTGCATACAACCACGGGAAGCCAGTTAGCAGCCAGCTGCGCAACCACTCGAACAAGACCCAGAGCGCGGGAAAGGCGAGTAAAGCGGCCGACCAGCCACGCGGCTTAAACCAACGCGCATAAAGGGCACCTTGCACTGCAAACAAGATCGCAAGCCCCGAACAAAAGAGCGCAGTCAGCAGGGTCGCGAGCCAGGGGGGCGCGCCGCCGTAGACGTTTATCGATACATAAACCCAAGAGGCGCCAGCGCCAAAAAATCCGAGGCCGTAACGCCAGCCAAGCCAGCCTCCGCCATGGGGTGTGTCACTGTGCAACAGTGCAGCGAACAGCGCTGAACTGAGTGGCACCATGATCCAAATATCGAAGGGGCTAAGGCCTAGGGGGAAAAGTGCGCCGGCAATAAGAGGCGCCAAAAACCGGAGCAACCCCGAGCCATGCCAGCCCATGGAGCTAGTCTTCCTGGCTCGTAGGCGTTACCCGCAAGCTCAGCAAGCGACGCTGATCGGCGTTAACAACCCGAAACTCAAAGCCATCAAACGTTGTTGTGTCATTGCGCGCAGGCACATGGCCGAAGGCATTCACAACCAGGCCGCCAATGGTGTCAAATTCTTCGTCGCTGAGCTCGACATCAAAATAGTCATTGAAATCGTCGATGGGCGTTTGCGCCTGAACGAAATAATCCGAGTCACTGATCTTGCGGATATTACGTCCTTCGGCAGTATCAGTTTCGTCTTCGATCTCGCCGACAATTTCTTCGAGTACATCTTCAATAGTGACGAGCCCGGCAACGCCACCGTATTCATCGATAACAATAGCCATGTGATTTCGGTTCTGCCGGAATTCGCGCAAAAGAACGTTTAACCGCTTGCTCTCAGGTACCACCACCGTGGGTCGCATTAACACTCTGAGATCAAAATCGCTGTCACGACTGAGTATTAGCGGCAGTAAATCCTTAGCGAGCAAGATGCCAACAACATTGTCGAGACTGTCATCGATGACGGGATACCGTGAATGACCCGCGTGCACAATCTGAGGCAGTGCTTCTTGAAGGTCTATATCCGCTTTGATGACGACCATTTGCGCTCGCGGAATCATGATGTCCCGCACTTGCATGTCAGACACCGACAGCGCGCCCTCCATAATTGTGCGGGCATCTTCGTCAATAATTTCATTTTCTGCTGCGAGGCTAAGCACGCCCTCAAGATCAGAGCGACTTTGAGGAACGCCGGAAAGAAAGTGGGTGAGTTTTTCAACCCACGATCGATCGTCGTTGTCGGTAGAATAAGAGTCGTTCACTGTGCTTAAGAATCCGTTACGCTGTAGTCAAAGTTGAGTTGTATACATAAGGGTTAGGTAACCCTAATGTCTTCAAAATAGTGATTTCGAGCTGTTCCATTTGCTCGGCCTCATGGTCATCAATATGGTCAAAACCGAGCAAGTGCAATACCCCATGTACTGTTAAGTGAGCCCAGTGATGATCTGCGATTTTGTGTTGCTCTTCGGCTTCGCGCACAACTACCGGTGCGCAGATCACGATATCGCCAAGCAAATCGCAATCGACGCTGTCAGGAATATCGGCAGGAAAAGACAGTACGTTGGTCGGGCCTGCTTTAGCGCGGTACGTATGATTCAGGTTGGCCATTTCATCTGCGCCATTAATACGCAGGCTTACCTCTGGCGAACTCGTCTGTGAAGCCACATGCCCCGCGCCGTTGAGGGCGGCTTCGACCCAGCACCTGAAGTTTTCATCGTCAGGACTTTCTATACCTGGTTCACGATCGATGTGAATCACTGCCGTCATCGTTATCGTTGACCGCTCGTATCGGTGGCAGCTTCAAACTTGTCGTAGGCTGCGACCACGCGCTGTACTAAGGGGTGACGAACAACGTCTTTGTTGGCAAACCAAGTAAAAGAAATGCCTTCGACTTGATCAAGTACTTGCGTGGCGTGGGTAAGGCCTGATTGCTGGCCGCGAGGCAGGTCGATTTGCGTCGCGTCGCCGGTGATCACCGCGGTGGAGCCAAAGCCAATACGCGTGAGAAACATTTTCATTTGTCGCGGGTAGTGTTTTGGGCCTCATCGAGGATGATAAAAGCGTTATTCAGCGTTCGTCCGCGCATGAAGGCAAGTGGCGCGACTTCAATAATATTGCGTTCGAGGTACTTAGTGACTGTTTCAAAACCCAGCATTTCATACAGGGCGTCATACAGTGGCCGCAGATAAGGGTCGACCTTTTGGCTAAGATCGCCGGGTAAGAAGCCCAGTCGTTCACCGGCTTCGACGGCTGGTCGAACCAATAATATTCGCCGTACTTCTTCGTCGATCAGTGCCTGCACGGCACAGGCCACGGCCAGATACGTCTTGCCCGTACCTGCAGGGCCGATGCCAAAATTAATGTCATGGCGGCCGATTGCCTTTACATAGCCCAGCTGGTTGTGGCCTCGAGGTTTGATCGAAGTACGCTTGGTACGAATGATCACGCTGCCATTGGGATCGTCGCCGCTCCCAATATCGTCGCCGCCCGCATGCATCAGATGCTCGAGATCCGATTGCTGTAAATGCAGGTGTATGGTTTCTGGGCTGAGACCAACGCCATTCTTGACGTCGCCGTAGAGCGTATTCAGCAGTGCGGCAGTAGCATTGGCAGCGGGTACAGTGCCAGTCACCGTAAAGTGATTACTTCGGTTGCGAATGACGACGCCCAAGCGCTCTTCTATCTGACGCAGGTGGCAGTCTAGCTGGCCGCAGAGACCTGCCAGATGACGCGCGTCATTGGGCTCAAGTGTAAAGCTGATTTGTGAAGCCTGACTCGACTCCGCTTCTGGGTCGGTGGGCTGCATGTCGGTGTCCAACGCCTGTTTGGTCACTCTTGCTGTCTACGGGGGAAAGTAAGATACAGGGGTTTGCACGTGAGTCAACCTGCGAGAGGATGAAGGAATCACCCTCACACTTGGATGCCGCGCAGCGAATTAGGTAGCGCCTGCTCGATAACAACCTCGGTAAACTCGCCGATTATACTGTGATCGGTACAGTGGAAATTCACGACACGGTTGTTTTCAGTCCTNCCTGCGAGTTGTCCTGGGTCTTTTTTGGAGACGCCAGTCACGAGAACGCGCTGTGTTGTACCCACCATGGCATCGCTAATAGCGCGTGCTTGTTGGCTTATTCGGCTTTGGAGAATTTGCAGTCGTTGTTTCTTGACCGACTCTGGGGTGTCGTCCGGTAAATCAGACGCGGGCGTACCTGGACGCGCGCTGTATATAAAGCTAAACGAGTTATCAAAACCGATATCTTCGATCAACTTCATTGTTGCAGCAAAGTCTTCTTCAGACTCGCCCGGAAACCCAATAATAAAGTCAGATGACATAGAAATATTGGGTCGAATTCGGCGCAGAGCCCGAATTTTAGACTTGTACTCCAGTGCCGTATGGCCCCGTTTCATGGCCATTAGAATGCGGTCTGAGCCGCTTTGTACGGGTAAGTGAAGGTGGTCGACTAGCGCTGGTATTTCCGCGTAACACTGAATAAGCGCATCGCTAAATTCTACAGGGTGGGATGTGGTGTACCGAATACGTTCAATGCCGGGTACTAAATTAACCAAGTGCAATAAGTCGGCGAAATCGGTAATTTCATCGAGATGATTATTGCCGCGGTAGGCGTTGACGTTTTGTCCGAGTAAATTGACCTCTTTGACCCCTTTTTCAGCGAGGCCAGCAATTTCTGCAATGATATCGTCAACGGGTCGGGACACTTCTTCGCCACGGGTATAAGGCACAACGCAGAATGTGCAGTACTTGCTGCAGCCTTCCATAATCGATACGAAAGCGCTTGGGCCATCGACTTTAGCGTCGGGCAGGCGATCAAATTTCTCGATCTCGGGAAAGCTAATATCGACAACAATGGGCTGGCCTTCACGGCGCGTATCGATCATTTCAGGCAAACGATGCAGCGTTTGCGGGCCGAAAATAACGTCGACAAAAGGCGCGCGCTTGCCAATTTCAGCGCCTTCCTGACTCGCGACGCAGCCACCTACACCTATGATCAAGTTGGGGTTTTTCTCTTTTAGGGGTCTCCAGCGGCCCAGCTGATGAAAAACCTTCTCCTGCGCTTTTTCGCGAATTGAGCAGGTATTGAGCAACAGAACATCCGCTTCCTCGGCGTTGTCGGTGGTCACAAGACCATGGCTTTCACCCAGCAGATCAGCCATACGAGCCGAGTCATACTCGTTCATTTGGCAGCCATGGGTTTGCACGAACAGTTTTTTCGGGGTGGCTTCGCTCACGGGAATTTGGTCATTCATTTGCTCAAAGGGGGATGAAGTATACCGACATTGAGACAGATCAACGAGATCTAGGCTGGTCTCAGTGGCAGTAAGTGGTAACATTGCGCCCCTTTTTTTGTTCAGCGCCACCCGCAAGGGATGGCATCGAGGAGCGCATGGCTAGTCAGCCGGTCTACAAAGTGATTTTCCATAATGGGAATCAGGTGTTCGAGCTATTTGCTCGGCAGATCTACCAGAGTGATATGTGGGGTTTCATCGAAATCGAGGAGATGCTTTTTGGTGAGCGCTCACAGCTACTTGTTGATCCGTCGGAAGAGAAGCTCAAAACCGAATTTGCCGGCGTGAAGCGCAGCTATATACCGCTCCAATCGGTGATTCGTATCGACGAGGTTGAGAAAGAGGGCTCGGTTAAAGTGACTGAAGGTTCGAGGGACTCCAAGAGCGGAAAAGTAACCAATTTTCCCATGTCCAGTGTGCCGCCGTTTTCCGGTGGTGACGATTAATCGCGCCGATTACGGCGGGGTTGTCGTTGTATAAGTTGCATTAATAGAACAGCGTGGCTCAGCTGATAGCGCTTTAACAGGGCCTAAGAATCCTAAATTACTAGGGTGCGTCGGCGACTAGAATCGCGCGCTGAGGGGCTGGGTAGCCCTCGACGGTTTTCTTGCTATCCGTTGGGTCTAAAAACTGAGTAAGCGAATGGAACGTCATCCAATCTGTGCTGCGCTGCTCGTCCGCCGTGGTATAGCCGCAATCAATCAGTTCGACGTTCTGGAACCCAAGCTTTTTGAGCCAGCCTACGAGGGCGAGAGTGCTCGGTAAAAACCACACGTTACCCATGCGAGAATATCGCCCAGCGGGGACAAGTACTGAATGTGCGTCACCGTCAATGACAAGAGTCTCCAGAATCAATTGCCCTCCGCTTACTAAGGCATCCTTTAGCTCGTTAAGATGATCCATGGGTGAGCGCCGGTGATACAAAACCCCCATAGAAAATACGCTATCGAACGCTTTTAATGGGCGAGGTAAGTGTTCCATTGCGGCCGGCAAAACGTGGATATTGGGCTGTTGTAAGTATCGCTGCAATGCTTTGAACTGCAGAACGAAAAGCGGCGTCGGCTCAATACCAATAACTTCATCGGCACCTGCGCCCAACATACGCCAGCAGTGATAACCGCTACCGCAGCCTACGTCCAGAACACGTTTCCCGGTAAGTGGTTTTAACCCGGGCAGCAGGCGATTCCATTTCCAGTCGGAGCGCCACTCAGTGTCAATATGAACGCCGAATAGATTAAAGGGACCTTTACGCCAAGGCTGTAGGCCGCGTAAGGCAGTCTCTAGCTCAGTCCGTTGAGCGTCCGTTATTTCGCCGAGGCAGCCGACCGCCGATGCATTGAGTTCGATGGTCGATGGGACGAGCTCGGGAAGTGAGCCCAAGGCCTCCCGCCAGCGCGGTATATCACCGTATCGACTGGCCGACATGCCCCGCTCGAGCTGCTCGGCCAGCAGCAGGCGCCATGGCTCAAGCGCTGTATTGCGCCAGCGTTCATTGAGGGCATCAAAATCGGCCTGTAGCTCGGGCAGGATGGTCATGCTACGGCGATGAGCGAGGCAAAATTAAAGCACTGAAACCAGCACTCGCAATGGCGAAAGCCGGCCTGCTTTAGTCGCGCAAAGTGAGCGTCGCGAGTTTCAGGGATCAGCACGTTTTCAATGGCCTGGCGCTTTTTGGCAATTTCTAGGTCACTGTATCCTTGAGCGCGTTTAAAGTCGTGATGCATGTCGATCATGAGGTCGTTCATGGCTTGTTCGCCGAGTTGGATTTTCTCCGAAAGAATCAATATATCCCCTGGCTGTAACGCCCCTCGCAGTTTGGTGAGTAGGGCTAGACGTTTTTGGGGCGTAATGAATTGCAGCGTGTAATTCATAATAAAGACGCTAGCATTGCTGTATTCTTGCTCGGTAATGTCCCCCGCGATTAACGTAATGCGGTTATCTGGCTGCTCTCGATCGAGAGTGACTCGACACTGACTCAGCATTGCCTCGGATTGTCGATGCCAATCATTTCACAGGCATCGGTTTCGCTGTGGCGTGCCGCCGACAGTAACGATGCACCCAACGAGCAGCCAAGGTCGTAAATGCGGCTATCGGGCCGGGCGTGTCGAGCTGCGAGCAAGCCTGTCATTGCAATAACAGTGCTGTAGCCCGGAACTGAGCGTTGAATCATGTCGGGGAATACGCCAACAACCGCCTCGTTAAAGGTAAATAGCCCAGGGTCCCCTAGGGTTTGTGCAAATAAATTGTCTCGAGGTGAATTCATGACAGTTGGTCAGTCTTGTTGGGTGAGAAAGATCGGTAAAAGTGGCGAACCATGGTAACAAACAGGCCCCGCTAGTGGCGAAGCATTATTCACTGACGCATAATTAGGTTTCTTTTTTTCCCACCCTATGTAGAGACGCTCACATGTTCGACCATCTGCCTGTACTCCCGCCCGATTCTATACTCGGTCTTGCCGCAGCCTGCCGTGCTGACGCCAATCCCAATAAGGTGGATTTAACGATTGGTATTTACATGGACGAGACAGGTTTGTGTCCCGTCTTTGACGCCGTCAAACAGGCGCAGCGAGCGCTTATCGATGAAGAGGTAACTAAGGCTTATATACCGCCTCAAGGTGATCAAGCGTTCGTCGATGGCATGACTGAGTTAGTCCTTGGTGCCGAGCGATTGGCAGCTCGAAAAGGTGTAGTGGCGGCCATACAAACACCGGGTGGTTGCGGGGCCGTGCGTTTAGGCGCCGAGGTACTCAAGGCGTCAAACTCAGGCGGTAAGGTATGGATTAGCGACCCTACATGGCCAGTACATATTCCACTGATTGGCAGCGTCGGTCTCGAGCTCACTGAATACCGCTACTACGACCCCCTCACTCACGGGGTGAATTTCGACGCCATGGTCGACGATCTGAAAGGCGCTCAGAAGGGCGATATCGTGTTATTCCACGGTTGCTGCCACAACCCCAGTGGTGCAGATTTAAATGCTGAGCAATGGCAAGTCATGGCTCAGATGGCAGCCGAGCAAGGCTTCACTCCGATGGTCGATTTAGCGTACCAGGGCTTTGGCGATGGGCTTGAGCAAGATGTCCAAGGCTTGCGGGCACTCATCGATAATACGCCGGAAGTGGTAGTTGCCGCTTCCTGTTCAAAAAATATGGGCTTGTATAGAGAGCGCACAGGTCTAGTGATCTTTATTTGTAAGGATGAGCGAGCAGCAGAAGCGACTGCCAGTCAGGCGAAATCAGCGGCACGCCGAATCTACTCTATGCCGCCTGCGCACGGTGCAATTATTGCTGGCCGTATTCTGAGTGATCCCACGCTACGCAGTAATTGGGAAATCGAGCTCTCAGCCATGTGTGGTCGTATTAATGCGCTGCGCGCCGATTTCCGAGATCGCTTGCAAGTGGCAACGGGGCGCGATTTCAGCTTTATCGCGAATGAAAAAGGCATGTTTTCGTTTCTTGGTTTAAGCAAGGAGCAGGCTCAGCGCGTCCGCACTGAACGCGGTTTGTACATGCTCGATTCGTCGCGCATCAATGTGGCGAGTTTAAACAACCGCAACATCGATAAGGTCGTTGAAGCGGTCGTCTCCGTACTCTGATCGCGGCCTCAGCCCTCGAGTTCGGTCCAGCGCTCGAGGGCAGCGTCTAGAGCTTCTGTCGCCGTGGCTAACTCAGCAAGCTTCGCTGTCAGTACTTCTTGGTCTTGGTTATAGAAGTTAGGATCAGCGATTTCAGCTTCTAGGGCGGCCTGTTTGGCCTCTAACTCTTCCATTTGTTGGGGGAGAGCATCGAGTTCTCGCTGTTCTTTGTAACTGAGCTTCCGCTTTGGTGATTCTGCTTTCTGCACTGAACTCGCGGTCGAGGCCGTCGATGTTGTTGTGCTCGTAACATTGTCCCCAGTTCCGGAGGTAGCACCCTCGGCCACAAGTCTCCCGCCGCGAGCTTCCCAGTCGCTGTAGCCACCTGCTTGCTCATCGATGCTGCCATCGCCTTGCATTACCAGCAGGCTTGTAACGCAGCGGTCCATGAAATCTCGATCGTGGCTGACGAGTAGCAGTGTGCCCTGAAAATCCATAAGGATTTCTTCAAGTAGCTCGAGAGTTTCGATGTCGAGATCGTTGGTGGGTTCGTCTAACACCAATAGATTTGCTGGTTTGGTAAACAGCTTGGCAAGAATCGCGCGGTTACGCTCACCCCCCGAGAGGGCTTTTACAGGCGTTCGCACGCGGTCGGGTGTGAATAAAAAGTCCCCCAAGTAACTTATGGCATGGCGCCTCTTGCCATTGATCTCGATAAAGTCCTGCCCACCACAGACGTTGTCGATGAGATTAGCCTCAGGATTGAGATGACCGCGAAGCTGGTCGGAGTAGGCGACTTCGAGCTTAGTGCCGACCTTAACGACGCCACTATCGGGAGCGAGCTCGCCGAGTAGTAANTTAACAAGCGTCGTTTTGCCGATGCCATTGCGCCCGACAATACCAATGCGATCGCCGCGCTGAATAACCGTTGAAAAATTGCGCACAATCGGGCGGCCGTCATAAGCAAAGTTAATGCCCTCGACTTCAGTAACCACTTTGCCTGATTTACTGGCATCTTCGATATCAAAGCTTGCGCGACCTGTGCGATCTCGTCGCTGGGCTCGCTGTTGTCGCAGCGCTTCAAGTGCGCGCACTCGACCTTCATTACGGGTGCGGCGCGCTTTAATACCCTTGACGAATCCAGACTTCCTCTTGAGCCAATTTTTTATCGAACAAGGCGTTGGCGCGCTCCTCTGCCGCGAGTTCGTGAGCCCGAAAATCGAGGAAACCACGGTAGTCTCCCTGCCATACGGATAGATGTCCTCGCTCTAACTCGGCGATAGAGCTAACAACATTCTGCAAGAAGCGACGATCATGAGTTATCAGTACCAGTGCGCCCCGGTATGAGGCAAGCTGCTCCTCTAGCCATTCGATGGTGGGAATATCTAAGTGGTTAGTCGGCTCATCGAGTAGCAATATGTCTGGCTGGGTAACGAGCGCACGTCCTAGTGAAACCCGCCGCCGCCAGCCGCCCGATAAGGCTTTAAGGGGGGTGTCAGCGGGTAAGTTGAGCTGCGAGATAACAGTTTCAACTCGCTGCTGTAATTCCCAGCCGTTTTCAGCTTCCAGCGCTTGCTGAACATCGGCGAGTTCATCCATGTCGACGTCCATGCCCTGTTCAATCAGATGGTGATAGCGGGCTAATAACGTGCCTACATTTGCCAGGCCACTCGCAATGCTGTCATAAACAGTTAAGTCTTCGGCTCCAGGTAGCTCTTGCTCGAGTCGCGCAAGGCGCGCGCTCGGCGTGATCCAGCGCTCGCCGTCGTCTGGTTTTATTTCGCCAGAGAGCACTTTAAACAGCGTAGACTTGCCTGCGCCGTTGCGTCCGAGGAGCCCGAGACGGTCTCCAGCTTCAAGATTTAGGCTGATTTTATCCAGAATGACGTGCGTTCCGAAGTGCAGTTCCACCTGATCAAGGCGTAAAAGGGACATATTGATCTCCAAAAGTTGAGCGCGAAGTGTACGGCAGCGCCATAGCTCCCGTGAATTGGTTAAAATCCCACGCCATTAGAGAGGAGAAAGTGCTATGTATGGCCATATGACCGATACAAATGATCGCTGGATTGCCCGATGGCTCACGCTGTGCGCTGTGGTTATTTTTGGCATGATCCTGCTAGGTGGCGTGACACGGCTTACTGACTCGGGGCTATCTATGGTCGAGTGGAGCCCAATTATGGGCGCTATTCCCCCGTTATCTGAGCTCGACTGGATGACGGCGTTCGAAAAATATAAGTTGTATCCCGAATATCAAAAAATCAACTACCAAATGGACTTAGCGGGTTTCAAGGTGATTTTCATGTACGAATACCTGCACCGAGTCTTAGGGCGTTTGATTGGACTACTGTATTTCGTACCCCTCGTATTCTTCATGATGAGAGGCATGGTTAAGCGTGGGCTGACCGTTAAGTTATTGGCGCTGTTTGTCATGGGCGGCTGCCAGGGCTTGTTGGGTTGGTACATGGTCAAGAGTGGCCTCGTTGACCGTCCCGATGTCTCTCAGTATCGCCTTACAGCGCATTTGGGTCTCGCGATCGCGGTTTACGCCTTTATGGTGTGGTTAATTATCGGTTTAACGTCTCCACACCGTGTTGTGCCACCGTTAGCAAGCTGGCGCTCGCTGTGGCTCGTGGGCCTTGTTTACTTGATGATTCTGTCGGGGGGCTTTGTTGCCGGCACCGATGCGGGCTACTCCTACCCCACGTGGCCGCTAATGGGGGACAGCTTCCTGCCTCCGGCGCTTTACGCCGATGGTTGGATCTCTGCTTTCGAGCAGGTAACCACGATTCAATTTAATCACCGAATGTTGGCGTATTTTATCGTCTGCGTCGTCGCCATAGTCGCTGTGCGGAACCTGATGCTGAGTTCAGATACGCGTGTGCGCACCAGCGTGTACTTATTACTGGGCGCTCTTACGGCACAAGTTGTTCTTGGGATTTCGGCGCTGCTGAGCCACATAGCAGTGCCCGTTGCCGCGGCGCATCAGAGTGGGGCGGTGGTCTTACTCACCGCCACGCTATTCTTCGCGCATGCGCGTATTACAGAGAAGTCCCGAATTTGAGAAGAGCCTCTCACTTTCAGGCCGACGTCGCTCTAGTCATTGTTCTTGGACACTGACATACTGCAAGTAAGCCGGCACGTAATAGGCCGATCTTATTTGAGGGAGCTATGCAAAGCTCGGAGCACGATGTACTGCTGCAGTGCCTGATATTAGTGTGTCAGCACCACAGTCTGCCGGCGACGCCAGAATCACTGACGGCGGGCTTGCCGCTAAGTGAGGACGGGCTCACTCCTGATTTACTGACCCGGGCCGCGAAGCGCGCGGGTCTAAACGCGAGCATAAAGCCCCTCGATGTTAACGACGTTCCCAACGCCGTCTGTCCTGTGGTGGTCCTATTAAAGGGCAATAACGCTTGTGTTTATCTCGGACGGACTGCGTCGGGTGAGGCGGAGGTTATTTATCCTGCACTCGTCAACTCGCCGGTGACCGAGGATTACGAGGATTTTCGCGCTAAGCAAGCCGGCTTTGTGCTTATCGCCCGACCGCGCTTTCGCTTTGACAGCAGGGTGAGTCGAGCTGACTTTCGTCGCGACGGCCACTGGTTTTGGTCTGCCGTTAAAGAGAACACGCCGGTCTACAGAGATGTACTCATCGCGGCGTTCTTTATTAATATCTTTGCGCTAGCCTTGCCGCTATTCACGATGAACGTTTATGACCGCGTGGTTCCAAACGCTGCCTTCGATACGCTATGGGTTTTAGCCCTTGGTGTTTTCTTTATTCTGATTGCCGACGTCGTTCTGAAGACCTTACGAGGGCATTTTTTAGATCTAGCGAGTCGGCGTGTGGACGTGGGTCTGTCGTCTCGAATCATGGAGCACACCCTGGGTATGCGATTGGAGCATCGGCCTGCATCGGTGGGGTCGTTCGCTGTAAACTTGCGTTCATTCGAAACGCTGCGAGATTTTATAACGTCTGCGACGATTACGACGGTAGTGGATCTGCCATTTGCAGTTCTGTTTTTTGGCGTGATCGCGTGGATTGCCTGGCCCATTTTGATTCCTGTTTTATTCTGCGTGCTGCTACTCCTCGCTTTCGCCTTTTACATGCGCCCGCGCTTGCAAAAACTCTCTGAAACAACTTATCAGGCCGGTGCGCTCCGAAACGCCACCTTGATTGAGTCGTTGGCCGGTATGGAAACTCTGAAATCCATGGGCGCTGAATCCATTATGCAGCGCAAGTGGGAAGAGGCCACGCGCTTTCTGGCCGGGGTGGGTGTGCAGCAGCGATTGTCATCCCTTTCGGTGACACACTTCACCATGTGGTGCCAGCAGCTGACATCGGTATTGGTTATTGTGACCGGTGTTTATCTGATATCAAAAGGTGAAATGACCATGGGCGGGCTTATCGCTTCGACAATGCTTGCTAGTCGTTCGATTCAGCCTTTTGGGCAGGTCGCCGGTTTAAGTACCCAGTTCCACAATGCCAAGATCGGCATGACAAGCCTCGACGGTCTTTTCGCTACGCCGGTGGAGCATCGAGAGGAGGGGGCTTTTGTTTCCAGAGAGCATTTTAAAGGCGCTATAGAATTCAAAGGTGTTTCTTTTAACTATCCGAATGCTGAAACCCAGTCGCTGAATCAGGTGAGTTTACAATTTAAAGCAGGCGAGCACGTCGCAATTCTTGGTCGAGTGGGCTCAGGTAAGTCGACGCTGACCAAGTTAGCGATGGGCCTTTATCAGCCTGTAGAAGGGGCCGTGCTGGTCGATGGCATCGACCTTCGCCAGCTAGAACCGCGGGAATATCGCAGTTCGGTCGGTTATGTGCCTCAAGACATCACACTTTTCCATGGCACTTTGCGAGAAAACTTAACCCTCGCACAGCGCGGTATTTCAGACGAAGCATTAGTGGCGGCAGCCGAGCGCGCCGGGTTATCGGAGTTTGTAAACCGCCACCCCCGGGGCTTTGACATGCTCATTGCGGAGCGAGGCGACTCTGTTTCCGGTGGCCAGCGCCGCTGTATCGCCGTGGCGCGGGCGCTGATTCACAGCCCAAATATTTTGATTCTCGACGAGCCAACGGGCTCAATGGATCATTCGACTGAGGCTATAGTTAAGAAACACTTAAAAGCCTACGCCGAACATCGCACTATGATTGTGGTTACCCACCGTAATTCGCTGCTCGACTTGGTCGATCGAATCATCGTCATGGACGCTGGCAAGGTTGTTGCCGACGGGCCCCGTGACAGTGTTATTGCTGCCCTGCGCGATGGCCGGATAGGGAAGGCGCAGTGATGGCTATTTGGGTCATCAAAGCAGGCCGAGGTGCTGAATATGAACAGCGCTCCCTTGATGAAAACAAAGTTTTTCTGCCCATTGAGAACATCACCTCAGACATTACACAGCATGAAGAGCACAGTCGGCTTAGAACGGCGATGGCCGGTTACACCGACGAGGGAGAGAGTGTCGATGGCGTAGCCGAGATTGCGGCGACCTGGGCGTTTTCTCGACGAATAGCGAAGGGCGATTGGATTGTACTGGTGCCTGATCTCGATGAGTCCCCGATTCACGTTGGTGAGGTAACGTCAGACTGTCAATACGATAGCGATGATGTCGACAACCTGAGACTTAATCGCGGTGTGACCTGGCTTGTTCAGGATTTATCGCGCGCCGCACTTCCCGATGATCTTTTAGACGTATTTAAAGTGTCTTCAATGATTTTTCGGATGAGTCGATCCACCGATGTCGATTTCTTTGAGCTGTTGGCGCGAAACGATTGGAAGATGCCCGAACGACGGCATAGTCACAGCGACAGTCTTTCTGCCGAAACACATACTGATAAGGGATTACTCCCTAGTTTAACGACTATGCATCGACGCGCTATTGCGCGCGGCGTCGACTGGGATGTTCTTGCGGAACAAGCGCTAATAGAGCAAGAGCCATTGCGAGCAAAGCGGCTTTTGTACGGTATTGCTGGTGCGGTCTTGCTGTTAGTTTTTTGGGCAGCTATTGCAGAGATCGATACCGTCACGCGTGGTCAAGGTAAAGTCATTCCATCGCGCCAACTGCAAGTCATAGGCTCCCAAGATGGGGGCGTTATTACGGAGATTCTAGTTCGTGAGGGCGATTCGGTTCAGAAAGGTCAGTTGTTGCTCAAGCTCGATCAAACGCGCTCCTTGGCAACGCTGGGTGAAAGTCGAGCTGAGCTCGCGGGATTAACGGTGCGTGCGGCTCGCTTACGCGCCGTTGTTGATGATACCGCCTTTCAGCCGACGGCTAAGATGCTTGCCGATGCGTCCGATATCGTCTCCCAAGAGATGCATCTGTACCGATCAACCCTCGACGAGCTGGGCGTTCAGCAAGACATTGCCAGCCAGCAGTTGACCCAGCGACGAGAAGAGCTTTCTGAGTTGGTGGCCCGAGAGTCGCAGTTAGATACGGAGTTAGAGTTAGCGAGTAGAGAGCTTTTTAGCACGCGGCCAATGATTGCATCGGGAGCAGTGTCGGAAGTGGAGATTCTGCGACTCGAACGAGAAGTGAATAAGGCCGACGGTGAACTCAAGCAAACGCGAGCACAGCTTGAGCGGGTAAAGGCTTCAATCGCCGAGGCACAGGGTAAATTGCGCGGTGTAAAGCTTGAATTTGTTAACGAAGCTCGCGAGCAGCTGGCTGACACGGTAAATCGCATTAACGCGCTGACCGAGGCGACGCAAGGACTGTCCGATCGGGTTCGACAGACCAACTTAACATCCCCTGTTAACGGCACGATTAAACAGCTGTTTTACAACACCGAGGGCGGCGTCGTTTTGCCCGGCAGAGATATTATCGAGTTAGTTCCAGCCGACGATACCCTGTTAGTAGAGGTGCGTGTGCGACCCCAAGATATCGCCTTCTTGGCGCCCGGGCAGGTAGCTAATGTCAAAGTGACAGCCTATGACTTTGTCGTATACGGCGGGCTCAAAGGTAAGGTAGAGCAGATCGGCGCGGATACCGTGGTCGACGAAGAGGGTAACGCGTTTTATGACGTGAGAGTGAGAACTGAGAACGCCGAGTTTGGTGTGGATAAGCCCATTATTCCGGGTATGACGGTTGAGGTCGATATTCTCACCGGAAAGCGCACCATATTGGCTTACTTGATGAAACCGATACTCCGTGCACATCAACGCGCTTTGTCGGAGCGTTGATGAAGTCAGTTTTTGTGACGTCATCTGAGCAACACAGCGAGCGTTGGCTCCAAGCCTTTCCTGATTTATCGGTTGTACCTACGGTCAAGGCTTATCTCTCGAGAGCGCATCATCGTGGCGATATTTGCTGGCTAGATACATCGTGTTTTCCGCTTGCAGAGGCGATCCTACTTATAAAACAGTTGATCTCAGAAAATATTCGAGTTATCGCTCTAAGCTATATGCCTAGTGAGCAAGAGGCTTATCGCATGTTGGCTGAGGGCGCACGAGGTTACTGTCATGCAGAGGCGGTGCCCGAACAGCTGCAAGAGGTCGCAGCGGCAATTATGGTGGGCGGCTATTGGATGCCTCCCGATCTAGTGCAGCGATTGGTATCCACGGCGCTGCGAGTAGGGCCTGAATCGGCACAGCCCGCGCCTGAGGGTTTCGATAAACTGACTGCACGAGAGTATGAGGTAGCGTTGGAAGTTGGCTATGGCGCCAATAACAAGGAGATCGCAGAAAAGCTGGCTGTGAGTGAACGCACTGTAAAAGCCCATTTGACCTCTATTTTTGAAAAGCTCGCATTACGCGACCGCGTGCAACTCGCCTTAGCGGTCAACCGGCTGCCGATTCACTAGCCCCCCCTTTGTATCTTTGCATTTATCGACCCTACCCTCCTTCCAGTGTTGGTGCTGACGTAAGGGCCATTAAGTCCGGCTGAGAGTGTGGATTCGTGCCAAAAAAGGAAGGTTTTCGTAACAAACTGTGACTGAATTCGCATTTTGCACTCGGCATTGCACTTTAGTACATATCGCTTGGCCGCCGAGAGGCGCATGGTAGGCATAGAGAAAAGCCTTAAGCGAAGGAAATCGAGATGGCACAGTTTATTGGTACAGTATCGAAGCTCACCGGTGTAGCGCATGCACGT